>Ga0335396_10002662_pt1 | contig 21284 bp, 21 predicted proteins | sample FRY02_FD_205743 | JGI IMG/M metagenome (GOLD analysis project Ga0335396, IMG submission 205743) | Freshwater microbial communities from Lake Fryxell liftoff mats and glacier meltwater in Antarctica - FRY-02 (spades assembly) (version 2) | ecosystem: Environmental > Aquatic > Freshwater > Ice >... | reverse complement strand
CAAGAGACATTCCACCATGGTGGCCAAAAGGCTTCGGCTTAGATACTGGGTGGAGCAGAACAGCAGCCGTCTGGGGAGCACGTGACCCTGACAGTGGCATCATGTACATCTATTCAGAACATTATGCATCAGAAGCTCACCCTGCCATTCACGCCTCTGCCATTAAGGCACGGGGTAATTGGATTATGGGAGCAGCAGACCCTGCAGGTGCTAACCAGAGCGATGGCAAGAAGATATTTGACTTGTATGTACAAGAAGGGTTAGACATTGTTAAAGCAGAGAAGGCTGACAGAGAAGGTGGTATATTGAAGGTTGGTCAAATGTTTGAAAGTGGACAGCTTAAGATATTTAGTACATGTAAGAACATATTAAATGAGATACGGCTCTATAGACGAGACGAGAAAGGCACTATTATTAAAAAGAACGACCATGCTTTAGATGCGCTACGCTACTTATGTACCACAGGCATGCAATACATGCAGGTGGAACCTGATGGAAGAGGTGGAGAATCCTCCTCTAATGATTCAAGAGATGAATACACAGGATATTAAACATGAAGAATGACAAATTAGATATTGATAAGTTGAAGAACAGTAAGAATATAGCTATGTTGTTGTCTGATGAGAAGCTTTTTGAGATTGGACAGGACGTTGTTAAAGGGTATGTGATAGATGAAGAGAGCCGTAAAGAGTGGAAGGACACTGTAGATCAAGCGATGGACATTGCTAAACAGGTGATGGAAACTAAGAGCTTCCCTTGGACTAATGCATCTAACATCAAGTTTCCTCTCATCACTCAAGCGTCTATTGACTATGCGTCTAGGACACTTCCTGAAGTGATACAGAACGACAAGATTGTTAAGGCCACTGTGGTCGGAAACGATCCTGATAACAAGAAGTATGAGCGTGCTATGCGCGTTAGTGCTTACATGTCATACCAGCTTACAACAGAGAGTCCAGATTGGATTGAAGGCACTGATACGTTGTTACAAATACTACCCGTGCTCGGTACAGTGTTTAAGAAGACATACTATTCTCCCATTGAGAAGCGTTGCATGTCTGAGTTGTGTGTTCCAGACAAGATTGTGATAAATTACGGAGCTCAAAGCTTAGAAAGTGCACGGCGTATAACCCATATCATCACTTTATATTCTAATGATGTTATTGAACGCCAACGCGCAGGCATCTTCTTAGAAGAAGACGAACACGGAAAAGAAATAAACCTTGAACTGCTCAAAAGTCCTGATAATGTCTATGGAGACAATGACAGCCCTCTAAACTTCTTAGAGCAATGCTGCTACCTAGACTTAGATGACGATGGCTATAAAGAACCGTACGTTGTTACAGTGCATAAAGAGAGTGGTAAGGTGTTCCGCATACTAAATAGGTTTGACGTGATAGAGAAGTCAGCCACAGGGGCGATACGGAAGATTAGCGCAGAGCAATACTACACTGATTTCCATTTTATACGTAGCCCTGATGGTGGGTTCTATTCAATGGGCTTCGGAAGCTTGCTTCTTCCCATCAATAAAGCCATTAATACTCTCATCAATCAGCTAATTGATAGTGGAACCTTGAATAACACTCAAGGCGGCATCATCGGAAGAGGACTAAGGCTCAAAAACAACGAGTTGAAGTTCAAAATGGGTCAATGGCAGGTGTTAGAAGGCGCAGGAAGCGATGACGTAAGCAAGAGTATATTCCCTTGGCCTACAAAAGAGCCTTCTCAGACGCTGTTTAGCCTTCTTAGCTTGCTTATGCAAGTGGGACGAGACCTATCTTCCACCTCTGATGTACTAAGTGGCAATCAAAACGCTACAAACGTCTCTAGTGGTGCGATAAGCCAATTGGTGGAGCAAGGTACTAAGGTGTTTGTTGCTATTAACAAGCGACTCTACAGAAGCCTTAGGAAGGAATACCAGAAAATATACAAACATAATAGACAATGGGTGACACAGAAGCAATACATGGCGATATTAGACGATAAAGAGGCTGATGTTAAGGCTGATTTTGCTGATGATAATATGGATGTATGTCCTGTAGCTGACCCTTCTATTAGCACTGAGACACAAAGGATACAAAGAGCCGGAATAGTGGGCACTTTACGTACAGCAGACCCTAGAGAGGCCGATAGACTTCTTCTACAGAGTATGCAGATTGATAAAGACCTAATTGACCGTCTATTGCCTCCTCCTGACCCTAATGCACCTCCTCCTCCTGAGGCGCTGAAGATGCAGGCAGACATAGAACTCTCTAAAGCAGAAATCGCTAAGATGACAGCTGAGGCCACGTTGGCAGCAGAGAAACTTAGATATGAGAGCGCTAAGGTTGAACAAGATATTAAGGAAAGTGACGCTCGCATCAACGAAGCAGTGGCCAGAGTGTGGAAAATGCAACAAGACGCAGCTCACAACCTTAGAAAAGACCAGATAGACGCACAGAGTTCGGAAAGCAATCTAGCACAAGCAGCAGCAACGTTGTCGCACAAAGTGCAAATGGACAATATAGATGCTCAGCTTAAAGTGTCAGAAAGTGAGATGAAGAAGAGAATAGAAACATTCCCTGACGGTGGTGACGGAGGTAGTTAATTGAAGATTAGTAGAGCTGATTTTTTACAGTGGAGAAAAGACGCTGTAACGAAAGAGGTGTTCGACGTGTTCGGTGAAATGGCTATAGCGGTGATGGAGGAGATGTTGTCTCCTGCCCTCATCTCCAGCCCCACTGGACAACTGAGGTTGAACGAACTAATGGGCTATAGAAATGCCCTAAACGAAGTGATAAACTTTGAAATCATAGAAGATGAGGAAACATTATTATGACACGTAAGGTGAAAGCACCCGGATATAGAGTGTTGGTGAGACTTAAACCAATCGATGAAGCCAAAGAAGTGAAAAGTGTTGGTGGCATCATTATGGAAATTAAGACAAAGAACGGCGCAGAGCAAGAACAACAAGGGATGAGGGAAGCATACATTATAGATATTGGACCTTCTGCGTTTAAGATGAAATCCACTGGCGATAAAACTCCATGGTGTAAAGTTGGAGATTGTGTAATGATACATAAGTTTTCCGGCACTCTAATTAGTGATATGGGAGATGAATTCACCTACCGCATGATATTGGACATGGACATTGAAGCTGTATTCCCAGACGAAGGAATTGAATTATGAGCGAAGAAATTATGAATGATGCAGTGGAGGCTAACGAAGTAGTTAAGCTAGCTGCGGAGTATGGTTGGAAGCCAGAAGGCAAGAAAAGCGCCCAAGAGTATATTAAGTTTGCTCTCGAGAAGCTTCCCGAAAGAGGCGAAGCCCTTTCCGCTCAGAACAAAGCTTTAGATGCAAAGGAAGGCGAACTCTCTAAAATGAAAGCCACATTAGAAGAGCTCAGCGGCCACATGAAGAAACAAAAGGAGCAGGCATACAACGAAGCAATGGCTTCTTTTAAAGAACAGAAGCGACAAGCTATATTAAACGGCGATGTGGAGACAGTGGAAGCTTTAGAAGCCAGCATGTCACCTGTAGCAGAAGTAAACAATGAAGCTCCTGCCTACATTCAAGAGTTTGAAGAGCGTAACAATGCATGGTTGAATGGAGACAGCTACGAAGAGCTTGAAATGCAGGATTGGGTGGATAGACATGGAGCATTGCTTGGTAAGAAGCGCCTTCCTCCTGAAGAACACATGAAACGTCTTGAACAAGATGTACATAAGAAGTTTCCAGCTTATTTTGAAGCAGTAGAGAACGAAGACGTACATCATGCCTCTGTAGAGAGTGCCGGAGGTAGTCGGGTGAGTGGTGTCAAAAGCAATAACAAGACATACACCTTCGCCAATCTTTCTGACACTCAAAAGCAAGTGGCAAAGTATTTGAATGATAGTGGTCACATGAAAATAGAAGACTACATCAAAGAACTCGTATCTCATGGAGACTTAAAATGACAGAATCAAAAGCTAGAGAAGACATAGCAGATAGAAAACGACCTGTGAGTAGAGAAGCAGACAGAAAGGCAAGAGTACCCTTGCATTTACAACAAACTCTATCGTATTTTGATAGGGAGCCAGGATTTACATATCGGTTTGTTAACGATAATCATGGGCGCATTAGTAATTTCCTCAAAGCTGGATGGGAAATCGTGGAAGGAGACTCCTCGAGTACATTCTCTGGCAAAGGACGAGAAGTAGAAACACAGAAGAGTAGTCAAGTGTGGCGAACAGTTAATAGAGGCACAGATGCTTCGACTAGAGATGCCGTTTTGATGAAAATACCAACCGAGTTGTATGAAGAAGATCAAACAGCGAAGGTTAGCCAAGTGGCAGCAAATGAGGCTCGACTAGACCCTGATGGAAAATTAAAATCAGCACGTAGGTTTGGGTCTGCCGGAAGTAAACATTAATTATATCAAAGGAAAATTAACAAATGTCAAATATTGATGCTCCACGGGGCTTTACCCCCGTAGTTCTTAACGATTGTGATGTCCACATGTATTACAAAGCCGCTGCCGTAATTCTAGGTGTTGGTGACCCTGTAGTACGTGCTGCCAACTCAACTGACCCCCTCGGCTACCCTATGGTGACACGAGCTACCACTGGCGCTGCAATCACTGGTGTCGTTGTAGCAATACTACCTAGCGTCTCTGCAACCTCTCAGCGCTCCACTAAACATTTGGCTTCTGGTGACACTGGTTATGTATTGGTTGCTGACTCCCCTAACCAACTGTTTAAAGTTCAAGATAACGGCGGAGCTTCTGGCCTCATCGTTACACAAATTGGAGAGAGCCTAGACAGTGTTGCTGCTATTGATGCTAACACTACCACTGGTGTTTCTAACTACGAACTAGACACTCAAGCAGTCGCTGCTGGTAATACATGGAGTTTGGTGAGCAAAGACAACCGTCCTGGAAACATTGTAGGTGCTAACTGTATCTGGATTGTTAAACCTAACTTGCATACAGAAGTAAACGACTCAGCCACTAACATCACCAACATCTAATAACAAGGAATATAAATAATGTCTGTAATAACAAGAGGTAGTATTCTTGAAGCGTTGCGCCCCGGTGTTCACAAGTTTTACGGCTTGGGCTACAACCGCTACGAAGACGAATACAAACAAATATTTGACGTAATGCAAAGCTCTCTTAACTACGAACGTGACGTAAACATGTATGGTTTCGCTATGGCTGGCGTTAAGAACGAAGGCACTTCTGTTGAATACGATACAATGGGTGAAAGCTTCGCATACAACTACGTACACATTCCTTACGCTCGTGCATTCTCCATTACGCATGAAGCTATGATGGATGGTCAGTATATGAAACATGCTGAAGTTGGTAGTCGTGAAATGGGTATTTCAATGCGTGAAACCAAAGAAACCATCGCAGCTAACCTCCTCAACTTGGCTTTCTCTAACACTGTAACCTACGCCGATGGCCTTGAGCTTTGCTCTACAGCCTCCCTGCTGGGCGGTGGTGGCACGTTCTCTAACAAGCTGGCTGTAGATGCTGACTTGTCTGAAGCGTCTCTTGAGCAAGCTATAATTGACATTGGTAACTTCGTCTCTGACCGTAACCTGAAATCTAAAGTTATGGCTCGCAAACTAATCATACCAATTCAGTTGCAATTTGAATGTGCTCGTATATTGAAATCTAACTTGCGTGTATCTTCTGCAGAGAATGACATCAACGCAATCAAGGATGGCATGTACATCCCTGAAGGCGCCACTGTCAACCACTACTTGACGGATGCTGATGCTTGGTTTATCAAAACTGACAAACCACAAGGCTTGCAACATTTTGTACGTGAACCTGTCAAAATCGACATGGACACTGAATTTAACACTGACAACCTGTTGGTTAAATTCTACGAACGTTACAGCTTTGGTTGCACAGACAAACGCGGTATTTACGGCTCTGCTGGAGCATAGTTACATTTTAGAGAGGAGGGCATCTGCCTTCTTCTCTTCCTTGTCTTAAGCAAGGGTTAACTCTTTTTAAGGAATAAATATGGGAATGTCAAATTTTCCAAATGGTTTTTCAAATGGTATTATGGTTAGAGGGATTCCTCTTACTATGGCACATCCCGGTAACGTATATTGGGTGGGAAACAGCTCTGTACTGCCAGATAAGGGCATTGGCGGTAGTAATGGTAATGATGGTAGTTTCTTACGACCATTCGCTACGATAGACTACGCTGTAGGTAGATGTAAAGCAGGCCGTGGTGATATAATCATGGTTAAGCCTGGTCATATTGAAACTGTTGCAGCTGCTGCCGGGTTGGCTGTAGACGTAGCTGGTGTAGCCGTTGTAGGCTTGGGTTCTGGTTCATTGCGCCCCACCATCAACCTCACTGCCACTACATCAACGATAACTTTCTCTGCTGCAAACTGCTCCATGATTAACTGCCTAATCACTGGTGGAGTCGATGTTATAGTGAGCTGTGTTGTAGTTAGTGCTGCCGATGTAACATTCGATAGAGTGGAAGTTAGAGACGTAACTGGTGAAATGGTTGTTGGAATCCTAACTACAGCCGGTGCTGCTCGCTTGAAAGTGTTGAATCACGTTCACCGAGGAGCTGACGCTGCGGGCTCTACTGCTGCGATAGCAATCGTAGGCGGAGATGGTATTGAAATCACTGCTGAGCTAATTAGTGGTAACTTTAGCGTGGGGGCAATTGACATCCGCACTACATTAACCACCAATTTGCATGTACATGATATTAAGCGTGCCATCACCCTTAACGCTGCTGACGTCATTGTTGTAGACACTATCACGTCTTCTACAGGTCAGATTGGACCTAACATCAGTGCTCAATTGAAAGACCATGCTGCAAACATAACAGAAGCCTTTACTGGTGCCACGTTTGTTTACATGCAGCCCATCAATATCGTCAACTTAGCAGGCGAGAGCTCAATGTTCACTAACATAACCGCTTCTACAGACGCGTAACATCCTACATAACGAGAGGGAAGGAATTCCCTCGAGTTATTCTAATGTGTTCTCCGAGAGAGTGCATTACAATAACCTAATGGAGAATATAGTGGCCAACACCATAACGAACACAAGAATTATTGCAGGAACAAAGCGTGTGATACAATACATTTCTATAGCTAGCGATGGTACAGAAGAAACAGATTTAGTTGTTTATGATAGTAGTTCAGTGGCTTCAGCGATTGGGAAAGTGGATAGTTTAATGTGCACCATCTTGTCTATAACGTATTCTACCTCTTCAGTGTTGGGAATTAATAAACTTGAGTGGGACGGTACAACAGACGTATTAGCGTGGGGTCTTCCCTTAGCTGCGGGCACGGGGATATTTGATTTCACTAAATTTGGCGGACTAAAGAACACAGCAGGTGCAGGTATTACAGGCGATGTTCTTCTCACAACCACTGGACTGGTGGCTGGGGATGTAGTGAGCCTGATTATAGAACTGATGCCCTACTGAGGAGATGTAAATGGTTAGCTTGACGCGCAAGAGTAGAAGCGATAGACGTGTGATTTGTGACATATGCGGTCAAGCCTATCGCCTGTCTGAAATGACTAAAATAACAGATAAGTATAACAGACACTTCGGGATGATGGTTTGTCCTTTCGATAGGGATGTCACCAACCCTCACGATGTTCCTTTTACAGTGAAAGACGTCATATTATCATCGCCGAAGATGGTGAGAGACAGACCTCCTATATTGTTTGACGTAAATGCCCTTGATGATAGGGTGCCTGGAAAGCCAAAGAACGGTATGGCACAGCGAGACAGTTTGACAGGAAACATAATAAGCCGGTGGGATGGTCCATCGGACACAGGAAGCAGTGGTATTCTAGGGTATAGAGTGCAGAGGGCAGCTCCCAGAGGGAGCATCTACACCACATTAGAGAGCAACACAGGCTATGGTAGTGGGTTCTATTTAGACACCTCAGGAAGCTTGTCTGGAGACTATTCGTACAAGGTGGCAGCTATAAATAGCTTTGGAGTGGGAGCCTATTCTGAAGAATGGTTGTTTCCTCCGTCTCCCTCTGCTCCTGAACTCCCCTATCTCATCATGGGTCAAGAAGACACCGTCATTCTCACTGGAGACGGTGATTACCTTCTAGTGTCAAACCTATAAACTTAAGGAACCTTTATATGTCAACAAAAAAGATTAGTGAGATAACAAGCTTAGGAAGCCTGGCAGACGGGGATGTTATATTAGGGGAACGTGTAGAGAATGTCACTTCGACCTTCATATTCAACGGTATTGTAAGGGATGCAGATTTTACAGTGGACGGTATGATGTGCCGTACTGCTGCAAACGTATATAACACACGTGTTATGACAGGCACCAGCAACACTATAGACGTGGCTGATGGAGACGGTGTTTCAGGCAACCCAACATTCACTATATCGGCTACTTACGCAGGAGGCACTTCAATAGCGTCTCTCGGTACTGTGACAGTGGGAACGTGGAGTGCTGACGCCATAGCACTAAACAAAATTACAGCTCTTACAGTTAGTAGGGCGGTGGTTAGTGATGCGAGTGGGTTTTTAGCCTCTGCTGTCACCACTGCTACAGAGCTTGGGTATGTTAATGGAGTGACATCTGCGATACAGACACAGATTAATGCTAGAATAACCACATCGTCCGCTGATGTTCTGACGAATAAGAGTATAGATTCTGATACGAACGTGATAACAAACATTGTGGATGCAGACATAAAGGCAGCTGCTGCGATTGCTGTTAACAAGCTTGCTGCAACAACAGCATCTAGGGCATTGGTTAGTGATGTAAGTGGATTTGTCTCGGCAGCCACAACTACCTCCACAGAGATTGGGTATGTTAATGGCGTAACGTCTGCTATTCAGACACAACTCAACACTAAAATAACCATCTCATCCACTGATGTTCTGACGAATAAGAGTATAGATGCGGACACGAACACTATAACAAACATAGAAAACGCTGATATTAAAGCTGCTGCTGCGATTGCTGTTAACAAGCTTGCTGCATTGACAGCTAGTAGAGCAGTGGTTAGTGATGCGAGTGGGTTTGTCTCAGCGGCCACTACTACGGCTACAGAGATTGGGTACGTTAATGGAGTGACGTCTGCTATTCAGACACAGATTGATGCTATTGCTGCCGCTGGGGTTTCAGATGGAGACAAGGGTGACATCACCGTAACCGCATCAGGAGCTACATGGACAATTGATGCCCCTGTGGCTACAGTGGCTACAGGAGATAAGGTTTTAATTAAAGACATTTCTGCATCTGATGGGATGGCTCACGTAACTGCTCAATCAATCAGAGACTTAGTTCCAGGGTCTGCCACTCTAACAAGCGCACAGCTTGCTACATCTTTGACAGATGAGACAGGCTCGGGAGCCGCTGTATTTGGAACCTCTCCCACTCTAGTGACTCCAGCATTGGGCACCCCTACCGCCTTAGTGCTCACTAATGCCACAGGATTACCTCCTGCTGGGGTTACAGGCATGAAGCCTGCAATACAGAGAGTGTACTCCGTTACAGGTGCAGTTGCTACAGGTACCACCATCCTTCCTATAGATGACACTGTTCCTCAAAGTGGTGAGGGAAACCAATATATGTCCTTAGCTATAACCCCCACTGACGCTGCTAACATTTTAGTTATCGATGTCGTGCTCCTAATGTCAAGCAGTGCGTCAGGGGCAACTGCTGCCGGGGCAGCCTTGTTTCAAGACTCCACCGCAAACGCATTAGCCTCTATGTGTGGAACGCTCACAGGTCAATACTTCACACTGCCTTATGTTTTCTCTCACGTTATGGTGGCTGGAACTACTTCTGCCACTACGTTTAAAGTGAGGGCTGGGAATAACGCAGCAGGAACTACGACGTTTAATGGACAAATTAGTGCTAGATTGTTGGGAGGTGTACTATCCTCAAGTATTATTATTACGGAGTATAAGGTGTGACTATTATTGATGTTATTTTAAAAAAATACCCGGGAATACAACATATTACCCTATTTGGAGACACTTACGAAGGGTTGGTGTGGGAACACCCAACTATACCTAAGCCAACAAGTGAAGACATTGACGCATGGGAAGTGGAATTTAAGGCTTCTTTAGAAAACGACCGTATCACTAAAGAGCGAATTGATGCATACAATACGAGAGGGGCAACTATAGACTCCTTAATATTAGCATTATGGAAAAAAGAAGGAGGAGACTCTTCGGAGTTTCTAGCCCTCGAATTGGTACGGGATGAGGTAAAGCTAGACTTTCCTAGACAGCTAGAGGTGGCTTAATGACAACTACATTTACACAAACACGCAATTCCCTAATCACCGACTCCTTGCAGCTACTGGGGGTTTATGGGGTTGGGCGTACAGTTAGTAGTGAGGACATGTCCATCGGCGTTAGCATGTTGAGTAAGATGGTGAAGGCATGGGGAGCAAAAGGGCTTCATTTGTGGGCTAAGCAAGAAGCTGTGCTGTTTCTCACGAAAGGGACATCACAATATAGTTTGACAACAAGCAAGGCTGTGGACTTAGACTCTCTCGTCTCTACCACATTGTCCGCTGCCGAAGCTGCTGCTGAAACAACACTCTCCATCACTTCCACCACTGGGATGACAATTGGGGATAATGTAGGGATTGTGCTGGACGATGACACAATACATTGGTCTACAATCTCAACTCTCTCCCCCTTCGTAATCGTGAGTGCGCTGCCTTCTGCTGCATCTTCTGCAAATGTGGTGTATACGTACACCTCAGGCGTTAGCAAGCCCCTGAACGTCTTACAATGCCGTTTACGCAATGCTAGCGGCCTAGACATCCCTATGGGGCAGATTGACTATCAAGATTATTACGAAATTGGACGTAAAACAAACACTGGGCTACCAAACCAATGGCATTACATCCCTAAGACAGTGACGGGCACTATGTCTATTTGGCCGTCTCCCTCTTTAGGAACGGACAGAGTGATGTTTACATATGAGCGCATTAACAACGACATCTCGACAGCAAACGCTGATTTTGACTTCCCTGCGGAGTGGCTAGAGGCCTTAACATGGCAACTGGCTGTTAGACTAGCCCCTGCCTTCGGGAAAGGATCTAAAGGCGCTTCGTTGCTTCCTATCGCATCCTCTATGTTAGCAGATTTACAGGATTGGGATAGAGACATCAGCGATTTGGAAATGAGTCCGGACATAGAGGGGTATTGACATTATGGATTTAAACGTAGCAGGGGGTTCCTACCTTCACATTTCCCAAGATGCTAACTTTCAGCGTTGTGTAAATATGTTCACAGTGGGGTCTGGGGAAGGAGGCAGGGGAGGCACTGACGGTAAGCAAGGTCAAGTGTTGCTTCCGACTGCCGGACTCAAATTATTGACAGACAAGGGATTGGGCAAATGTCGGGGAATGAAAACTGTAGGGGCATACACTTACGCAGTGATGGGAAATACAGTTTTTAGGCTTTCTATAAATGCTGCCACTCTTGTTGTCACCTCTGTGACGTTAGGCACTTTAACCACTTCTGCCGGGGAAGTGAACATCTCAGCAAACCCCACGCAGGTTATATTTGTTGACGGCACTGCATCAGCGTACACATACACACTAGCTAGCACTACATTTGCAGTTATGAATGACGCAGATTTCCCCATCGCCAATTATGTAACGTTCTTAAACGGATATACAGTGGTTAATGTGGCAGGCACAGGTAAGTTTCAAGTTAGTAGCTTGAATGACAGTAGGACATGGGATGCTACAGATATTGCCACTGCCGAGAGTAGTACGGACAATATAGTGGGCTTTGGGGTGGCTAAGGGAGAGCTTTGGATTTTTGGAAGTGCAAGTACAGAGATTTGGTATGACGCAGCGAACGCTTCAGGGATGCCACTCTCTCCTCGTACAGGATTGGAGCTGCAAATTGGATGTGGGGCTTCTGCTTCAATCACGCAGCTTGATGACTTGCTCGTTTGGCTAGATAATAGGGGCTTCATAGTTCAGAGTGATGTTGCACCCTTTGTACGTAATAACAACTCCGGGTATGAGCTTAAAATCATTTCCACTGAAGCCATCACCAGCCAGATTCTGAGCTACTCCACCACTAGTGATGCTATTGGCATGGCATACAATGATCGTGGGTATTTGATGTATCAGATTACGTTCCCCACTGTACGTAAAACGTGGGTGTATAACTACACCACGAAACTGTGGCATGAGCGCGCGTATTTTAGTGGTACCACCTCTCAAGAGCATTTCGGTCAATATTATGCACAAAGCGGTACATTACATTTAATGTCAGGTCAACGAAACGGTAAAATCTATCTCTCAAGCAACCTATATTATGACGATGCAGGTAACACAATCCGGAGGATTAGAACCACTGCTCCGCAAAATAAAGAAACCGCTCTGATGGGGATTGATTGTTTAGAGCTTAGAATGGAAACAGGCAACGTTCCTGTTGGAGCTGATACCCCTTTAATATCATTGAGATATAGCAATGATGGAGGACATTCTTGGAGCGATGAGCTTATTAGAGACATGGGTGCCAGTGGTAACTATGCAAAGAGTATTAGGTGGAACAGGCTAGGAAGTGCAAGAGAGTGGGCGTTTGAATTTCTCGTCACTGCTCAAGTGCCCTTTTCTATAATTTCAGCATCAGTGGATTTTGAGGAAGATAGATAACATGGCAATTATTTTAGGTAGTCCGAGAGTTCAATACTTTTATCCTGGAACCTCCAACCCGTTGTCTGGAGGACTTCTCTATTCATACACGGCAGGAACTTTAACAGAAGCTCCCACCTATCCCACTTTAGCAGATGCAGGCACTGGCACTAACGCTAACGCCAATCCTACGGTGTTGGATAGTTCAGGTAGCGCTATGATAGTGATACAAGGAGCAACCAAGCTTATATTGAAGGACAGTGACGGAAACACCATATTTACAGAAGATAATGTTTCAACTGCGGACTCTGGAGAGGTAGATGTGGACGGGGCAACTGTTATCACACTAACTGACGTAGGAAGTTCGGTAAATCTGTGGAATATTAGTAACGCAGCCTCAGGAAGCGGTCCTATATTAGCGGCCTCTGGAACGGACACTAATGTCCCGGGAAATATCTCATCAAAAGGAAGCGGTCAGCTTAACCTTGACGCAGGAGCTACAGGGAAGGTTGTAATTGGAGCTGCCTCTACAGGAAACATCGACCTCAAACGGAACACTGTCATCACCGGTACAGTGTCTTCCACAGGACTTGCTTCTCCTGCTTCCCTCACTTGCGCTGGAACTGTAACTTTAGTGAACGCCGCCATTGACGTACTGCCTGCGGGGGTAGTAATGGCATCTGCTGGAGCTTTAGCTACGGGCTGGCTTGAATGTAATGGGGATGCGGTTAGCAGAACTACGTATGTCACTCTATTTAATGTGCTAGGCACTGGGTACGGAGTGGGTGACGGAAGTACGACATTTAACTTGCCTAACATGTCAAGACGTGTTATAATGGGAAGGGGAGGTAGTAGCACTGCCACTATAGACAACCTCTTAGGAAGTACTGGAGGTGCTGAAACTCACACCTTAACCACTGCTGAAACGCCTGCCCACACTCACTCATATTCCACTTTTAATTCAGTTGTTCAAAATGTCGAGATAGACACTCCTAATGCAAACGTTGATAAAAGAGGGGTTACCTCTGGCACTACAGGTAGTACAGGAGGCGGAGGGGCGCATAACAACGTGCAGCCTTCCATGGTTATGATTTATATGATTAAATATTAAGGAGCTTCTATGTACACCCTCTCTCCCTTGAGCGAAGAAGATGTGGCTTCTTTCTTCCTACTCGACCCTAAATTAGCATTATTGGGGTTGCCTGATGTCGATCTTCACATCCTTAGAACAGACCGTAAATTCAAGCTGGAAGGAAGTTGTCAAGCAGAGGGGGTGTACGAAGATGGTGAGATTATTGGGGTGTTAATGTGGAACCTGTTTACGAACATGGTGATAAACATGCACCTCTACCTCAATAGTAAACATCACGGCACTGGCAAATTCAAAGACGTTCATACCTCTCTAATTAGCTGGGCTAAAGAGACCCCTTCCCTAACTCGAATCGTAGTTTTTTCTCCGTCTACGTGTCCTCATATCCACACTGCCATGTTAGGGGTTGGGTTTGAGCTTGAAGGAAGAATGAAAGAAGCTATAGAGTGGAGACAGGAAATTGTAGACTTATTAATATTTGGAAGGACATTATAATGGCAATAGCAGTGGCAGCGGCAGGTACAATGGCTGGCGGAATGGCGGGGCAAGCTCTCAGTAATTCTATGGGAGGAAATAAGAGTGGTATGAAGATTACAGGCACCCAAGGAGTGGGAGTTGCTAAAGTTAGTGAGAAGAAAGGAAAAAGCACAAAAAATACATATGTTCCTCAGATGGACATTACGCAAAGTTTAGATTGGTTTAGAACTGCTGCTAATGAGCAAGAAAACTTCTATAGGCAGGGGTTGAAGCAGTATGAAGGGGCAATGGCAACTGCAAAGAAAGAAATTGACGCAGGCTATAATGAGGCATTTAAGACGTTAAAACCCATGTCTTACAACTCAACACAAGCTTCTAATGAAATGATGCGCTTCATGGGGCTAACTCCTCTTTCTTCCTCTGCTGGCTTTTATGACGATGCTAGGTTGGCAGGAGCTTCCGCCTCACAGCTTAAACAAATAGCTGCTGCGGAAAAGCTAACCGACCCCCAAGAAAGAGCTGCTGCTAAAACCGCAGTGATGGGTACAATACAGGACTTACAGAAAGCATCGACTTTAGGCGCTGATTTGAAGGCATTGGATGCTAAGGGTTTAAATTTAAATGGGTTTGAAGCCGAGAAAGGTAGAACTGGAGGGTATGGACAGGGAGGTAATGCTAGGTATAATGCTATATTTAACGCATTAGCTGGAGAAACTCCAGGAGGGGTAAGTGGAAGTAACCTTGGAGCCATTAGCATAGCTGCTGATAAGAGATATGCAGAAGAACGTAACTCATTAATTGCAGGAGCCACGGCGGCAAAAGCTGCCGAGGTTGAACGTCTAACTGCGGCGGACGCTGCTCGAGGCGCCCTCAGTGATAAAATGTCAGCACTTGGAAGTAATTTTGAACAGAACTATTCAGACACTAAAGACGCAGGGTATACAGGAGCCGAAGTCACTGCTAAATTAGAAGCAACTCCAGGCTATGGATTTGTGGTAGATCAAGGAACTAAAGCTATTGAAAGACAGGGGGCAGCTAGGGGCATGCTAGGAAGCGGTAATACGCTCATTGGACTTACAGAGTTTGGGCAAAAAAATGCTCAAAACTACTTTGGCATGCATATGGACACTCTATCTAATATCGCACAGCTTGGCAGCGGTGCCACTAATCAATTGTCTGGCTTACAGATGCAACAAGGACGTGACCAAAGTCAGGTGTCCCAGGCGTTAGGAAGTGGTCAAATGTCAGCTTATGGTGCAATCGGAGACGCTAGAGCGAACAGCCTCTATCAACAAGGAAACTTGTATGCAGATGCCGCTAAGTTTAACACTTCTATGATTAACAGTGTTCTTGAGAGTAGTAAAGATAGGGATGCCGCAGCTGCCAATCAGCAAACGGCAAGTGCTCCTGGCATGCAGAACGCACAGCTAGGTCAACAACAATTTCAATATCAGGTGTTTCAAAACCAACAAGGCGGCCAAGCTTATCAGTCTGCTAGAAACTCTGGTTCAAGAACTAACCAATACGGCATGAGGGTTTAATTATGGCACAATACGGAATCACTGCTGAGGCTCTCCCTAAGGGGGGAGCTCCTGTAGATCAACGGTCGTTTGGAACACCTACAGCTGAGGTGGCTCCTCTTACTCCAACTGCTCCAACTTTCGTGCCAGGGGTGGGCATGTTAGGGGCAGACCTTGGAGGTATGGTTAAAGGAGACCAAGCTGCTCAAGATTTCAGACTTAAAGATGCAGAGAATGTAAGAGCTGACCAGAAACTTGGAATGGACAAAGTGGAATTGGGCATGAAGTCGGACTACTTAGCTATTGCACAAGAAGACCTGGGCATCAGGAAAGAAGACCTTAAGATTAGACAAACCCAGAGTAGCATGGAAGTTGCGACATTCAAGAATGCTCAAGAGAAATTTGATTGGGAACGCACTGCGCACACTAAGCAACAAGAATTAACTGCGGGCATGGAAAACGCATCTAAAGAGAACGGCTACACTGGCGTCATTGACTTCTTAAAGACACGCGACCCTATCATGGCCGTTCAATTCCACGCAGCTAAGCTACAATTAGACAACTCCATCATGACAAACGAAGTGATGCAGGTTAAGACAAAGAATGAAGTTAGCCAAGCAATGTTTGATAGTTATGCCGTGTTGGGTAAGATGGGAAGCTCTTTAATGGCAGCTGCTCCCGAAGACCGTGAGGCTATGTATCAGCAGATTTTGCCGATGGTGAGGAAGGTTGTGCCTGATGCTCCTGACAATATAGAAGAAGCTACGCCTATGTTTCTATTAGGAATTTCTCAAGCAACTCCTGCGAATCAGCTTGCATCAATGACCGGGAATACGCAAAAGTCTGTGTCAAAGTCTGGTAAACTATATGATGACCTTTCTAGGGCAAAGACTGCTGGAGACGCTGGAAAAGTTGAATTCATCACCAACGCGATAAAAGCAGAAAGTGAAAAGTTTCAGGACATAACTCTAAATAAAACTAAAGTTGAGCTTAGTCAAGCTAAGACTAAAATGGATGCGACAATGAAAGTGAGCGCAGCACTGGCTAGCGTTAGTAAACCGTTTACGGAGAACATGGAGAACTTCAAGAAAATTACACTTAATTTAGAACTCTTAGCTAAAGACCCAAACAATGGCACTGCAATGGCTCAGCTTAAGTATGCGGTGGTTAGATTGTCAGAAAAGGGACCTCTAACTAAAGATGACTTGGACAGAACTTCCGGGGTGGCTGGATATAAAACCTATTCAAAACGAATAGAAAGCTTCTTCACTGGGGACAACATTACATTACTACCTGAAGAGATAGCTCAAGTGCGGGCTATGAGTGAGGTGTACATGAAAGATTTTAGACAGCAGCAGGTTGATAGAGAACAGACGTATGAAAAAATGACTTCTTCCCCTAGATTCAATGGCCTAGTGGATTGGAAAGATGTGCCAAAGCCTTCTGAAATCTATGACAAGATGTCAGCGCCAGCCAAACAAGCTTCCCAAGAAGATATTCAGGCTGCTATGTCAGACCCTCAAGCTAGACAGGAATTCATTGACTACTTTGGAGAAGACCAACTACCCAAGCAAGCGCCTCAACAGGCTCCTCAATAATAAAGGACATTTATATGACAAACAGATTTGCTGCTAAATATGACGCTCCTGCTGAGGGGGCTACGCCTGCCCCTCAAGGGGAGGCTGCGCCTCCTGCTAACCGGTTTGCTGCTAAATATGAGGCTCCTCAAGAAGGGGCTGCGCCTGCTGCTACCCCTGCCGTCCAGCCCTCCCCTAGTACGGGCAACTCTTTTATGGATGGTGTAGAGACTTTCAATAGGCAGTTTGAGAGAATGGCACTAGGAATTCAAGACAAAGTGCTGCAAGGTGTTGGAAAGCTGCCTGGAGCAAAAGATGGGGCAGACAGGGCGCGTAACGCTCTTGCCACTTATAATCACATGCAAGAAAGAGGTGCCGCAGAGGCTGCTGCTCGTAGTCCTAAGTCGGCAATGGCAGGTTCAGTGTTAGGTGCCATCGGAACTGGTATCGCTTTCGGGGGGGCTTCTCCTGCCGCAGCTGCATCGTTGCCTGCTAAGATGTTGGCAGGTGCGGGAGTAGGTGCTGGGTTGGGGTATCTTGACTATGCTGATACAGAAGGTGAGAGGGTTGAGAAGGGAATAGTGGGTGGACTGGTTGGTGGAGCTATCCCTGCTGTTGCCGGATTAGCTAAATCTGGGTACAACGCGTTAAAAGGTGGAGAAACTTCGGGGATTATACAGAAGGTGGTGAATCCTAAGGCTGCTGCGTTGAAAGATACGGCTTACAGGATGGGCACTGCTGTAGACGACTCTCCTGAAGCATTGGCTGCTGCTACAACTCCAGCAAAGAACCTCGGCATCGATACGCTCACTCCTGGCCAGGTGGCAATGGGTGCGGTAGATGACGCAGGGTCGAAGACGTCCTACACTGCGGGTGCTGACCAGCTACGTGCTAGAGAACTCTCCTTGAGTGGTGGGGATGAGGCTAAACGTGCAATGGTGATGAACGATAGGGTGAGTATAGGGAAAACATCTAAATACGTTAACGACACTGTAGAAGCGATGGCTCCCGCGAATGCTAAAGGGATTCAGAAGGAAGCTTTCCAGAAGTTGAACACGGAGTTTGTGACACCTGCCGGAGAGATTACAAATGATGCGAGCAAGAGCGGGGTGTTGGACATAATAGCTAACAACAAAGTGCTGGCTAATAAATGGAAAGAAGTGAAGGGAGCCAGTAGTAAACAGGTGAAAGAGCTTCCCGATAATAGTTTAGGACAACTGCATGCTATGCGTGCCTCCATTGATCACGACTTGAAAGCAGCTACTTCGACTAAGTTGAAAGCTGCGGACAAGCCATTGTCTAGGGATGTCATGATGAGCTTGAAAGAAGCTAAAGCTGAGCTAGATGGGGTGTTGAAACAAAGTAGTACATTTGAAAGTGCAATGAAAGTTACACAGCAGATTAAGATTAAGGAAGGCTACCAAGAGCTATTAGCTAAAGCCCCTAATCCTGCGGGAACTAGCTCTCCTACATTCGACGCAGTGCACAAGACATTATTTGGAACTCCTCAGAAGGTGAGCGATTTTTTGAAGAATGTTGATGCTACAGGAGGGAATGTCGAGCAAGTGAAAGACATCATTGCTGTTAGTGGGCAGTTGTATAAGAGTACACTAGGACGTGTAGCTAAGAGGATGTCTAACAATGATGAAGGAACCTTTAGAGCATATGGAAGCTCTACAGGTGTGATTAGTGAGGTCATAGACAAATTAACAACTTCTAGGTATAACAAGGCAATGCTGGAGCTAACGCTTAGTGGTAGTAAATGGCAGTCCGAAGTGATGAAGGTTTTGAAGGCTAAAGGAGCTTCTCAGCAAAAGGAATGGTTGAATTTGATAGGGATGGCTGCTGACATAGTTAAGCCTGCTGCTAGGACGTTCGGGGCGGGTGTAGAGAGAGCCACTTCCTTGGGAGCGGCTCGCATGTCTGAGAAAAAATACGGAATACAATAAAGGACATTAGAGGGAAGGTTTGTAAAAGCCTTCTCCTTTTAACACAAATGCACCACCACTCATAATCTTGTGCACTTCGGAGGAGTTGCAGGAAGGACACTCTTTAGGAGCTGGAGAGTTCCAGCGCTCAAGCGTCTCAAACGTGTGCTGACAAGCTGCACATAAGTATTGTCGTAATGCCATTGTGTTCTCCTAGGTTGTTCGCGGGATAGCCCACAAGCCCTATTCTATTAGCTAACTGGGCAGTGGTTATATATATAGGAACACGCGGCAGTGGCTTGTAAGAAACCGTTGCCGTATTCCCCTACATGACGTTTCACGTCCTTCCGGGGAATATTATATGAAGAGGGTTTAACATGCTACTACTTAGTAGTCTTCATAGTAACTATATAGTTAATTCCCTTTAGTTGTAGTTCAAATGAAACCCTTAGTGGCATTATATCAGTGGTTTTAGAGTGTGTCAATAGAAAACAGCTAAAAATGCAAAAATAAATACAAGCCGAAGGCTGTCCATATTCCTACCCCTTTAGTGATGCATAAGAGACACCTTCTTCGTTCAACCTTGAAGCTTACAGGAGCTTTAACATAGGGAAACAAACATGACAAAAGACATGAGTAAGGCAGGGCTGTCTGAGTTGGCAGCATACGAAGCGATTTCTACAGTCCCGTATCTCGATAGCGCAGGCGTGAAGACGATTGGACTAGGCTCCACTGTGAGCGACATTCCAGACATTGGCACTTGGGCGTGGACTAAAGAGATAACGATTAAAGAAGCGTGCGACATATATGTGAAGGGATTACGGAAATATATAAAAGGCGTAAACGAAGCTTTGAAGGTGGAAGTGAACCAAGCTCAATTCGACGCACTAGTGTGCTTCTGCTATAACGTTGGGGTGGGAGGCATGAAAGCAAGCTCTCTACTGCGATATGTGAACGCGAAGGGTAGTGAGTTACAGATTAGAACAGGGTTTAGAATGTGGAATAAAATTACAGTGGGCGGAAAGAAGGTGGTTAGCAAAGGATTGGACAATCGAAGGAACGCAGAAGCTGATTTATTTATTTTAGGGAAGTACAAAGGAAGTCCCATACTTCACTTTCCAGTGAATGCCGCACATAAGCCTGTCTACGCTAAGGGAAAGTCCATCTCTCTACTATCCTACCTCTAAAGAAGAAAGCCCCGTGAGGGGCTTCTATGGAGCTTACACGGATATGTTAAGGAACTACAGGTTAGTCATCTGACCATACACACCACCCAAATACAGCCACTACTACCACTATTACTAAAATCGTCAACATTTACTTCCTCCAGTTAGTTTTAATATGCGATATTAAAGCCTTGGCAGCAATAAGTACTATAACCACCATAACTACTACTGCCCCTATACCCACTTCTACAGTTGAAATCATCATATCTCTCCTTAAGTTAAATTACGTCTATCTCTTTCAACCTCTTCCTACACGCTAACAGCTTATTTAACATTCCAAAACTACTCATACCATAGCTAAGGTTGTCCAATACAGTTGATGCAGTTGAGTTGAACCTCATCAGTAGTCCAATAGGCATCGCTGTAGTGAAATACACAGGAGCTATGATAATGAATGGTACAACAACCCCCACCTGACTCAAGAACGCTTGAGTGTAGCTAAGGTGTTTCTGCTTTCTAGCCATCCCAAACAGCACTTTAATACAATGATCAAAATTGGAAGGCGACAACTCTGATCTATATGAGGCCTCTGCCTGCTGGGTTGCGTAGTTCATCTTAATAAGAGGCTTAGCCACCCACCCACTTATCAATGTAGCCACTGCACCATAAACCACTAGAATGATTAGATAGCTCCAGCTAAACGATATAAGTAGGGATATGCTAAACGCTATTATGTATACCGCCGCTTTTGCCCAGCCGAATCCTAACTGTAACACTAGATCTGGGTAAGAGTAACAATCTTCTTGAATTCTCTGAGGAGTGTTCAACACCTCATCCCCCAACTTAAGAGCAAGTGCCTTAGTATTGAGCTTCTCTCTCCATTTAATTGCAGAGATAGTGAGCAAATACC
>Ga0335396_10002660_pt1:0-20000 | contig 21305 bp, 15 predicted proteins | sample FRY02_FD_205743 | JGI IMG/M metagenome (GOLD analysis project Ga0335396, IMG submission 205743) | Freshwater microbial communities from Lake Fryxell liftoff mats and glacier meltwater in Antarctica - FRY-02 (spades assembly) (version 2) | ecosystem: Environmental > Aquatic > Freshwater... | reverse complement strand
ACTAGAATGCTCCCCTACCAGTCATACATTACTGTATAAATCCATAGCTTCGGTATTATGTTTGATGCCCGGTCATTATCCACGCCCGATCGCTCGACTAGTGAGCTGTTACGCACTCTTTAAATGAGTGGCTGCTTCCAAGCCAACATCCTAGCTGTCAAAGCAATCGGACCACGTTAGATCAACTTAACATAAATTTGGGGACCTTAGCTGATGGTCTGGGTTCTTTCCCTCTCGGCCATGGACCTTAGCACCCACAGCCTCACTCCCGAGTATATGTCATAGTATTCGGAGTTCGTCAGGATTTGGTAGGCGGTGAAGCCCCCTAGTCCAATCGGTAGCTCTACCTCTATGACACTCAACCTCGAGGCTGCCCCTAAAGGCATTTCGGGGAGTACGAGCTATTTCCCAGTTTGATTAGCCTTTCACCCCTACCCTCAGGTCATCCGAAAACTTTTCAACGTTTACCGGTTCGGTCCTCCAGACGGTGTTACCCGCCTTTCAACCTGCCCAAGGGTAGATCACAAGGTTTCGCGTCTACCTCCACTGACTACACGCCCTATTCAGACTCGCTTTCGCTTCGGCTTCGTCCCTTAAAGACTTAACCTTGCCAGTGAAGAGTAACTCGTAGGCTCATTATGCAAAAGGCACGCCGTCACCCCGATAAATCGAGGCTCCGACCGCTTGTAAGCGTATGGTTTCAGGTACTATTTCACTCCCTTATTTAGGGTTCTTTTCACCTTTCCCTCACGGTACTAGTTCACTATCGGTATCTTAGTAGTATTTAGCCTTACCGGATGGTGCCGGCTGGTTCCCACAAGGCGTCTCCGACCCCGTGGTACTCAGGATACTGCTAGGTATTATGACTATTTCATGTACGGGATTATCACCCTCTACGACGACACTTTCCAGAGCCTTCCATTATAATCATAAAGTCCACGTTGCAGTCCTACAACCCCGCAATTGCCTTAACAACTACGGTTTGGGCTATTCCCCGTTCGCTCGCCACTACTTAGGGAATCACTATTGTTTTCTCTTCCTCCGGGTACTTAGATGTTTCAGTTCTCCGGGTTAGCATTCCTTACGGAATAATACTTCTTCAAAGTATTGGGTTTCCCCATTCGGACATCTTCGGATCAAATCTTGTGTGCAGATCCCCGAAGCTTTTCGCAGCTTATCACGTCCTTCATCGCCTCTAAGATCCAAGGCATCCTCCATACGCCCTTAATTACTTTCTTATCAAATAAGACAATTCTTTTGAGATTTCTCTCGTATTTTCTCTCAATATGTCAAAGAACGATGTAACACGAATGCTACGTGTGGTTAATTACGGAATTGAACCGTATAACAGGATGACGAATCATCATGTTTAGCCTCCATTTAGGCTAATTGACCAGTACTTAAAGAACAATCAGAAGATCTGATTAAAAATGTGGAGAATAACGGATTCGAACCGTTGACCCCCTGCGTGCAAGGCAGGTGCTCTAGCCAGCTGAGCTAATTCCCCAAAAACCTGTTTAATTTATGTAGTCCCGAGCAGATTTGAACTGCTGACCCCTACATTATCAGTGTAGTGCTCTAACCAACTGAGCTACGAGACTATATATAATACAGTGTCCAGAACTCGGATGGTAAGCACCATCACCAGTCGGCTTTTGGTTTATATAAAATAAGGGAAAGGCGATCCGATGAGCATCAAAATTCATTTCACAATGAACAGAAGCAAATCTTCTCTAGAAAGGAGGTGTTCCAGCCGCACCTTCCGGTACGGCTACCTTGTTACGACTTAACACCAGTTACCAATTTTACCCTAGGCGACTCCTTGCGGTTATCGACTTCAGGTACCCTCGGCTTCCATTGTTTGACGGGCGGTGTGTACAAGGCCCGGGAACGTATTCACCGGATCATTGCTGATATCCGATTACTAGCGAATCCAGCTTCATGAGGTCGAGTTGCAGACCTCAATCCGAACTGAGAGCGAGTTTGGAGATTAGCATCATGTTACCATGTAGCTGCCCATTGTCTCGCCCATTGTAGCACGTGTGTAGCCCAGGACGTAAGGGCCGTGCTGACTTGACGTCATCCCCACCTTCCTCCACGCTTACGCGGGCAGTTTCTCTAGAGTCCCCGACATTACTCGCTGGCAACTAAAGATAGGGGTTGCGCTCGTTGCGGGACTTAACCCAACACCTCACGGCACGAGCTGACGACAGCCATGCAGCACCTAGTTTCGTGTCCCGAAGGAAAGCCACCTTTCGGCAGCGGTCACTAACTTTCAAGCCCTGGTAAGGTTCCTCGCGTATCATCGAATTAAACCACATGCTCCTCCGCTTGTGCGGGCCCCCGTCAATTCCTTTGAGTTTCAATCTTGCGACCGTACTCCCCAGGTGGATTACTTATCGCTTTAGCTTAGACGCTGACTGTGTATCGCCAACATCGAGTAATCATAGTTTACGGCGTGGACTACCAGGGTATCTAATCCTGTTTGATCCCCACGCTGTCGTGCCTCAGTGTCAGTTGTGGCTTAGTGAGCTGCCTACGCAATCGGTGTTCTGTGTCATATCTAAGCATTTCACCGCTACATGACACATTCCGCCCACTTCAAACACACTCAAGACTTGCAGTATCAATGGCAGTTCTACAGTTAAGCTGCAGGATTTCACCACTGACTAACAAGTCCACCTACGCACCCTTTAAACCCAATGAATCCGGATAACGCTTGGATCCTCCGTATTACCGCGGCTGCTGGCACGGAGTTAGCCGATCCTTATTCTTACGGTACATTCAGCCAGATACACGTATCTGGGTTTATTCCCGTACAAAAGCAGTTTACAACCCATAGGGCAGTCATCCTGCACGCGGCATGGCTGGTTCAGACTTGCGTCCATTGACCAATATTCCTTACTGCTGCCTCCCGTAGGAGTCTGGTCCGTGTCTCAGTACCAGTGTGGGGGATCATCCTCTCAGAACCCCTAGACATCGAAGTCTTGGTGAGCCGTTACCTCACCAACAAACTAATGTCACGCATGCCCATCTTCAACCGCCGTAGCTTTAAACTAAATACCATGCGATATCTAATTACTATGGGGTATTAATCCCTCTTTCGAGGGGCTATTCCCCAGTTGAAGGTAAGTTGCATACGCGTTACGCACCCGTGCGCCACTAAGTTTAATATTGCTACTAAACTCCGTTCGACTTGCATGTATTAGGCCTGCCGCTAGCGTTCATCCTGAGCCAGGATCAAACTCTCCATTGTAAGTTTGATAATGTTTTCCCGATTATTCATCGGGAGTATGTCTCAGATTTACTTCTCATTCGAGCATCGCTCAAATGCGATACTCATCGTTTCTTACCTTTCCCAATATTTTCAAAGAACTTGCAATTTTTCGTTTCCTCAAAACTGCTTCCCGTTATTAGCGGGCTGCAAAAGTACAACCTTTTTTGTAACCTCCAAATCTTTTTGAAAATATTTTTCAAATTAATTTTTTTTGTAGAGGAGTCGTCCAAAGAACAGGGCGACAAAAGTACAACTGTTTTTGAAACCACCAAATCTTTTTTAAAGATTTTTTCCGGTGGGATTTTGAACTGTTGTGGTCGTTAAATGTGCAACCGTTTAAAGAACTAAGGGGCGGCAAAAGTACGTACATTTTTATCCCATGCAAGTACTTGGTAATAATAATTTACTCTTTAAACGACCTTGTATTGATTATCAGGTAATTAAATTTCAGGATCCAACCCAGCCACTGGAATTACCTTGCCGTTCATTAGTCCGTAAGCCTGTATAGAGAAGGTATAAATCCACTTCGCCATTTGAGCTGGACCTACCTCAGAAGCATAATTCGGCATAGATACATGTAACATTTCTGTATCAACTGCTCCTAAAGCAAGCGTGTTGAACCTCATTTTTGTGTCCTTGAACTCTTCGGCGAGTGATTCACTTAAGCTTGCAACAGCAGATTTGGTGGAAGAATATACACTCAACCCAGAATATCTTCCACTTCCTTGGTAACCTCCCATACTCCCTACATATATAATGTGCGATTTCAATCCATCCTTCAACCAAGGCAAAAAAACCTGAGTCAATCTTAAAGGAGCGACATAATTTACCTTTAGCATTGCCATAATTTCATCTTCCGAGACGTCTTCGAAAGGTGTTTTTAACAAAAGTCCGGCGTTATGAATCAGAATTCTGAATTCAGAATCGTCGTTTTCTAATTCGCATTTCACGAAAAGATCCTCCATATTCTTCCAAATACTCAAATCGCATTCAATTGGAATGACCCCATGAAGAGATTTAAGCTCTGAAATATTTCGACTAATACCGATTATTTTCCATCCATCCGCAGAAAAACACTTGCATAATTCATAACCAATGCCTTTCCCCGCTCCCGTAATTATCACTTTTCCCTTCATTCAACTTTAGATTTTCTATTTGAAAAGCACAAAATTTGCCTCTTCACCGAAATAAAACCATTAAATAGACCGTGCTCTACCTTTGACTTGTTAATGTTTGGATGCAATTTAGTCCGAATTTGACGCACGAAGCTTCAAATTACTCGTTAAAATTATGGTTACTGCCAATGCTGTCATTCCAATTAAATAGGGTTCAATAAAAACACCTAAATTATTGATTGTGTGAATGTTATAATGTTTAATTTTTGATTTGGTGTGCATTATTTGACGAAATTGATCAGATTGTATGCATCACAAATTATTATTTTTATTGTTTTCTAGAATTTGGCTTAGCCAGCAACACGCCATCTGCTTCGTTAAGCGTATTTTGAAGTACTATTTGTACGTCATAAAATCCTCTTGTCTCGCATCTGACGTGTTTCTGACTTTTTATTGAACCCTAAATACCGAATTGCTGGCTTAATTAAGAATTATCAATCCAAGAATCAGAAATAGCTCATAAGTTCTTTGCTGTTGAAGCGTTAATATCGCAATTTTGTAATCTAATCAGAAACAAATGATCAAACGTAGTTATACATATATAATAGGTAGCATATTATTTTGTCTAGGATTTTCGCAAATCACAAGCGCACAAACTGAGTACGGCGAATCTTTCAAAAGTCGTCTTTATGTGGGAGGAACCTTTGGTTTGGGATTGGGAACAGTCACAAACATCGACCTTTCACCTATGGCTGGTTACAATTTTAATCATTATCTCTCAGGTGGATTTGGAGTTACCTACATGTTTTACTCCTACAATCAGCCGGGGCAAGATGTTAGAGCCAACTTTTATGGGGGACGTTTATTTCTAAGAGCTGTTCCTTTGCCAGAGATTCTCCCGGGCTTGTATTTACATGCTGAGATAGAAAGCATTAATAATGAACGCTTCATTGCTAATCCTGTTACTGGTTTTTTTACCCTCCGACGCGCTTGGACTCCAGGAATTCTCGTTGGTCCAGGTTATCGACAACAAGCAGGCACCAATTCTTACTTTATGATTGGGCTGTATTACAATGTTCTTGATAATGGCACTGCAGAAAGCTCAATCTATAATGGTCCTATCATATACAGAATCGGGTTTATCTTTGGTTTGTACTGATTTGATGTAGGATTTAATATGAAAGATTAATCGACTACAACATAGAAATCAAAGAATTCGAGATACTATAAGCTCGTTTGATATTGTTGAATGGTCCCGATAAAAGAAAAAGGGCTGCCCCAATTTGGAGCAGCCCTTTTTTATAACATATATATGTATAAGTCTATAAACCTAGCTTTTTGCTAATAGCTGCTGGAATACCGTTCTTGTGAACCATAATACAAGTAGTCTTGTAGAGTAAATAGGAGGCTGAACAATAGAAATATCCTCCACACTCATTAGAATCATCGCCCCATGAGTTTTTGACGATGTAATAACGGGACCCTAATTGATCTTTTGCCGTTCCAACAATATGCATCCCATGATCGTCTTGAGTAGTAAGATTATCGAAGCCTTGCTGACGAATTTCCGGGGTAATCTTCATTTGCGCAGTAGGCTTAATCATCATTTCATCTCGCTCCTCCTTCTTAATATCATCCCAATCCTTATCCGGCACAATCGCCAAGCCATTCTTAAATGAAAATCCTTTCTCACTCACATCGGCTGCCCAAGCTATACTGTAGTTATTTGCCAAAGCATACTCAACAGTTTGCTCTAATTCATTCAGTGGAAGGTTGTATACCATATTCCAAGCCCAGTTATCTGGCACCTCCAATACAAATGGCTTGTAAAATGGATGGTGAGTGAACGATGAAAGTTCGATATAATCATCGGCATTAATACCTAATGAAGTGGCGTAATCTTTTGTGCTCATTGTTTTACCATTGACTGAAACATTCATTGGAACCTCTCCTAAATAAGCATCCAACACTCCGTTTAGAGCTTTTTTCCAAGCTGGATTTAGATGACCTTCTTTCATTTGGAGCGATGTATTTAATAAATCTGTCATTATTTTTTCCATTTCTCCATGGTTATAACGCTTCTGACCATAGACTAATCCAGTATATGAAGCGTCTGACATTAAGCCGTATTGACGAATTACATTCATCACATCATGGAAAGCTCCACCCTCGCTAAAGTTGGTTTTGCCCATCATTCGTATGTATTTATCAGCCTTCATCTCATAAGCCTTCCGTGCAATGTACATTTCAGAAAGATTTACTGGGCCTTTTCCGTTGCGTTCTATTTCAGACTCTAGGAAGGAAAGTGAAGAAAAACTCCAGCAAGTTCCTGTTGAACCTTGATTTTTTACGTCGGTCGTTCCTATTTGTTTTTCAATTGTGAAGACATATTGAGAGCCTTCTTTGTTTGTTTTAGTCTGGGCAATTGCTGTAGAAAAGGACAATGCAATGGCACTTGCAATCATTAGTGACTTAAATTTCATAGTTTGTTAGGTTTTACCACTCCCGTGGGATGTAGGACAAAGAAAGAAAAAACCTTCAATACTCAATAATAATAGGAGTCGAATGCTTGAAAACTAAGCCGATTTTCAAAATTGAACTTAAGTTTTTGATAGGATTTAGTCTCTAGGATCAAAAAGAGGAGGCTAAATCGATGAAATTGAAACCAAATTAGGTCGAAAATATTGGCTATTTTGGATGATATCGCGAAATACAGGCCATGGATGACAATAAGCTTAATCTATGTGGCGAATATCAAAAGGAAATGCTACTTGTTGTTAAAAGCAGTCATAGTATGCGCAACCCCAACGGTAGCGAAGCTTCCAACGAGTTTAGCACACATTTCCAGTCGTTCGGGCAAAAGAGTGGACTCGTCATTAGACCACGGAGCTAGTACGTAATTTACCTGCTGACCTTTATGAAATTCGCTGCCAATTCCAAACCTCAGGCGCGCGTAATCAGCTCGATTGAGTGTTTCTTGAATACTCTTCAATCCATTGTGCCCACCATCACTGCCTTTAGCACGAAGTCTAATAGTTCCAAATGGCAACGCTAAATCATCCGTGATGACCAATAGATTTTCCATCGGGATCTTTTGATGCTGCAACCAATACTGAACAGCTTTTCCGCTCAGGTTCATGTATGTATTAGGTTTGAGGAGAATTATTTGGCGACCTTTAAATTTCCAAGTGCATTGCCATCCGTGCTTGCAAGATTCGAAATGCACACCTTCTTGTCTGGCAATCTCATCGAGTGCAAGGAATCCAACATTGTGACGCGTGTGTTCGTATTCTGAACCAGGGTTTCCTAAGCCTATGATGAGGTATTTCATGGGGCGAAATTAAGCATTCAGATTATAAATCGTTGTTCAACGAACTTAAGATTTCAGTCAAAATGCAGTATTAAAAAGAAGCTGTAGAAGTCGCGAAGGTGTCTTGGATCGTCTGAAAAGATGATTTTTTATCCTGTTGTAATTTCAATTTAATAATTAGCTACATTCGAAATGATAAATTAAACAAACTTGAATGAGAAAGCTATTTGTAATCCTAGCATTGATGTTATGCTCCCAGACATATAGTCAGAACTTCATTCATCTAACAGAAAGAAAAACAATGCAAGAGTATGGTTCAGGCTATTTTCTGGTTATTGAAAAAGATTCAGCTGAAAACTGGTTCATGCTTAGAAATAGAGAGTACAATAACGTTACAACAATGCTTCAGTTGTACAAAACTAATTCAGCCTTTGAAGTACAATGGGTTAAAGATATTGGTTATTACTCGGATGAAGCATATTATATGTCCATATTGCCTGATAATGAAGGTGGCTGTTTTTATTCTTATACTCTCCACGATTCTGTTCTTACAGATGGTGATACGCAAGCTGACTATCAATTGGGAAGATTTTCATCGGATGGCACTCAGATATGGTCAAGAGTTGTTGGTTCAAATGGCTATGATTTAGGATTTTCCACAATAGCAAAAAAACAAGATGGCTCACTTTTGTTTCTGGCAAGTTTAGGCCAATCTGATGGAACATTTAATAATCCCGGAGTTTTCCATACAGATGCCATGGGTTATGATATGGAAAGAATCGTGCTTGCAGAGTTTGACCCTAGCAGTGGCATACTCAACCACTATTTTGCACCTTATGATAGTTTACAAGGTAATCTATCATCAAGCAATGGACTTATTTATCCTCTTATGGACAATAGCTATGTGCTGATAAAGGTGAATAGGCCTTACCCGATTGATTGGACCTTTGAAGATTTACCACCTGCAGCAACATATTGCGATGGAGGCAGTAATATTATATATCAACACTTTTCTGCCAATCATCAATTAATAGAGTCGTTCTGCCTTCCCGAAATGGGAGCTAGCTGGGAATCTGGCATTTTCGCTACTCCTTCCAGAATCATAAGAGTTGGGGATGAACTTAGATGGATAGTTAAATATGACTTAGAGAATAATGGATATCAAGACCAAATTGTACATCTTCAATTGGCATCAGGTGAGGTGGAGGTTATAAATCTTCCAAGCGATGACCTGATTGATTTTCCTAACCTTTTGTTAGACAATGACTACATAATCGCTATGGGTCAGAATGTTCCTATGTTTAACCCTGAGAATATTGATTTTGTGGAAGTATATGGGATGGATTGTCAGCCATCTTATCACTACCGCTATCATCATTATCCGGTTAGCATGCTATACCAGCACTCGGAAAAGCTATTCTTTTTCAATGCCTTAGGCTATCTTAATGACAGTTTATATGGTGGTTGTCTCGACCTTTTTTACTTAGATAATTCAGTAAGTGGCATGGTGTTTTTCGACAGTAATTTAAATGGGGTTAGAGACTCAAACGAGTTCGGAATAAATGCTTTTCCAATAATCGTTGAATCGGCAGGAAGTTTACCAGAAGTGATACAAACAACTATTACAGGCTCATATTACAAACCATTGCAAGCAGGCATTTTTTCGCTAACTCCAGTTTTTCCTGACTGGTTGAACTGCGTTCCCGTAGGCACAACAATTGACATTGATGATAATTATATACCAACAAACAATATAAATTTTGCGCTTCAGCCTGCATTTGATAGAAACGATCTGAAAATCACAATTTTATCTGGAGAATTAAATCCTGGATTCGACTTTACCCTAACATGCATCGTTGCAAATGTGGGAACAGTTAGCCTATCTGGTGACTTTTCACTTCAACTTTCACAAAGTGGCCTTGAGCTATTTCAGTATAATTATCCAGCGGAACAATCTGCGAATCTGATAACCGTAAATACTGGACTATTAAATCCATTCGAAACAAAAAACATCCAGCTAAAATTTCATGTAGAACCGCCTCCTACTTTTACTCTTGGAGATTCAGTTACGTTTATTGCTCAATTAAATTTAATTGAGGATGCAAACTCAATCGATAATTCTATAGAACTAAGTCAGCCTGTACTTTTATCTTATGACCCTAACGATATTAGAAACTTGGATGGAGGCGTAATTGATTATTTTGAATGGTCATCGTTAACACCTCAACGTTATCTTATTCGGTTTGAAAACACTGGAAATCACCCCACTACCTTTGTACGAGTTCGAGACACATTGAATAATAATTATGATTTCAGTACATTGAAAATTCTAGCGACTAGTCACCCAATGATATACCTGACAGGACATAATGGAGCCTTGGAGTTTTATTTTGAGGAATTGAATTTATTACCTGCAAACCAATCGCCTGATTCTAGTCAAGGTTGGATATATTATGAAGTTAGTCCAAATGCTTCTATACCTCACGGAACAATCATTGAAAATCGGGCCTTCATTTATTTCGATTTTAACCCACCAATACTAACAAACACAGACACAACGATTGTTGATTTAACATTGGATAATGGCAAAATGGTTTCCGAAGGTACCGGCTTAAAAATATACCCTAATCCAGCAAACGACTATATTCATGTGACTTTCGAAAAACTAGTTTCTCAAGAAAGCGTCTTAAATATGATAGGTTTAGACGGTAAATTAGTTCAAATGGTTAAAGTTGCTGCAAACTCAAATTCTATAGACTTCTCAACAAGTGATATGCGTCCAGGTTTTTATTTTGTTGAGTTAATAAGTCAAAACAGGTCTAACTCTTCTATTTGTAAATTAGTTATCACTCATTAAAATAAAAAAGCCCTCTCGAAATAAATCAAGAGGGCTTCAATTATAATTTAAACGAAGTATTATTTCTTTGCTTCGTCTTGAGCTGCTTGACGAGATGCACGAGTTGCACCAACACCAAGAACCTCAATATTTGCAGGATCAAGGATAGTAACTCCAGCAATATTAACCTGAGCAACTTTAATTCCTTGTCCGATTTCTAAAGCCGAGATATCAACTTCAATAGAATCCGGAAGATCTTGCAACATTGCACGAACTCTTAGCTTACGAAGTTTGATAGATAATTTTCCACCTGCACGAATACCAGCTGAATTACCAGTGGCTTTAACAGGGATAGAAATTGTTACAGGCTTACCTTCCTTAATTTCAAGGAAATCGGCATGCATTAATTTATCGTTCAAAGCATTGAACTGAACATCCTGAAGAAGCGCTGTTGCTTTCTTTCCGCTGATTTCTAATTCAACTGTGTGAACATCTGGTGTGAACAAAAGAGGCTTAAACGCTGCTTCTGTTGCAGAAAAATGAACTTGCTCACCACTTCCGTAAAGTACACATGGCACTAAACCTTCAATGCGAAGAGCTTTCGTCTCTTTTTTCCCTACGCTCGAGCGAGTCGAGCCGCTAATAAAGATTGATTTCATTGGTATATATTTGTTTGGTTAAAAATTCAGGTTAGATCAGCAAATAAAATTTGAGCTGATACTTTCATAATTGTGCACTTTAGAAACAACATCAGCAAAGAGACTTGAAACTGAAAGCACTTTAATTTTAGGAGATTTTACTTTGAGAGGAATTGTATCCGTAACAACCAATTCGGTAAGTTTCGAATTCTCCACTCTTTCTAATGCTTTACCAGAAAGAACTGGGTGCGTGCAAAATGCGCGAACAGAATTAGCTCCTTTATCCATAATCATATCGGCAGCCATGGTAATTGTTCCAGCGGTATCAATGATATCATCAATGAGCACAACATCACGTCCTTCGACATCCCCGATAAGGGTCATTTTCTCTATTTTATTTGCTACTTTTCTTTCTTTGTAGCAGATTGCCATGCTCGCATTCAAGTATTTTGAATAGGCATTAGCGCGCTTGCTTCCTCCCATATCAGGAGCTGCCATCGTGAGATTTTCAAGATTTAAGCTTTGAATATAAGGGATGAAAATGGAAGAGGAATACAAGTGATCAACAGGAACATCAAAGAAGCCTTGTATCTGATCGGCATGTAAATCCATCGTTATGATTCGTGTACAACCGGCTGCCTGCAGTAAATTGGCAACTAATTTAGCTCCGATAGCAACGCGAGGCTTGTCTTTTCTATCCTGACGAGCAAATCCCATATATGGAATCACGGCAATAATTTGACGAGCTGAAGCACGCTTTGCTGCATCAATCATTAATAGCAATTCGAACAAATTTTCTGCAGGAGGAAAGGTACTTTGAATAATGAACATATCGCTCCCGCGGATACTTTCTTCAAAGGCAGTTTGAAATTCACCATCACTAAATCGAGTAAATGATACCTTTCCAAGAGGCTTGCCGTAATGTTCTGCAATCCTTTCTGAAAGATACATCGATGCCGATCCGGAAAATATCTTCACCGGGTATGAATCGTTATGTATGTTCTCTGCCATAATTAGGCGCGAAAGTACAATAAAATATTGTGAATTATTTGTACAATGGTTCAATATAATTTACCCAACCAAACGTTTCAGAATTTGACTGTTAAAAGTGTGAACGAAAAGACGAATGAATGAATTTGTAAAGTCCTAAAATAAAAAAGCCCCAATTAAGGAGCTTTTTGTACCCGGAGCCGGAGTCGAACCGGCACGGTTTCCCACAGGTGTTTGAGACCAGCGCGTCTACCAATTCCGCCATCCGGGCTTAAAATTGGAGGGCACAATATTAGCAAAAAATCTATTCTACAAAACAGTAATTAAATAATAGAAGATAAGTGTCTGAACCTTAGGCTCTATTTCAAATAATCAAGGACAGCTAGCATTTTAACCTCTCTCTCAGTCTTTGCTAACAGGTAACTCTAATCCTTATAAATTCTAATAAAGATCTTTGGGTTGACGTATCGATTTAATCCAATAAGGTTACATGACCTGTTAAGATTTTATCGTCACCTAAGAGACTTCGACCAATAATCTTCCACGTGTATACGCCTAAATGCGCATTATTCCCGTCCCAACCTTCACCTAATTTGGTGCTTGAGAACACTTCCTCGCCCCAGCGATTAAACACCATGAATTGATATCCTTTTGAAGAAATTCCAGAACAAATCGGCACGAAAATATCATTTAAGCCATCATCATTGGGAGAAAATCCATTGGGGACAAAAATGTTAAAATCTTCAATCATTTGCATTCGGTCTTTCAGACTCACTTCACATCCATCTACAGTTTCTACTGTATATTCAAATGGATAGTATCCTGTATCAGGCAAGGTTACAATGATCGTATCTCCTGTAAACACGCCTAAAGGCCCTAGATCCCAAATCAAAGAATCGGCGTTAAGCGTTTGACTTATAAGTGTGACATTGGGACTAGAAAAAGTCGTTACCCTCGGAACTACATTAATTACAGGAATCGCCCTAAGGAGCACTTCAATAAAATCTTTCTCGCTTACTTGACCAGAACAACCAATAACATCGGTCAATATTAATGTGACTTCATAGAAACCAGCTCTTGTGTATACATGTTCAGGAAATGCACTGGTTGAAGTTGTGCCATCGCCAAAACGCCATAAATAACTGAATGGCCCAATTCCAGGAGTATTCATGCCAAAGGCAATCTCAACGGGCATACAATCCCGTCTTTTATCAGCAAATATTTCAGGAACAGGAATCGGCCTAACTTGGACATTTTTAGAAGCTTGATCAATTGCGGGTGGACAAGAGTTTCCATTAATTGTAACAGAATATGTTCCTGTTGAATATACCCAGATTGACTGAGATGTTGATCCATTGCTCCACACATACGATGGGGCAACATTCGCGGTTAACCTAACAGAATCGCCTTCGCAAATGTCTGTAGGACCGCTAACCTGAATAGTAGCATTGGAGGGAGTTGCAAGCACATTAACTTGAAAAGGGGAAGAATTGTTGGATACACAACCGTTCATATCAGTTAGAGTAGCCGTGTATTGACCTGAAAGTCCAACCGTTATTAATGCACCAGTTGCTCCATTATTCCAATTGACGGTGCCATTTCCAACTGCTTGTAAATCGACTGTTTCTCCATTACAAAATGTAGATGGACCAACTGCGGAAATGATTGGCGCGACAGGCAAAGGCAAGAATGTAACATTGAAAGGAGCGGATGGAAGAGATTGACAACCATTTGCATCAGTAATTCGAACGGTATATGTTCCGGCAGCTGTTACTGAAATATTCTGAGTTGTAGGACCAGAGCTCCATAAATACTGAGTAGCTGGTGAAGAACTCAACTGTGCAGTTTGTCCAATACACACCGGGTAGGTTCCTGTTGAATTAATAGTAGGAGCGGCTGGCGTAACATATAATGTTGTATTCACCGGAAATGATTCAGGCGCAACACACCCATTCGCATCCGTTACGATCACCGTGTATTCTTCAGTAATTGAAGATGTAATATTTTGTGTTGTTGCTCCAGTGCTCCACAAGTAGCTGGCAGAAGCAGGAGCAGTAAGCGTGACGGAGCTTCCAGGACAAAACGAGGTTGAGCCAGATGCTGTTATGGCTAACGCCACTAATTCAGGATGTTCGGTAACTGTAGTTGTTGCAGAACTTGCTTGACATCCATTTGCATTTGTAACTGTGACTGTGAACGTGCCGCTATTTTGAGCTACTATGGTTTGCGTTGTTGCAGCTGTGTTCCATGTGAATGAACCTGCGGCTGATGAAGTTAAACTAACAGATCCGCCGAAGCAAAAAGTTAATGGACCTGATGCATTGATTGTTGGAATTACCGGCAAAGGATTAACAGTAACAATTGTAGTTGCTGAGACTGGTGAAGTACATCCGTTTGCGTTTGTAATTTGCACAGTGTAATTACCTGACTGAGAAACTGTTATTGACTGAGTTGTTTCTCCATTAGACCATAAATATATCGGTGATGCAGGTACACTTAATTGTACAGAACCTCCTTGACAAAATGTAAGCGGCCCACCTGCAGTAATAACGGGTGCTGCAGGTTGCTGATAAACAGTCACTGCAATTGGTGTTGATGGAACAGAGACACAACCAGCTGCACTAGTTACCGTTAATGTGTAATTAGTAGTTGTGAGCGGTGTTGCTAAAGGGTTTGCGACAACTGCAGATGAAAGCCCTGTTGTTGGTGCCCACTGATAATTGGTGCCGCCGGAACCATTTAATTGTGCACCAGTTCCTGAGCAATTTGCAGCTCCAACTCCCGGATTTGCGGTAGGAATAGGATTTATTGTCACAATAACTTGATCAGTTGATGTACATCCAAGAGCACTTGTTCCGGTAACTGTATAAGTAGTCGAAACTGCTGGATTGGCGATAGGATTAGCAAGATTTGAAGCACTAAGACCCGTTGCTGGGGACCAGGTATATGATGTAGCACCGCTCACAGCTAAATTAGTATTCGCACCTGCACAAATTGACACATCTAAACCTGCGTTTACTGTTGGAGTAGGATTCAGCGTGACGGTAACAGTACCTGATGCTGCACAAGTCCCAGCGGCTGCAGGAGACGTAACGGTATATGTTGTTGTGGCTGCTGGAGTGGCAGTTACAACTGCTCCTGTAGTTGCAGATAAGCCTGTTGCTGGCGACCAATTATAGATAGGACCTGCGTTTGAGGCTGTTAGCGTGGTGCTTTGACCAGGACAAAATGATGGCGTTGCCGCAACTACATTTAAAACAGGTGCAGGTAGCACAGTAACAGCTAATGACCCAGTACCTGCGCATCCCGCAGCATTTGTTGCAGTCACATTAAATGTTGTATTCGATGTTATAGATAATGCCGCTGGATTTTGGCTGGGATTATTAAATGAAGCGGCAGGAGTCCATTGATATGTTAACCCTGTCTGCGCCGAGCTTGCAGTTAAAGTAAATGGCGTACCTGAACAAACTGGGTTTTGAGAGGCTGCAACTGTTACCGCAAATGGAGGCACAACAGTAATCACAACAGGAACGCGTGGTGTTGTGCAAGGACCAAAAGTAGCTTGAACCCAATAGGTTGTAGTTGTATTTAAAACAGGAGTTGTAAATGTTGGCCCCAGTGCGATTTGATTTGTGCTATTCTGGTTTAAATACCAACGAATAATTCCTTGGGCAGTTGCAGTAATTTGAGTGTTGGTGCCGGCACAAATGGTTTGATCACTTACTTCGACAACTGAGGCCGTATTTGACACAACCGAGACATTGTACTCCTCTACTTCGCCATAGTTTGTTAAGAAACCGCCTTGAAGTGTGCAAGGATTTAATGGAGTAGTGTTATAACAGCATCTTACACGCATTCTGGTTGTCCCAATCGCTGCTGTCGCTGGAACTTGAATTGTGCCGTTTACAACATTGGTTGTGGGTGCATTACTGAATACCATTTCTCCTACATCATTGTAGTCTAGATCTTGGTTCCAGTCAATCCAAATTGCAAAACCCTGTAAAAATTCTGGTCCGCATTGCATGGAAACATTGAAACTGCAGCCTTGCGTGGCTGTTACAATTTGTCCTGGATAGTAGATGAAATTATTGGCTTGGAAATTACAACCAGTATTATTGTTAACAATATTGGTAACTCCTAAGCTCGTTGAGAAATTATTTATAAAATCTGCCGTGTAAGGAGTGGGTCCTTGACAAGATGCATTGTATTGTGGGGTACAGTATTGGCTATAAACCGGCTTCATTGCCAATAATAGCAGAGCCGTCAGCAAAAAAATGCACCTAAAATTTAAATTATACAGTTCCACGTATCGTTTTCTCAATAGGCTAAAAATAATGATAAAAGATGATATTCAAACAATGCTGTATCAAAAACATATGAAATACTTACTCGCTCATCGGATTATAAATCATTCCTTATTATCCTCCATTCCACGAATAATCTGATTTATCTCTTTCTCGGTAGTCTTTAATCTTTTCTGACAGAACTCAATTAATTCACTCGCACGTTTAACCTTTTCAGCTAATACATCCACAGATACACTTTCGTTATCAATTTCCTCCGCTATTTTCTTGAGCTCTGAATAGGCCGATTCATAGGTCAAACTGCTTCCCATTCGCTTTTGTTTTTTTATTGATTGTTGCATTTAAATCTGTACCGCTCAAATATACCTGAATCTCTTCGCCAATTGAAAGTTTTTCAGAATCGTTTACTACAAGTCCATTTTGCTTCACTATTGCAAAGCCGCGCGCTAGTGTTCTTGCTGGACTTAGTAATCTAAAAAGTGCGGTGTGATGAGACAAATATGATTTTTGATTTTTAATAAATCGGGCACTCATCAATTCAATATCTTCTCTTTGTCGATTAAGATTATTCTTTGAATCGTTGATCAACATCGATGGTTTAGTGCTCATTCGACGTACTAAATCTTGCAAAATTTGAGCGTATTTATGGACAGAGGTTGAACTCCTATTCGACAGCATTTGCTTTAAAGAATTAAGCGATTGATTGTTGAATCTCAGAATTTGATGGGTATTTTGTTGAATATTGCTCTTCAAGAAATGAAGCTCGTCTTTACTCAAAGCTAACGTTTGCTGAGATCTAATAATTATTCGTTGACGGAATGTTACAATTGCCTCTTCAAAACTGCGATTGTGCGCAATGATTCTTTCTGCGATTTTAGTGGGTGTTTTTTCGGAAGTGTGAACCATTAAATCACAAATTGAGATGTCCTTTAAGTGACCCAAGCCACTGAAAACAGGGAGCGGAAAACGTGCAATTGCCCTCGATATATTATAGGAATCGTACATTAAGAAATCCGTTTGAGCTCCCCCACCCCTCACAATTACCACAATATCGAATTCAGACTTTCGGTGGAAGATTTCAATAAAACGCTCCACCGTTTTTTTTCCATCCTCGTCACCTTGAACTTTGGTATGAAACAGTTCGATATTAAACTTATAATGGAAGGGGTTCGACTCTAATGTATGCTTAAAGTCCTCAAGACCAGCAGAGGTCTCAGAGGAGATAATAGCAACCCTCTCGATAACCATTGGCAGTTTCAAGGTTTGATTTCTGGTAAAATATCGACCATCAATTAGTTGAATTGCATCTGGATTTTCGGCAACTAACTTTATCAAAGTGGCTTCTCGCTGACGTTGTAATTCGCCTTTGGTGAAACTAGGATCAAGCTTTAATAATTGAAGTTTTAGTCCGTAAATTTCATGAAATGCGACAGAGACTTGCGCCATTATTCGAATACCATTGGTAAACTTTTGACCAGTTTCACGCTCAAAGGACTCCATCTCTAAAACTCCTGTTTGGAAGCTTATTACAGATAACTCGGCAAGTAGATTCCCACTTGCTTCATCTTTTTCTACTAAATGAAAATACTGGATGCCCTTTCGAAGCGTGAAGTTTGATACTTCTGCAATTACCCAATAAAACTTTCCTCCAAAATTCTCCTCCATCACCATTCTGATGTGAGCAGCAAATTCTGAAAGTTTTATGGCTTCGTTGGGCATATACTGAATAATGGTTGAGAAGGAAATTTGTTCAAAATCGGAGGATTGACGGGGATCCGATATTCGTTCATAAACCCCGAAATAAGTGATAAAAATTATTTCAATATGAATGTTTTTATAGAACAAAAGTAGTGGAAACTACCTCAAAATGAGTACCGAACTGATTTTAACCAACTCACCAAACAAAATACACATTTAGCTGATTATATGACATTTGTATAATTTTCATACGAGTTATTATTTGACGAAATTGATCAGATTGTATGCATCACAAATTATTATTTTTATTGTCTTCTAGAATTTGGCTTAGCCAGCAACACGCCATCTGCTTCGTTAAGAGTATTTTGAAGTACTATTTGTACGTCATAAAATCCTCTTGTCTCGCATCTGACGTGTTTCTGACTTTTTATTGAACCCTAAATTAGTTTCCTAAAAAGGAAACATTTATATTTGTACAAACGTTTTAAAATTGGAGACGCCAAAGTTTAAGGTTGAGTTTTTGGAAGAAGCCACAGAATTCCTTGCCAATCTAGACGAGAAGGTGAGAGATAAAATAATTTATAATATCTCAAAAGCAAGATTTTCTAGCGATAAGGAACTATTTAAAAAGCTCAATGACGAAATCTGGGAGTTTAGAACTCATTATAATAAGACACAATACAGACTATTTGCGTTTTGGGATAAATCGGGAACGACCGACACAGTAGTAATTTCGACACATGGCTTGACAAAGAAAACCGACAGAACTCCCCAAGGTGATTTAAACAAGGCGGAACGATTGCGAAAAAATTATTTTGAGCATAAAGACAAGAATGAATAATATCGCTTCCGGATTGTGAATTCCTAAGTGAAAAACAACAGAATTATGAGCAAAAAACGGAGAATAAAAACAACCAGTTTAGAAGAAATTACCGATAAATATATTGGTAAAACAGGCACGCCAAAACGTGAGGATTTTGAGAATGAGTTGCGTCTCGATCTGCTTGGCGAAGCAATTAAGCGCGTTCGATTAGAACGTAATTTGACACAAGAAGAACTTGGTCGTCTTGTTGGTGTTCAAAAAGCACAAATTTCTAAACTTGAAAACAGTTTGACCGATGCAAGACTCGATACAATTTTAAAAGTGTTTAAAGCACTTAATGCAAAAATTAATTTCAATGTTGAATTACTAAATCAGACAATTAAATTGGCTTGAAAGAATTTAGTTTAGATAATCCCGAGTCGATTGATCTCGTTTTGGTAAATTGCATCAATCTTCTTTAGGACGTATTAATACGATGAAAAATCTAAAAAGCATCAATCCAGGCGAGATTCTTCAGGAAGAATTTTTAAAGCCCTTAGAAATTAGTGCTTATAGACTATCAAAAGAGATTTCTATACCCAAACTCGTATTTCAGAAATCATAAAAGATAACAGAAGAATAACTGCTGATGAGGCATTAAGGCTTTCAAAGTATTTTTGAAATAGTGCAAAATTCTGGCTTGGGATTCATAATGACTTCAATATTGAAGAAGGAGAAATTGAGAAAAGGGCAGAATTAAATTTGATAAAGCAGTTTCAGAGCAATGCAGCTTAATCGGGGTTTGTCTATAATTTCCAATTTCATCGCTATGCGTATTTTGAAAACAGTCATTTACATCAGTAAAATCATTGCTTTTAAAACTACACAAGGCTCGAAATCGGACATTCTAAATCAAACACGAAAATTACAAACAGATACCAAATGGATAATAATGCAATGACAGTGATTATTTGTTTTTAAGCCTACACAATCATCCTAAACGTCAAATTAATTCGCGGTTGATTTACCT
>Ga0335396_10002651_pt1 | contig 21357 bp, 19 predicted proteins | sample FRY02_FD_205743 | JGI IMG/M metagenome (GOLD analysis project Ga0335396, IMG submission 205743) | Freshwater microbial communities from Lake Fryxell liftoff mats and glacier meltwater in Antarctica - FRY-02 (spades assembly) (version 2) | ecosystem: Environmental > Aquatic > Freshwater > Ice >... | reverse complement strand
GAGCGTGACCTTTAATGAGTTTGTCGCAAGTTACCGTGAAAGTGCGCCGGCGGGATTAGACCTGCAGGTGAGCTATGACCAGAACACCTATGCCACATCGAGGCTATTTGACGTCGCCACAAACCTGGCGATCGGCGTGGCGCTGGTCATTCTCGTGCTGCTGTTTACGTTGGGCTGGCGCGCGGCCGTCGTGGTCGCCTGTATACTGCCGCTGTGCGGACTCATATCCATCACAGTCATGGAGCGCCTGGGATTGGCCCTGCACCAGATGTCGATCAGTGGCTTAATCGTTGCACTGGGTTTATTGGTAGACGGCTCTATCGTGATGACCGATGAGGTTCGAAAACGCCTGTTGCAGGGACAGAGTTCTGTCGATGCCATCCGCGGCTCAGTCGATCGTTTACGTGTGCCACTGATCTCCTCCGCCCTGACGACGGTACTGGCCTTCATGCCTATGGCCATTCTGCCGGGCCCGGGTGGTGACTTCGTCGGCGCGATCGCCAGCGCTGTTATTATCATGTTGGCCACCTCGACAGTGCTCGCGCTGGCCATCACGCCGGTGCTGGCCACCTGGCTCTTGCCGCGACAAAAAGCTGCGAGCGCACACTGGTGGATTGGCGGCGCCAGTAGCGGCAAGGCTGGCGAGGGCCTGGTGCGATCGCTGGACTGGAGCCTGCGACATCCCGGCGCCGCTATCGCGCTGGCGCTCTCACTGCCAATTACCGGTTTTCTGGCCTTCCCGACACTGACCGCACAGTTTTTCCCCGGCACTGACCGTGACCAGCTCTACATACAGGTAAAAAACGCTGACGGCAGGTCTATTTACGATACGGCTGCAACCGTACGCTTGATCGATGCCACACTGCTCAGCAACCCACTCATTCGAAGAGTTGACTGGAGCATCGGCGAAAGTGCACCTGCGTTCTACTACAACATGTTCCGCACCAAGGAAGGTATCCCCTCCTGGGCGGAGGCACTCGTCCTGACCTATGATAAAGACCTCACCGATGATCTTATCCGGCAGTTACAGATAGAACTCGATGGGGAGTTTCCGGGCGCACAGATTATCGTCCGCGGAATCGACCAGGGGCCGCCGGTTACGGCACCGCTGGAAATCGAAGTGACCGGACCCAATCTGGTGATTCTGCAGGAACTGGGTAACGCCTTCAGGGAACGCATGGACAACATCCCCTATGTGACCCACAGCAGCACTAGCCTGGTCGGAGGAGCGCCTAAACTGGTCTTTGAGCTGCAGGAAGAAAAATTGCGGCTGGCACGCCTGCAACTATCCGACGTTGCAGCTGCGCTGAACACCAGCCTTACGGGACAAGTGGGGGGCGAAGTTCTGGAGGGAACAGAGCGTTTGCCCGTGCGCGTGCGACTCGAAGAGAAGGCGTGGGGAACATCCGAGCAGATCGCCAACATTCTGGTGCCAGTACCAACATCGGCGCAGGCCCCATCGTCTTTGATAGCCGGTATTCCAATGAGCGCTCTGGGGGCACCCCGGCTTGTTCCAAGCCAAAGTCCGATTGCCCGCTACAACGGCAGGCGAACCAACCTTGTGCAGGCGTATCTCATCCGTGGCGTATTGCCGGAGGAAGCGCTCAAGATACTGCAACAGGATTTACGTGAGAATCCAATCGCACTGCCGGACGGCTACCGGTTTGCTTTTGGCGGCGATACTGATGAGAGGGCCAATGTGGTAGACCAACTTATGGCACCCCTGGGCCTGGTACTCGCGGCGCTGCTGGCGACCATTCTGCTGACCTTTAACTCATGGCGACTATCGGCGATCGCCGTGCTGGTATGCATCTGTTCGCTGGGCCTGTCATTGCTGGCTCTGGCTATTTTTGCCTACCCGTTTGGCATTCTTGCGGTGATCGGAGTGATCGGCTCAATTGGTGTTTCTATTAATGCCGCTATCATCATCATTACCGCACTGCAGGCCGACGAAGGGGCCGCTCAGGGAGACCTCCTTGCGATCCGCGCCGTGGTGATGGATTCCAGCCGACACATTATTTCCACGACACTCACCACCTTTGGAGGGTTTCTGCCGCTGATTCTTGAAGGCAGTCAGTTTTGGCCTCCGTTTGCTATGGCCATCGCTGGCGGCGTCTTGCTGTCGACCATCATCTCTTTCTTTCTGGTTCCTCCCCTGTTCCTTGTTGCTACAGGAATAGGCAGGCACAATTCGCATATTGACTCGCAACACGGCGCCGAACTCGGCGCGAGTAAACAGGAGCTAGCAGCGTGACCGCCACGGGGAAAAGCATTACAGCGCCGCCAAAGCGCTACCATCATGGCAATCTTCGCGATGCGTTGATCATGGCTGCTGCAGAATTGATAGAAGAACATGCATCGGTAGATTTTGCCATTGTCGATGCCGCGCGCCGGGCCGGCGTCAGCAATGCCGCACCCTATCGCCACTTCAAGGACAAGCATGCTCTCCTCGAAGCTGTCAGTGAACTCGGTTTCCTGGGGCTGACTGAGACCGCGCGCAATATTGCAGAAAAATCGCACCAGGACTCCGCAACGAAGATCATCGCGCTAGGCAAAGCGTACATCAGGTTCGTCATGAGGCACCGGGCGTTTTACGACCTGATGTGGGGCGATATGGGATTGCGTGGCATCGATGCCGCAGATAAGGATATGAAAACATCTGGCTTTTATGTGCTAGTGGACGCCGTTCAACACTGGTGCGATGACAAGAACCTGGATGATTACGATGCGCTTGAGCTGGCAGTAAAGCTTTGGGCGACGGCGCATGGTTTGGCGTGTCTGGCGATGAATCATCAACTCGAAAAATTTTTACCAGAAGTTAATGTCTACAGTTTGCTGGAGAGCAGCACACGGACCTTTTTGGAGGGCCTGCGGCGATAGCAAACTCACTCCGTTCGGCCTGATCGAACCCCGAGATAGCACCTGCCTGGATATCAGCCCCTTAACCCTCGCGACATTGTATTTCATCCTTTAACAGGCCCAGCCGTGCTGCGGACACTGAACGTGCAAGATAAGTATCACATTATAAATTTGCTATAATTCCCAACAGGTTAACCTCGGTTATGCTGAAGACTAAAGTATCAGCAATTCATACAAGTCTGATAACGGAGGGCGCCACATTTCATGGGGCCCGGTTGTCCTATTTGCGAGACAGCAATTGTGTGATGAGCTCGGCAGTATTTTTTGACGTGAAAATACCAAGATTACAATTAACCTGGATTACCTTAGTTTCGAATTTTTCTTGCGTGTTTACGCATTGTTAACCGTTTTTTACCTGCTCAAGCTTTAATAGTCCACACCATTCCACGTGCGCAATTAGTTAAAAAAAGCGCAACTTTCTCGCCTAACTTTTCGCTAAAAGCCGTCGAAGACTACGATTTTTTCTTATTTAACAATAGACCAGTTGCCTCAGCTGTTTGCCTTTGGTCAACCCCCACAGATGCTCTTTTTTCTTTCTATGGCCTCCTTGAAATGATATACATCATATTAATCCGAAAAACGTTTCCTGACGTAATTGCAAGGTCGATCTGAAAAACTGTATAGTTTGATCAGACTTGGTACGTTAGGGGCCGCTCAACCGGGTTTACCCAGAGGATGAGAACAGAGCCTTCTGTTTTATAATTTTTATAACCTTCTAAGGAGAACACAATGGAAATCACGGCAGGCCAATATGAGCTGGTCTTTAACTTCTTTTCTTTTACTATTGCAACGATGGCGGCGGCTACACTCTTTTTCTGGTTAAGCCGGTCTCAAGTTGCTCCCGCATATCGAACCGCACTGACCATTACAGGTTTGGTCACATTCATAGCCCTCTATCATTATATCCGTATACTCGACAGTTGGGACTCAGCTTATACATTAGTCGATGGCGTGCTCACCCAAACTGGAGTTGCGTTTAACGATGCATACAGATATGTAGACTGGCTCTTAACAGTACCTTTGCTTATGGTTGAACTCATACTGGTCATGAAACTGACTCGCTCTGAGACGACCACAAAAAGTGTGCGACTCGGATTATTAGCCGCGGTAATGATTGTTCTTGGCTACCCGGGAGAAATCGCAGCAGATGCCGGCACCCGCTGGATCTGGTGGGGCGCTGCAATGTTGCCGTTCCTGTGGATCGTCTACGAGTTATTTGTTGGATTGAAAGCCTCTATCGCAGCGCAGCCAGCTAGCGTTCGTGGTCTAGTCAATGCGGCTCGCTGGCTAACCCTCATAAGCTGGTCTTTTTATCCAATTGTATTCATCTTCCCGATGATAGGCTTCACCGGCGGCACAGCTTCTGTAGCAGTACAGATCGGCTATACCATTGCTGACATCGTTTCGAAAGCCGTCTTTGGATTGGTGATCTACACGATAGCGGTACGTAAGTCAGAAGCCGATGCAGGCGTCAGCGTGGCATAGGCATTTCGCCCATCAATGTATAACTAAATTGAGGAGCCGCTACGCGGCTCCTCCATAGGTTTATAAATGCAATCGATGACAAATGACAATACAAACATTACCAGCTTTAAAAAAGACCAGTTGGATGACGTTAATCGAATTATTCGTGTCAACGCCGTTGAGCCACTCGATGCGAATTCCGTTTTGCGAGCTGCGCTGGATCACCATCTCCTAGAAACTGGATCCCAATCGAGAGCTCAGCTTACCTTGAGTACTTCCAAGGCTCTGGGTCTATCTCTTAAAAATCAACTTTACCTTGCCGCTGCCGTCGAGTGCCTTCACAACGCCTCCCTGATCCAAGACGATCTGCAGGACAAAGATACCTTAAGGCGAGGCCAAGAGTCGGTCTGGTCACACTTTGGCAGTAATGCTGCGATAAATCTTACGGATTTGATGATAGCCACCTCTTTTGTTTTACTTGGTCATGTGGATAGTAAAGGTTGCTTACCGCGGCTTCTCATTTGTATGCAAAGGGCAATTGCCCTGACCTTACAAGGTCAAAGCCGCGACCTTAGCGATGACGGTACTACCCGAGCTGTAAAAACCTCCCTCGCCGTAGCCGAGTCCAAATCAGGCCCCCTTTTCGCTCTGTGCCTGGAATTACCACTGATTGCGGCGAGCGAGCTCTCATTCCTCAATGCGGCACAGCAAGCTGGGCGCTTTTTTGGTGCGGGCTATCAGGTTCTTGATGACATTAACGATGCGGCAAGTGACCAAGCAACGGAGAACAGTGCGAACGTCGTAGTCGCTCTAAGTAAAGTGCTTTCTGCGAAAGATGCGCACTATGAAGCACAAGCGGTCGCGCGCCATTATTTAGACCGAGCTCACCGACTGGCTGAATCACTGCCAAATAACTGCGCAGCCCTATTGATAGAATATTGCGTAATGCTCAGCCAAAATTTGCGAGAATCAGAGCCATGAACCGTGCGATCGTCATTGGTGGAGGCTTCGGCGGCATTGCTAGCGCATTGCGGTTGCGTGCCAAAGGTTATGAGGTCCAATTGATCGACCGTTGCTCGAGACTCGGTGGACGCGCCCAAGTTTTCGAGCGCGAAGGCTTCCGTTTTGATGCTGGCCCAACCGTTCTTACTGCTCCTTTTCTTTTTGACGAACTGTTTCAATTATTTAATCGTCGACGCGAAGACTACGTTGATTTCGTACCGGTAAAACCTTGGTACCGCTTCCAATTTCCTGACGGCGAAACCTTCGACTATGGCGGTACTCTTGAGGAAACGCTCGCAGAAATTGGACGTTTCAATCACGCAGATAAAAAAGGCTATGAAGCGCTGGTAAAACAATCTCAGCGTATTTTTGACGTTGGCTTCACTAAGCTCGCCGACCAACCGTTTCACTCCTTTACGACAATGCTCAAACAAATCCCAAGCCTACTTAGGCTCAAGTGCTATCGCACGGTTTGGCAGGTGGTAAAGGCACACATAAAAGACCCTCGATTGCGCCAGGCGTTTTCTGTGCAACCTTTACTGGTCGGCGGCAGCCCCTTTGACACAACTAGCATCTATAGCCTGATACATTTTCTGGAACGCCGCTGGGGAATCCATTTCGCCATGGGAGGAACCGGCGCTTTAGTGACGGGACTTCAGAAGCTGATGCAAGAGAACGATATCGATATTCAGCTCAACACCACAGTCAAGAGAATCTTGGTAGACGGTAACCGTGCCACGGGTGTGGAGTTAGAAAACGGAGAAAAGAGAACTGCCGATATTGTGGTATCTAATGTCGATCCCGTGCATTTGTATCGCCACATGCTAGATGAAAAGCACCAAGCAACAAGTGCACGACTCAAGCAGCGTCATGCCCGCCTTTCTATGGGCTTGTTTGTGCTGTTCTTTGGAACTGATAAACAGTATCCAGACGTGGCTCACCACACCATTTGGCTTGGCCGCCGTTACCAGGAGCTTTTAAAAGATATTTTCCACGGCAGTGAGTTGCCTGAGGATTTCTCTCTTTACTTACACCGCCCTACCGCAACTGACGCCAGCTTCGCCCCTGAGGGTAAAGATTCGTTTTATGTGCTGGCGCCAGTGCCTAACCTGCGAGCAAGCATCGACTGGGAACAGGAAGGCCCTCGCCTGCAAGAGAGGATTGTGAAAGCTCTTTCGAACAGTATTTTGCCAGAGCTGGAAAAACACATGGTTGCAGACTTTTATATGACTCCAGAGAATTTTGCTCACGACTATCTTAGCGCGGGCGGCGCCGGCTTTTCGGTCGCCCCCCTATTCAGCCAGTCTGCCTGGTTTCGATTTCATAACCGTGCCGAGGGACCAGAAAACCTCTATTTAGTTGGAGCCGGCACCCACCCGGGAGCAGGATTGCCAGGGGTACTGTCGTCCGCAAAAGTTCTTGAGCGGCTGATACCCGCGCCGAGTTTGCAATCCCACCCTGCGGTGGCTTGAGGTACTGTGAACTCACCAGGTCACCTGCCGGGCGATCACCCATCCGAGAAGCCCTGCACAGCTGCGCCACTGACCTTGCAGCTGGAAAATCAAGTGGCTCCATCGGATTCGGTAAAAATTCTCGCTAAACACGGTAAATCATTTCGTTTTGCTGGCCGTTTTTTAAGCCAGGAAGCATTGCAGGATTGCGCTCGTCTCTATCATTTTTGCCGGCTTCTTGACGATGTAGTAGACGAGACTGACGATACATCCGGTGCCTTAATTGTGCTAAAACAGGTGCGAATTGACCTCAAAAAGAAATTTAGTCGACAGCCAGTGGTGCAAGATTTTATTGAGCTCTCTCGACAGTATTTTTTTGATTCGAACACCGCTGACGAGTTACTCAACGGTTTAGAGTCCGACTTGACTAAAGTCGAATGCAAAAGCGAGCAGGAGTTGAAACGTTACTGCTATCGTGTAGCGGGCGTGGTGGGCATTTTTATGTGCCAAATTATGGGGGTCCGCAACAAACAAGCACTGGCCCATGGCATTGATCTCGGTATCGCAATGCAGATGACTAATATCGCTCGCGATGTTATCGAAGATGCGGCAGCGGGACGACGCTATTTACCTGCCGACTGGGTAGCAGCCTGCTCGCTGGAGGAACTGCAATCACCAAGCCAACAAAAGGCTGCGGCTGTTCGCCTTGGCGTGAAGCATTTACTGAGAGAAGCAGATCTCTATTATTGCTCGGCGTGGGCAGGGTTAAAGTATTTACCGCTGAGAAATAGAATAGCCATCGCCGTCGCAGCCGAGGTCTACCGAGGTATAGGCGTAAAACTACAGCGGAGAGACTGTGACATTTGGAAAGGACGGGTCCGGATTGGAGTCATTCAAAAATCTGCGCTCGCAATAAAGGCGTTAATTAAACTCCTGAAAATTCATTTACGACAGCAAGACAACAATCCTCACCAAATAGAACTGCATCGGGCACTGGAGAGTTTGCCACATACCAATACTTGCTCAAAAGAGGCTGCCAATTAATGCCAAGACCTGACTGCGACTTACTTATTATTGGCGCCGGTTGCGCGGGTCTGTCCTTGGCTAGAGAAATTACTCGTCAGTGTGATGGCCGAAGTACGTTGCGAGTTATGCTCCTTGAGCCCAGAGAAAACTACAGCAATGATCGAACCTGGTGTTTTTGGCAGCGACAGCCTGAAATAGATCGAGCCCTTGTCAGCGAAAGCTGGAGAACCTGGCAATTTGATACCAGAGACAATACGGTTGTTCAACAATCAGCCACTGACTGGGCCTACCATTGTGTTCAGGCTGAAACCTTCTATGTCCAGGCCCAAAACGACATTGAGCGAACGCAGGCTATATCTCTGCTACTAGGGCAGACTGTTGTCTCTGTGAATCCAACCAATTCCTGTATTGAAATAGAGACGAGAGCTGGTCGCATCAGCGCTTCACAGGTCATTGATACTCGGCCACCGCCTTCAAAGCGATCCATTGAAGCACCGCTCAAGCAGGTCTTCTGCGGCTTAGAACTACGCTTGAACGAGCCTCTAGAAAATGCGGAAACTGCTCGGCTAATGAGCGATATGACCACCGATGCAGCTGGCTTTAAATTTCATTATCTACTCCCTCTAACAGCTGACCACGTGCTTTTGGAAGTCACTCGCTTTTCGCCCGTTTCGCTAGCTCCAGAAAGCCTCGAGGATGAAGTCTATAAAGCGGCGCAGACCTACTTTCCTAACGGAATAGCGGAGGTTATACGGCGCGAGCAAGGCATTATTCCAATGGGACTGCCTGCCGCGTCAGCAACTGGCGATGCCCGCTGGGTGCGCGCCGGTACCAGTGCAGGCGCCGTACGCGCTTCTAGCGGCTACGCATTCCAGCGCATCCAGCGCTGGGCTCGTCACGAGGCTTCATCCTTCCTCGACAATCAACCAGTATCCGGACAGACACCTGTAACTGGAATGCTTGGCTGGATGGATCGTATTTTTCTTGAAACACTGACTAGACAACCCGATCTAGCACCTGGCCTTTTTATGGCACTGGCTCGGCATGTGCCAGCCGATAGGTTGGTGCGTTTTCTAACAGAGCAACCGCAAGTAGTAGACCTAGCAGCCGTGGTCGCGGCCTTGCCAGCCCGGCCGATGTTAAAAACACTCAGGCTGCGTGGTAGTGCTGTGACAAAACTTTTGCCCGGAAAAGCCTTTGAGTAAATTCTCCACAAGCTCAGAGGTATGGCACCGGCGTATTTTTCTGTTGCTCTCCGGCACTATCATCGTGATTAACATTTTAGGCAATATGCTGGGAATGCAGATCAGTCACAGCACTCAGATGCTGATGCTATTGATCGCAGTTGCCGCAGCAGGGTTACCTCATGGCGCCCTAGACCCGCTTGTCGCCAGGCGTGCCAAACTGTGGCACCGAGGATCAGGTCTCCTAGCCTTCTCGCTGCTTTATTTGTCAATAGCAGGCGCCGTGTTTTGCTTTTGGACTCTATTTCCAGACACCACGCTAGCCATCTTGCTAGGTCTTTCCGTGTGGCACTTTTCAGGAGATTGGCGAACCGCTTTGCCTCGCAGCCAATGCCTGGCAATGGCAACCCTTGTTATTTGTGCGCCAGCATTTTGGCACAGCAGCGAGGTTAGCGCGCTTTTCAGTTACCTGGCTCCCGCTCGTGCCCCTCTATTTGTGTCGTTTATGTATTACCTGGCACCGTTATCGCTAGTCGCTGTTGCAACAGCGCGAGTGATGGGTAGAGGGAAGAGAAAAAACAGTAAGGTAAACACGGCTCTGCTATTTGAATTCGGAATGCTCATGCTCGCCGCCGCGGTGCTATCGCCCTTGGTTTTTTTCCTGGTGTATTTCTGCCTACTGCACAGCCCTCGCCATTTACTAGCAGTAACCCGGGGCGTCGAGCGAATAGAAGTCATTAGCTACGGGCTCATTTTTACCTTACTGGCTTTATGCCTCGCCCTCGGCACGTTTTTTCTGCTGCCTGGCTCAGGCATAGATGAACGTCTTACCCAGCTCCTATTCATTGGCCTACTCGCTTTAACTGTCCCTCATATGATTATCATTGAACATACGAGTAATCTCACCAAATCACAGCCTCTAAGGAGCGCAACGTGAACGATATTCTGCAGCGCAAGGCCGACCATATCGACTTAGTGTTAGGTCAACGTGAGCACACCGAAACGCTCTCCAACGGCTTCGATGATGTGATTCTTTTACACAACGCTCTGCCGGAGGCGAATCTAGTCGATCTTGATCTTAGCTGCGAGTTCCTTGGTAGGAAGCTAGCGCTACCCTTTCTAATTAGCTCCATGACCGGAGGGCCTCGGCGCGCCGAAGCTATCAATACTCACTTGGCTGAAGCGGCTCAGGAACTTGGCATCGCTCTAGGGGTAGGCTCTCAAAGGGTAGCGCTTTTGGCCGAAGGTAGCCTTGGGCTCTCCAGTCAGATTCGAAACATAGCGCTTGACATTCCCCTTTATGCCAATCTTGGCGCTGCCCAGTTGCGAGACGACTTCAGCCTTGCCGACATTCGCAGAGCTATCGATATGATCGAGGCGGACGGACTGATTATTCATCTCAACTGTTTGCAAGAAATTCTTCAAAGCGGCGGTGACACAGATTGGACAGGCCTGTTAAACGCTATTGAAACTGCGGCGTCCCATATCGGTGCGCCAATAATTGTCAAGGAAGTAGGCATGGGCATATCCGCGACCGTAGCAGCTCAACTTGTGTCGGCTGGGGTGCAAGCGATCGATGTTGCCGGCACCGGAGGAACCAACTTCATTCAAGTGGAGGCCGCTCGCAGCACAGACCCTCAGCACAAATATCTAGGTGAGCTATTCAAAAACTGGGGCATACCCACTCCAACGGCTATTAGAGAAATTAGAAAGTCCTTACCCAATACTCCAATTATCGCGTCCGGCGGTATTCGTCACGGCCTAGACGCTGCAAAGGCGATTCGCCTCGGCGCAAACCTGGTCGCTCAGGCTGGCCCCGTACTTCGAGCGGCATGCCAATCCACTGATGCAGTGTTAGCACATTTCAAGCAGATGGAAATGGCACTGCGCGTTGCCCTGTTCTGCTCTGAACCGTTATAAATGGATGTTACCTGCGCAACGTCCTCGACATCATTAACTAGACTGTATTAACGTCGTAGCAAGGGCTGCGGCAAGCGGCAGTGGAGCTGCGCAAGTTAACACCGGCTGCTAGTTGGAAATTTTAGTTGACCACTACAGTCTGCTTATTTCTCATAATTATTTTATACAATGAAAGTGGGAGTAGTCAGAACGGTAGCCTTACAGTCAGACGAAAAATAGAACCATGCTTTATGCATGAAAGAGGACCGACGGAGTCACCCGATGGTTTCAGCCAAATTGGGTCACTTTTTTTTGAAATTTTCGCACAAGACTCCTCCACGTGAAAAATCACCGATCGTTTTAACTTCAGATGGCTCGATGCAAACAAGAGGCACGGATAAGAAAAGTAAAGTGACGCTCTTTCCTTATGATCCACCAACGACAGTGGTGCCGTATTACAACAAAGCGTGTGGTTTCCATGTCCACGTTTACTTTGGCCAGAGAAAAGCCCCCGATAGAAAGACTAGGGCCTAAGCACACGTAAGGTAGCAAAGACGTGGCTTAGCGCCAGTTTTGGAACTCACGATGGTAGTTTATAAGGCTATTGCCAAGGTACCTGATCAATTTTTTTGATACGCATCGCCACACTCTGGCAATCCTACATGAGGCTTAACCCCGTCAAGTGAGTGGGTTCAGTGGGCACATGCAATCAATCATCGCCTGAGGCAGCGGCTTAAAGCAAAGGTGTCATTGATACAGAGCACGTCGGCGAATAATGTGTTGCATGCCTCAAACAGTGAGGTGCAGCATGTGGTAGTACTTTAATGGTGGTCTCACTCCCTGCTGAGCATCGTTATCATAAACGCCATGATTATTGCCTGTATCAATAGTCGATTTCTTAGCGGTTAGACATTTTTATTTTGGAGGTCGTTGGCATGAGCGAAGCACTGGACTATGTTTCACAAACACCTAACCAAGACCCGCTAAGTCAACACCGAGCGCCTTTGGGATTTTCAGACCGCGTCGCTTATTACCTAACCAAGCTGCTACGTTTTTTCGCGGATCTTTTTTTTGCCAAGCGCTACGGCCACCGTGCGGTGGTATTGGAAACCGTTGCAGCAGTCCCGGGTATGGTCGGCGGGATGGTGCGGCACATGCGCTCGCTGCGACGTATGGAAGACGACCGGGAATCGATTCACACACTTCTGGAGGAAGCTGAGAACGAACGGATGCACTTGTTTACGTTCGTCAAAATTGCTCAACCCAGTTTCCTGGAACGGATGCTAATCCTGCTAGCGCAAGGCATTTTTTTCACGAGCTTTCTATTTCTTTATGTTGTTTCTGGCCGCACGGCGCATCGACTGGTTGGTTATTTTGAAGAAGAGGCCGTTTATAGTTATAGCGAATATCTGGCCGAAGTGGACAGTGGCCGCTTGGAAAACGTGCCCGCACCGAAGATTGCGATCGACTATTGGCAGTTGTCTGCCGATGCGACCCTGCGCGATGTAATCATAGCCGTTAGAAACGATGAAGTTGGTCATCGGGATGCTAACCACCTATTTGCCGATAGCTTTGATCACTAGCCACGAACTAAACGGCTTGAACACCCGTCATTCCAGCACGGTGGCGACAGACCTGAGAGCCCGGATGCTTGGCGGCTAATAGCCCGGCCTTAGGCATCGCAGACATTGTTGCCAGTTTCGATGATATAAAGCTTGCATCACATGTCATTTCTGGCTTTTTTATCGATCAGGAAATTACTGTTCATTGCGCTCAGCCCGTAATCCATTGATCGTTGCTCATACCGTCAGCAACTTATGTAACCCGATCAGAACGAGAAATCCTCAATTCCAGTGTTCAATGAATGGCCGCCAGCCCGGCTAAGCGGTCAAATTCCGCAGCGATTAGGGTATCCAACCCGCACTCTCCTTTGCAGGCTTGCCAGCGGTCCATTGCGACGTCTAGCGCCAGTAGCGATGCGCCAGCGAGCAGTTGCGCGGCTGCTTTGTGTTTTCTTGATAACGTCCGGGCAAGTGCTTGGGTCAAATCTTCTCGGGCACGAAAGTCCGCCTCTATAGCAGCAGCATGCAACGCAGGCGTAGCATAAATAAAGCTTACCCGCGCCAACTGAAAATCGAAGTCAGTTTGATAGCGCTGGGCCAAAGTCTGCACAAACGCGTCACGAATGGCTTCCAAGGGTGCTTGGCTTTTTAGGCGGCCCGTTAGACCAACGTCCAGTGCCTCGTCATGCTCATCCCAAAGGACTATGCCCTCTTTCGTCTTGAAATGCCGATAGATCGTGGAACCTGCGACTCCAACGACCGCCGCAATGTCTTCTACTGGAACGCAATCGAATCCCCGACTCAGGAACAGCTTCATCGCTTCGCGCTGCGTCTCGTACAGCATTCGCCGACGATTTTTTTCTCGAAGTGTCATCATGTACATATACTAGCAGCCTCTATTATGAAAGTCACTTGCAATTTGATAGTAACTCCCATACATTGCAGGTCTGTTTGCGATTAAGAACCTCACTATGAAAGCAGTAAGCGGCAGGATCGTCACTTTGGATGCCATGCGCGGGCTGGCTGTTATCGGCATCTTGGGTATGAATGCTGTGTCCTTTGGCTTACCAGAGGCTGGCTACTACAATCTGGCGGCGGCGGGCTCTTGCAGTGCACTGGACTGGATGGTCGGTATATTTGCAGAGGTGTTCCTGGACCAAAAGGTTATGGGGCTCTTCTCGTTACTATTCGGTGCGGGCGTATTGATGTTTGCCGACCGCGCTGAGGTCGCAGGTCGTGCTGTTTTGGCCTTATGCCTCTGGCGCTATACCCTGCTTTTTGGAATCGGCGTGCTCCACAGCCTGCTGTGGGACGGCGACATTCTGGTGATCTACGCAGTATGCGCGCCACTCGTGCTCATGCTACGTCGCCTTAGGGCCAATGCGCTGCTGATCTGCGGCACAGCAATCTTTCTGCTTGCCGCTATTGTGGCCTTTATGGTGCAGCAAACGCTTCCTGTGTCTGGCGAAGGTCTTGGAAAATACTGGTTTGTCGCTGGCCCGCCCATGGCCGGCAGCGTTGAGCTTTTCCTCTTGATCGATTTCTTTACTCGGTCGCTGGGTCTTATGCTGATCGGGGCCGCGCTGTATCGCAGCGGATTCCTAACTGCCGAGCGTTCAGACAGAGAGTATCGCAAAGCGGGCGTCTTGGGTTTGTTGGTGGGAGTTCCACTTGCTGCGCTTGGCTTGGGCATCCATGCCGCTAGCAACTTTGCGCCCGACGTCGCACTAATAGGCACAATTCCCAACACGTTGGCCACCGTTCCAATGACTATCGCATATGCGGCGCTGGTTGTACTTTGGTGCCAGCGAACGAGCGGCTGGTGGCTTACCCCAGTGAGCGCGGTCGGACGCATGGCGATGACAAACTACATTATGCAATCCGTATTCGGCATCGGTTTGTTACGCTACGCGCTTGCCGACGATATGCTGACACGCTCCGACCTTGTGGTCTTCGTTATCGCAGTTTGGGCGCTGCAGCTTGTATTGTCGAGTGTTTGGCTTCGCCACTTCAAACAGGGTCCGCTGGAATGGCTATGGCGCTGCGCAACTGACCGATGCTGGCGACCTCTTCGTCGGCACGCTTTCGCGTCAGCCGCAGCAGCCAAGTCAGTCATCATGGTCGCCATGGGGCTGACCATTGTTCTCGCTACTGGTTGCGCGAATCACGGGGCGGGCGATGGCATGCAACTAGAGCGTTCCGAGTTCCAGGCTGGGGGTAGCACCCTATCTGGCGTGCTTGCGAGGCCGGTTGCGACCGAGCACTTTGGTGTTGTTGTCTTCGTCCACGGTGATGGTCCCGTTACAGCAGATCACGATGGTGGCTACAGGCCGATATGGGCAGCTATTGCCCGAGCCGGATATGCACCCTTGAGTTGGGACAAGCCAGGCGTGGGAGAATCATCAGGCAATTGGCTGTCACAATCGATGACCGCTCGCGCCGAAGAAGTTGGGCATGCTATTGATGCTATCGTGCGCGATGTGCGGATAGATAAGCACCGCGTGGCGTTGTTTGGCGCAAGTCAAGGCGGCTGGGTAATACCATTGGTCGTAGCACATCATAAGCCTGAGTTTTTTATCGCTGTGTCGCCGGCGATCAACTGGCTACGCCAAAGCCGTTTTCAAACCGAACGTGCACTCGATACACATAAGGCCAGCTCGGAAGTACGCTTGCAAGTCCAAGTGGCCCAGGAACGAGGACTCGCCCTGCTCAACCGCGGCGCCTGGTATGCTGAGCACCAGCGTTGGCACAAGCGCTTACCGCCAGACGTACGACCCTACTTCGATCAGATGTCAGCAGCCCGTTACCATTTTGTAGTGCTGAACTACATGGCGGATGCGACAGCGAAAATCAATGAACTTAAAGGAATTCCGACCTTGCTGATGCAAGGAGGTCAACATGTACTTGTCGACGTTGACGAGACCGCAGCTACCTATATTGATGTTTTGGGAGACTGCCTCTATCTGCGCTGCTATGCAGACGCGAATCACTCACTGATACGAGCAGAGCTGACCGAGTGCCCAAGCTGCCTGTGGATCACCGCAATCACGAATCCCATCAATTTATTCCCACAGCGCATGAGCACAGATATTGAACGTTTTGTGCGCAGCCGCCAGTGGGCCAATCCTAAGAGGAACTTAGTATGTTGAACATCTTGAAAACGTTATTTTTGACTGCTGCTTTTGTGTTCGCAAGCTCAAGCCAAGCAGTCGCGATCGACCAAACAATCGAAAATAGGTACGTCGTGGGAGCGAATGGGGCGGTGGTGGGAACCATGGACATTCGTCGCTCTTCTAGAGGTGCGAGCTACGAGGAGTTGCAGCTCGAGACGCAACTGCATTTGAACATTGGATCGGTAGACGATATCCGTGAGGTGACAATGGACTCCAACCTACGCTTCGGGCCCGATGGTATTATTCGTTTCGATCACCGTTTGAAGGAGAGCGATCTGCGCTATCGTGTCGCGGGCGAAAGAGTTCCTGAGGGGGTATGGGTTTCGGCGCAGCGCGTCAGGACACCCACACAGCATGAGGACAAAAACTTTATCGATGCGGCCCTGCAGCTGGCGAGTAATGTCGTGCCACACCTCGGTATTGCAGTGTCGTTGCTTGCGTCCGAAGGGGACACTTCCGAACCTATCCCGCTGGACGAATTTGACCTCACCGAATCTGAATTGCCTCAGTTCATTGCTAACGATCGGACCGGTAGGCTCAGAGTTCTGAACACTGAAGAACTAGACATCAACACGATTGATCTGCGCCAGGAAGGTCGAGAAACATTGCTTGTTGGCGATGAGCGCCTTGAGGTGCGCGTCGCAAGCGTCATCGGCAAGGACTCTCGTGCGCAGTACTGGGTCGCAACTGACTCGCTCGGACCTTTTGTCGTGAAGATGGAACGTCAAGACAAACAAGGCACTTACACCGTGCGACTAAGCCAGCACCCGATTATGCCTTCGACATGACGTGTGCTGCCCTGCTCTCCTGTGCGCTCACATTTAGGGACTGACTCTTTTCTTTTTCCTTTGCCCGTGATTTTGAAGCCGGGAAAATTCGATTTAACCTGGTTTTCTAAACTTCCTTGTAGAAGCAGTCAGAAGAAATAACGACTCTCGGGACATTCTCTCTTACACCAATGTCTCTTGGAACAGCGGGTATGATCGTCGCATCAATCAGCACATCCTCACCAACAAAAATATTTTCTACATCAGAGTATTCATCCGTGACGCCACATTTCAGGGCTTGCTTAGATGCGCCATCACCACGAAGATATCGATCATCACACCGTATCTTTACAACACCGGGTCTTGGAAGGCCGACTTCACTTTCCAAGCCTAAATGCCACACAATATTGTGGGATTTAATAGTATCTGGATCAATGTAATCGCTTTTTTCCCAGGCGCCCGGTCTTTATCCCATATCATGCGCATGTCGACAGGATCGACATCCACCCTCCTCCACGCTGTATTGGCCTGCTGAGCCAACCCTCGAGAATCCCTGGGTAATCCCCCCAATAAATAATAGAGGTTGAAGGTGGAATTTTCTCGTAACCTATACGAAGGAGATCCACATGAAGAAATCGCAATATTCAGACAGTCAGATCATGGCCATACTCAAGCAGGCAGAGGCTGGCAGCCCAGTACCCGAACTGTGTCGCGGGCATGGTATGAGTTCGGCAACGTTCTATAAGTGGCGCAGTAAATACGGTGGCATGGATGCATCGATGATGAGCCGGCTCAAGGAACTTGAAGATGAAAATCGTCGCTTAAAAAAGATGTACGCCGAAGAGCGACTGAAGGCCGAAATCATCCAGGAGGCCATGGCAAAAAGTGGTAAAGCCGTCCCAGCGCCGAGAGATGGCGCAGGAGACGGTGAGCCTAGGAAGGGCGAGTATTCGATTGGCCTGTAATATTTTTGTCGTCAGCGAGACCTGCTACCGCTGTCAGACCAAGATGAGTCGAGAGAGTGAAAAGATCGCCGACTGGCTGATCAGATTGACCAACAACCAAAGAAACTGGGGCTTTGGGCTGTGCTTTTTATATCTTCGCAATGTAAAAGGCTATCCTTGGAATCACAAACGGGTTTACCGAATATACCGGGAATTGGAGCTTAACTTGCGCATCAAACCTAAGAAGCGGTTAGTGCGTGAAAGGCCCGAACCACTGGCTGTACCGACTAAAAACAATGACTGCTGGTCTATGGACTTCATGCATGACCAGTTTGCAGACGGCCGGTGTTATCGGCTATTCAATGTCATAGACGACTTTAATCGGGAGGGCTTAACCATTGATGTCGATTTTTCATTGCCCGCGGAAAGGGTTAAGCGCTCTCTGAATCAAACGATTGAATGGAGGGGCAAGCCCAATCGCATTCGGTGTGACAACGGGCCGGAATACATCAGTAGTGTTTTGGCTGCATGGGCCGAAGAGCTCGGCATAGAGCTGTGCTTTATTCAGCCTGGCAACCCACAGCAAAATGCGTATGTGGAGCGCTACAAACGCACTATTCGTTACGACTGGCTCAGCCAGTATCTGTTTGACAGTATTGGGGAAGTGCAGGAGCACGCGACACGATGGCTCTGGACTTACAACAACGAACGACCCAATATGGGCCTTGGCGGTATAACACCCATGCAGAAATTGGCGCTAGCTGCTTAACCTTCCACCGTTAACTTCGGTTAAAAATGGGGGGATTACCCCTGCACCAAATTTCGCCAAGATATGAGTCTAATAAGGAGACTGTGGCAAGCTATGAGGAATAATTTCTTTCACTATCCCCATACTTTACCTGAATTGAATCTAGCGAGGGCCTGCCCTGCATTATCGGAGATGAGAACCGAGTGTGCTGAAATCGCGCTTGCATGGAGTCAGTTGAACATCCTTTTTGATCGTTTCCAGTTCGTTTCCAGTTCGTAGCTTGTAGGAGCCTGTACCAGTCTGTTATTCCGTGGCGTCGGTATGTCCTTGTTGTCCGGCGCAGGTACCTCCGGATTCGAGCGATGATCTCCTGCCCCTCAATGTAGTCAATAACCTTCACAGCTCGTCCGCCACGTACTGTGCCCGCGCACCGACTTCCGCCTTTGCACCATCAACCACTTCCTCTAACACTACTGACAGGACGCTGCGTATTGTATAGTCTTTATAATGACTACGTGAATAACGGCACATTGACGGTGGTAATGCGACACTGCAGCATGTCATGAAAAATGTGCAACCGAAAAAGCGAAGGAGGCACTTTGAAAGCAGCCAAACTAATGGTGAAGGCCCTGGAAGCGGAGGGCGTCAAACGAATCTTCGCTGTACCCGGTGAAGAAAATCTTGATCTTGTTGACGCGATCAGAACATCTGATATTGAGCTGATACTGTGCCGGCATGAGCAGGCGGCCGGATTCATGGCTGCAACATGGGGGCGACTGACAGGCAGTGCCGGTGTCTGCATGGCCACTCTCGGGCCTGGGGCAACGAATCTTGTGACGGCCGCCGCGTACGCTAATCTCGGTGCTATGCCTATGGTAATGATTACCGGGCAAAAACCTATCAAGAGTAGCAAACAAGGTGAATTTCAGATTATCGATGTCGTTGACATCCTGGAACCGGTAACCCAGTACACCCGGCAAATAGTTGGCGCCGATTATATCCCTGCGAGAGTGAGAGAGGCGTTCCGAATAGCCGAGGAAGAAAGACCCGGTGCCACCCATCTAGAATTGCCGGAAGACATCGCGCAAGAAGAATCCGATGCACCGCTAATGCCCCGCAGTAGCCCACGCCGTCCGGTCGCAGAGCGGAAGGCTATTGATAATGCGGTAGCGCTTATTGAAAAATCAACCCGCCCACTGTTGCTTGTCGGCGCGGGTGCAAATCGAAAACTGACGTCCAGAATGCTCACTCGGATGATAGACGAATTAGGCATTCCGTTTGTTTCCACACAAATGGGCAAAGGAGTCGTAGATGAGTCCAATGCATTATTTGTCGGATGTGCCGCACTGTCGCAGAATGATTTCGTCCATCGTGCGATAGAGAAAGCGGATCTCGTCATCAATGTTGGGCATGACGTTGTAGAGAAACCTCCGTTCCTAATGCGCTCGGATGGGTTTACCGTGATTCACATGAACTTTCTGCCGGCTCGGGTGGACCCCGTCTATTTTCCTCAAGCTGAAGTGATCGGTGATATAGCAAATTCCGTGTGGCAGATTCTGGAGCGCGTCAGACCGCAACCGCACTGGGACTTTAGTTGTTTCTTGAAAGTGCGCGACGCGCTGGAGGAGCATACATCGAGGCACACTCAAGCAGATGACTTTCCCATCTTGCCACAACGGCTCGTTCACGAGGTGGCTAAGGCGATGGGCAAAGATGGGATACTCTCGCTCGACAACGGTCTCTACAAAATTTGGTTTGCCAGAAACTATAAGGCAGAACGTCAAAACAGTGTACTTCTGGATAACGCGCTGGCCAGCATGGGCGCAGGCTTGCCTGCTGCGATGGCTGCTTGTATAGCACATCCAAAACGGCGAGTGTTGGCGATCTGCGGTGACGGTGGGTTTATGATGAACTCACAGGAGCTAGAAACAGCTGTCCGATTGCGACTGAATCTAGTGATACTGGTACTTCGCGATGATGCCTACGGCATGATTCGCTGGAAGCAAGAGAGCATGGAATTTGTGGACTATGGCCTCCAATTTGGAAACCCTGATTTTGTAAAGTATGCGCAGGCCTATGGCGCCAACGGTCACAGATTAGAATCGGCTGCCGAGCTATCCACTCTGATCGAGAAGGGGTTCAGCGACGGCGGCGTGCATCTGATCGACGCACCGATAGACTATGCCGACAGCCACAGAATTCTATTGCAACAGGTGGCCGAGCTAAGCGCCAATATCTAACGCTACCCGCAACCGCGTCACAAAATTACGCTTGAATTCGTGCTGCATATGCGGGGGCAGGTTTTTTTTCTAAGCATGTGTCGTTCCTTTCGTTCTTAGGGCATGCGTAGTACTTTCCTCGGCCGACTGCAGGATTACCGCCTCAGTGTGGGAGCTAGCGTCAAAAACATGACACGGGTCCTGATAATTGAATTAAATGCTAAAAGCGCTTTTTTTCTAGCAATTTTAGCGTATTCGATGGTTTAGTAAAAATTTAAGCTAAAGGGGACACTCGTGCCACCGAATAATGATGAAGAAAGCCATCAAAATGAAGGGAAGGAAAAACGAGTAGATGAATTAGTCCTTGCCATCAAAGAGCTCGCGCTTAAAAACCAAGAGAAAGAAAAACTAGCAGATGAATTAATTCTCTCCAACGAAGAGCTCACCGTTCAAAACGAAGAGAAAGAAAAACGAGTAGATGAACTTGTTCTAGCCAACGAAGAGCTCACCTTTCAGTACGAAGAGACAGAAAAAAGAGCAGGCGAATTAGTTATTGCCAGGAAAGAGCTTGCACGTCAGAAGGAGCTTGCTGGGTATCGTTCTGAAATGGAGCGCATCGCACAGGATTTGACTCTATTCATTGATACTGCAAACGCACCCATTTTCGGTATTGATGCGCAAGGCAACGTTAACGAGTGGAATCAGAAGGCAGAAAAGATCACGGGTTTTAATAAAGTCGAAGTGATAGGCCGGGACTTGGTAGCCGATTTCATTGACAGTGATTATAAGACGTCCGTAGGCGACGTTCTCGCAAAAGCCCTTAAAGGCGAAGAAACGATTAAGCAACATCCTTTCTGTAAATTCGGTTATCACTTAATTGCCAGTTCTTCGTCAAAGGTGACATAGCGCTTGTCTGCCGTCTGCCAGTCTTCCGCAATTTCCATTAACACCGCCGATACCAGTCGCAGGCACGAGGCCTCATTCGGAAACAGTCTCGCC
>Ga0335396_10002649_pt1 | contig 21373 bp, 30 predicted proteins | sample FRY02_FD_205743 | JGI IMG/M metagenome (GOLD analysis project Ga0335396, IMG submission 205743) | Freshwater microbial communities from Lake Fryxell liftoff mats and glacier meltwater in Antarctica - FRY-02 (spades assembly) (version 2) | ecosystem: Environmental > Aquatic > Freshwater > Ice >... | reverse complement strand
AAACTCCTACAGTAAAGAAGTATTTTTTATATTATTAATTATATTCTCGTATGAAAAAATTGTTACTTATTATGGTTCTAACGTCACTTGTTGTTCTTGCGGGATGTGCAAAAAATGGCACAGGAGACACTTCTTGATATACAGCAGATCAAAAAGAAACTCTAGCACAATGTCTGACAGATAAAGGTATTGTGATGTATGGAACTACTCGATGTCAACATTGTCAAAGCCAGAAAGCAAGATTTGGTGATGCTGCAGACTTGATTACATTTATCGATTGTGATGAAAGTCGTATCCAATGCCAAGCAGCAGGAGTAGAAGGGTTTCCTACATGGATTGCCCCAGACGGACAAAAATATTCAGGAGATCAGCCATTAGAATCATTAGCAACTATCGGTTCTTGTGAGCTATAGAAAATAAAAAAAAGATAAAAGACTCTCGAAAGGGAGTTTTTTTATTTACTTTGATTACCCTTTTTATATTATATAGTCTCACCAAAACAAAACGCCATGATAGTATTCAAAATTCTCGTCTATCTTGGAACCATCCCATTCATAATTTTTTGGTTATGGATAGAAATTAGTGCTTTACTAGGAAAAGAAACATTTCTAGCAAAAAAGGACAAGTCTCGAAGAAGTGTCGTGTTACTTTCGGCTGTTTTGATAATAGAAAACAGTCTGTTTTTAGTTAGCACTACTCCTATCGATGCCCTTGCCATTATGTTGATGGATAAATGGCAAGAAATGCAGTATTTTTGGGCAGATAGTATTGTCCAAATAACGAGACTAAATCAGCCTTAGTTCTGAGATACCCCCGCTGGTATTCCAGCAATAGACGGTTGGGTGGTTTTTTATAGACTTTTTTGTCACACTTTGTCTACTTGTGCGTATATATAGGTGTAAGAAAACTTTATTTCTCTGGTAGGAAAATCCGACGATGAAGCTCCAAGACTACTTCCATCATCAAAAACATACCTTTCTCACTGACAATGAGAAGTTTTCCTTATACCAAGAAATAGTCGCAAAAAGAGACATTAAAAAATCTATTCTTCAGAGATATGCTTTTGCCAAAAGAATGGCATATGCAAGTTTTGTTGTATTGTTTGTCCTAACGGTATATTGAGTTCATTTCTTTCGTGATGATTTGCGTTATATGACTAATTCATTGATTGTTCAAAATGCATGAGATACTGTCCAGGCAGGATATATAGCTCAGATTGTCCATTTTGATGGAAGCTTTATCATCGAGCACGAAGGCAAAAAACTACAAACAAGCGTTATCCGTGATGGAGATATTGTAACACTTAAAGAAAATACCGAGATGGTATTTCATATAGATGATGAAACCAAAGCACAACTAATAGGCCCAGCTCAATTTATCCTAAACACTAGCGGGGAAGCAGAAGATCAGTCATATACATTGCAATTGCTCCAAGGTAATTTTGTAGAAATACAGTCATTAACAGAAACTACAACACAAGATATTGCAATTATCGCTGACGATATTACTGTCCAACAAAAAAAATGATCGGTAGCATCACATTTCCAGTTATCGCAAGAAGGAACAAACAAGCGTATTGAAAACAAAGGTGCAGAAATAAAAGTCACTCGCAATCAAGAAGATAATTCTATCGAAACTAAGCTTGCAGCCAAACAAACATTGGCATTGGCGGCAAATGATATTACGCTTATTGATGACGAAACACAGATAGCTCGCATTTTGATGCAGAAAGATCTTAGTCAAACAGTGGCTCTTGCTGATGTTCAAGAGAAAGTAGTCGCTGATGAAGAGCTAAATATTGCAGCACTTTCTTCAGTATTTCAATCACAAGAAGATGTTAAAGTAAGCGAAAAAGTTATATCAGCAGTAGGTACAATGATAGCAACATCTAAGCAAGAAAAAGCTATAGTAACGCCAGAACAAAATAATCAACTACGTGGAAGTTTAGATGCAGGATTTCTTGCACAAAATATGCAATCGCTCCTTATCGCACACATAGAAGGCAACAATCAATCGGTAGCAAGAAATATTGAGTCTCTTCAAGATAAGATTTTCGCTATCTATAAAGCATTTTGACTAAAATCTATACAAGGAGAAAAAACATTTGCTTATACTATCTCTCTTACCAAAGAGTTGAACAATAGGCTTAATGAACAATATTATATGCCTCCAAGATATATTCAAAATATAGAAAATATTGCAAATTGGTTAGAATATATTGTATCACAGCAAGCAGGATCACAAGAAGACGGAAAGGCATATCGAGAAAAATCATCAAGCTCACTTCCCAGTAATTTACGCTTTCAATAATACTCTAATTTCGTATAGCTAAGACAGTACTTTTATGTTCTGTTTTTTTTCTATGTATATAGTGCATTGCCAGTATCCAAATCGTCAAATAAAGAGGCTTATACAGCAGCTGATAGCCAAATGAATTACGAGAGTATCCAAGACAAATTATAGTAAATCATACGTCCCTGATGGAAAAAAAACGGTTGTTGTCAAAGAAGTATTGCTCCATATATATGCTAATGCAGATCAAGATACGTTTATCAAGGATTTCCTCCAAAAAAATATGGCAGACTGTTTCGCTGTTTTTATAGATCATAAAAATCTATAGATGACATATAGTAAGTTATTTGCAGGTTTCTGATTACTTACTGCTTTTCTCTCAATAGCAGCGGGATTTTTTCAATATGATGGCGGGATTACGACAGTATTTATTCAAAACCAAAATCGATACTTCTGGTATCTATGAGGAACATCTATACTAATATATGCATTGTCTCTCAATCAACGATCTTGGGAACAATACCTTATACAAACAGCCATACTTTCACATGCAGCTATTCTCGCTTATTTCTTTCTGGTTATTGCTCTATGACTTGATCAATATCTTGCTAGTATAGTAATCATTTGTTCTATTGTTCTATTATTAGGAACGCAGCTTAATTCTCGACGACGCATAGCTATTATTGTTCCTATGAGTATAGCTATTTTCATTTGAACAATTATTTTTGTGCTTCCAACATATAAAAATATCCCATCTGCTGAACAGTTTTATGATATCTTTGGTATCCAGTTTTATGTTGTTATGAAGGATATTCCTATGACTCTTCGTGATATTTCTGCTGACATAACAATACGTTCTTCAATTAGTCCCGAACAGCAGATTATTATAGACATACAGGAGGGATCTCCCGAAAGACGTAGCTATACAATTAGAAGACCGACTATTCTGCAGTTTGATTCATCGATCCCACTATACAATACATTCTGATTTGTGCAATTTTATGATGGTGCTATTGTTCCATTGCCAGCGCAAGCATCATTAACCATAGCATACACACAAACAGGATATGAAACCATGCGAGATGGTAGAGCAGTACAAGAAACTATAGACAATGCTACTGCATTTATTGCATACGAGACCCAACTACTCGATGCAGGATATCAAGAACAGCGTAAACAATACTTTATAGATGAGGTCTGATGATCTTGGACACAATATCTGTATATAGATGGAGTAGTTTGATACGTCCTTAGTTATCTAGCAAATAAATTTCCTGATCAATATAGCATCAATTATAAAAACTATAAAGCATTCAAATCGATGATAGGAGAAGAGGTTTCGATAGAATCCAAATTTCAGCAGCAAGAAGAGTCTCTTAACTCCATACGAAATATTGTTCTACCAGGACTAAAACAATCCAATATATTTGGCAGATTTTTTGAAGAGTAATTTTACGAAAAAAATGCATTCTAGAAAGCCGATTTATATTAATGTATACAGACACCAACACTCCAAAGACGGAGTTGTTCGGTGTCCTTTTTCTTTTTATAGATTTTTTCACCAATAATTGGACATCAAATAGCAGACAAGTGGCATCTTATCTGGTGCCTAACTCATTTATGTATCATAATCAAAAGACAACTATAGTTTTTTTCCTCATCATAGTAGAGTTTCTCTATCCATGTTTCACAAACTTGTCATTGAAGATTGCTACTACTACTATTTTGTATACAAATCATACGATCTTTTGCTTGTGGATGATGTGCGATAGGATATGCTACACACTTGTCAGATCGTTCGACATTCCCTCTTATATCAGCAAGATAATACTTCACTATTTTTCATTGATTTTGTAGTTCCCTTCGTTGTTTTTTAACTTCTAATGATTTTGCAAAATATAGTAAGCCACTTGTATCATTATCAAGCCTATTCAATAGTCAAAATTCTTTCTCTGATCCAAAAATAGCATTGAGATGTTCTCTTATTCTTTCTATTGCAATATCTGGATTGCTTGTCAAAAAGGTATCCAAAAAACACGGTCATCATCCCCAAGAAGAGGCGATGCCGTGTGGCTTCCAAAAATAATAACAGTAAACATCTTCAAACCAGACAATATGCTCCATATTATAGTTTTTTCTGTTCTTTACTAAATTTCCCCATAAGAAGATACGCAAGAGGACCTGCAATAAAGATAGATGACATAGTTCCAGCAAGGACTCCTATTCCAGTTGTAAATGCAAATAATTTAATAACACCAGTTCCAAAGAAGTACATAGCAACTATTACCATAAGTGTAGAGACTGAGGTTCCAATAGATCTTCTCATCGTTTGCCAGATACTATCTTCAAATATTTGCCCATATATGATATTTTTATTTTTTTCTGTGGCAACATTTTCCATATTTTCTCTAATTCTATCAAAGATAATGATCGTATCATTGATACTATATCCCATAATAGTCAATATCGCAATGATAAACACTGTATCCACCTGTATTGTTGGATTGATCAACATAAGAAGACCATATGCTCCCGCAGGGATAAGTATATCAAAAAACATTGTTACAACGGTAACAGATGCTAAAATACTAGGAGATATAGATTTTCTTATCCCAGCAAATGAGAATAACATATAGACAACCATAAATATTATACCAATAATTACTGCTCTTAGTGCAGCAGACTGCATATACGCACCGACGCTTGGTCCTGTGATAGAAGATTGTAAGATTCCTTCTTCATCAGCGATATAATTATTTTCTATAAGAAATGATTGAATGCTATTAGCTATTTGTGTTACTTGACTATCGTCGCTTGTACTTGTTTTGATGATAATGTCAGTAAATGATTCTTCAGCTTTTGTGGTGATTGCAACCTCATTTATTCATTGTTCAGCCAGATAGCTAGTTGCATTTTTTTCAAATGAATCATTCAGCACATTAGCAACACGGATTTGCATACCTCCGGTAAAATCTATAGAAGGATTGAGATTCATAGTGAATAAGACCAATGATCATGCCATCAAACATGCACCAATAATAAGCCACAAATAAGTTCTTTTAATAATTCCAAACATCTGCATATACGAGTAAATCTAAAAACTACTGGTCAGTTGACCATACCATACCTTTCTAGTTATTTGCTTGCTCTTGTCAAGCTGTCAATTGTTCCACTGCATTCTTTGCTGCATCTTCTTGAGCCTTTTTTTTGCTAGGTCCATAGCCACTTGCAACAACTACGTTATTTACTTGTATCTTTGAACGATAGCTAGATATATTTCCTGTTGAATTTTGTTCATGTATAGTATCTACATAAACAGGAAGTTGTTGGTATTTTTTTTGCGACCATTCTTGTATCTGTGTTTTATAGCTCACCACGGTGATAGCCGATAGTGTATCCATCTGACTATAAACATAACGATCAACAAAATCATAAGCAATAGCATATCACATATCGATTGTGATAAATGCAATAAATGCTTCAATTGTATCTGACAATATAGCATCTTTTTGTCTTCCTAATGATTTTTCTTCTCATTTACTTATCTGTACAACTGTATCGATACCAATATTTTTAGCTACATGAGCGAGCATTTCTTCTCTAACTAATGCTATTTTATATAACGTCATGTCTGCTTCAGATTTATCTGGATGATGCATGAATAATAATGTTGCTATGATAGAACCTAAAATTGCATCTCAAGCAAATTCAAGTCTTTCATTATGAGGTATCTCTTTTGAAAAGTCAGCTGCATATGATTTATGTGTCAATGACTGTACGAGTAAGTCATAATTCATTACGGTATTGATATCCAATCAGACCTTTGAAAGGAATCACGCATATTGGTCATGATTAATAAGCATAGTCATACCAAAAAATAAAAATACTACATATTATAATTAAATTGTGCAGGTCTATTATCAATATAGCTATTACCTAGAGTGATCGTAATATCTGCATCCGTCTCAGGGAGGATCTCCGATCCATCTTCTTGTATTATTGGTTCCGGTCTTGCTATAATAACTTCATCGATAGGAAAAAACTTTTCAATCATTTGTATCGTATCGCTATACTCACCAGGACCAGAAATTTCGAGAGTTGTTCCTGTTTGTGTAGCAGAAGCATTTTCTGCACCAGAGACAATAAATCCATATCTTCTGAGTTTAACAGAAACTTGTGTTGCATGCCCGTCACTTCCTTTTCCTGCTTGCTGTGCATATGATTTATCTATCCCATTAAGTATTTTTACACGAGCTCCTTCAATCAAAAATCATTGATTTTGTGCAACGATATGACCAAAATTTCTTGTATAGTCATAAAAGTCCAGATTACTAAATGTTGATCCATTGGTAACAAGAACTGATGCTCAGCCAAATCGATCTCTATCGGGAGTATATAAGAAACATCCTGGATACATAAGTTGTCGTCCACGATTCGAACAAGTAGATGTGAGACCAAAGTTAAATATGTGTTCGAGAGAAAATATATGTTTTATCATTCCAACAATTTCTTTGTTACTGACATTGGTAGTAACCATTTTTGTGTATTCATTATAGAGACTTTTTATGGTAGAGACGTTCTGGATATTCTCTTTACGTAAGATTGTTTTGATCGTTGATTCAATGATTTGTTGCTGTCTTGCAGATCTTGCAAAATCAGAGCTAGAATGCCTACTTCTTGCATATCTCAGAGCAGTTATACCATCCATTGTTTGTAATCATCTTTCTAAATGGAATGTTATATATCCACGATTTGCATCATTTGGGTATGTGGTATCATAGATTCTTTCAGGTACATCTATTTCTATCCCACCAATAGCATCAATAACTCCTTTAAATCCATTAAAATCTACCACTACATAATATGGTGCTTTGATACTAGTAATCTCCTCTACTTCCTCAGCAAGCATCTTTGCTGCAAGATCTAAGCTTCTGTCATTATTATAGTAAGCGGTCGAGAATGCTTGATTTATTCTTCATCTGATATCAGCAGTAGTCATATCTATGTATAAGTCTCTAGGAATGGAGATCATAGATACAGATTTGAGTTTTGGGTTCCATGATGCAACAATTATCGCATCGGCAAGCATCCCTCCATCATGTTTTTCTCAACCCATTCATACCAGAAGGATATTGATATTTCCATATGCATCTTTAATCATAGGACTTCCAAATGTATCGCTAACAATATCTATAGTATTGTTTGATAAGTATCAGAGAGCAGCTTGCGTTTTGATAATCAAAAATTGTCCAGCATATCCTACACCTGCTATACAAACTAAAATAAGGATAAACATTCCTACTTTTTTCATCCAAGGAGACGACGATTTTTTCTTGATAGACTGTCCAACAGTTTTGTTAGCAAACATATGATTATTCAGATTCTAAAATGCGAGCAATACCATATTCATCGCCAAATAATTGACTCATAAGAATATAACGTGTCGGCTCCAAAAATTGAGTTTCGTCAACTATATAGATACCATAGAGTCCTGCAATAGGAAATGTAAGTATATTGTTGTCTGAAAGAGCTAAACGCATCTCTCATTCATAAGCCAATCATCATAAAGCGTTCGCTATAGATTTTGGTGTTATTCTGATAGATAGGACTATTGGTTCTTTATTATTTTGCTTCATCGACACTTCTAGTTTTACTGATCACTTTCTCTCTTGTCGGTCGATGGTTCGTATATTAGTTTCCTGTTCTAGTATCACAGATCCATTTCTTACTCAGATATATCCGGAAATACTTCGATTATCATTGCTGTCATGAAAGTTTTCTATAACAAGCTTCGCTTCCGGTATTGTCTGTATAGATCCAATAAAAGATAGATCAATATTCGATTTTTCTTTCCCCATCATGGCATACAGTCACTGTATCTGTGCATTCATATCGCCTGATTCAGAAAGAACCAATGGATAAAGACCAGCAACACTACTAGAAGTTGGAATTAACAACCCTTCTTTACGAACAATATCTCTTATTCAGCCAAGAATATTCAATACGGTAGCTCCATCAATAGGAGAAAGAAAGGCAGTATTTATCAGATTGCCATCGTCAATAAGCATCCATTGTGATCTGACTGCATCCAATATCATACGTACAACAAAAGATTCCGTATTACCTGGTCATAGATCTATATACCCTTCTTGTCGATTAATATATTCTTTTTCCCCAGTACTGATATAGTGAATAGATCCTGAACCATTGAATACGTCACTATGTGCTTTGTCCTGTATTGCTCATGAAAATACTATTGATGAAAACTTGTTGCTAGTTGAACTATCGGTAGTCAGGGCAAGTTCAATATCGCTAGATAAAATATCCGATGATGTTTTGCTATATAAACCCAATGACTCACGGACAATGCCTGAGGCTGAAAACGGATTTTCATCCATGAGAGAAAAGACATCCGAGTATAAAAATGATTTTTGGATTGCGGTATGCACTATTATAGCATCTTCTACGCTATATTGTTGGCTACAGCCGGACAGGAATATAAGGGAAAACACGAAAAATCATCATAGCTGTTTGTACATTTTTATCGAAGATATAAATATACTCTCTGTATAACAAAAAAGTAAAATATTGCAACCGATAGAAAGTATACAACCCCATACAAACTTTTTCACAACAAAAAATTAGATTACTTTAGTCATATATGCATTTCGATTAAAATTTAGCATCAAAAATTTGACAAATACCACCCTACTGAGTATAATTAAAGTGTTTATTCTATGACAGAGTTCCATGTCCAACACTTTTGCAATAGATACCATCTTGGATTTAATAGAAAAAAATCCTCATATATCTGACCTTCATCTCTCTGCCGGAGAGGTTGTCTCCTATAGAATCAATGGTGAGATTGCTAGAGAAAAAACTGCTGGGATAGTATCAGACGAATCAATGGAGTTGGTTATCAGGCATTTGTTACAAAAAGATCCACAGAGGTTTGATAATTATTTGGGGGAAAAAGATGTTGATTTTGCTTATGTATCTCATGCGTGAGTGCCATACAGAGTCAATGCATATTTCAAAACAGGCAAAATGGCTGTTGTTATGAGAAAGATCAACAAGGACCCCAAACAACTTGAAGATATTATGTTTGCAGATATTGCACAAAGCATCAAAAAAAATGTCTTATGATCTGTCAAATGATTATATTTGGTTACAGGTCCTACAGGATCAGGAAAATCAACATCAATCGTATCGATGCTAGATTATATCAATCAAACCAGAGAAGAAAATATTATAACAATCGAAGACCCCATCGAATATTTATTCGAATCCAAAAAATGTATTGTGTCGCAAAGAGAGATAGGCCATGATACTCGATCATATGCCAATGCACTGAGAGCATCGATGCGTCAAGATCCTGATATCATATTTGTCGGAGAAATCCGTGATAGAGAAACAGCAGAAGCCGTATTAAGCTTAGCGGAAACAGGACATTTGGTATTTAGTACACTACATACAAGCTCAGCATCGCATACAGTCAATAGATTCATCGGTTTTTTTCCGCCAGAAGTACAGGCAAGCGTTGCAGATAGATTTGCCGAGGCCTTGGTGGGGATTCAATCGCAGTTCTTAGTAAAGAGCAAGGATCAAACATCAAGAGTTTGATTGTTCGAAGTTATGCTCAATACTACATCCATCAAAAACAACATCAAGAAAAGAGAGATAGCCCAGTTAGATAATATTATCGATACGTCATCACTTATCGGTATGACAAGTTTAAAAAGGTATGCACAGAGATTGCTCGATAAAGGAATTATCTCTCCTATCGATGTCCAACGACTCATGGAAGATAAAAATATTTAATTTGTATCTCTAAACAGATGGTAGAAACATATGGTAGTAGATCATGATCATCACATCTTTCTCGTAGGGAAATACAAGAAATGAAAAAAAACATGCAAAAAGTTCCCTATATTCAGATGAAATCAGATATATATCATGAGCAAGAAAAACAGAATGCTGATAGTATGTTAGATCAGATAACACAACAAGAAGTTATCCCAACACAAAAATCTATGGACAATCCACTAGAAAAAAATTACATTATACAATGGATAAAGAAAATACTAAGAAAGTTAGGCTTTATATCACAACAATAAACCATGACAGTACCTTCAACAGCAATACAACAGTATCTTCCAAAGGAACTTCGAGAAATAGCAGCAACATTTATAATTCCCGAAGACTTTTTGGCAAAGATGCCAGATTTGGTACAACTTGTGCTAGAATCTAAGTCTTTGGATAAGAATGATGAAAAACAAAGCCGGTTCAACTTATTGCCATTAATGAATGATGAGCAGGTAGCTAAACTCAGAGATATTCTATCAAGAGAAAAACAAAAACTTGCAGAAATTGAACAAAAGTATGCACAGAAAAAACAAGAAATGTCGCAGAAATTTGTACAAAAATTTGAAGATGGAGCGTATCAGAAGAAGATGGATCAAGTAAGATCGCAAGAACAACAAAACAGAGACAAAGATCATGAAGAAGCAGATGATTTACTTAATCAGATATAATATGAAAGGGAGTAAAATAAAAAAGCGACAAAGTATGCTTATGTTCTGTATGATAGTCTTTTCCTATATCATGCCAGTTTCTGCATCATTCTTTGGTCAAAACTCGGATTTTTTGGAACAAGTTTTTTCTCCATCTAAGTCTCATCAGCAGGTGATAAATATTTGAAATGATACGATCTCTGTCGGAAGAGAAGTACTTAATCCTTCGACAACCGTACAGATAGGTGCGGATTGAGTAGAAATTGCACAAAGAGAACCATTGCTGGTAAGGTTTACGAAGTTTCTATTGAGATTAACGATTGTTCTTTCTGTTTCGATGATTATCTACACAGGTATTCGCTACATATTGGCAGCAGGAGAGGAGGAGTGAGAAAAAAACGCAAGACAAAATCTTATGTATATAATATTTGGAATACTTCTTGCGTTGATGAGTCTAGGTATTATTAAATTGATCGAGTCTATTGGTTTTAGTACATTATCAACATTCTAATGAAAAAAATATATTGAGTATTGTCTTTTGTACTAAGCCTTGTTTCTTCAACGTCTGCAGTGGTTGTTGAAGTGCCACCAGCACGAGGTAATCCAGACGTTGCAGTTACCTGACCAACGAGAATACAGGCAGATGAATCTACGGTATTTTCATTTATCCAATTGATCAATGATTATCTGTGGTTTTTTATGTGAGCAGTTGCTTTTTGAGTCTTAGTCTACGGTGGTATCAAGCTTATTACCGCACAGTGAGATCCAGAAAAAATGTCATCAGCAAATAGACTCCTTCTCTGAGCAGGAATTGGTATTGTGATTGTTATATTTTCTTATGCAGTTGTGAGATTGATTATTAATTTATTGTAATACTTGATTGAGAACTTTAAGTGGGTATGACATATCTCCATCATCAAAAATAACAACATCATATGTTTGTATAAAGAGGTCTTGTAACTCTTTTTTACTATCATTACAAAATCATATTTTGATACAAGTAGTATAATCAAAACCATCTATCATTTGCACATCATGAAGACTGTCTCCCAAGAGAATGACATTTTTTCTTTTTTCTATTTTTGTATAAACAGCCGGAAAGGAGTGTATAGCAACTTCGCTTTTATTCATCGAATGAATCACAGGTCATTTACGTCAGACAGCATATCCATTATCGTTTCGTATAAAAGCATTAGACAATACATCTATATATGTTTGGGGAACTCATTGTTTCTCTAAAAAAAGACCAATACTGTCATATCCTATACCGCTCGCAGACATAATGATTGTCGGGATAGCAGATTCAGCAAGAAGATTAAAAAATTCTAAAGTTCTACCCCTGAGTTGTAACTCTTTATGTGATGCAACATGATCAATGTCTTTACGAGATAGTTTATATTTGATAAGAATATCCAAGTGTTTTGTCCATCGATCATTCATAGCGTGTTTTTTCGTAGCACGATCTATAGTAGGATTTTGTTCTATAGGATAGTAGTGTGCAAAAAGTGCCTGTCCTTGTTCCTGATACTCTTTTCCAAGATAATCTCATTCATACAGAAAACTTGCAATAGAGCTTATAGCTTTTCATTCACAAAACCCTTTAGTCAAAGTTCTATCAAAATCAGCCAGAATATGTAGTTTTTCTACTCATCAGAGCTTCATGGATGTAATAACAGACTGCACATGTTTTTCATCACGGATAATAATAGACATTATTCCAAGGAAATTAAATGTTGCTTGCCACAATCTTCAATATTTTCTGTATTTGTTCTTGTATACTACAATTGCTCGTATCGATCTGTATGGCATCATCAGCTTTTTTGTTGATTGCATGGGGTCAGAGATAGTCATTTGTATCTCTCGAAAGTATTTCCGTACGTATTTTTTCTTTATCAGCGAGCAGTCATTGTTTGTCTAATTGATTATATCTTCTTTCTACTCTTGTCTCCAGGTCACAAGTTAAAAATATTTTAACATCAGCATGCGGAAAGACAATAGTTCACATATCTCTTCCATCAGCAACAATCGCTCCCAATTCTCCATATACTCTTTGTCTTTGCACCAGAATCTCCCTAATCCCTTTCACTCAAGTTATTTTTAGCGTATCCATAGCAAGACTCGTGTTTCTTATCTCTTTTTCGATATTTTCTTCATTCAGAAGCATATCATAGTGTTTTGTTTCTTCATTATAGGAAAATGCCATATCAATATGATCCATCATAGCAACTTTTTGTGTATCTGATACATCTAACAGATTGTGTCTGTGCGCGTAGAGGGTAACCGCTCTATACATCGCTCCTGTATCCAAGTACAGATATCCCAATGCATCAGCCACACCTTGTGCAGTTGTTCCTTTTCCTGTTCCGACATATCCGTCGATAACAATAGTGAGTTTTTTCATAGAAAAATGATTTTGTAAATAACTCATTCTAAGAAGAGTAAGGAAATTTAAACTAGATAAAAATCTTTACTATATTTAGGATGATAAAATCTTTATTGTACTGCATTCATAACCTCTGCATGTATCTGTTCAATAGATCTATTTGCATCGATTTTTACCAATTCTCATCGTTTGGAAAATTCTTCTGCGATAGGCTGTGTATGCGTATAGTATTCTTCCATTCTTGTTCTAATTACCTCTTCGGTTTCTCCTTCACGCCCTCTTGAAAGTATTCTTTTTACTGTTTCATCTTCATCTACTTCAAAATAAATTCCAACAATAGATCTATTATGTTCTTTTGCTACTTTTTCGAGTCCCTGCATCTGTGGGATACTTCTTGGATACCCATCTAAGAGCATATATTTGTCTTCATCCAATATAGTAAAAAAATATGCGTTGAACAAGCTCATAGTAACTTGATCATCGATAAGTTTACCTGATTCCATGCGATCTTTGACATATCTCCCAATAGCATTTGGTTGTGATACAAGTGCCCTAAAGACATCTCCTGTAGAGATATGACTAACAATCCCAGCAAGTTTTTCTATCAATAATTCCGCTTGTGTTCCTTTCCCAGATCCTGGCGCCCCAAATAAGATAATATCTTTCATATGTATGTGTATGCGAATAAAATACATATTGTTTGTACGATTTGTTCTGTCTTTTTCAATCCAAAACAAAAAAGAGTGCCTTTTGGCTACTCTTTTTTGAGAACAATATGATTTATCTCTTTGATCGTTTGTGAGCTTTTCTTGCTTTCATCAATCCTGGCTTCTTTCTTTCTTTGATTCTTGCATCTCTTTTGAGTAATCCATACGGTTTCAATGTAGGTCTCAAGTCACTATTCCATGAAATAAGCGCTCTAGCTATACCGAGTTTGATAGCATCGGCAGCTCCTGCCAATCCACCACCAGCGATGGTGATGTATACATCAAATTGTGTACGATATTGCGGTCCCATTACATCAAATGCCATCAATGCATCATTGAGCATATGGATATTTCCTCCAAAATAATCTTGGATAGAAACTTCATTTCCATTTGGTTTCTTGATAGTGATAACACCTTTTCCTCCACCAAATAATTTGACAACAGCAGTAGTTGCTTTTCTTCTTCCAACTGCATAATTATAGTTCTTTGTCATGGATTATAGACTTACAGGTTTAAAATGGTCATATTCTGTTGTTGGTCCAACAATGATTTTTACTCTTTTCATTCTACTATCTCTGAGTTTATTTTTTGGAAGCATACCTCTAACAGCATACCATAAGACATCTGTAGGTTTTTTTTGCATCATTTCAGCAAGTGTTTTAGACTTCACGTTACCTTTGTATCCACTATAGCTGTAGTACATTTTCTGGTCAAGTTTTTTTCCAGTTGTCGTGATTTTTTCAGCGTTTTCTACGATGATGTAATCTCCAGCATCCCAAAAGTCATTGTACCATGCTTTATGCTTCCCAGTAAGCTTGATAGCGATCTGTGCTGCAAGTCTCCCAAGAGTCTTCCCAGTAGCATCTACCTTATATCGCCTTCTGTTTTTGTCCAAGTATTCTTTCTTGACCCAAAGCGTCTTATTTAAATCTGTTTGTGTTGTTTGCATTGTCATTATAGTTCAACCATCAAATAAATGTAATCATTATGGTGTGTTATGAAAGCTTAATAAGTACTTTCAATGAAGCATCTCCAGCCTTGAATCCTACTTTATAGTCTTCTACAAAGCTTGATATTTTGTTTGCTTCTCTATATTTTGGTAATAAGTCCTGGATAACCTTTTTCCCTTCTTCTTCACCAAATATTTCAGATTTTACGATTCTGATACATTCTCTTTGTGCATCTTTTTCGTTTTCATATTTAGCAAATTGTGCTACCAACTTAGAAAAGAAGCTATCAGCCTCTGATTTGAGTACTTTTGCTCTTTTTGATGTAGTAGTTACAGCACCATATTTAACCAAGCTTGTAAGCAAGGATCTAATAAATACTGTTTTTTTCTTTGCTCCAGTATGTAACTGTAACAATCTTTTTTGTCTGTGTCTCATAGGAACCAAATAGGTAGTAAATATAATTATATCAGAGTATTTTGTATTATGCTATAAGCGTTTTATTGATACTTGATAGTGAACTATTGATTTCATCGATAGCTTTTCTTCCAACTCCCTTCATCAATAACAATTCTCCTTTCTTTTTCTTCTCCAGATCTTCAACATATAGGATATTATTTTTGATAAGAGCATTTCTTGTTCTTTCACTCAATGGAAGAGCGTCGATAGGCATAGTTTTGATATTTACTTCTTCAGCCAATTTTTCATTTTCAGCTTGCAATTCGTTGTACTCTACCAAAGCAGATCTATCAACATATGCATTATCAAAGATGAACAATTTAGCATACGAAGCCAATACTTCACCAGCAAACATAATAATTTGTTTAGGAGACATTCCTTTATAACGAGATTTTACTTCGATAACAACAGTATCTTTTGTTGTTCCAGAGAAGTCTTCGATAACTTCTTCTACATCATATTTAACATAGTCAACGACTCCAAAGTCATTATCCAAAAGAAGAGTAGCAACATCTCCAGCTTCATCTTTGTGGTCACGATTTCTCAAGAAATCGATACTATAATATCCATATCCTCTTTCCAATCTTATATCAAAGACAACTTCAGCAGATGGATCAGTGATCTCAAAGAGATACGCATCAGTACTGAGTAATGATACACCAGCAGGAAGTTTAAGGTCTTGTGATGTAAATACACCAGCCTTAGAAAACTTCTGTGATATCCATTGTTGACTTTCTACGCTCTCATCGATAGAGAAACGAAGTTTTTTAAAGTTAAGCATCATGTCGATAACAGTTTCTCTTACTCCATCTATAACATGATATTCATGTTGTACTCCTTTAATTTTCAATCCAGTAATTGCTCCACCGATATTATATCCCAATATGATTCTTCTCAATCCATTTCACAATGTATGACCAAATCCTCTTGGAAGATTTTTCACTTCAAAAACTGTTGTAGTATCATTAGTTTCTGTAACAACAATCTTTGGTGTGCCGATAAGCTTTTGGATATCCAACATGTTTTGTTTTTTGTAGGAGTTAAAGGTAGCGTATATTTAGTAACGTATCATTGATGATGAACTATGCTCTCGCATAGAATTCAATCACTTTCAAGAAATCTGAATCAATTGCCATCTCTCCCATTTTTGGTTGCGAGATAAGTTCAATAGTAAATTTATTTTTGTCTACTTTTACCCAAGACGAAGGATTTGCATTAGGATTACCCCATGCTTGTCCGTACAAAGGAGAACTTTGTAATTTTTCTCTTACAGCTACAACATCACCTACTTGAACAAATGTTGATGGGATGTTATGTTTCACTCCATTAAGCGTCAAGTGTCCATGGTTTACCATTTGTCTTGCCTGCATAATAGTATTTGCCAATCCAGATCTTAATACAATAGTATCCAATCTTGTTTCCAAAAATTGAAACAATGCATTATCGTGACTGATATTGTTGTTTTTTGCATATCTTTGAGACTTTTCTTTAACGATAGTAGCAAACTGTTTCTCAGCAAGAAGATAACTTCTTTTTAAGCTTTGCTTGTTTCTCAACAATTTACCGTATTCAGAATATCTTGGCATCCCTCCTGTTCCATTTTGTCCAGGAAGAGCTCTATTCTTTTTAACATCATACTTTGCTGGTCAGAAAAGGTTTTTTTGTTCTCTTCTACAAAGTTTGAATTTTGGTCAAGTGTACTTCATGCAATTTAATAATAAGTTTAAAGATATATTATCTGAACCAACAATTACATTCTTTTAGGTCTGTATCCTCTACATCCACCAAATTGTATTCCAGTATCTTCCCTGATATACAAAATATTTATCGTACCAATTTCATTGATACCCTTAAAGACACCGTCTCTAGCCATACCAGGTCCTCTAAATACGATACCAACTTCTTTCAGTCCATATCATTCAGCTTGTTTGATGATATGTTTCGTAAGTACTTCAGCAGCGTATGGAGTATTTTGTTTTGCTCCTTTGTATCATACAAGTCCAGTACCTCAACCAACAACTTTATCTCCTTTTTCGTTTGTAAGCGTAAGGATAGTGTTGTTTTCCGAAGTCATAACATGCAATATACCAGTACTGATTTTAATGTCTTTCTTTTTAGCTTTAGCCATAATAGTAACAACGATACAAATAAATTATTTTTTCAAAACAGGTCTTACTCTTGATCTACCAAGTAATTTCTTAGCAGTTCTAGCATTTTTTCTTGTAACTTGTCCTCTAACAGGAAGTCAAAGATTGTGTCTCATACCTCTGTAGCATTTGATTTCTTTGAGTCTCTTGATAGCAAACCCTATTTCTCTTCTCAAATCATTTTCCAAGACATAACCTTTGAGAGCATCAGCGATAAGTTTTTGCTCATCTTCAGTAACATCCTTAACTTTCTTAAGATAGTCAATTTTCAATCATTCTAAGATAGATTGAGATCTGACTCTTCCTATACCATAGATGGTAGTGAGAGCTATCCAAATAGATTTGTTGTCAACCAATACATGGCCAATAATTCTAAACATGTGATTATCATGATTTGCTAAATAAAATTATCCTTGTCTCAATTTTCTCTTTGGGTTTTCTTTATTAAGACGGAAAAGTACTCCTTTTCTTTTCACAAAGTAGTCTCCTTTTTTCTTGTCAGATGTCTTAATAGATGATTTTCTTTTCATAAGAATAATATGCTATATAGTAAATTTTTAATTACTTTGTGCTTCACGATCTGCGGCGGCCCTTTGTGCAGCAGCATAATCTCCGTATCTATAGATAATGCGACCCTTACTCATGTCATACGGACTCACTTCAAGCTTTACCCAATCTCATTCGATAACACTAATCTGCTTTGATCTCATTTTTCATGATTTCTTACACAGAATAACGATATCCATATCTTTAGGTTTTGCTTTATAGTTACCCGCAGGCAATATAGCAATAATCTCTGCATCCAATTCTATACCTTCAATTTTAACCATTAAGGACAATGTCTTTAATTTTTAAAATACTTTGGTGTGCCTTAAATCATCTTCTTCTGTGGTATCTGTTTTTGATTTTCATCTTTACAGTTACAACTTTTTTTCCTCTTGATGATCATTCAATATCAGCAATAACAGATGCCTTTGTGATATATGGCGTTCCAAGAGTAACATTTTTACCGTCAGCATCATAGACAGCTAACACAGTATCTACCGTTACTTTTGTCTTCCCATCTGTAGCCTCTATTTTATCTACAGTAATGACATCTCCTTTCTGCACTATGTATTGATGTCATTGTAATGCTATTACAGCGTACATATTTCTCAATAATTACAAACAAGTAAAATAATTTAGACGATTTTTCCAAGCTGAGCCAATGTGTTGAATTTCTTTTTGTTCTTTCTATATCAAGCAGAAACGATAGCTCTTACTCTCTTATATCTTCTTGCACTAGGGAAATCATACTCCATAGTCTTTCTAAATCGTTTAGTTCCATAATGCTTTTGTTTTTTTGCTTTATCCAAAATATGAGAAGACCAAAGCTCTTTTTTATAGAAAGAAACCATTCTTTCATTAGTATTGAGATCTCACACTCTCCAAATAACAAATCACATACGATATTTTTTATGATGTAATAAAAATATACAAACAAGGCAAATGATACAATTTTTCGACAAAAATGCAAGTGTTTTTTTGCTTTCTGTTCAAAAGTTTGCCGGAAGCCGGAATCGAACCGGCATGAAGTAATTAGCTCCGGAGGATTTTAAGTCCTCTGCGTCTACCAATTCCGCCATTCCGGCAAATGTGGATTGGATATGATATGTTTATAACCTATCACCAATAGTAGGGGATTATTTAGTTACTTCATCAAATATTTTATCAAATACTGCTGGAAAGGCAATGGCAATATTAGACAGCATCTTTCTGTCCAATGCAACATTCTTCTCAGATAATGCATTGATGAATTTGCTGTAAGACATACCTTTTTCTCTTACCACAGCTGACAATCTTTCGATCCACAACCTTCTAAATTCTCTTTTCTTTTCTTTTCTTCCTTTATAACTATGTTGCCCTTGTTTTACCAAGGCAGCTCTTACTTGCTTGTAGACTTTACTTCTTCCAAGTCTAAATCATTTTGCTAAGCGAAGAAACTTTTTATGCCTTTTCGTCTTCTGTGCTCAATTTTTTACTCTTACCATGGAGATTTATGCATAAGGAACTAAATTTTTGATTGCTTTCGCGTCTGCCGCTGATACAATTACACCGTATGGCGCAGATTTATTGTTTTTCTTCTTTTTGTTTGTCAATAAATGATTGTTACATGATTTACTGAAAACAAGTTTACCAGTACCCGTTTTTTTTACTCTTTTTTTCGCTCAGCTATGCGATTTGGCTTTCATTTTTGCCATAGGGACCCATTATTTAGCAAATAAAATTATACTATATCATGATGCTTCTTCTTTTGGATGTTGATCTTTAAGTCTTCCGTGTCATTCGAGTTGAGTAGCGACAAACATCAGTTTTTCTTTTGCCTTGTCTCCATAAATCCTTTCTCTTCATCTGAGTCTTATCGTAAATTTTACGCTATGACCATCTTTAAGGAATTCAATAGACTTATCCATTTTCATACGAAGATCATTATCTCAGATCCCATACTTAATCTTAGTCTCTTTCATGTCTTTGGTTTTTTGCTTTTTTTTCTTTTCTTTGTCTTCCTTTCACTTATCGTACATGTACTTCCCATAATCTACCATCTTTACAGTGGAGACCATTTTGTCTTTGTCGTAACTCAATTGAACAAGATCTAATCATGATTCTTCTCTCATCAAAAGCGCTTTAGCTCTGGGGAAAACACCAAGATTGTTTCACTCTTCATCCACAATCATAATGTTAGGGGCTTTAATGGCGTCATTGATGTACACTTGATGAACCATAGGTCTTCTATTGCCTTGTTGAGGGCGACTATCCATATACAATACAGGGAATATAAAATAACAATCACTCCCGGCGGGATTCGAACCCGCGATTTCCACCGTGAGAGGGTGGTGTCATAACCGCTAGACTACGAGAGCAGCGGGATACCTTACATACTACTATATTGTTGTATGCATGATAACAACATTACTCATGTAATACAATTTGCCCATGCTTGGAATCGAACCAAGAACCTACAGCTTAGAAGGCTGTTGCTCTATCCAATTGAGCTACATGAGCAGAGAATTTGGATCCTAAGGGAGTCGAACCCTTGACCTCCTGCGTGCAAGGCAGGCGCTCTAGCCAGCTGAGCTAAGGACCCTGGCTAATTTGTCTTATAAGTTTGGGCAGAGCAGGATTCGAACCTGCGTAGCCGTGAGGCGGCGGAGTTACAGTCCGCAGTAATTGACCGCTCTACCATCTGCCCATAACGATTGTCTGCTAATATTCGAGTGATCAAACTTCAGACGTAGATGGCTTAAATATACCAAACAACACTAAGAAACCTATGATCATAATAATAAACCCAATACTTAGTGTGGCATTTCTTGTTCCTCAAAAATATTTTTGAGCTCGAGCACTTGGTCAGAATATATCTGCTATACTGTTAGCAAAGTACATGAGACAACCTCCACATCCGATTACAACAAGTCATCCAAGGATTTGTCACAGCATCGATTTAGCATAAGAAGTAATGGTTTTTTATGTAATGTAGACAGCGGATAACGGGACTCGAACCCGTACAGGCAGAGCTGAAGTCTGCCATGCTACACCAATTACATCATATCCGCATACGGCTTTGCAACAAAAAAAAGTGCGTATGGGATATATATCTACATATTTGCGTACAAATTGCAAGGATTTTTTTCACCTTTTGCTTATACTATGAAGATTATGGAGAACAGTGTATGGTTTTTTATGATAAAGTCAAGTAAAAATATCTTCTAAAAACTTCTCGTAAAATCTCTTTGCTTGCATTGTGAAAACATTTACGTAAGAGGTTGTTATTTTATTTTTTCATACATTTGATATATGCAAAAAACTCTTATTGCTTGATTACTTCTTGTTACTGTTGTCGCTGCATGATGTGCTGTACAACAAGAAACCTACCTTCCTTTAG
>Ga0335396_10002647_pt1 | contig 21378 bp, 15 predicted proteins | sample FRY02_FD_205743 | JGI IMG/M metagenome (GOLD analysis project Ga0335396, IMG submission 205743) | Freshwater microbial communities from Lake Fryxell liftoff mats and glacier meltwater in Antarctica - FRY-02 (spades assembly) (version 2) | ecosystem: Environmental > Aquatic > Freshwater > Ice >... | reverse complement strand
TGCAGAAGAAGCTGTGAACAGCCATATGAAGTTACTGCAAAGAAGATTCGAAAATGTCTGGGGAAATGAAAATCCATGGCGAACAGCAGATGGGAAAGAAATTCTTAATTTTCCTGAAAATGCGGCACAGAGGCTTCCACATTATGACTTTCTTAAGAAAAGATTCAATAGTAATCCTGATTCAATAAATTATTATCTGAACAGATCAAAAAAAATGAAGGTATTTAACTGGGACGGAGAGAAAGAAGTACAATTCTCAACAATAGATTCCATTAAATATTATGCAAAAATCTTGAATACTGGGATGATGACTTTGGATCCATTCAACGGGCATATCAAAGTTTGGATTGGTGGAATTAATCATAAACATTTCAAGTACGACCATGTAAACCAGGCCAAAAGACAGGCAGGATCAACATTCAAGCCCTTTGCATACCTTGCTGCGCTCGAAGCTGGAATGAATCCATGTGATAAATTTACAGATGAGGCGGTGAGAATTCCATATACTTTCAGAGGCAAAACAGAATACTGGGAACCAAAGAATGCAAATTATAGTTTTTCAGGCAGGCAAATGTCCTTACGCTGGGCCATGGGCAAATCAGTAAATTCAATTACAGCACAAATTACTCAAAAGGTTGGTGCTCAGAATGTGGTAAAATATGCGAAGGCATGTGGAATCGAAAGTGACCTTAAAGCTGTTCCTTCGGTTAGTCTGGGTCCAAATGATGTCAGTGTTTTTGAAATGGTAAAAGCTTATGGGACGTTTTTAAATAAAGGAGTTAGAACAGAGCCAATTCTGGTAGAAAAGATTACGGATTCTGAAGGAAACCTAATAGAAGAATTCAAGGCTGAGCAAAAAAGAACACTTACTGAAGAAATAGCTTGGCTGATGATCTATATGCTTAGAGGAAGTATGGAAGAGCCGGAAGGGACCTCGCAAGCACTTTGGGAATGGGATCTTTGGAAAAATAATAATCAGATAGGTGGTAAAACCGGGACATCCTCTGATTATGTAGATGGCTGGTATATTGGTGTTACTAAAGATCTTGTAACCGGAGTATGGGTTGGAGGCGATGAGCGAAGTGTTCACTTTAAAACATCTCAGACTGGAGAAGGATCAAGAACTGCTCTACCAATCTTTGGAAAATTTATGGAAAAGGTTTATAAAGATGCCTCACTGGGAATTAAACCAGGTCCCTTCCCTAAACCCGGAGTAAAAATTACCAGAGAATACCAATGTGAAACTGTTTACAGCCGACCGGATACAGCAACTATAGACTCAACATTTATAGATTCCTTATATATTCCTTTTGAGTCGCCTGATACAACTGAAAGCCCGAATGTAAACCTTAGGAGCACAGTAAGCCCTAAAGTTCAGGAGAATAAAGGGACACAATCGCAAGAAAATAAGCAACCGGTAAGCCCGAAAAATGAAGCACCTGTCGAAGCGCAAAAAACAAGAAAAGAGATTAGAGAAGAACGCAGACAGAATAAAGCAAAGCAAAACAATTAATTTATGATTTTCTAAGCTGATTTTTTGATACTCTGGAAATCAAAATCATTAATTTTACGTAGTTTAGAAAAACTCTATTTCATTATAATAATATGAGAGAACGTAGTATTTGTCGAAAAACACCATCATTCTGGCTTATCATAACCTTATTTACCGCCATTTTATTTAGTGTCGCTACAGACGCAAAGGCACAATATTTTGGACAGAATAGGGTCAGATACAAGAATTTGAAGTTTAAAGTATATGAAACCCCACATTTTGACTTGTATTATTATCTAAAAAACGATAGTCTGGTTCAGCGATTTGCAAAAGAGGCAGAGGTTTGGTATGAACTGCACCAACAGGTTTTTAGGGATACTTTTTTAAAGAAGAATCCTTTCATTCTTTATTCAAATCATCCCGATTTTCAGCAAACTACAGCTTTAATGGGTGAGGTTGGAGTAGGAACAGGCGGTGTAACTGAAGGTATGAAGAATAGGGTAATAATGCCAATTTCACAGTTAAATCACCAAACAAGGCATGTTTTAGGTCACGAACTTGTGCATGCTTTTCAATATCATTCCTTGATAGAAGGCGACTCAACCAACCTTGAAAATATTGGTAATTTACCTTTGTGGATGGTAGAAGGTATGGCGGAATACCTTTCGGTAGGTAAAGAAGATGCTTATACCTCTATGTGGATGCGGGATGCATATCTGAATAAAGATATCCCCTCCTTAAGAGATCTGACAACTTCTAATAAATACTTCCCATATCGATATGGACAGGCATTCTGGTCGTACATTGGTTCTACTTACGGTGATACGGTCATTGTCCCATTGTTTAAAGAAACTGCTAAATATGGTTATGAAATGGCCATCCGAAGAACTTTTGGATATGACGAAAGAACATTATCCAGTCTTTGGAAAACAAGCGTTGAGAATACATACAGGCCATATCTTAAAGACACTGCTCAAACTCCAATTGGGAAAATGATTATTAATGACAAGAATGGTGGTTCAACTTACAATCTTGCGCCGGCAATTTCCCCTGATGGGAATTATGTGGCTTTTCTATCAGAACGTGACTTGCTGAGTATTGATCTCTTTCTTGCTGACGCTCATACCGGCAAAATCCTGAAAAAATTATCTAGTAAGGCAAAAAGTGGGCATATTGATGAATATAATTTTATAGAATCTGCGGGTACATGGTCACCAGACAGTAAAAAGTTTGCATTCAGTGCATTTAGTGCCGGGGTAAACAAACTTCTAATTGTTGATGTTTCAAGCGGTCGTGTAATTTCAACAGAGGCTATGGGCAAGGTCGAAGAATTTAGTAATATCACTTGGTCACCGAATGGCGATGACCTTGCATTTTCGGGTATGGTAGAAGGACAGAATGACCTATATCAGTTTAATATTCGCACAAAGGTTCTAACACAATTAACCAATGATAGATACTCAGATTACCATCCAAGTTATTCAAGAGATGCACGCAGTATTGTGTTTAGTACCGACCGTACAACTTATGATAAATCAGCAATCGGAGTAGATATTACTTTAAACTTGGCTGTATTGGATATTGCCAGCAAAACCATTACTAATCTGCAAGTTTTTGACGGAGCTAATAACCTGAATCCTCAATTTTCCGGAGATAATAGGAGTATTTATTTCCTATCCAATAGAGACGGTTTTAGAAATCTGTACCGCTATTCATTAAGGGGTCAGACTGTTGAACAATTAACAGATTATTTTACAGGGATTAGTGGTATAACCGAATACTCCCCCGCCCTAAGTGTTTCTAATAATGATGATATTTTATATTCCTATTACAGGGCTCAAAAATACACTATTTATAACGCAAGGGCCAGCGACTTCAGACCAAAGAAAATTGGTATTCAGGATATAAACTTTGATGCTGCAAACTTACCTCCTGCAAGGTCTGTTGGTGTAAATATTATCAATGCTAACCTAAATAATTTTGAGCGCTTCGAAAAAATATCTCCAGATTCGATACGAACGATTGCATATAAGCCAAAATTTAAACTTGATTACCTTTCAAGCAATGGAGTTGGAGCTTCAGTAGGAAGATTCGGAACCGGCCTTGCAAGTGGTGTTCAGGGTGTTTTCAGTGATATACTTGGCAGGAATCAAATCTTTGCTACAGCGGCAGTAAATGGCGAGATCTATGATTTTGGAGGTCAGGTGGCCTATGTTAATCAGCAAAGCAGAATTAACTATGGCGCGGTTGTTTCACATATACCTTTTGTAACTGGGCAGGTATCTGCAGAAATACAAAATCTTCCGGGTGTCGGGCAAACTTTCGTTGAAAACTTTGATATGATCCGAACCTTTGAAGACCAGATATCTATATTTGCATCTTATCCATTTTCAAGAAATCATCGTTTTGAAGCAGGTAGTGGTATTTCAAGGTACAGTTACCGAATAGACAGATTTAGTAATTATTACGATAATAGAAGTGGCTTCCCGATCGGTTCAGACAGGAGAAAACTTTCGAGGGACGAAGCAACAGCATTTTATGGTGTATTTTTTGACCCTTTTACCACTATACAGTTAAACGCCGCCTTTGTAGGTGATAACTCGTTTTCAGGAATGACTGCCCCGCTAGATGGTTTCCGTTATAGACTGGGGGTTGAAAATTTCCAAGGCGATTTTAAACTGAATGCAATAACTGCAGATGCAAGAAGATATGTAAGGTTAAAGCCAATTACTATTGCAGGTAGAATTTATACTTATACTCGTATAGGCCCAGATGAAGCGCGGCTTTTTCAAATGTTTGCAGGTCAGGGATTTCTGATTCGCGGTTATGACGCCAATTCATTTTACAGGCAGGGAGCAGCCAACACACCCGGAACAGGAGAATTTGATATCAATCAATTAGTGGGTACACGTTTAGCTGTAGCAAATTTCGAATTTCGTCTTCCATTTACTGGTCCAAAAAAATTAGCAGCAATAGAATCTAAGTTTCTCTTTTCAGATTTGAACGTGTTCTTCGATATAGGACTTGCATATGACAACAATTCAAAAGTGGCTTTCCGCTCAACCCCGCGGACTGTTAATGGATACCTAGAGCGGATTCCGGCGATGAGTACAGGTATATCACTCAGAGTAAATGTACTTGGATACTTTATTTTAGAGCCTTATTATGCGATACCTTTCCAAAGAAAAGATATTAGTTTAGGGATATTTGGTTTAACCTTCGCACCGGGATGGTAAATATTTAAAAGCGGCCTTTAGAGCCGCTTTTTTTGTATTAAAGAAAACTTTATCAGATACAAATTCGTAAATATCTATACTCATAAGAAGAAATCAATTCAAATATTTTCTTACAATTATTAAGATGAACAAGATGAAATCATTATACGGTATTGCCATATTACTAATGTTTGTATCAGCAACAAGTTGTGGACAAACAAATCCTAAAAGCAAAACTCAAAATACCAATGCTTTGAAATTCCCTATTCAGAAATCAGAAGCAGAGTGGAAAAAAGTACTAAGCCCCATTGGCTTTGAAGTGATGGTAAACCGGGGAACAGAACCTCCATTTCGCAATCCTTATAATGATAACCATCAGAAAGGTATCTATGTTAGTGCAGCAACAGGCGAACCACTATTCAGTTCTGATGATAAATTCGAATCCGGTAGCGGCTGGCCGAGCTTTACAAAAGCTATTAAAGCAGGTGCAATAGCCGTAGTTACTGATAACAGTCATGGAATGGTTCGTGATGAAGTAATCGAAACCAAAACCGGTCTTCACCTTGGTCATGTATTTGACGATGGCCCAAAAGACAAAGGTGGAAAACGCTACTGTATGAACTCGGCAGCACTAAAGTTCATTAAAAAGTAATCAAGAAAGATTTCTCACAGAGGTATTCATCGATTGAATGCCTGAAACTAAAATCTGTTCAAAATCTAGGCCGATGGTTAGGTCTATCCAATCTGGGTTCACAGACCTGATCACTCTATCCTTCTGAATACGAGTAAATTTACTAATATGTTTGAACCGATCCATCGCAAGTGTCTCGGAACTTAATTCCTCAAAATAAACCAGCCTGGTTAATTGCTGTCCGGCATCAAAAAATAAATTTGGCATCTGCCTGTAAAAACTCATAGTCTTCATCAGGTCAGAACTCATCCCTACGTGGATACAACTGCGGTTACGGTCAGTAACTAAATAAACAAATTTTCTGGTCTTCATGGCTGGTTTAATTAGGATCGGCATATATTAAAAATTAAATTTTTTGTTTTGAAAATATTTACTAATTTTATGAGCATAAAGTTACTAATATTTTTAGTATTTCAAAATTTATTTTAAAATGGCAAACATTTCTTCAAATCTGAAGTACCTCCGCAAGAAAAAAGGACTTACACAGCAGCAATTTGCTGACACTCTTGAAATTAAACGCTCTCTTGTTGGAGCTTATGAAGAGGATCGAGCTGAGCCTAAATATGAATTACTTAAGAAATTCGCGGAATTTTATGAACTATCCATGGATGAACTCATCAATGATCGCATTGATGACCGCTGGAAACCTAAACCAAAGGGAGATCCTGCCAATATCAGAGTTTTAAGTATATCTGTTGATAGCCAAGATAGGGAGAATATCGAGTTGGTACCTGTAAAAGCGAGTGCAGGATATCTAAATGGATATGGGGATCCCGAATACATCAGTGAATTACCAAAATTTCATTTACCAATGTTCCGCCAAGGGACATTCCGTGCATTTGAAATTAAAGGTGATTCGATGCTTCCACTTCAATCGGGAACAATTGTAGTAGGCGAATATCTTAGCAACTGGAATGATGTAAAACCGGGCGATACGTATGTGGTAATCAGCAAAAGCGATGGTATCGTATATAAAAGAATAGGAAACAGGGTAAAAGAAAACAAGACGTTAAAACTTATATCAGATAATCCGGTTTACGAACCCTATACCATTCAGGCAGATGAACTACTGGAAATATGGAAAGCCAAGGCTTATATAAGTACCAACTTTCCTGAACCATCACCTGAGCCAACACTTGAAACCCTTACCAATATGGTCTCGCAAATGCAGAAATCAATCTCAAATCTCGATAAAAATCGTAATTAACATAATTTAACATTTCCATTTTAAACTATTGGTCATTAAAACTATCTATCTAATTAAATAAACACATATAGATATGAAGAAGTTATTGATCATTACAGCCCTATTTGTCGGAATTATCACTACTAGCGATGCTCAGGATACTACACAGAGAAGGAGACCTCAGGGTAATGGACCACAAGGTCAGCGGTCTGCACAAGAAATGAAAACTCCTGAAGAGCGAGCAAAAATGAGTGCCGATGCTTTAGAAAAAAGATTAAATCTTAGTCAGGAGCAAAAGGATAAAGTATATGCCTTAAATTTGGAACGCGCAGAGAAAATGGATAAACTCCGGAAATCTGAAAAGGATATGAGAAAGTCCCAGATGGAAAAGCGAAAAGTAATTATGAATGAATCTGAAAAAAAAATGAATAAGATTCTGAATGTGGAGCAGCAAAAAACGCTTCAAGAAATGAAAGAAAAGGGAAAAAAAAGAATGAAAAACCGATCTGAACAGAGACCGGGAATGAGAAAAGGTTAAGTATTTCTATATTCATTTTGAATAAAAGCGGCTTATTTCGGGTCGCTTTTATTATTTTTAACATAAAATTTTGAAAGAGATCAATACTTTTATTTCGGAAAGCCTAGAGTTGCGTAAACGCAATAATTCCCTGCGCACTTTAAAATCGGAAAATTCATTAATCGATTTCTGTTCAAACGATTACCTAGGCTTTTCTCAGTCAAAGGAATTAAAATTATGTTTTGAAAATGAGTTAAAGAAATATCCCGAATATCGCTTGGGTTCGGGTGGCTCACGACTTCTAGCAGGCAATCACAGCTTTACCGAAAATTTGGAGAAAGAAATTGCCCTTTTCCACGAATCAGAAAGCTCAATTCTTTACAATTCAGGTTATGATGCTAATAATGGTTTATTTGCATGCCTTCCACAACGAGGAGATACCATTATATCAGATGAATTAATCCATGCATCAATTATTGATGGTATCCGGCTAAGCCATGCCTCGCGCTATGTATTCAGGCACAATGACCTTTCCAGTCTGGAACAAAAATTAAAACTAGCCAAAGGAAGAATATTTATAGCTGTTGAAAGTGTGTATTCGATGGATGGAGATGAAGCACCATTAAAGGAAATAGCCAGGCTTTCAAAGCAATATAATGCAGCCCTCATTGTTGATGAAGCTCATGCTGTAGGAATATTCGGAGAAAAAGGCAGAGGTCTAATTCATGAGTTAGGACTTTGCCATGAGGTATTAGCAAGGACAATCACCTTTGGGAAAGCTTTAGGCACACATGGTGCCGCAATACTGGGGAGCAGGCAACTGAGAGACTATTTGATCAATTTTTCAAGGGCATTCATATTTACAACAGCCACCCCTTTCCTGAGCCATCTATCAGTTCAAAGTGCATACTTATTTCTTAAAAGCAGAGATCATCAATCAGATATTCATAAACGAATACTATTTTTCAAACAGAACATAAGCTCAAAAGTCAATCTACTGAGTAGCCGGTCGGCTATACAAATCATTGTTATACCAGGCAATAACAAGGCCAGAGAAACAGCAGAAATTATCCAGCAGAGAGGATTTGATGTAAGGGCAATTCTCAGTCCTAGTGTGGCAGAAGGATCAGAACGACTACGAATCTGTATTCACAATCATAATACAATAGTAGAAATCAAAAATCTTTGTGAATCGTTAAACCATTCACTTTAAAAAATCGTTCTATTTTATACCAAGCATAAATACCTGTACTAAAAACTATTGCCTTTAGGTAGAAAACCTATGAAGGCAATTCCGAGAAAGCTAATTAATTCGATGACCTCCATATCGGCGATATGATTTCCTAATAAAATCCGATAAAATAAAAAGCGGCAATTTTCAAATAGAAAATTGCCGCTTTTTTGATTTACAAATACTGGCTAAAATTACAATGACTACTTCTAGCCAAAATCAAATGGAAACAGTATCCCTTCTAAATTGTTGAATCCTTTTAAGGCAAAATAGTAAGTGTATATCGTTTAAAATTCGGATTCGGTACAATACCCGCAGAACCTCCAGCGATATCAATAATTAATCTAACACCTGCAGCAGCTGTAACACTACCCGGAATTAAACTAATTGGAATTGTTGTAGAGCTGGAATTTGCAGCAATACTAACCGTGTTATCTGTTGAAGTAATTGTGTAATGCACTCCACGTATTGCAGTACTAGACGCATCAATTGTGAATGGAATTGTAATTGCAGCACCTTGCTGCGGACCAACCAATTGAATCAGGGCATTTGCAGATCCTGGAGCAGCAGTAAGTCTAACAGACCTAAGAGTAGGTTTAAATTCAGTTACTGTTGGACCGTTAAATGCTTGGTCATCCTCTGGGAAACAAGCTGATATGCTTGAAACAACAAGAAGGAGAAATAAATATTTTATATATTTCATAGTTTTAAAGATTAGTATCCTGGATTTTGTTTAATAAGTGGATTTAATATAGTCTGATCTTGTGGAAGAGGGGCTAAAACTCTAAAATCTGTGTAAGGTAGCGTTGGAACACCAGCCGGTTTCAATATATTCAAACCTCTTCTTTTAAAGTCAAAGAAACGATGACCTTCTAAATTTAACTCAACTCTGCGTTCATTAAATACTAAATCCATCAATGGCGTACCTACTGTACTTGAAGGAACAGCCGCCAAACCTCTTCTGGTTCTAATGGTACTTAAATCACCTTGTGCCAATGCTGTTTTATTTTGTTGAGCACGAGCCTCAGCACGAATTAAATAAACCTCCGATAAACGAATCACAGGAATATTATTGAAAAAATTTCCTTTGTGAGCGGGGAATTTTAAACTAAAAGAAACCGTAGCCCCTCCATCTAGTGTTTGTTCAAATGCAGTTCCTCTGACATCTCCTGCTTCAAAAGAATTTAATAATTCTGTTGTAGCTCTTACAGAGAATACACCACCTATTGTCTTTTGAGTTAAAGAATTCATAGAATTATTAATACCATCTACAGAAGAAAAATTTTCAGTACGATAATCCAACTCAAACATAGCTTCACCGTTTGGAACTGAAGCAAATGAAGCAATATAGTTAGCTGCACTTGCTAAATTTGTAGAGCTTTGCTTATTTGCAATAGCATCAGTGGCCGCCTGCTCTGCTTCTGCCCATTTACGTTGATAAAGATAAACCCGAGATAATAATGCAAAAGCAGCACCTTTACTTGCTCTGAATACATTAGCTCCGCTAACCGTATTTGGCAATAACGTTGTGGCTTGCTTAAGATCATTTTCAATTAGGATATAAACATCCGCTACTGATGAACGAGGTTTAAAATCAGCCTTACTTACATCATCTGTTGGAAGAGTACGCAGTACAACTCCTTCATTCCAACCATTCACAGCAAAGCCTGGCTCATACGCATAAACACGAACCATATCATGATAGAACAGTGCTCTCATGAAAAATGCCTGACCTTTTAATGCGTCTTTCTCTGCTTGAACGGCAATTACCCTATCAACATTAGTAATGATAAAGTTTGCCTCATTTATAGCTGGATAAAGAATATTCCATAAATCATTAAGATGGGCGTTTGGTGCATTTAACCTTTCTTGTACATATCTACCGCCTGGGTTAGCAGTAGTAGTATAGTTGTCGGCTAATACATCAGGAGCGATCAGCATACGCTGACCGTAATAAAGGAATGATGAAGCTCTTGAGTAGAGCGATACGGATATGGCATTAACACTAGCAAAATCGGTTAATGCGTTGTCAGCGGCAATTGATTGCTTGGGCTGAACGTCTAGTGCATCTTTACATGAAGTTCCGGCTAAAACCAAACTCAGAATAGATACAGCAAATATTTTCTTATACATAATATTTAATTTATACATTATAAACCAATTTGAAGTCCACCGGTGTAAGTCCTTGCCTGTGGATTAGTTCCTAATTCGTTAAATCCCACTGGAATCTCAGGATCTAAACCAGGGTACTTAGTAAATGTTAACACATTTATTCCTGTAGCGAATACACGAACGTTACGCAATTTTACCTTTGAGGTAATACTTGCAGGAATATTATAAGAAAGCGTTACATTCTTTAAACGAATATAAGATGCATCGTATAAGTACCTTGTTGATCCTGTATTTAGCGCACTAGATAAGGCCCCTGAATTATTTGGGTGATTAGTTCTACTTAAAAGTCTTGGAACTGCAGTAATTTGCCCTGGGGTAGTCCACTGATCAGCTATTTGAGAAACCAATTGATTATTATCAGACAATCCTGAAGTCCAAATATTCTGGAACATAGATACAAAAGATTTATTACCGTACTGGTATTGGAAAAGAAAATCTAAGCTTAAATTCTTATAAGAAACCGTATTATTCAATCCTCCAAAAAACTTAGGGTACCTAGTACCACGAACTGCTTGATCATTGTTAGCTACTAAATTGTAGGTATAGTTTCCACTACCATCGTACCACATTGGTCTACCATCTGCAGGATTTACACCAGCCCATCCATAAGTAAAAATAATATCGATTGGCTGACCTACAATAAATTGATTCCCTATTCGATCTGATCCATTGTTAAGCAAGGATAATACTTTGTTTCTTTGAAATGAAATATTGAAATCTGTAGTCCAATTAAATCCAGATTTTGTGTTCAAATTTATAGTATTTAAACCTAACTCGATACCTTCATTTTGAACGGATCCTATGTTTTCATTGATTGAACCAAAACCTGAGTCAGAAGGTAAAGGTCTACTCAACAAAAGATTATCGTTTGTTCTGCGGTAAACGTCAATGCTACCAGTAATACGATTATTTAATAATCCGTAATCCAAACCAAAATTTAACGTTTTAGCTTGCTCCCACGACAAATTATTGTTTCCTAATTGAGATGGACGAATACCATTAGCTCCAAGATAACCACCTCCTGCACCAAATAATGCGCGTGATGCAAAATCTGCAATCTGATCATTACCAACTACGCCATAACTTGCACGAAGCTTCAAATCAGAAATAACTTTATTATCTAACAAGAAATCTTCTCCTGATACTCTCCAAGTTCCTGATATACCACCGAAATATCCATATTGTTTTACATTACCAAAACGTGAACTACCATCGTATCTGAGAGTACCTGCGATGTAGTATTTTTCCTTATAGTCGTAATTAAGTTTCGTGAACAATCCAGCTTTTTTGTAACCTGTAAAAAAACCAGCAATTGAAAGCGGAGTTCCATTTTGTAAACTTCTGAAAAAAGGATTAGGAAATCCAGAACCGGTTGCAGATGCACTCTCTACATTTTGTTCTTTTAATTCACCTCCTAATAATGCACCGAGGGTATGATCACCAAATTTTTTATTCCAGTTGGCTGCTACGTTAGAGTTAAAGTCCAAATTACGAGTATTGGTCACCCCTGAGGTACCACCATTTCCAGAAAATGCCGGAATGCTAGCAGGCCTCTGATTATCATCACGTGTATCCACGAAATCAATACCGGCAAATCCTGTAATAGAAAGAGATGGTGTAACTTTGTAGGTAGCAGAAAAATTACTAACAGTCTGCAAAGCATTACCTATTCTAACTTCTTCTTTGGCACCCTGAACGATGTTGTATGCGAAACTAGCTTTTAATGCAGCTCCTTGGGTATAAGATCCATCAGGCTGATAAATCGGTACATCTGGACGTAAAGTAAACGGAAAAAAAAATGGTCCGTTTACGTTAGCACCATCTGCAATGGTTCCAAATATTCTGGTTGCAGACATTGAAACATTTGCATTAACACTAAGCTTATCAGTTATTTTATGTCCGATATTAGCTCTAAATGTGCCTCTTTTATAAAATGACTCAATTACCTGTGCATCCTGATCAGTGTAAGAACCAGAAATAAAGAAGTTAGTTTTAGCATCACCACCTGAAAGTGACAAGTCATAAATTCTTGACTTACCCTCACGTGCGATTGCATCAAACCAATTTGTAGTTTGAGCACTAGCATTTGTAGGATCACCATAAAATGCAACAGCACCTGCTTGGGTTAGACGACCTGCATTTACTGAAGCCGGAACTTGCATCTGAGCATATTGTTGAGCATTAGCCACATCATAACGCGAAATGTTTTGCATAACTCCCTGTTGTGCAGAGAAGTTAACAACGGAAGACCCGCTTTTACCTTTTTTGGTAGTAATCAGAACAACACCATTTGCAGCAGCTGCACCATAAATAGATGCGGCAGCGGCATCCTTCAAAACTTCAATCGTTTCGATATCATTTGGATTTATTGATGCTAATGTGTTGGAAGAGGCTTGGCCAGAGATAGCGGATGTTTTCAATTGAATACCATCCACGATGTATAGTGGATCATTTCCTGCATTGATTGAACCTACACCACGTACTCTAACGTTAATAGCACCACCCGGCTGACCACTTTGAGCGGTAACCTGAACGCCGGCAGCACGACCCTGCAATGCACGGTCAAAACTCTGTAAAGGCAGGTTTTCAAATTGTTTTCCGGTAATACGTGAACTGGCAGAACCAAGATCACGTTTTTGGGCGACACCATAGCCTGTTACAACTACTTCAGCCATCATCTGTGAATCAGAAACTAGGCGAATTGCTATAGTTGCTGAAGATCCAATTGTAATGTCTTGAGTAACATACCCAATGTAGGTAAAAGATAATACCTTGGCAGTCGAAGGAACACTTAAGGAAAAAGTTCCATCTCCGCCGGTGGTAGTACCTGCCGTACCGCCTTTTACACGAACGGAAACTCCGGGTAGAGGTAAGCCGTCATCGGAACCTAATACTCTACCAGTAATTGTCTTATCTTGAGCAATTGCGCCTGTAATGGCAAAAAGACCCAATAACAAGAAAGCTAGTAATTTTCTTTTCATTTGTTTTATGTTTAATTTTTGGTTAGGAAGTCCATTTAGTGAGGACTAATTAGCAAGATTAGTTGTTTTAGCTTAAAATTTATGTATTTGATTTGTAACTTTACTGTAACGAAATTGTTGCAAAAAAGATATAAACTTAAATTACGAATCTCTCGAATACCTCCTGATTCATTTTTATTAAAGCGTTTAGCGTAAAAATTAGCATATAAATTAAAAAATAGTAAATACGATGTAACTTGCGTTTTGGTTTACTCCAATTATTGGATTTGCAAAATTTTACACGTGATGATTAATCTAAAATCAGCAATGGAAAATATTTCAGTTATCGGTTCAGGAACAATGGGAAATGGAATTGCTCATACCTTTGCTTTATCTGGTTATAGTGTGCATTTGGTAGATATTTCTGAAGAAAGTTTGAAAAGGGGAATGGAAACAATCCATAAAAATCTTGACCGGCAAATTTCCAAAAATCTAATTACTGAAGAATTGAAGCTGAAGACCATCGATAATATTAAAACCTTCACCGATCTTGCTATAGCAGTTCATGATGCAGATCTAGTTATCGAAGCTGCAACTGAAAATCAGGGGATTAAACTTCAGTTATTCAGAGATCTGGATTTATACTGTAAGCCTGAGGCCATACTTGCTTCAAATACTTCCTCCATCTCGATTACTACGATAGCATCAGTAACTAAAAGAGCAGAAAGGGTAATTGGCATGCATTTCATGAATCCGGTACCCGTAATGAAACTGGTTGAAGTAATTAGAGGTTACTCAAGCTCTGATGAAGTTACCAAGAGCATAATGGAGCTGTCACTTAAACTAAACAAAATACCTGTAGAAGTAAATGATTACCCGGGATTTGTTGCAAACCGGATTTTAATGCCTATGATTAATGAGGCTATCTACACCCTGTATGAAGGTGTAGCAGGTGTTAACGAAATAGACACGGTTATGAAACTGGGTATGGCGCACCCGATGGGTCCGCTACAGCTAGCAGATTTTATCGGATTGGATGTATGTCTTGCTATTCTAAATGTCTTACATCAGGGTTTTGGAAATCCTAAATATTCTCCCTGTCCCCTATTGGTTAAAATGGTCACAGCAGGTCAATTAGGAGTAAAAAGTGGGAATGGATTCTATGATTACTCGAAAGGCTCAAAAGAACCGGTGGTTTCGAGTAAATTTAAAAAGTAAATTGGCTTAAAGTTATCTGTTGACTGTTATCTGTTGTCTGTGGTTAGTTAGATGGTTAGATGGTTAGTTGGTTAGATGTGAATATTTACTAGCTTCTCTACTGGTTCATTTTTCACTCTCAATTATCAACTAACCATTATTTGTTAACAATTATTGATCGTCTTGCCCATAGTGGCACAACAGAGGAATCTGTTCAATTTAGTAGTTTTTGAGTTTATCTTTCCTTTAAAACTTTTATTCCTTGCAACAGATTTCTCCACGCAGCTAAATATTTTAAACGGAAAAATATTGCTCGCGTGTTCGAAATGACGGCAATCACTCATTCTCAACTGTCAATTATCAACCATTAGTGTCCGGGGTAAATTTAATTTTTGGCTATACAAACAATATTCTTAGCTCTTCATTATTCTTTTTACGTTTTTCGCTTTTTTATATATTTTCTTTTGTGCTCAAGCTTCCCTTCGGGAAGTTCCTGCAGCAGAAAGAAACATGGCGAGGAGGAACGACAAGACCATGAGCACATATAAAACAATAAAAACTAGTGAATAACAAATTGGTCTTCCCGGCAATAGAGCTACCGTGTAACTATATCATAATCAGAATTTACATTTTTGCATTGCAAAATGACCTAGAAGGGGTCAAATGTTTATAGAAAAATTTAAAGCCCGAAATCCCGACCCCGAAGGCGGTCGTATGTAAAATTGGATAACATGCGACCACCTTCGGGGTCGAACCAAAAACGGTGGATGCTTTTCTATAAACATGCGACCCCCTTCAGGGTCGGCTGATCAAAATTAAATAAATAATTGTGAGTACACGGTAGGGCAATAGTCCAAAGGACTTCTTCGGCGAGGGAGGTAAGGTTAAGGGGGGGGGGGCTCCTGTTTCTAGTTTATTTAAGACATCCGAATGAGATGCCCAAATTGAGATATTCGGTATTTTGATTATTTAACCCGGACAGCACTGATTATCAACTCTCGATTAACTACATCCTCCCCGGCACCCTAATCCCAAGTAATCTCATCCCTTTATAAATTGTACCGGCGGTTGCGGCGGCAAGATCAAGTCTGAAATTTTTGACATTTAAATCTTCGGCTTTGAGTATGCTCTCCTCATGATAAAACTTATTAAAAAGCTTAGCTAGTTCAAAAACATAGTTTGCGATATGTGCCGGACTATACTCTCTTGCTGCAGCTGAGATAATATCAGGGTATTTACTAAGGTTAATAATGAGTTCCCTTTCAAGACTTGTCAGTTCCATCAAATAATCAACTGAAATCCTCGTTTTATAATCAGCTTTTGCCAGAACCGAACGTATCCTTGCATGAGTATACTGAATAAACGGACCAGTATGCCCTTGGAAATCAATAGATTCGTTCGGATCGAACAATAGTCTCTTTTTAGGTTCTACCTTCAGAAGGAAAAACTTAAGTGCACCCAAACCGATCATATTGTAGAGATCTGCCTTCTCAGCTTCAGAAAACTCATCTACTTTGCCCAATTCTTCTGTACGTTCCTTTGCAGTACGGATCATATCATCCATTAATTCATCCGCATCAACCACAGTACCTTCTCTCGATTTCATTTTACCGGAAGGAAGATCCACCATCCCATAAGACAAATGATATAATCCCTTAGCCCATGACTTTCCTAATTTCTGAAGAATAAGAAACAAGACCTTAAAGTGATAATCCTGTTCATTTCCAACGACATAAATAGACTGATCCATTTTAAAATCATCATATTTTAACTGTGCAGTCCCAAGATCTTGGGTAATGTAAACCGAAGTACCATCGGCTCGTAAAACAAGCTTTTGATCCAGTCCGTCTTTAGTGAGATCTATCCAAACTGAACCATCTTCCTTTTTAAAGAAAACACCTTTCTCTAGTCCTTCTTCGATAATATCCTTACCAAGTAAATAGGTATCCGACTCATAATAATATTTAACGAAATCAACACCAAGCTGATTATATGTTTGTTCAAAACCTGTATATACCCATGAATTCATCATAGACCACAAAGCCATAACCTCGAGATCTCCGGCTTCCCACTTCAGAAGCATTTCTTGAGCATGCTTTATGACCTGAGCGTTCTTCTTTGCATTTTCTTCTGTCTGCCCTTGCAAGATTAGTTCACTGATCTGATGTTTATATTCCCGATCAAATATGACATAATACTTGCCTACCAAATGATCTCCTTTCAATCCACTACTTTCGGGGCTTTCTCCATTGCCAAAAAGTTGCCAAGCTAACATCGATTTGCAGATATGAATGCCACGGTCATTGACCAGATTAACCTTAAAAACCTCATAACCATTAGCCGAAAGAATCTCTGCCACAGAATAACCTAATAAATTGTTTCGAACATGTCCTAGATGCAATGGCTTATTGGTGTTTGGAGATGAATACTCAACCATCACCCTTTTCCCATTAGCTGGAAACTGACCAAAACCTTGGCCTAAAACGGTATTGAGTAATTGATCAATCCAGTATGAATCTGAAACAGAAAGATTTAAGAAACCTTTTATTACATTATAATTCGTTACTTCAAGGATATTCTCCTTCAGATATTCCCCGATCTCTGCTCCTGTTTGTTCAGGCGTTTTTTTTGAAACCCTTGTAAAAGGAAACGTTACTGCAGTTACCTGACCATCAAACTCTTTTCTCGTTTCCTGAATAACGATACTATCTATTCCAATCTCTGATTGGTAAAGTTTTGAAACAGCCTTTTGAATATGTTCTGCAATGATATTTTCTATTGTCATCTTGTATGGGCATCCACCCTTCAAATTTAATCGTTAATTAAAGAATTTGTTGCTCGCAATAAAATCTCAAAAGCATTTTCAGCCATGAGATTTTCACGATCAAGTGTGGGATTTACTTCCACAATCTCAAACCCACAAACTTTCTCACTACTCATCAGTCTTGATAGCAAGTTCCCGGCTTCCCGTTCTGTAATACCATTAGGCACCGGAGTTCCGGTACCTTTAGAAATGGAAGAATCCAGGGCATCCACATCAAATGACACATATATAAGGTCACAGTTTTGCAAATATTTGAAGGTATCGAGCGCAATTCGCTCCACACCACGCTTCCTGATCTCCGATGTAGGAAAATTCTTGACTTTATGCTTTTTCAGTAAATACTGCTCTGGCGGCTCAGAATCACGCATGGCAATATAAACCAAGTCGCTGTATTTTATTTTAGGGGCAATATTAGCAACATTTTTTAACTGATACCAGTAATTTATAGTCTTCTGATCTGGCAAATTGACCTTTGAATCAGTATTGTCCTCATCTAGTACAATAGCCAGAGGCATACCATGCAGATTACCTGAAGGAGTAGTATATGGTGAATGAATATCAGAATGAGCGTCGATCCATATTACGCCTAGTCTGCTTTTAGGGTAGGCTTTGCGAATACCTGAAATTGTTCCTGCAGAGCAGCTATGATCACCTGAAAGTATAATCGGAAACTCCTTATTCTTCAGTGTCCTTGCAACTTCCTCTGAGATGCGTTCAACCATAGTAAGAACACCGGAAACCCGTTTCGCATGTTGATTGCCAGCAGTTTCAAGCAAAAGATGATTCTCATTAGGTATTTCAACACTCTTGTACTTCTTAAAATACCTGCTTCCAAAGTCTAGAGCAGCTGTTTTAATTGCATCAACTCCCAAACTTGAACCACGCGTCCCGGCTCCGATTTCTGATTTGACCTCAATTATTCTTAGTTCACGCATACCCCATTTACCTTGCATTTAGAATTATTACACAGACATAATATTTTTAAGCCTCGTATTATGTTCTATGCTATCTGCTTTTTATATCTTTGCCAAAATTATAAAAAAATGCAGAGTTACGCGGAGTTTCTTGATTTAAGCGTGGGTTTCCCTCAGGATGGTTTTGACATCATTGAAGATGAACTATATTTCCATGATCTAAACCTAATGGAGATGATCGAAACCTATGGTTCCCCACTACGATTTACTTACTTACCTATCATAAGTAAAAAAATTCAACAGGCTAAACTATTATTCCAGACAGCCATCGTAAAAAACAATTACAGAGGGGGCTATAAGTATTGCTATTGCACTAAAAGCTCTCACTTCAGGCATATTGTTGAAGAGGCGTTACGCAATGATATCCACCTAGAAACATCTTCGGCATTTGATATGCCAATGATTGATGCACTTGAAAAGAAAGGCTCATTAAACAAAGATATTACAGTAATATGTAATGGGTTCAAAACTTTTCAATACAAACAATATATCATCGATATGTTGCATGATGGATTTAACAACATCATCCCGGTATTGGATAACAAAGAAGAGTTTAACCTCTATGATGATGAACTTGATATTCCATGCAGCATTGGTATGCGAATTGCAGCAGAAGAACAGCCCGATTCACAGTTCTATACTTCTAGGTTAGGGATTCGAATGGAGGATATTATTGATTTTTACAATCATAAAATTGCTCCCAATCCAAATTTTAAAGTAAAACTGTTACATTTTTTTATCAATTCAGGGATTTCGGATACTCCATATTACTGGAATGAACTTGAAAAATACACGATCCTCTATTGCAAGTTCAAGAAAGTAAATCCTGATTTAGATACGCTTGATATTGGGGGCGGAATGCCATTCAATGATTCTCTTGCATTTGATTTCGACTATGAATATATGGTAAATGAGATCGTCAAACGAATCAAAGAGATCTGTGCTGAGCATGATGTCATTGAACCGGACATCATCACCGAATTTGGTAAATATACTGTGGCAGAAGCCTCCGGAATTCTTTATAAAGTTCTGGGTAGAAAACAACAAAATGATCGTGAAAAATGGCTGATGTTGGATGGTTCTTTCATTACCAACCTACCTGATGTTTGGGCATTAAATCAGAAATATATACTTGCTCCCATAAATAATTGGGATTCTGAATATGAACGTGTCAATCTGGGTGGCATAACTTGCGACGGACAGGATTACTACAGTCAGGAGGCCCATATGAACAACGTTTTCATGCCAAAGACCAGAAAAGTACAATACCTTGGCTTTTTCCATACCGGTGCTTATCAAGAGGTTCTGAGCGGATATGGAGGCATACATCATTGCCTACTTCCTTCACCTAAACATGTGATCATTCGCCGCAACAGGGATGAAACCTTTAATTTTGAAGTATTTGGCGAAGAACAAAACAGTAAACAAGTTTTAAAGATATTGGGATATTAAAAATATGCTGAAATTCTATCTCTTACTTCTTTGCCTATTTCCATTGATTTCTTGTTCTCAGAACAAAAAATCTGAAGCTTCAGCAGAAACAAATGACAAGCTTTTGCCTCAACAAAGCTTCACGTCTCTAAAGTTCGAAGCTGAAGGAAAACTATGTATTGCCTTAATAAATAACCGATATATTGGCTTTCAAGAAAAATCAAAATTTTCGTTGTCACTTTTCATCATGGTGAATACCATTGGTAAAAACAATCCCGACGAGAAAGAAACTGAAATTTTTAATACCCTTCAAACGGAGATAATTTCAGAACTGAGTAAAGTACTTGGTAATTACTGCTATGTTGGAACAACCACAATGCCCGGCTATCGTGATATTCTATTGTACATTAAGCCCGAAGAGCGCGAGAAAGCAATTGAAATTCTTAACAAAATTAAAGAGCAAAATAGTCGTATAAACACTATTTCATTTGAAGAAGATACTGATTGGGAAGCTGTAGCCTCATTTTACGAAGCTATTTCTGTCAAAAATTAAGAATCAAACTTATCCAGAAGTTTTATAAGCGTTGCGAAATCTTTAGGGTATGGCGCTTCAAAAGTCATCTCTGTATTTTCATCAACTTTAAAGGAAATCTGACGAGCATGTAGTGCAAAGCGCTTCATAACTGGAAGTTCCTCCTGGTCTTTACTTAGTCTATAAGCTCGCTTTATTTCAGATAAATACACCGGCTTACCTCCGTACATTTCATCACCGGCTATATTTGCCCTTTGTGAGGCAAGGTGAATCCGGATTTGGTGCATCCTGCCGGTAATAGGCCGGCATTCAACCTTTGTATAATGCTTATAATATTTAATTGAGTTGAAAATAGTTTCTGCAGGTTTACCTTCCTGACGATTGATCGCTACATTTTTTGCTCCAAGGTTTAAAATGGGAAGATCAACATGAAGATCTTCAAATACATGAGTACCATTTATTATAGCATGATAAACCTTATTCACTTTTCTGTGTTCAAATTGCATGGAAACAAAACGGTAGGTTTCAGGATTTTTTGCAATGATCAGTACTCCGGAGGTTTCACGATCTAAGCGATGGCAAATTTGTGCATCATCAGAATATTGCTTAGCCATTCTAAGCAGATTAATTTCACCACCTTCCCTGTCATCCAGTGTACTTAAAAAGGCAGGTTTGTTAACAATTATCAGATTGTTATTTTCAAAAAGTATAAGATCTTCGAATTTAGGAAACTTCACGTATGCAGTATTAGACTGCAAAAGTAAGATTTTAATTTCAGAGCTGAGCGAAGGGATAAGGGGAAAGCTGAAAGGGGAAAGGGGAAAGGGGAAAGGGGAAAGGGGAAAGGGGAAAGCTGAAAGGTGAAAGGTGAAAGGTGAAAGGTGAAAGCTGAAAGCTGAAAGGGAAAAGCTGAAAATGAAAAGGGGAAAGGGAAAGGTGAAAGGGGAAAGCTGAAA
>Ga0335396_10002643_pt1 | contig 21384 bp, 19 predicted proteins | sample FRY02_FD_205743 | JGI IMG/M metagenome (GOLD analysis project Ga0335396, IMG submission 205743) | Freshwater microbial communities from Lake Fryxell liftoff mats and glacier meltwater in Antarctica - FRY-02 (spades assembly) (version 2) | ecosystem: Environmental > Aquatic > Freshwater > Ice >... | reverse complement strand
TTGCCTTTCGCAAACATCGCCTGCGTCGCTTGGGGCCAGAACGGGAGCCGAAGCTGGCCGGACAGATTGACGATTTGCGGGGGCAGATATTGAACGGGTAGGGGCGTGATTGAATCACGCCCTTACAATCACGCCCTTACAATCACGCCTTTACAATCACGCCTTTACACAAACACTTCATCCACACAGCGCCCTTCCCAATCTTCATGCGCAGGCACGCCCAGAATCCGGGCCAGCGTTGGCGCAGTGTCCAGCAAAGAGACCGGCTCGGTGATGGCATAGCCCTGACGAATCTCCGGCCCCGCAATCATCCACGGAATTGTCATGTCCTCGTCCATTTCTGTGCCGTGGCTGCGGTCGTGGCCGCCGTGATCCGCCTGGACCAGCACCGAATATTCCTCAGGAATTCCCGCCAACAGCCGCCCCAATTGCCCATCCACATAGGCCACCTGCTCCAAGTATCCGTCGGCCATCCAGCCAGCCATGTGACCCATCTCATCGGTCGTGCCCAGATAGACAAAGGCAAAGTCCGGTAGTTCTGCCGGGATGTACTCCAGCGCAATGTCAACCGTCGTATCGTCTCCATTGGGGAAGATACGGACGGTCTTGCGAAAGTAGGAGAAGGTCAGACTACCGGGCAGGCTCAGATTGCGCAGTTGCTCCCAGTTGTAGAAGAAAGCCGTGTGCAATCCCTCGAATTTGGCCTGCTCGATCAGACCGGGTATGGGACGGGCCATAGGCATCCAGTCGTTAGTCACAACGCCGTGACGGGTGGGCGGCACGCTGTGGAAAATGGACATATGGCAGGGCAGCGTGACCGAAGGCATCACCGAACGGGCGGTCAGCGTCGATGCGCCCCGGCGTTGCAGTTCAGGCAGCGTTGTGCAGCCCGCGGCCGCGATAGCATCGGGACGTAAGCCATCAATCATTACAAGTACAGCTTTAGACATCGGATTCTCCTGTGAAAGCCAGAAGTCCGACTTTTGATAAAAGTCGGACTTCTGAATATGTCAGATACAGCGCCCGCCGTCTACTTCCATACAGACGCCTGTGATAAACGAAGCCTGATCTGAGACCAAAAAGAGCGCGGCTTTGGCAATGTCGTCCGGCTGGCTCAGGCGGCCCAGCGGAATGGTGTCGATAAACTTCTGACGGATTTCCGGCGTATCTTCGCCGGGCAGGAATTGGGCCAGCAGGGGCGTATCGCCCGCCACCGGATTGATGGCGTTGACCCGAATCTTCTCTCCAGCCAGGTCCACAGCCAGAGCTTTTGTCAACGTAATCACAGCACCTTTTGTCCCCGCATACCAGACCAAACCAGGCCGGGGACGCAAGCCCGCGGTGGAGGCGATGTTGAGAAAGACGCCGCCGCCCTGCTGGCGAAAGACCGGCACGACGTGCATCACACTCAAATAAATACTCTTGACATTCACAGCGTAGACCCGGTCGAAGGTAGCTTCGTCCACGCTGAGAAGCGGCCCATTCTTGTGGGTTATCCCCGCGTTGTTGACGCAAATGTCGATACGCCCGGCCAGGCCAAGCGTCTCCTCCACCAGCGCGGCCATCGAGTCGTTGTCGCTCACATCCACCTGCACCGGCTGTGCCCAGCCGCCCGCGGCCCGAATGGAAGCGGCTTCCTTCTCCGCGCCTGCGCCGTTGATGTCGGCCACAATCACCCGCGCACCTTCCGCAGCAAACCGTTGGGCCATCCCCGCACCAAAGCCGCTGGCTGCTCCAGTAATGATAGCTACTTTGTTTTGAAGTTGCATTCTGTGCCATCCTTTTCTTGTGTTGCCCTGAGTTAATGACCTATGCTAAACTAGCGGCAGTCAGTCAACGAGCCAGTTTTTCGATCTGCAAAGCCGAAACAACGGTATGTAAATTTGTTTGCAACGGAGTGATGATGAAACGGATGCCACAACCCATACCTTATCAGGGCAGTAAACGAAACATTGCTGCGCAGATACTATCTGTAATCCCAGATGGCATCCATAATTTGATCGAACCGTTTGCAGGCTCTGCCGCAGTATCCGTCAGAGCGGCCTATTCCCACAAAGCACAGCACTTTCATCTTAACGATCTCAATGAACCATTGATACATCTGCTGGATTCGATTATCAATACACCCGAAAAAATTTCTTTTGACTACGCGCAAATTTGGAACAATCAGCTAGGCCGGGAACGAGAATATTACGACGAAGTGCGTGCCAAATTCAACCGTACTGGCCGCCCTGAATTGTTTTTGTACTTGCTTGCGCGCTGTGTCAAGGCTTCAGTACGTTACAATGCGAGCGGTGAATTCAATCAAGGCCCGGATAATCGCCGAAAAGGAAGACACCCTGACAGTATGCAGGCCGAGATATTTGCCGTTTCAGAGTTGCTCAAGGACAAAGTTACCCTGACAAGCAGCGATTTCAGAAATACCGTTTACACACTGAATCGTTCTACCGATATCGTATATTTGGACCCTCCCTATCAGGGAACATCTGGAGGACGTGACTCGCGCTATTACAGTGGGATCAGCCGGTCATCGCTCATTGGATTTCTTTCCGACCTGAATGCAATGCGGGCAATGTACATTCTGAGCTATGATGGGCGCAAAGGAGCAACAACTTATGGCAAACAATTACCCGACTCTTTGGGTCTGGTTCACCTGGAAATCGACGCCGGACGTTCTACCCAATCCACTTTATTGGGCAAGTCTGATGTAACGTATGAATCCCTCTATCTCTCCGCAGAAGTGTACAGACGTTTGAACGCAAACCCAAGACTATTGGGCAAACTTGCCAGTTGGAATTCCTCTCATACACAACTTGAATTGGCACTTTCATGAGTAATGAACCATTGCCGGAAGAATTTATTACGAAGCTCAGTTTAGTAACAGGCAAACGTTCGAAAATTGTTGTCGAGCACATTTTGGAACATGGATTCATCACAACCGAAGATTTGGAGCAGATATACGGATATAAACATCCGCCACGCGCCGTAAAAGATGTAAGAGATCAGGGAATACTAATCGAAACATACAGCGTCAAATCCTCTGATGGGCGAACAATCGCAGCCTACCGTTTTGGGGACTCATCTGAGATTCAACACGGACGTATTGGTGGCCGAAGGGCTTTCTCAAAGCGTTTCAAAGAAACGCTCTTTGAAGAATCAGACGGTAAATGTGCGATCTGCAACGCCTTGTTTGCCATGCGTGAGCTGCAAATCGATCATCGTATCCCCTATGAAATAGCGGGAGACATAGATTATTCAGAGCAAGATAGCGCAGCATACATGCTACTCTGTGGTTCGTGCAATCGTGCAAAGTCATGGAGTTGTGAGCATTGTGCGAATTGGCAGGTAAAATCAAAAGAAGCCTGTGGCAACTGTTACTGGGCACACCCGACAAAGTATTCTCACGTGGCAATGGAATCCGTGCGGCGAACCGACATACGCTGGGAAGGAAAATCAGAGATAAATTTGTATGACCAAATTAGCGCTTCGGCCTCACAAGTACAGCAGTCGATTCCAGAGCACATCAAGAATCTCTTGAAGAACATTTTCTTATAAGACACACCGCCTTCTTATATTTCACCCAACCCATACCGGGCTTCCCCACGCCCACTGATTGTTCTCCTGCGCCACCCGTACATAATAATAATCTGTCTCCCGCTCCTGCGTCGAATCGGTGAAATCCAATTCGACAGCGTACTGCTGTTCCGGCACGGCCCGATGCACGAGCAGCGCCTCGGAGAGCCAGCCGCGCAGGTAATGGCTCTGGGAGCCGACGAGCAGTTCATCCAAACTGTGGGAAAAGTGCTGGCCGTTGACGGTCAATTCCAGGCGGCCCGAATGGGGCATTTCCACTTCCAAGATCAGACTGTTCGTGCCGCGTAGATAGGGGTGGGGATTCTTGCGGCTGTGGCTAAACCAGGCCACACTCGTCTCGTCCTGGCCGGTGATGGCGTGGGGCGATGAGTCACCCGCCAATCCCTTCCACTCTTCCTGGGGCGAAAGCGCGGGGTCGCCGCTGAAGCACGGCTCCACAGAAAGCAGCCGCCCCCCGTTGAGCTTTGCCTCGCACTCCCAGCGGGTGGCGTCAGACTGCTCAGCCCAGCCCCATTCCAGGCGGATTTTGGCCGTCACCGTTGCGGGTAACTCGGCGGGCAGAAGCGGGCGCGGGCCAAAGAGCCGCTGCCAGGGACGCCCGTTCTTCACAATCTCCACCCGGTCCAGCGCATCACAGCCCCGGATGGCTACACGAATTTCCCGTTCTCCATTGCCATCGATCTCCGAACCCATTGGCTCGCCGTTTACACTGAAGTCCACCGCGATTTTGTCACCCGTCACCGCATAGCAGCGCCGGGCGCGGATCGCATCAAAAATAGCCCGTCGCGTCAATTCCGGCGCATAAATGGCAGTGCGTCCTTCGCCGTAGTGGCCCGGATAGCCGCCGTGATGGTCTGTGCCCCCCACAAAGCCAAAGCGTTTGCCCAGTTCCAGACCGTAATGGGCCGTGCCCTGGTGGCTGCGGGGACCCATTGTGTGGTAGATGGGATAGGGGCCGCCATCCCGCTCGGAGCCGCCATGGCCGGAGATAATCTCGACGACGGGCGAACGACGCTCGTCGAAAGTCTCCCAATTGATGCCTCGATAGCCTTTGCCATAGCCGATGTGATGGGGAAGAATGAGTGTCTCCTGTCCGGCCAGGCTGGCCTGCAAACGGTCCAGATCATCCCGTTCCACAATCAGCCCGTCATCGTCCAGATAGTAAATGTTGTGATCGCCATAGGCGCGGGAGTGCCATTCGTAGGAGAGCAGCGTGACAAAACGACCCGGATCGTTGGCCGCTGCGGTCAGCCGCTGCACATCCGGCCACGCCTTTGCCAAGCGCTGGAAGCCTTCGGTGTGATAGTCAATAATATAGCCGTACTGCTTTCGGTCTGTGGGCATATCGTGCCAAGTGGCGTGGCCGACGACGGAGACAAAATCCAACTGTTGGCTGCTCAGGGCAAAAGCCCGCTCCAGACTGCCGTAGCCATAGCTGATGGAGCAATGGGAGTGGAGATCGCCCCAGTAGAGGTTGTGAGTCATCGGAAACTCTCGATATGTTGGAATAGAAACCGACTTGGCATGTCGCGGCCTTACGCTTTTGGCAACCGCGCCCGCTCACGACTTCGGCGCCAAAAAAGCGTCACAGCCACGGCCTGCACCAGCGCGGCGACCACGTATAGCACACCAAAGCCTGTAGCCGCGCCCAGGCTGTAGGCCAGTAACGGGCCGACCGCCGAACCGGCGTCGGAAACTGTCGTATACGCGCCGATAAAAAGGTGGGGGCGGGGTGTCGTCAACGAAAGCCGGTTGGCCGCGGCGTCCAAAGTCACATTCACGCCGGTGCTGGTGATCAGAATCAGCGCCACACAGATCAGCGAAGCCACGCCCCCCAGTGTTACCGCGCCGATGACCGCAACCAGCACGCCGATCACCAGCAGCGCGGCCAACTGCAATTGACCCACCCGATCCGAAAGCTCGCCCAGCAGCGGCCCCACCACCAGATCCGACATCCAGCGCAGGGCCAGCACCAGCCCTGCCGCCGTGCCAATGCCGATCCCAAAGGTGGCCAGGGGTGTCTCCGATCCCAACTGTTGTTGTAGAAAGAGTGCGGCTGTGGCGACGAGAATCGAATCGAAGAGCAGCTTTTGCAGCCCGATAAAGAGCATCCAGCGCTGGTCGGGGTCGGCCAGGGCAATGCGCCAGCCTTCCAGCGAACGGGCTTTGACCGGTGTCTGCTCTTTGGGTGTCTTTTCTTTGGCCGGTTTGGAGCGATGGGTGGCGGCTTCCGGCCAGCGGACGGCCCAGGCCAGAGGAATCGCCAGCGCAGTAATGGCCGCGATCACCAGCACAGCCGAGCGGTAGCCGTAGTGGTCGAAAACCCAGCCGCCAATCAGCACACTAATGGCGCTGCCCAGCCGGATAATACCCCACAGCAACCCCATCAGCCGACCCGCCGCGCCCGATCCCCCAACCCATACAACTTGATAGCCGCCTTGGCGCAGGCCAGACCAGGCCACACCCCAGGCCATGCGGGCCAGCACAAAGACGACAATGCCCCACTCTGCGCTGTAAATGAGCGCAGTGAGAAAGCCAAGAACAGCCGAGCCGATGAATGGAAGACGGGGGCCAAAGCGCTCAAAGAGTGTACTGGCCCAGGTGTTGGAGATCAGACGCACCAGCCGGTTGGCGCTGAGCAGCAGCCCCACCAATCCCAGCGGAATGCCCAGCCCAGCCGCGGCCAAGGGCAGAATGCCATACATCAACGAATCGCCCTGGATGGAAAGACCGACGACCGCGGCCACCAGCGCCACCATCCATTCCGGGCGGGCGGTGCGGGTGGGAGCAACAGACGAAGGGTTCTGTTGCGTCACGGAGCAGACCGATAGGTGGGGGTGAAGGGTTGCGCGCCCCGCAGATGGGGCAGGGATCGGACGCCTTCCATTGACGGACGCAGTGAACGATCCGATGGGCCAGGCAGCGGTTGCCGGGGCTGGGGATTGCGCAAATAACGCTCGGTGGCATTGCGTCCGGCTTCGATCATCGCCTCCGTGTGGCTGAAATCGGTGAGAGGGATATCTTCAAAGTCGGCAATGTGAATGTGATGCAGAGCCACTCCCGGATTAGCGCTGGCCTGCGCCAGGTCCCGAAAAAGGGATTGGGCAAGAAAGGAGTTGATCGTCCGGCTCAAAACAGAGGTAACCCCCTGCACCGCGCCCTGGGTTTCGCCCCCGTAGCCCACATTGATCAGATAAATTTCCGTGGCCCCTTTTGCCATTGCAATGCCCGCGGGTACGTTGTCGATGACACCGCCGTCTACCAACTGCGTTCCCTCATACGCCACGGGTGGATGCAAGCCGGGGAGTGTTGCGCTGGCAAGAATTGTGTCAACCAGCGGCGCTGATTTGTCCTTTTCGTCGGGAAAGAGCCAAAGCCGGTTTGTGTGCAGGTCCGATGTGGTGATGTAGCAGGGCAGTTTCAGGTCGGCGTATGTACGGGCCAGCGGGTTCAGTTGGGTGGCAAGAATTTCGCGCATCTTGTCCGACCGATACAGACTGTCTTCACCGCGCAGAAAACGCCAGGCTGCCTGCAAATAGTTGCCCGAATAGACGGTGCTGAATGTGACGCTGCGCCAGAGAGCCGCCATACGATCCGTGGCTGCGGGCGTGCCGTCCGCGGCCAGATAAGCCGCGTTGAGCGCGCCCGCAGACGTGCCCACCAGAAGCTCCGGCCAGATGCTGTGGGCAAAGAGCGCCTGTAACGCGCCCACCTGTAACGGTCCCCGGTTGCCTCCGCCGGTCAATGCAATGGCGATCATTTGTGTCTCCTCGTTGTGCTGCCGTTCAAAAAATCAATACGGCAAGCAAAATCAGTGCTATTGTAACACAAAGCAGGCAGTGGACAACAGGCACAAAAAATGTTAGCGCGAATAAGCGATGGGTCAATCGAACTGACAGTATCTCAGCGTAGGGGCACGAGGGGGGATGGCGCCTGACTCTTTGGAAAGGAAGAGCGATTCCATCGCCATCCTTCCTCCTGCCCTTACACGCTAACCCATGACTTATTCGCACCAACCACAATTTTGGACATCCCTGCTCGTGCGGTTAGAAACCGCACCTACAAATCAAACCGAACGGCCACCGATTACGTAGGCGGCGCGGGTGCTGATTCCGGGAATGGGCCGGGCGATCTCCGGCGTGCTGTCTGGGGCTGGCCCATTTCTGAATGGCCCATTTCTGAATGGCCCATTCCCGGAATCGGGCGTGTCCACACCGACGACGCCCATCCACTTTTGCCTTCCCCTTTTGCCTTTTGCCTTCTCTGCTTTTTCCGTCGATAATTCTCCTACAACCTTTCCACCCATCCCACCCACACAGGAGACCTCCAATGACTCTTCCCTCTTCCACCAACGGCCACATTCCCGTGGACACGGGCGACGCCAGCCTTTTCGACATTCAAACCCACGCCGCCGGACCCGAAGGCAGCCTGCCCCTGGACGACGACTTTCTGCGCCACGCGCCCAGCGGCGACATCTTCGGGATGAGCCAAAACGCGGGGATGGGCTGGGACCCCCGCTGGCTGCGCCGCCCCGAATTTCTGATTCTGAGCACACAGGGCGGCATCCGCGCCGAAGACGGCTCCCCTATCGCGCTGGGCTACCACAGCGGCCACTGGGAAGTCGGCTTGCTGATGCAGGCCGCCGCCAACACACTCAAAGAGATGGGGATGATCCCCTACGCCGGTTTTGTCACCGACCCCTGCGACGGGCGCAGCCAGGGCACAACCGGAATGATGGATTCCCTGCCCTATCGCAACGACGCCGCCATTGTCCTGCGCCGTCTCATCCGCTCGCTGCCTACACGAAAAGGGGTGATGGGCGTTGCCACCTGCGACAAAGGCTTGCCTGCGATGATGCTCGCCCTGGCCGCGCAAAAAGAGCTGCCGGTGATTCTCGTCCCCGGCGGTGTGATGCTCCCCCCCACCGAAGGCGAAGATTCGGGCAAGGCCCAGACGATTGGGGTGCGCTATGCCCACGGCGAACTGACAATCGAAGAGGCCGCCGAGATCGGCTGCAAGACCTGCGCCTCTCCCGGCGGCGGCTGCCAGTTCCTCGGCACAGCCGCCACCAGCCAGGTGGTGGGCGAAGCGTTGGGGCTGACGCTGATGCACGCGGCCCTGGCCCCCTCCGGCCAGCCCATTTGGAAGGAGATGGCCGAACGCTCTGCCCGCGCCCTCGTTGCTTTATACGAAAAGAAAATCACGGCCACGGACATTCTGACGCCGGATGCCCTGCACAATGCGATGGTTGTCCACGCCGCCTTTGGGGGCAGCACCAATCTGCTCATCCACATCCCCGCCATTGCCCACGCAGCGGGGCTGCCCCGGCCCACTGTGGACGACTGGCGGCATATCAACAGCCAAGTCCCTCGCCTGGTGGATCTGTTGCCCAACGGCCCGGTCGGTCATCCGACGGTGCAGGGCTGGCTGGCCGGTGGCGTGCCAGAGGTGATGCTCCATCTACGCGAACTGAACCTGCTGAAGTTGGACGCGCTGACCGTCCACGGCGCGCGCCTGGGCGATCTGCTGGACGAGTGGCAGGGGAGCGAACGGCGCAAACGGCTGCGGGAGCGGCTCTTCCAGGCCGATGGAATTGACCCGGACAATGTAATTATGTCTCCCGCCAAAGCCAAAGAGCGGGGGCTGACCAGCACCGTCACCTTCCCCGTGGGCAATCTGGCCCCGGAAGGATCGGTCATCAAAAGCACGGCCATCGACCCATCCGTTGTGGATGCAGACGGCGTCTATCGCAAAGTCGGCCCGGCCCGGGTCTTCACCAGCGAGCGGGCGGCCATCGCGGCCATCAAAGGTGAAGGCGGGCGCAGCCTGAAGGCCGGGGATGTGCTGGTGCTGATGGGGCGCGGACCGATGGGCAGCGGGATGGAAGAGACGTATCAACTCACAGCGGCCCTGCGCTATCTGGACTTTGGCAAACAGGTGGCGCTGATCACCGACGCCCGCTTCTCCGGCGTCAGCACAGGCGCCTGCATCGGCCACATCGGGCCAGAAGCCCTGGCCGGTGGGCCGATTGGCCGGGTGCAGGAGGGCGACACCATCCGCATCGAAATTGATACGATCAATCTGACCGGTGCCCTGGACCTGATCGGCCACGACGGGCGCACATACAGCCCGGCGGAAGGCGCGGCGGTGCTGGCAGGCCGCACACCCGATCCCGCCATTGCCGGGGACCCACGCCTGCCCGACGACACGAAGCTGTGGGCTGCGCTGCAAGCGGTCAGCGGCGGCACGTGGGGCGGCTGCGTCTACGATGTGGAGCGGATTCTGGAAGTGTTGGATGCGGGGCAGAAGGCGCTGGGGGAGAAGTAAGGCGAAGATATTTTTAACGCAGAGGCGCAGAGGTGCAAAGAAAAGTGCAATCACCTCTGCGCCTCTGCATCTTTGCGCCGCTGCGTTAAAACGCGAACGTTCTCATTTTCTTTTATCGGCGTCCATCTGTGGCTAACAAAGAGGCGAAATGTTCAAACGGCTGTGGCGGGAATGGCAGCGCAGGCGCAAACGGGAAGCGGCGATATCGTCCTACATCTCAAAAAAGAAAGCCTCATTGTATCGTTGACATCTCCAGCCTGATTTTAGTACAATAATCTCAGACAAACCATATGGGCTTCGCAATGGATATTCAATTTCTACTTCGCGGAACCGAATTTGAGTGGGATGAAAATAAGGCTCGAATCAATGAACGCGATCACGGCGTCTCGTTTCAAGAGGCTGCCGAAACATTTTTCGATCCCTTCTTTCAAACTGGTGACGCTTCTCGCAATGATGAGTATCGGGAATTTATCATTGGCTATTCGACGACTTTGCGTCTTCTGCTTGCGGTATACATAGAACGAGGCACAAGAGTCAGATTAATTTCCGCACGTCGCGCTACACGACAGGAGAAAAAACTTTATGAAGACACCGAATAACGATAATGACTCTGATAATGAATTCACGCCAAGCAAACTCCACAAACGAGCTAGCGAAGCAATTCTTCTGCAAGTCCCAACCGATACCCTACGGTCACTCGAGCGGGTCGCAACCTCGCGGGATATGTCCACAGATGCATTGCTCAAATTTTATGTCGGTCAGTGCCTGCGCCAAGATTTGGACAGACTCTTTGGCGAACAGATTTTGGCCGCAACGACTGATGTTCTAAAAGAACGCCTTTCCTCCGACGAGGAAGTGGCTGAAATCATGCAAAGTATTCACCGGGAACTCAGCCACGCAGCCTGACATTCCCAGTGCTACGCCAGACCATTTTTCGCCAAATACCCCTCCCGGAACTGTGTCCGGTAGAGGTCTGTGTACAGCCCGCCCAGAGCCAGCAGTTCGCCGTGGGTTCCCTGCTCCACCAACTGCCCTTCGTCCATCACCAGAATTTTGTCCGCGGCCAGAATCGTGGAAAGGCGATGGGCGATGACAAAACTCGTGCGCCCGGCAAAGAGGGGTTCCAGCGCGGCCTGGATCAGCGCCTCGCTCTGGGAATCCAGATGGGCGGTGGCTTCGTCCAGAATGAGGATGCGCGGGTCTTTGAGAATCACCCGTGCAATCGCCAGCCGCTGCTTCTCCCCGCCGCTGAGTCGATAGCCCCGCTCCCCCACCAATGTTTCATAGCCATCGGGCAGACCCGCGATAAAGTCGTGGATGTTGGCCGCGCGGCAGGCCGCTTCCATATCGGCTTGGGTGGCGTCCTGTTTGGCATAGCGCAGATTGGCGGCGAAGGTGTCGTGGAGCAGATACGTCTCTTGCGTCACCATCCCAATCTGCCGGGCCAGCGAGTCCAGCGTCACATCCCGCAAATCGTGACCGTCCAGCAGCACTCGCCCATCCGTCGGGTCGTAGAGTCGGGGCAGCAGGTATGTGATCGTCGTCTTGCCCGCGCCGCTGGGTCCGACCAGTGCAACTAATTCACCGGGAGCGACGTGAAAGTTGAGGGATTCCAGGGCCTGGGAACGCGAGGAGAGAGATTGGAGATTGGGGATTGGAGATTGGGCCGTGTCGCCATTGAGAGTAGACGCGGCGGAGTCCGGCGCAGAATCCGCAGCAGAATCCGCAGCAGAATCCGCAGCAGAATCGATTGGCGGGGCATAGTGGAAGGAGACGGCCTCGAAGCGGATGTCGCCCTGCACCTCCGCCAATACAACGGCATCGGCTTTGTCGGCGATCTCCACCGGCAGGTCCAAGTATTCAAAGACCCGCTCGAAGCTGACCAGCGCCTGGGCAAATTCCACCGGCACATTGGCCAGGGACGAAATCGGCCCGTAGAGGCGGCCCAGATAGGCGGCGAAGGCGACGATTGTGCCGACGGTAATCACGCCCTCCAGCACAAAACGGCCCCCCACCCAATAGATAAGCGCCGTGCCGATCGCACCAGAAATGCTCAATCCCAGGAAAAACCAGCGCCCCACCATCGCCTGGCGAATGCCGATCTCCCGCACTTCCCGGTTGGTTTTGCCAAAACGTTCCACCTCATGCCCGCCCCGGCCAAAGGTCTTGACCAGCAGCGCGCCGTTCACATTCAGCGTCTCGCTAATGGCGTTGCTCATATCCGCGTTGAGTTCCATTGACCTGCGCCGGATTTTGCGCAGGATCAGCCCCACCCGGCGCGCCGGGATGGCGAAGAGGGGCAGTACGACAATCGCCAGCAATGTCAGCCGCCATTCAATCGTCAGCATCACCGCCAGGGTGGAGGCGAGGGTAAAAATATTGGTCAGCAGGTTGGGAATCGTATTAGCGATGGCCCCCTGCGCGCCCACCACATCGTTGTTCAGGCGGGAGATAATATCGCCCGATTTGGTGTGAGTGAAGAAGCGCAGGGACATCCGTTGCAGGTGATCGTACAATTCCTGGCGCAGATCATAGATAATGCCTTCCCCCACGCGGGAGTTGAAATAGCGCTGGGCCACCCCCAGCAGGCCGCTGCTAATGGGGATGGAAATCATCGCCAGGGCAAGAAAATTCAGCCGTCCCCACTGCTTATTGGGCAGTACATTGTCGATCAGCTCCCGGTAGAGCAGAGGCGGCAGGAGTTCGATGAGAGAGATGACGATGATAATCATCAGACTGACAGCCACAGGTCGCCAGTAGCCCCTGGCGTACTGTGCTACCCGCCCCACCAGTTTGCGGGTAACACGAGGGCGATCTTTTTCCGGGTCGTGGACGACGTAGCGCCACATATTACCGCCGTGAGCCATGAAAAATCCTTTGGGGGTTGAAGATTAGAGGTTAGCGATTGGAGGTTAGCGATTGGAGAGTAGCGAATGGCGACTGGGCGAAATCTGCGCGCCGGGCCAATGGTTTGCCATCGATCACCACACGCCGTACAATCAGTAGACATTAATTTATCATACCGGATTCGAGTCAATTATGGGCAATCGTAGAAGCGCCTCGTTTATCCAGCGCCTGCAAAACCGATTCTTCGCCATCCCCGCGGTGGCCCAGTGGTGGGCGGGCCGTTTTGTGCGTGGGGCAGCCAGCAGCGCAGACGGACCGATCCCCTTTGCCCGTCTGACGAAGCCTTTGGCCGAATGTACAGTCGCGCTCATCACAACCGGCGGCGTTCATCTGACCAGCCAGCCGCCCTTCGATATGGCCGACCCGGACGGTGACGCCTCCCTGCGGGAAATTCCCGGCGATGTGGCGCTGGCAGAGCTGACGATCACCCACGACTATTACAATCATACCAGCGCGGACAGGGATGTGAATGTGGTCTTTCCCCTGGAACGGATACGAGAACTGGCGCAGCAAGGCGTTATCGGTCGGGTGGCCGCTCGCCATTTTGGGTTGATGGGCCACATCGAAGGCAAACATTTAGTCCGCCTGCAAGCAAAGACAGCGCCAGAAATCGCGGCCAAATTGCGGGCCGATGGGGTCGATTTCGCCTTTCTCACCCCGGCCTGAGGACTCTGCAACCGGTCCGTGGGGCTGGTCGCACGGGAAGTGGAGGCGGCGGGGATTCCGACAGTGGCGGTTTCGTTGGCGCGGGATATCACCGAAAGTGTGGGCGTGCCGCGGGCGCTCTTTGTCAAATGGCCCCTGGGCCACCCGCTGGGCGAAGCCGAAACGCCACTTCAGCAACGGACAATTATTTTCGATTGCCTGCAACTGTTGCGCCAGGCCACCCAGCCGGGAATCATTGCCGAGCCGGGCTATCGCTGGCGGCGACAGGAGTACGCGGAGCCGGGGTGGGAAGAATTGAAGAAAGAAGAATTGAAGAAAATAGTGAATAGTGAATTGTGAATTGTGAATTGTGAATTGTGAATTGTGAATGAGTCGTAGACGATCATCTGACACATAATGACCACACCTGCCACTTGCAACGTTCCACCTGCCACCTGCCACTTGCCACCTTTTACCCGGAGATTTCTATGCCCACCCGTCCCCCGCTTCGTCCGACTGGCATCGCCTTTGCGTTTGCACTCAATTTGCTGCTGGTGACGCTGGCTCTGTTTGTGGGCAGCGGCGCAACCAGCGGCGCAACCAGCAGCACAGGCGGTGGACTCTTGGCGGGTCTACCTCTGGTCGCGGCGATTGTGGCGGGGCTGGCAACCGCGGTGTACGTCCGCCAGCGCGCGGCCATCCACGCCGCGCTGGGCGGGCTGTCGAGTGTGCCCGTTCTGGCCCTCTTTCTCCTCCCCGGCAACAATTGGAGCTTTGCCATTCTACTCGGCTCGTTTTGCGCCGTCGGCGGTATTCTGGGTGAATTTCGACAGAGACGCTCCAAATAGAAAATTCACACCCGACTGTGATACAATTTTTAGCCGTGACAATACTCAACGCATTCTTCGATCTACTCACATCCCCTATCGGTCCGCCCGTGATCCTCGCCATTGGCGCGCTCGTCGTCTGGCAGATCGGCCAACGCACTGCCAACATCGATTTGACCGGCTTTTCGGCCTTTGTTTTCTGGCTGATTGCCGTCGTGCAAACGGTGGGGCTGCGGATGCAACCGGTTGTGCCTGTTTACAGCCGTCCCTGGCAACCGCTGATTTTGCCTGGATCCAATCTGCTGTGGGTGGGCGACGGCTGGAATTGGTATGTCTCTGTTCTAATTCTGCTGCTGGGCGGCGTTGCCATTCTCCTCAGCGTCTTTGTTGGGGGAAACGAAGAGCCAGACGACTCGACAAATACGGTTCACCAGATCACAGCCACGCTGACATCCAATCTGGGCGTGCTGGCAACAGCCCTCCTCTTTGTGGGCAGCAGCAATCTGCTTACGGTAACGATGACGTGGGTGGTGATGGACCTGCTGATTCTGGCCCGCAATGCGCTTTCTCCCCCCTTTCTGGAACTGAGCGACACCAACGACAGCCCTGGCCGTTTTCTGTTCGTCAACCAGGCCCAGGGCTTTAGCCTGCTCGGGGCGCTGCTGTTGCTCATCGGTCTGCTGCCCGCGGGTCTGTCCGGGCCGGGCCAGCCCCTTCTGGGCGGTGCGCTGCCGTTGGAAACAGTCGCGCTTCTGCTCGTGGCTGCGACCATCCGCGCCGGCGCCTATCCCTTCCATCTCTGGCTGTTGCCCGCCAACAGCGTGCGTATGCGCCTGCCCAACCGCTTTCTGGACCACCTCCTGCCGGGTCTCTGCGGCCTCTGGCTATTGGGATGGGCCAGCGGGTTGGGCGGCAAGGAACTTTTGTTGCAGCCGATTCTTGTGGGCCTCGTTCTGCTCGCTCTGTTGAGCAGCGCATTTGTCGCCTATTCGGTGAGCGAAAAACCGGGCCACACCACTTTTGTGCTCATCACATCGGTGGGCATTGCCAGCCTGACCAGTATCCTCTCCGGAGCGACAGGTCCGGCAGCGCTCATCTGGCCGACCACCACCTTTGCCCTGGGGGGTGGCCTCTGGCTGGTGGGCGAACGCATCTGGCGGGAATGGGGCTGGCAGATTCCGGTCAGCGTGGGCGCGCTGGCGCTGGTGGGTGTACCCTTTACGCCCGGTTTTCTCACCCAATCGGCCATTGCCCGGCTCTTGGCCGGGGAATTTTACGGCGATCTGGTCATCCCTTTTGCCGTGGCTTATATTCTGGCCCAATCGTTCTACGTTTCGGCGATGTTGCGTAGCTGGGGCACACAAAAGCAGGAGATTAGCGGTCGTTCGTCTCCCTTCGCCTGGCGTCTGCTGCTTTCGTCTGTCATTCTTGCGATGCCATTGGTTGTGGCGGGCATATTCCCCCAATTCATCGCTGCGCTTACAGCCATTCCCGACACAATTCCCACCAATGTGGGAAACCCGCCCAGCGCGGTGGCGGATGCGCCCGTTTGGCTGACCCTCGGCATGCCTTTGCTGCTGGGGATGGGGTTGGCGGTGATTCGTCCGTATGCCTGGCGCTGGTTGGGCGTGTGGCCGGATCGTCTGGCCTATGTGGCTGGTCTGGATTGGCTGGCCCAGTTCACAGGATGGGGCGGAAAACGCAGCGCGTCGATGTGGGAAGCCGGGATGGAAGTGATGGAAGGGCGGGGCGCGGTCGGCTGGTTGCTTGCCTTCGCCATTATCGGTCTCTTTGTGCTGGGTTAATTCTATGCTTGCTCTGATTTTTGGCAACGATTTTTGGCTCTCGTCAACGCCACTTCTGTTGACCGGTCTGTTGGCTGGTCTGGTGGTGCTGGTCTGGGATTGGCGAATCAGTCTGCCCGCCGTCTTCCTTGTCCAACTCTTCGCCGCAGAGATTGCCACCCAACGACTGCTCATGCCCGGCCAGTGGAGCCGGGTGTTCGTATGGGTTATCGTCGGCTGCCTGCTCATCCTCCTTCTCTCTCTTCAACAGTCCAGCCGGACAAAACCCAAGGGACCGACGGGGACAGTTGTCTTTCGGGGCTTGCTGCTCGCGTTGGCCGCCTTTCTGCTAAACTCGGCAGACATCGAGGGTCTTCTGCCGCTGCTCGACAGACAGGTAACCCATCTCGTCCTCTGGCTGGCCCTGTGTGCATTCTTTGGCCTTGCCACAGGCGAGGGGGCGCTGGCAAATGGGCTGGCCCTGCTCCTCTGGCTGATTGGGGCCGAGGTGGCTCTGATTGCCGTAACACCTGCCGCGCTGATTGTGGTTCTGCTGGGGATGCTCTTTCTGCTCATTTCGTTGGCCTGTGGCTATCTTTTGGTGGCCGAAAATATGGCTCTCGCCGCGCAGAACCAGCCCCTCACAGATATCACTTTCCCCGCGACTTTCCCGGTGGAAGCCACGCGCAAAACTTCGACCACTACCGCCTTCACAGCGCTCAGACGCAAAGCAGCCGAATGGGTCACGCTGGGCCAGAGAGGGAATCAGCCCCAATGATCCTCCCGTTCCCACTCTTCCTGCCCGCACTGCTCTTTCTGCTGGCGCTGATCACATACATTTTTCGGCAATTCGAACAGACCGTCTCCGGGTTGGCTGGAGTAGCGGTCGGCGCGCTGGCTCTCTGGCTGATGGGGGATGCACCGGCGGATGGTCTCGTTCGCCTGTTGGGGCCGCTTGTCCAGTTGGATATGCAGGCCGAAGTGGTGCGTTTTGGCGTCACTCTCCATCTGACACCAGCCGCTGTCCCGATTCTGGTCCTGACACTGCTCCTGAGCGCCGCCGCGCTTCTGCTCAATGCGTCGGCCAGCCAGGGCCGCAGTTTTTCACCCTTTGCGCTGGTGGTGGCCTGTGGCTACTCTCTGCTGCTGCTTCTGACCAAAGCGCCTGTCAATCCACTTCTGCTGGCGCCGACTTTTCTGGCGTTGCTGGCTGGCCTGGGCGTCTACATTCTTCAAGCCGGTCGCCTGGGCCAGACGCTGGGAGCGCTGCACTGGCTGCTGCCGCCCCTCTTGGCCTTCCCGCTCTTTATCCTGGCTTCCTGGCATCTCGACTCTCTGGCTATCAACCCCCAGGACAGTCTGGCTGGCGCGGCCGCGGCGCGCTTTCTGGCGCTGGGGCTGCTCCTTTTGCTTGCACCCGTCCCCTTTCACAGCGCGGGTCCTGCTGTCGCAGAAAGCGCACCACCCATCGCCGTGGCCCTGCTGCTGATGCTCTACCAACTGGCCGTACTCACTCTTTTGTTGCGCCTGACAACGCTCTACCCATTTGTGATGGGAATTTCCGGGCTAAATCTTTGGCTGACCGCGGCCGGTCTGTTGACGGCGGTGTGGGGTGGCCTGGCCGCGGCGGGGTCCAGCCATCCAGGCCGGCTGTGGGGCTATGCGTTGCTGCACGATTGGGGGCTGATTTTGCTGATACTGGCCGCGCCAGGCGAGAGCAATTGGCCTCTGGTCATCTTTCTCTTTGGCCTGCGCCTGATCAGCGTTTTGGCCGGGGCCGCGGGGTTGGCCTATCTGCGCCAGGCGGCCGGCTCGCTGCAATCGAGCAGCCTGCGCGGGATCGGGCGGTCGATCCCGTGGAGTACATCGGCCTATATTCTGGGCAGTCTGGGATTGGCCGGTTTCCCGCTGAGTGCTGGTTTTGCGGGTCATTGGGCGGCCTTGCAGACGATTGCCCAAACCGATTGGCGGATCGCGTCTATCGTTCTATTGGCATCCGGTGGGGTTGTCATCGGCTTTGTACGCCTGGTGCGCATCCTCTACGATCCGCAAGGCCAGCCCAACGCCACCTCCGAGCGGCTACTCAATGCACTGGTTGCCATCGGCGCCATTTTCGTCGTCAGTGTCGCGGCCCTCTCTCCCCAACTCTTCGATCTCCCCATCGCCTGGGTGCTGATGGCCTTTCGCGGGTAGACACAGAAGTTCGACTTTTCTGAAAAGTCGAACTTCTCACAGCCGATTTCACCTGTCAAAATCTACCAGTTTGCCTCTACGCGCAGCGCGATAGCTCTTGGCAGCAAGCGTGTGGTATCAATAGGGCGTACATTTACCCATCCAACTGGACTGCATCAATGACTACCTCTCGCCCTTCTTCCCGACTGAGCGGCTTCTATCAAAAAAGTCTGGCTGAACGGCTCGCCCTGCTGACCGATTGGGCCGGGCTGGATGCGGACGAAACCGCAGCGTTGGATCAGGCGCTCTCCCTGGCCCAGGCCGACAAATTGATAGAAAATGTGGTGGGGCGCTACGCCCTGCCTTTGGGCATCGGCACAAATTTTCTGATCAACGGGCGGGATTATCTGATCCCGCTGGTGGTGGAAGAGCCGTCGATTGTGGCCGCGCTGAGCTATGCGGCCCGGCTGGCCCGTGCGGGCGGCGGATTCCGCACGGGCAGCACCGAGCCGGTGATGATCGGTCAGGTGCAACTGCTGGATGTGCCTGATCCCCAGCGGGCAGAGGATGCGATCCTGGCCGCACAGGCCGAACTGCTGGCCCAGGCCAACACCAGCCCGACGATTGCCCGGCTGGGCGGCGGACCGCGGGAAATTCGCGTGCGCCATCTGCCCGACACCCCCACCGGCCCGATGCTGATTGTCCACCTGCTCTTTGACTGCCGGGACGCGATGGGAGCCAACGCTGTCAACACGGCTGTGGAAATCCTCGCGCCCCGGCTGGAAACGCTGAGCGGCGGGCGGGTACTCCTGCGCATTCTGAGCAATCTGAGCGACGAACGCCGGGCCTGGGCCGAAGTTACCATCCCCGCCGCTGCCTTCAGCACGCCCGACTTCAGCGGCGAAGAGGTCGTCCACTCCATCGCCGAAGCCAACGCCTTTGCCGTGGCCGATCCCTACCGGGCCGCCACCCACAACAAAGGCATCTTCAACGGCATCGATCCCCTGCTCATCGCCACGGGCAACGACTGGCGCGCCGTGGAAGCAGGCGGCCACGCCTATGCGGCGCGGGATGGGCAATACCGGGCGTTGACGGAGTGGAGAGTGATTGAAGAGACTCTCTTTGGCCGCCTGGAACTTCCGCTGTCCGTGGGCGTTGTGGGGGGAGCCACCCGCTCCCATCCCACCGCGCAGGTAGCGTTGAAGATTTTGGGCGTGTCCGGGGCGCGGGAGTTGAGCGAAGTGGCCGCGGCGGTGGGGCTGGCGCAGAATCTGGCAGCGCTGCGTGCGCTGGTGACAGACGGCATCCAGCGGGGACATATGCGCCTCCACGCCCGACAGGTGGCCGTGGCCGCGGGCGCACCAACCGAACGGGTGGATGCCATCGCCCAACAGCTGATCGAAATGGGAGAAATTCGCGTCGAACGGGCGCGGGCGTTATTGGTGAGTGGTGATTGGAATATTGGGTGATTGAGTGATTGGTCAGCACATCACTCCCAACGAATCACCCAAGGGCGCAGTCCCTCTTTTTCAGGAGACAAGTATGCTTAACCAACCAATCAAACCCGTGGGAATCGTAGGCTACGGCGCATATGTGCCCCGCTTTCGCCTGCCGGGGACGGAAATCAGCCGGGTCTGGAGCGAAGGCAACGACGAAAGCCCGGTGAAGGAAAAGTCTGTGCCGGGGCTGGACGAGGACACGGCCACAATGAGCATCGAGGCGGCGCGCAACGCACTGGCCCGCGCTCGGATCAACCCGAAAGAGATTCGGGCCGTCTGGGTGGGGAGCGAAAGCCACCCCTACGCAGTCAAGCCGACCGGCACAATTGTGGCCGAAGCCATCGGCGCGACACCAGCGACACAGGCAGCCGATTGGCAGTTCGCCTGCAAGGCCGGAACAGAAGCCATACAGGCGGGCATCGGCTTTGTGGGCAGCGGGATGGCTCAATACGCGCTGGCGATTGGGATGGACACGGCCCAGGGGCGTCCCGGCGACGCGCTCGAATATACCGCGGGCGCGGGCGGCGCGGCCTTTCTGCTGGGACCGGCAGACGAGGCGCTGGCCGTCTTCGAGCGCACGCTCAGTTATGTGACCGACACCAACGACTTTTGGCGGCGGCCCGGCAGCCACTTCCCCCGCCACGCGGAGCGCTTCAGCGGCGACCCCGGCTACTTCGGCCACGTCATCCCCGCCGCCGAGGAGATGCTGGCAGCGATGGGCACGACTGCCGCCAGCTACGATCACGTGGTTTTCCACCAGCCCAACATCAAATTCCCCGTGCGGGCGATGGCTTCGCTGGGCTTCAAAAAGGAGCAGTGGGAGGCCGGGCTGCTGGTAGGCGAGATTGGCAATACCTACGCGGGGTCGTCGATTGTGGGGCTGACTTCGATTTTGGATGTGGCCCAGCCGGGGCAGAGTGTGCTGGTTGTCAGCTATGGCAGCGGCGCGGGGTCCGACGCTTTCCACCTGCGCATCACCGACCGGATTGTGGAAGCCCAGGGCCGCGCCCCCCGCACGTGGGATTACATCCGCCGCCGGGTTGTTGTTGACTACGCGCAGTATGTGCGGATGCGTGGGAAATTGGCGACCGACTGAGTATATCCCACACATATCCCACAACTATCCCACACTATCCCACAGCAGGTATTGGATATTGGGTATTTCGTCCCCACGGGAGATCGACAATACCCAATATCCAATACCTGCTCCCCCTTTTCCACAAATGGACACAAATAATCCCGTCATTGCGCTGTGTATGGAAGGCGGCTCAGGACGATTACGAAGCGTGCATCGCCGCGCATTACGTGGCACGGGGGTTCACCGATCCCCAGGAAATTTTCCAAAAAGAACGCACGTACTACAATCGCTATGCTAACGTATCCATGACGAATAGTGTAAACGGAGAAAAACGACGGAAACTGACCACAACTACTGCGAGACTTTAGAAGCCGAACGTCATCCAGAAAAATCGGATTCGGGATTGGTGCAGGCAGGGGTGGAGATTTTTCGCGCCTACGCGGGGACAACCCGCCGCCAGGTGCTTCTTTGCACAGACCTGCACGGGGACAATGTGCTGGCCGCCCAGCGCGAACCCTGGCTTACCATCGATCCCAAACCCTATCGGGGAG
>Ga0335396_10002637_pt1 | contig 21410 bp, 32 predicted proteins | sample FRY02_FD_205743 | JGI IMG/M metagenome (GOLD analysis project Ga0335396, IMG submission 205743) | Freshwater microbial communities from Lake Fryxell liftoff mats and glacier meltwater in Antarctica - FRY-02 (spades assembly) (version 2) | ecosystem: Environmental > Aquatic > Freshwater > Ice >... | reverse complement strand
AACATTGTATATACGTCAGGTGGGTTGCCAGCTTCTCCAAGCCTAATGCGTTTTTAATTTAATGTCGGTATCCGTCACAACCGATTGCAGTTAATTACCCACCCGAACGCATATACTTTGCCTTTAATTAATCTTCTAGTTTGTCTTAACTCTGTATTATAAAAAACCAACATTACGCTACCTTTCAATCACGCATTCCCCTGAACAAGTCAAGGGTGTTTTCTTTACATTAAATGTTGGTTATATCAATAGCTTCGGGTATTTCAAGGTTTCTGTTAATTCCTAAGAACCTAATGTGAGCTAAACCCTTAGCTTGGTCACATTTTTACAGCTTCACTACTATTAATAAGATAACAATGTTCCAAATTCCTCAATGAGGTGTGTTTCAGTTATCTATTTCTTTATTAAAAAACACACTGGAAGAACCCTCTACGTTGTAGATTATACTTCATTGAATCTATATAAATATAGAACGTGGTACTACTGCAGTAATACAGTGTGTTTAATGGTTAAAATGAAAATGTAGTGGACTAGAACCACTATTTTTAATGATACATTCACTAAAAACCTCACTTATTATAGAGACATTCCATTCTTAAATTATAATAGCACTCTGCTACATATCCTTATAAAGTACAGTTGCGTTGATATTTATTATAATCGGTTACTGTTTGTGATTACTTCTACAACAGTAATTATATGTGAAGCATCGCACTCCAAGTTAGGCATCCACCCCTATCATAATTTATGTAGCTCTAAGCTTCTATTTGATTAAGGGATTCAGCTATTCCCCTCTTTTAAAGTCTTTTGTCTGACTATTTTTTAACTTTCTTTAAAAATTTAAGATCATCAAAACATTTCTTTATTGCTGCATCTTGGTCCGCTATACGTTTTTTTTGTAGATCTAATTCTTCACGCACTGTACGTATAACAGTACTGGTATTTTTAGGAGTATTAAAATCTATATTACTTAGGTAATTAAACCATAACCCAATTATAGTTAGTATACTGGATACTAATATTAGAATTATAATAAGTTCCCCAGGTGCTTCGTTGCTTATTATAATTATGGTAGTTATCCACCAAAAAATGGATGCTGTTGTTGCTGATAACATTAAGAATAAATTAATTTGTTTGTTTTTGTTCATTTTAGTTTTTGTTTAAATGTTTAATAATGTACTGAGTTATTTTATTAATATACTTTTATCTTTTTTTAGACTATAAAGGGATTCTTTTTTATATAGAATACTATTAAAATCAAACCTAAGATATCTAGTTGTATCAAAGTCTAATAACAGTTGTTTGTTTAGTTTTATAATATTGTTCATAATAAGCTATATAATAATATGTGTTGTGGTTTGACGTGATAGTGTTAGAATAGTTAGTAAGGTTAGTAGAGAGGGTACTAACCCCCTCTAAACCCTTACTATCACTCATTCTTCAGCTATTTTGTAGTTAATCTATCTGTGTTACTAGTATAAATAACACTACTATCCATAATACTATACCCATTATGAATTATCTCTAGTACACTCATCCCAGAGTGCATATATAGCCAGTGCAGCTAGTGCACCAGGTACTATTAGTATAATATAATTCATTAATCTATTGTTACTGTTATTGAATTACCTTCATAGTCATACTGAATATCAGTTATTTCCTTAACCCTAGAGTTATTACTAACAAATGTATTGCCAATGCTTAATACATTTAATTCAAGCATATTTCTTAATTTAACTTGGTCTGGTACTAGTGAATTAAAATTAGTTGCACTAGATCCGCCATTAATTACTGTTATTCTTATCATATCTTTATTTCTTTAGCTACTTATAAAGGAATCGAACCTTTGTTAAACCATTTAAGTAAAAAACTCCCTAACTTATGCTAGAGAGTTATAATTTAATGTGTACTTTGTAACTTTTAGTGAGAAAAAGGGGATTTTAATCCCCTTCAATTACTCTGTTACGTTGCCTGTAACCTGTGGTGCAACTGATGCAAATGATGCCTCACCTTTGGCAAGTATCATCTTCTTCATCTTATCCCAACCACCTGCTTGTAGTAAAGTAGCCTCTTTGATGATTTCACTATCAGTACGTGCTAAGGATACAACCCATCCCTTCTCGATGCCTTCTTCAGACTTAGATTTCTTGTAAGAAGTTTTTAATTGGTGAGTAGTAGTAAGTACAGCACCTTCTTGTTTAGCAGAACTAAAGTTCCTCCAACCAATAGGCATACCTGACTCTTCTACTCCATCAACGTCTCCTAAACTCTCGTACACTTTTGCGGAGTGTAATACCGTGCCATCTGCTACCGTTACAGTAGTTGGTTGGCGTAATACATACTTGTTCATAAAATTTCTTTATATTTATTATAGTACGGGGTGTTTCCCGCAAGTTTAAGATGGGGGGTGGTTTAATTGGCTCCTCTAAGAATCCAAACTCTCTCTATTTTTTACAATAATTTTTTTATTATAATTTTTTTTATGTATACTATATTTGTATTTACGCTATATATGTACTACCTTTGTACTAGATGAGTGATAAAATAGAATGGTGGAAGCAAATAAAACCTAAAGATACTATAGAAAGTAATATGGAAAAATTAGCTAGGTTATTATTAGATACCTCAGATGAGGAAATAATGAAGAAATTAAATTGGAAGAAGTAATATGAGGAAAATACAAACAGAAATAAGCTTAGAAGAGATGGAAAGGTTTAAAAGAAATCCTGAAAAGTTTAAAGGTAAAGAAGTAGAGATGTTAACTACATGTTTAGAATCTAATGTAATGGTTCCAATAGGAATGAATTGTAATGATCCTAAGTGTGTTAATTGTAGAAACTTTGAAGAAGTAAATTATGCTAATAAATAATGTAAATGCAGAGTATGTAAATACTCCTGAAAGATTTAAATCTCAAAGAGAAGTTAATGATAAAATTGATAAGTTTTTATTACAACAATCAATTGAGATTTATAAAAATGTAACAATAGTATGATAAGTAAGAAAGAATTTTTTGAGATATACCAAGAGTTTTCATTGAATGCTATTTTGGATACTATGAGTGATGATGAAATAGAAGCATTATATAATAAGGTAAAGAATGAGTTTGATTAATATTAAGGACGGTAGAGTAGATAAGACTCGAGTAGTTATTATTGAATGGGAAGGTGTAGGAGGATTACTACCAGACTTAGAAGCTTTCTTAGAAAATGTACAGAACCAATTAGAGTATAATCCAAAAGAAGTAAGTGTAATACATAATATAGAAAATGGCAAATAAGAACAGAGACAAGGGGCATAGATATGAAAGGATGTGGGCTAATGTATTTAAAGACTTAGGTTGGGAGAAATGTATTACTGCAAGACAAGGTAGTAGGATAGCTGATGATTCAGGTATAGACCTTATTAACATACCTTATAACATGCAATTAAAATGTGGGTATCCTAGAGGAATTAATTACAAGGATATATTTGATAAGATAGATGCTGCTAAGGAGGCTAACTTCCTAGAAGATGATCCTATTCAAGAATATCCCACTGTAATAGCTCATAAGAAGACTTCTAAAATTAATGAACACTTTGTTATAATGAAAGCAGATGATTGGATACAGTTAATACAAAGGGTAGAGAATATAAAGCAACAAGGTACATCAGTTACAGATTCAGACTTATATAAGGACTTAGTTAAAACAATGCAAAAATATGGAGGTATAACAATTCCTATAATATTAAGTAATAATGCTAGTATAGATTTTACTAATTATTTTAATAAAAATAAAGTAGAAGGGGACTCTACAATGGAAGATTATAGCACATTATAAATAAGTGAAAAAACTTTACATTTAATTTGTATATTTGATTTATTTGTTGTATCTTTGTAGTATAATTAGCATTGGATTAATGCCACGACCCTTTACACTATCAGATTAATTTACTGTAGTTATAAGGACAAGAGGGAGTAGAGACACTAAATAAGTGTTAGGACTTCCTTAGCTAGAAAACAAAATACTATAAAAACATTGGTGGGGAACATTAGACAACATAAAGGTCTGATGAATTAACATCATATAGGTTTCCCTGGTGGGCTAGAAGTAGTCAGGCTACAATGTTGGAAAAGTACTTTAATAAAAAGAGCAGTCGTGCCCCACTTACAAGGGATTATTATAACTAAAAATAAGTAATATGAATATAATAGTAAAAGGTATAACTGCAAAGAATGAATTAGAAGTATTTTCCAAAGGTGAAGAAAGGGTGCGTAAGCTATTATCTAAAAGAAAGATTAAGTTCTATAGAGAAGTAGAGATTAAAGGTATGATAAATCCTAAGACAGGTTACTCACTTAGATTAGATTTTTTCTTACCAAAGTATAATATTGCTATAGAGTATAATGGGAAGCAGCATTATGATGCATCTTATCATAAAGATGAAGAATCTTTTGAACAACAACAATATAGAGATGAGATTAAAAGTAAATTCTGTAAAGATAACAAGATTAAACTAATAACTATTTCATATAAGCAACAAAGTGATATTGCAAATGTACTTCATATTGAGATTCCATTTAAGATTAAGTATGTAATTAGGCATAATATAAAGTTACCTAAAAAAGCATTAACTAAAGAAATAAAAAAAGAATTAACTAAAAAGGAAATGCTTAATAATATCTTAAAGCATAAAGTATATATGGATACACTAATACCTGAAGTTATAACCAGTGCGTCTAAGCTTAAAAAGAAAAGGAAGGAATTGCGTAAAAAAAGAAAGAAATAAATTTAAAAAACATTAAAATGAACACATTATTACTATTATCCCTCATACTTTTAGTATTACTAGAAGTAACCTTTGAATCTATTTATGGAGATAAACATGACAGCCTATCTGCATTAAGACTAACAGTAACTATTCTGTTCGCAGGAACATTAGGTTTGCTAATAGGTAATCTACTATCAGTAGCTACTTATCTTTTTTTAAGATTAAGTATATTTGATCTAGCTTACTCTAAGATAAATAAAAAAACTTGGTTTTATTTGGGTAGTAATAAAACTGATTTAATATTAAAAGAACTACCAAAAGATGCAGTATTGGCTATGAGGATCATCAGCCTATTCACAGCACTCTTAATTAATTACATATAAATATGAAAATAGGGAAATTTAAAATTAACATTATTTGGATAACTACAGCATTCCTATTAGGAGGGATTTTTGTTGCATCTAAAGTTGCAGATCTTATATCTAATGACCATGCTAAAGGTGCATTTGGATTAGGATCTTTTGCGGCACTAGGATTAGGAGTTTACTTTCTAGTACTATGGCTTAACGGTGATAAAACATTACAAGATTAAGTCTTTAAAAAACTAAAGGATAGGAGAGGTGATACTCTCCTTTTTTTATGCCAAATTTTAACTACACAAAAAAAATTATGAAAACTACTTGTTTACTATTATAATTTGTTGTACCTTTGTACTACAATGATAGCAAAGAAGAATAAAGAATTAACTTTAAAGCAGTTTTATAAAGAATTTTTAAGGCACACTTCTAATACTCTACCAGCTCATAGAAGAATCACAGATATGGAATTAGAGATCTTAACAGAGTTTTGGATATTAGAAGGTGACTTAATTAAAAAAGATAGATTCTCCACTACAGCTAAAAGGGTAATTAGAGAAGAGTTTGGTTTTAAGAACTATTCTAACTTAGAAAACTATATAACAAAGCTAATAGAAAAGGGTTACTTAATTAAGAACGAACGTAAAGTTTCAATTAAGCCCCATTTTGACTTACCTAAAGATATGTTACGTAAGAATAAAAAGGTAACACTAATATATGAGTTTAACATAGTTGAATGAATTTAGCAGACGAGAATGGAGTATCAGAATATTTATTACAGAATGTTAGATCACATTTCTTTAAACACTTAAAGGAAGAGATTGCAAACCCTAAAGTAGATAAGATACATATTCAAGAGTTTGGAAAATTTAAAGTAAACCACAGAGTAGTAAGATATATAATTCTAGCTCACGTTAAACAAGCTAAAGAGTTGAAGTTAAAAGGAGAGAATTACGATAAGTATAAAGACAAAATTAAACGACTTTGGAAATTAAAAGGTAACATATGGAATACATAAAAACCTTAACAACACTAGTAGATATTTTTAGAAAAGATGATAAAGGTGAAGAGATTTGTATGCATGAAGGTATAGTTCTAAGAAAGAGTTTTGACCTAAGATTTATTTATCCTGAAGAGACACTACGTAAAGGCGGACAACCTTATAAAAATAAATGCATCATATATGATGATGTAAGAAAAGAAAACAACCTAATAAGAATGGGTTATCAACAATTGATAGAATTAAAAGAAAGTTTAACAAAACATAGTCCAATGGGATATAAAAAATGAAGAAAGTAAGTACATTTGTAGAACAGGTAACAAACACATTAGTAAGTACATTACTAAATGGAATGACTGTAGAGACAGTAGAAGAGAAAAAGTTAATACGAGAGTATTTAACAGAATTAGATAATCTATTAGGAGATTTTAATATAATTTATACAACAAGGTTTCCTGAAGACCTAATAGTGCATTTACCAGTGTATATAAATAGAGGTGCTTTTGAGAGTACTATAGAGGAGTTTATTGAGAAGTTAGATGATTTCTACCCTTATGTAGAATCACTGCCAGAACTTGCGTCTATAGTTACTGATATGTTAAAGTTATCTGGTATAACATTGTTTAAATATAAAAGAGTTTAATGATTACTATAACTAATATAAAAGACTACGTACTAGGTAATATAAGATTACTAGGAGCTAAGTTTAATTTATTAGAGCCTTATGTTAAGGAACAGGTAATCTATAGAAATGAGATATGTAAAAACACTTGCGGAGAGAATAAGAAATGTGAGAACTGTGGGTGCAGCTACCCAGGTATACTTTATGTGTATAAAAGCTGCAATGATAATAAGAAATTCCCAGACATTATGGAGATAGATGAATGGGATAAGTTTAAATTAAAAAACAAAATAACAATTGAAGATTAATATGAAAGAAAAGAAAACATACATAGCTAAAGAGTATTTAAGTGGCTGTAAAAGTGATACTCAAAAAGAATTAGTACTAGAAGAGTACAAAGAATTTATTGGTAGAACATATAAGGATCAAATTATCCTTAAAAGGTTTGAAATGCCAGAAGAGAATGAAAATGGATTACTAGCACCAGAATCTGGCCTAATTACAGACTCAGAAGGGGTTGATAGGGAGGATTCTTATAAACCTAGGTACCAAAACAAAGGTGTAGTGCTTGCTGTAGGTCCAGAGTGTGTATGTTCAGTGGGAGAAGTAATACATTGGAGTTTAGATAACTACCCTCGTAGTACTATCTACTTTGATAAGACAGATTCAAGTGCATGGTCTAAAAATCCTAAGAATTACTCACCTTATATGCTTACTTATGAGTCATATGGTGTAGATTACGTGGAACCTGCTCAATAATATGGTAGTATTTGGGAAAGAATTAAAAGAATCACTAAGTAAGGGCGTCAATACTATATGTGACGCAGTTAAAGTGACTCTAGGGCCTAAAGGTAGGAATGTTATATTGTATCAGACAGATGTAAATGGTAACCCTGCTGCTAGAATAACTAAAGATGGTGTATCTGTAGCTAAAGAAGTATGGTCAGAAGATCATATAGAAAATGTTGCTATTAAGATTATACAAGAAGTAGCTACCAAGTCCAATGATTTAGTTGGAGATGGGACTACTACTGCCACAGTTATTGCACAAGCAATATATAATCTAGGGGCAGCCAGAATTGAAGCTGGAGAGGATCCTCTTACAATTAAAAAAGAAATTGAAAGTGACTTAGAAGTTATATTAGAATCTCTTAAAAGGCAGACTAAAAAGGTAACTTCCAAAAATATAGTAGATATTGCTACAATTTCCTGTAATGGTGATGAAGAATTAGGTAAATTAATAGCAGACGTCTTTAATAAAGTTGGTAAGAATGGTGTTGTAACTGTTGAGGCAGGTACAGGTATTGAAACTGAAGTAGAATTAGTTAAAGGTATGGATATTGATAGAGGCTATGAGTCTATTCATTTCTTAACACCTGGAGTTGATTCAAAAGTTATTGAGTATGAAAATCCTTTAATTTATTGTACCAACTTACCTATGAGTGGTGCTAATGATGTAATTCCTTTAATGGAAGAGTCACTTAAAACAGATAGGCCTTTGTTAATTATAAATGCTAATGTAACAGGTGAAGCTCTTACATACCTAGCTCATAATAATGTTAATGGCAGGATTAAGTGCTGTGTAGTAACCCCTGAAGGTTATGCTCAAGGTAGATTGGAGAGTTTAAAAGATATTTGTTCTATTGCAGGTGGTAATATTGTAACAGATACTTTAAAGCCCGATAAACCTTTTGGTTCTGTAGATAAAGTAATTATTACACAAAGGAAAACTACATTTATTAATAAAGACAGTAAGGCGGGAGATAGAATTAAAGGGTTAGCAGCTACTATTAAAGAAGCACCTACTCAGTATGAGAAGACTAGGATAGAAGAGCGTATAGCTAAATTAAAAGGAGATGTTGCTATTATAAAAGTAGGGGCTACCTCTGAAGTTGAATTAAAGGAAAAGAAGGATAGAGTAGATGATGCAGTTGCAGCTACTAGAGCAGCACTTGAAGAAGGAGTATTACCAGGAGGTGGAGTTGCTTTATTAATAGCAGGCCAGTTTTGTAAGTCCCTATCTTTAGCTGCTTCAATGCCTTTTAAACAAATTTGTATTAATGCGGGAGTAGCCAATAAAGATATTTTAACAATTGAGGAGAATATATTACATAATGAGAATGATTCGATTTTTAATGCCAAAAGCATGGAGATGGAAAAGAAAAGCAAGACGAAAATCTTAGATCCTGCTAAAGTAACAAGAATTGCAATTGAAAATGCAGTATCAGTAGTAGGTACCTTACTTACAACTGAAGTAATGGTAAAAAATTAAATATGTATAAATTAAGTCAAAGATCTTTTGATAACTTAAAAACTTGTCATGAAGATTTACAGAAAATATTTGCATTAGCAATACAATTAAGTCCAGTAGATTTCATTATCACAGAAGGACATAGAAGTGTTCAACGGCAAAATGAGTTGTTTAAAAAAGGAGTATCTAAAATAGATGGTTATAGAATTTTAGGTAAGCATAACTTAACCCCCTCTATGGCCGTTGACATATGTGCGTGTGTGAAGGATAATAAAAAATTAGCTTATGATCCTGCACATTTAGCTGCTATAGGTGGCTCTGTATTTGCAGCTACTCAAATACTATTAGGAGAGAAGGAAATTAAACATCAATTAAGATGGGGAGCTAATTGGGATATGGATGGGGAGATTTTAACCGATCAGAGGTTTGACGATATGCCTCATTTTGAACTAAAAGAAATATAATGGGACCACTAATAACAGCAGCACTAGGCCTTATAAAAGGTAAAGGAGATGGATCTTTAATTGAAAAAATTGGAGATGGAGTAGATAAAAATTTTACTTCTAAAAGAGAAATTGAAGAGCAGTATTTAAATATAATGCTAGAAGAGAAGAAAATTGAACAAGAGTTAATGCTTGGTCAAATGGAGGTTAATAAAGTTGAAGCAGCACATCCTTCTATATTTGTAGCAGGTTGGCGTCCAGCAATAGGTTGGGTATGTGCAGCAGTATTTGCAATTAACTTTGTACTGATACCAGTATACTGCACTATAATAGAAACTTTAAGTATAAATGCAACATGTCCAGAGGCTTTAGATATGAGCCAAATGATGCCAGTAGTTTTAGGTATGTTAGGTATTGGAGGTATGAGGACATACGAGAAATATAAGAAAGTAGACACAAGAAGTACTAATTAAATGAATATTTTTGATCTGATAAATAATGAACCAGTTATAACTCTTGAGGGATTACATATCCCCGAGCTTAATATAATATGGAAGTTAGATGAAGATGAAGATAAGGGTAATGCCCATGGTGCTTTGAAATATATTTACCACATGGCTTATCCTGATTCAGTATATGCAAAACTTTCTGATGAAGAAAGACCTATTCTTGTAAAAGAAGATTACATAGTAAATAAGTGGTTTCCTAAGAAAGAAATACAAGCTGGAATAGATAAGGTTATAAAGTTAGAGGTAACCCCTGAAATGAGGTTCTTAAACTCTTGTGAGTATGCTTTAAAGGCACTTCAAGATTTTAATTATTCTGTAGATTTTAAAGCTAAAGATGATAAAGGTAGGCCAATGTTTAAACTTACAGAAGTTATTGCTTCTATAGAGAAAGCAGGAAGGCTATTTGAATCTATACTATCATTAAAAGAAACTATCAATAAAACCAAAACTGCTAAAGTTAAAAGAAAAGGTAATGTAAAACCTTCAAGTATACTACATGAGTAAGTACGATCCTAACATAGCTGAGTTAATAACTGATATTAAATCTACAATACCTGAAGAGGTGCGAGGTTTAGTATCAGATTTATCTTTTAGAAATCCAGTTAAAAACTTAAATAGAGATTATTTACTATTTAAGGATAGCAGTGTATTTACCCCCGCTGCTAATAATTTTGATGATAACTCTAGAAAAAATAACCCATGCTACACTACAGCTATTCCAGGTAGTTCACAATATTATAAGTATTGGAAAGAACAGAAGGATAAGTGCTTAAATGGATTTACTGCAGGAGGTGTATATATTACAGGTGAACATTACTTTTATCTTAACTTTTGTAGAATAGAAAAGAAAGTTGTTAAAGCAGATGGAAGGGAAACTAAGGAATTAGGCTTCCCTGATTTTGTTTCTATGGATTATTACTATTTCTTGGAGCTAGAATTGTGTGAAAATCCTGTAAAGTTTGGAAGACCTACTACAGAAAAGAAAGGTATTATTTTAGCTAAGGCTAGACGTAAAGGTTTCTCCTTTAAGAATGCTGCAGGTGCTGTATGGATATACACCTTCTTTGCTAAATCTAGAGTTGTAATTGCAGCTGAGATTGAAGATAAAGCTATTAATACATTTAACATGGCTAAGAATATGTGTAACTTCTTAAATGAGTACACAGAGTTTAGGCATTCTAAGTTGAAAGACACACAAACCTTTATTCGTTCAGGTTGGGTGGAAAAAATAAATGGACAAGATGTTGAAAAAGGATTCTTATCAGAGATAAAGATTCTTACACTAAAAGATAATCCAGATAAATCTGCGGGACTTTCCTGTACAAGGTTTATATTTGAGGAGGCAGGTCTAATGAATATGCTTAAAAAAGCTTATAGATTTGCAGAACCTACATTAAGAGATGGAGAGACTTGGGTAGGTATACCTATTATATTTGGTACAGGTGGAGATATGGAAGGCTCTACGCAAGACTTTGCAGAAATGCACAACTCACCTGCTGATTATGGACTAGCTGAGTATCATAATATCTATGAGGAATCAGTAACACAAGCTAGATCTGGACTATTTATAGATGAGTTGTGGTTTAGGCCAGGAGCTTCTTATGTAGATGTAGATGGTAAACTTCATGTATCTATTGATAAGAATGGGAATGCATTTAGGTGGGTAGCTGAATTATCTCTTGATGAGGAGCGTAAGATAGCTTCTAAGGGATCTAAAGAAGATTATGACGTATCCATTACTCAAAAGTGTAAAACTCCAACAGAGGCCTTCCTAAAGCCTGAAGGTAACATATTCCCTGTAGCATTGCTTAAAAGAGTTAGCTCTAGGTTAAGAATGAATAACAGATACAAGAATATTGGAGTACCTGGTAGATTAGAAAGAACTCGAGATGGTGCTAAACCTGTTAAGTTTATACCTGATAGATCATTAGAACCTATATACTCATACCCACATAAGAAATCTTCTAATGCTGAGAGTGCTGTAGTTATATATCAAAGTCCACCAGAGAATGATTACCCTTCAGAGATGTACAAGATAGGGTATGACCCTGTTAAATTTGATGTAGAGAAACACTCTGCATATAAATCTTTAGCGTCTTTAATAGTGTATAAAGGTTATCAGAGGTTTGATCATGGGTTTGATGAGATAGTAGCAGAGTATACAGGTAGATTTGAGTCTACAGATGATATAAATGAGGTAGCTATGTTGTTATCTATGTATTATGGTAATGCTAAAATAATGCATGAGAACGAGATTGGTAAAGATGTAATAGCTTACTTCCATAGAAAAGGTAAAGTCCATTTATTGGAGCAACAACCTGATTCAGCTATGGGTAAGATAATAAGAAATTCAAAAGTAGTGAGGTCTTATGGGGCTCCTATGAATGATAGGATGAAAGCTGGTTGTGAAAAATGGGCTTACAACTGGTTAATGACTGAAAGAGGAACTAGTGAAGATGGAGAAACTATATTTAATTTAGATTTGATACCATCATTAGGGTTAATAGAAGAGTTAATGGCTTATAATAGGGCAGGTAACTTTGATAGAGTTATGGCTTTATTTCAATTAATGCTAGTAATTGAAGAATATAAAGAGGAAGAATTTAAAGAAACAAATACAAACACAATTGCAACACAATTACTTAAAAGATTAGAATAATAAAATGGAAAATAAAAAAGTGGTTTACACTCATAGAGTATCTAAGTCCCAGAAAACTAAGGAATGGCACATTGCCAGAGCTAAAGAAATGCAGACAGATAGTAACTATTCTGTAAACTTTAAAAAGAACAAAATAAATTATGATGCTGTAAATGGTATACTTAATCAAGAAGATTTTGATTATATTACTAAACCTTATGGTATATCTCCCAAGGCAAATATGTCTGACCAGATGCATAATTTCCCTATACTAACTTCACACTTCAAATACTTGGAGGGTGAGATGCTAAAACGTCCAGATAATACTAGAGTATTTACTACTAACCCTGAAGCTGTTCAAGAGAACAATAAAAAGAAGGGTGAATTGAACTCTATGTTTGTTATTAATGAGATTAAGAAAGCTCGTATAGAAGAGGCTCTTAAAAGTAATCCAGAGATGCAGGAAGAAGAACTTGCTAAAATGGAACAAGAGGTTATGTCCCCAGAAGAGATTAGTAGGTATATGAGGGATTATAGAGACTCTTATGAGACTATGGCCCAAGAGATTTATAACCATCTTAAAGAGGAGCAATTTTTAAAAGAGAAAGATAGGACAGCATGGAAACATGGTCTTACTTCTGCTTTTGAAATATACTATACTGGCATTGTTAATAAGAAGCCTATAGGTAAAGTTGTTAATCCACTTAGATTCGCATGTGATATGGACCCAGATCTTATGTTTATACATGAGGGAGAATGGGCAACTACATATGATTATATGAGCCCTTCTAGAGTAGTTTCTATGTTCCCTAACCTTACAAAAGGTGAAATAGACCAAATATATGATAACAGTAAAGGTACTGGAAGTGGTGCTAGGACTAGAATTGATGATAAATGGGAAATTGAAGCTGATGTAGATACAAGTGATTGGTGGTCTGTAGACTTTGATGGTAGTCCTGCTACAACTAATAACCTTTCTAAGGTTAGACATCATGTTTGGAGAGACTGGTACAAGGTAGGTTTCTTAACTTACATGGATGAAGATGAAGGTATACAAGTAATGAGAGTACCTGAAGGTTATTCAGTTAATAAAGAACGTGGGGATATTTCTATTAAGTGGGAATGGTATCCAGAAATTAGACAAATAACTAATATTAATGAAGATATTTGGACAGAGTGGGGAGCAGTAGATAGATTCTATGAGAACCTAGAAGATCCTTATGATTGTCCTCTTCCTTATACAGGTGTAATACATAACAACTTAAATTCACAACCAGTGGGTCCAGTTGATTTGATGCTACCTTTTCAGTACTTTGCTAATATAGTATTTAGATTAATACAAAGAGATATTTCTTCTGATAAGGGTAAAAAATTGATTGCTAATATAAATCAAATTCCTACATCAATGGGTATAGATTTAGACAAATGGCAACATTACCTAAACTTAGATGACATTATATGGGTTAATCCTAATGAAGAAGGTAACAGGGGTAACAATGATTTAACTTCATGGAGAAGTGTAGATATGACTGCCGCTGCATCTATAGATAAAAAGATACAATTACTTGAATATATTGACACACAATGTGGTAAAGTTATTGGTATGAATGATGCTAGAACAGGTCAGCAAAGTAGAGGTGAATTAGTAGGAACAACACAACAACAAATTGTGCAATCTAATTATACTACAGAGCCTTGGTTTGCAACGCATGAATTAGGTAAAAAAGCATTTATTACTCAACTACTTAATGTAGCTAAGTTTGCTTATCATACTTATGGTACTGAAAGTCTTACTTATATCTTGTCAGATTTATCTAAAAAGGTAATTGAACTAGATTTAGAGAAACTTCCAATGGCTACTATAGGCGTGCACATATCATCATCATCTGAAGACATGAGAATGTATGAGGAATTGAAGGCATTAGCACACGCAGCTGTACAAACACAAGCAGCTACACTAGGTTCTATTGCTAAAATGATTAGAGGTAATGCAACTCCAGGAGAAATGATAGATATGCTTGAAGATGGAGAGAATAAAATACAACAAATTCAATACCAAAATGCAGATGCAGAGAGAAAGTCTAAAGCAGAGATTGAAAAAGGTAAGCTAGATTTAGAAAAACTTAAACTAGAAATGGATAAGTATAAGGCAGACTTAGTAGCTGAAACAGCTAGGTACGTTGCGGAAGTAGGTTCATTTAAATTCTCAGAAAATCAAGACAGTGATGGTAATGAAGTTCCAGATCAATTAGAAGTGGATAAATTTTTAGCAGATTCAGATATAAGAATGAAAGAGTTAGATATGAGGTCTAATGAAATAAATAAAAAATTAGGTATAGATCAAGAGAAAAATAGATTAAAAGAAAAAGAGATAGAAAGTAAAGAAAGAACAGAAAAGTTGAAAGCTAAGACTGCTTTAAAGAATAAAGTTTCTGGCGAAAAGTAAAAAAGGCTATACAGTGAGGAATAAACCTTACTAAATGCACAAAATAAATTTGTAAAAGTAAATAAAAATAATTATAATTGTATTAAAATGAGTGAAAAAATAACATTTGAAGATGTTTTCAATGCTGATGGAGAAGAAGGATGGGAAATCCTAGACGAAACCTCTTATGAAGTTGATGATGCTATAGGGAAACCTAATAGTGATAAAGACGAGGAAGAGGAAGAAGAAGATTCTGAAGTAGAGATTGAAGAGGAAGAAGAGCCTGAAGGTGGTGATGATTCTGATAAAGATGAAGACCCAGAAGGTGGTGAAGGTGAAGATAACTTACTAGCTTACATTACTGGAAAATGGTCTGAATCAGGTTTAGTAAGTATACCAGAAGGTATGTCTATTGAAACTGAGGATGATTTAGATAAGATTATAGAGTATACTATAGAGGAGCAGTTGAATAACTACAAAAATTCTCTATCAGATACCTCTAAAAGCTTTCTAAACTTTATTGAAAAGGGTGGTAATCCATCTGATTTTATATCTGTATCCGCAAAAGAAGACTATTCTACTGTAAAAGCAGATGATGAAGAAGGTAAACTTACTGTCATTAGAGAACTATATAAAAAGAAAGGCCTTAGTGCTAATAGAATTAATACATTGGTAACAGCATTAGAAGATAATGAGGAGATTGATGAAGAGTTTGAAGAGGCTAAAGGATTTTTTAAGAAAGAAAAAGAAGCTGAATTAGAAGCACTAGAAGCTACAGAAGCAGCTAGAGTAGCATTAAGGACTTCTGAACAACAAGACCGAGAGAAATCAATTAAATCTTTGATTACAGATTCAGATGAGATAAGTGATTTTCCAATTAAGACTCAGAAAGCTAAGGATGAACTAACTAGTTATATATTTGATAGAAATGTTAAGTATACAGATGACGAAGGTAATTCTTATATGGTTACTCAGTACCAATTGGATAAGGTTGAAAGGAATAAAGTAAAAGAAGTAAAACTTGAAGATATGGTCTTTGATGCATTGTATACAAAAAATAAAGGTAAATTAACCTCTATTAAAAAGAAAGGTGTAACAGAGCATTCTAACAAGTTTAAAGAACTGAGTAAGCAATACAAACAGCAATCCACGGCATCTAAGTTGGCCAATGGAGGCGGAAAGAATCCTAGTACGGGTTCCAAATCTAAATCATCATTTAATGATTGGCTTGCTTTAGATTAATAATAAATAAAAATAAAATAAACAATGGCAAATTTAAATTTAAAAGCAAAAGTACGTCACAGACCGTGGCATGCAAATGATACAGAAATGAACCACCTTGCAAAGGCAGGTTTAGTATCACCAGAGAAAGTATCTAGGAAACTTGAACGTCAGTTCATTTCTAGATCTAATATGTATAATCCAATGCAAGCGTATGCTGATGCAAATCCTTCACGTGTGAAGAAGATGACTCAGGATGTATATGAGTGGGAACTAATGGGAGCGTCTGATAGACCTCTTGTATGTGTTCGTGACTTGGAGCCAGCTAACCTTAAAAAAGGTCTAGGTAAATCTCCATTTGATATCATGCTAGATGCTAATTGGTACAAAGTTGGTGATGTAATAGCTCCTGCAAATAAGCGTTATTTGTTAAGAGTACAGCAACCTCCTACGAAAGTTGGTGGAGCTAAAGGATATAAGTACACAGTACAATTCCAGGAAGATGATAAATCTTTATTCCTTCCAAATTCATACCTAAGAACAGGTGCTAAGTTCTCAAAACTATTCTCCACATACGGTGAAGGTTCTGATAGTGCAGGTTCTGTACATTTCGCTATGCCTTTCTCACTTAGAACACAAACTTCTAAGATAAAGAAAGAGTATAAGATTACAGGTGATGCTGCATCTAAAGGAGTGTTAGAAATTGCGTTAATGGATGCAAATGATAAGGTACATGAGTCTAAATGGATTAACTACGCAGATGCTGAGTTTAAGGCACAGTTCGCTCGTGAGAGAGAATTCTTATACTGGTATGGTAGAGAGTCTAATGCTACTCCTGATACTACTGGTCGTCCAGTAAGAACAGGTGCTGGTATTGAGCAGTTGATGGAATCAGGTCATCTACATTATTATAACAAATTAAGCACTAAGCTTATTCAAGAGTATCTTGAAGATATTTTTTATAATAGAGTAGGGTTTAATTCACGTCACGTACAAGCCTACACAGGTGAGTATGGGTCAGCTTCTCTACACAAAGCTCTAGAAAGTAATGCTAGTAAGTTCCTTACAATGGATACTACTATCATTAATGATGCAGCAGGTTCTGAGTTCAATAAGAACGCTAAAGAATTTGGTCGTCAATTCGTGAGATATAGAGGAATCAATGGTGTTGTATTTGATATTAATCACAACCCATGTTATGATGACACTTCTAAGCAATGGTTAATAGACCCAGTTACAGGTAAGCCTGCAGAGTCTCAGAAATTTACTTTCTTTGATCTTTCAGATTCATCTGGTGGTGGTAATCTTGAAATCCTTCAAGGTGAAAAGAAATCAGGTTATGTATCTGGTCTTACTTCTCCTTTTGGTGCTAACAAGGGTGCAATGATGAGTAATTCAGAAGATGCTTATACTATGATTGAGCAAGAAGAATGTGGTGTAAAAATTACAGATGTATCTAGATGTGGTCAACTTAGACTAAGTATTAGTAAATAATAAAAACTTATAGGGAGGGCATAACACTCTCCCTATATTTTAATTGATATATAAAATGAGAGAAAAAACAGAAGCAACAGTAATAGTAAGACCAGTGGTAAGGAGTAAACCATGGGTTAATACTAAAGATTTTGATAAAAATAAACTACATAACGCTAGTACAGTATTAGTGCCAGATATGGATTCTTATGGATTACACACTGGATTAGATGATGCAACAGAGGCAGAGTTTGAAAAGAAACTAGGTTACCCTGCAGGTTACTTAGCAAGTGTAGTAACAAATGATTTTTGGACTGAGTTTACAATTAAACTTAAAGATGAGCCAAACGTGTACCATAAAGCCACTCCAAGAGAGGCTCTTATAATTGAGGTACTAAAGGCACATGGTAAAGTAGCAAATTCAATAGAGGATATTAGTCCTGATACAGATTTCTATATAGAAGATATAGAGGCTGAAGCAGAGGAGAATATTAAAAAGGTTGAGATTAAAGAGGAAGCTTTTATTAAGTTTACCAAACTTTCTTCTCAAGGTAAAAAAGACATATTAAAAATATATGGAGAAGGTGGGGACACTGTTAATGAAAACACTATTAAACAAATGTTAGCAGCTAAATTAGAGGATGATCCTACTAAATTCTTAAAAATAACAGGCCTTTCTAAGGAAATTGTAAAGACCAGAGCTTTCATATTTGATTTAGAAGATTATGGAGTTATTAGAAAAAGAGCAGATGTTTATTTTGATGGTGATAATAGTTTAGGAGATGTGAGAACTTTCTCAGAATTCCTACTAATGCCAGATAAGCAATCTTCTTATATAATGTATCAAGATAGATTAGAACACGCTAAAATAGGTAGTTAATATAAATGACCGTAGAAGAGCAACATATTGATTTTAAGAGGAAACTTAACAAGGTTGATTCACAGAATTATAGAAACTTTAGACCAGAGGAGATAGATTTATATCTTAATGAAGGTCAAGAGTTATTTATAAAGAAGAGATTAAACCGTAATAACATTTATCAAGTTGGATTTGAAACTACTCAGAAAAGAATAGAGGATCTAAGAGATATACATGTTAAGTTTGAAGGAGATTCAGTGCAACCACTGGCTCCAACTTTAATTAGTACAAACGTCTACACATTTAGTTTAGCAGGTTTAGGCCTAGTAAATGATAAATTAAAATACCTATATAAAACTAGAGTAAGTTTCAAAGGTACTAAAGGTACTTGTACTGCTGTAGATTTAGATGGTGTTGCAGCCCAAACTGATGATTTAAATGAAATATTAAGGTCGGAATTTTATAACCCCTCTTTTGAGTGGAGACAAGTTCCCTACTTATTTTCAGAAGATCTCCTGTATGTTTATACTGACGGGACATTTGCTATCACGGAATTAAGGTTAGATTATATTAAACGTCCTTTAAAGATAGCTAATCCAAATGCTGTTAAAGACAACTCAGGTACTATACTAGGATATAATTATCCTGATGGTACTGCTGCAGTACAAACTGATTGTGAATTACAATCTATGTATGTGCCTTCAGAGATAGTTGATGAAGCAGTAAGATTAGCAATGATTGATTTAGGAGATCAAAGAATACAACTTGGAAATACTAAGTTGAGTATAAATGAATAAAATAAATAAATAAAATGGAAAAAAGAGTAAGTAAATTTTTATCATTAGTAGACAACACACAAGCTGTTGTTGCTAATGGTGTGAGTCTTTATAATTTAACAACTGGTGCTTTTAACGTAGCCCCTGGTCAATTAGGCCTGTTTGATTATGATACAAAATTGGCAATTTCTACTGCAATACCTGCAACAACTAAGAAAGTATATTTCGTAGTAGGTGTAGATGCAGATGGAGATGCAACAACTGATAATTTAGAGTCTTCTCTTCCTATTGATGTTAAGAGAGTTAGTGGTATAGTAAAGCAAGATTATGTTGCACCTGTAGCTCAACTTAAATACATCACATGGAATAAGACTGATTGTGAAACAGACTATTGCCTAAAGGTAAATGTTGATTCAGTAGAAATATCTGAGTATATGGGATACAATCCTTTATATAAAACTTTCACTATTACAACTGAATGCTGTGATTCTGATTGCAACAGTTGTGGTGGAGGAGATTGTGCACTTTTAGGTGCGTCTCTTGTAGCGGAAATTAATGCAGATCCTGATAAATTCTTTAGTGCAGCTTTAGTTAGTCCTGGAGATTTTGTACTATCAAATGTTAATCTTACTATGGATACATCTGTAGTAGTAGATTTCAATGGTATTACAACTACTGGAGCTTTTACAGTAGCTGATAGTGTAGGTGGAGCAGCCGCTCTACAAACTGCAATACAAGCAGCTTTAACAACTTCTGGTACTGGTGGAACTGTAACTGTAGTATGGACTGCAGCTGAAGATTTTTCAATCACTGTGTTGAATTCTGCTGCTACTAGCATTACACTAGATACTACAGGTGCTTTAACATCTACAGATTCTGATGGATGTTCTGGTATAATGTTAACAACTAACTTTACCAAGTTATCTGATTTCTGTCAAATACCTATTAGTGTCCTTGATACTTCTGGCGTTAGTTTGACTGTAACTGGACTATGTGGTTTTGATTGTAACATGACTGTAACTGAGCCTCAAAGCCTAGTTTATGAGATGAACAACGGAGTTAGTATTAAAAACAGAGAAGAAGAGTCTACAGGATTCGGACCTAACTTGTTGTATAGATATACTTCATTAACTAATACCCCAGATGGTGTTATTAATAGAGATCTTTATACAGATGCAAGTTTAAAATATGTAACGTATTCTATTGAGCATGTGGATAACCATGAAGGTGCTCCTTCTGGCCACAGATTTGATAGTACACAATACACAATATTAGCTGTAGCAACTACAGGTGCAGGGGCAACCCATACTACCAAGACGGCAGTAGAAGTACTTGTGGCTTTGTTAGACTAATTTTATATATCTTCAATTGTTATAATAGGGGTAAGGGTTTCCTCCTTTACCCCTTTTTAATTTAAGAAAAACATAATATGACACCACTTACAACAATAGTAAAAAACTTAGGAGTTTCATTAGGAGTAATTAACAAAAGGTTAATAACTGAAGAAATTACTTATAAAAAATTAAAATATAAAACAATTACAAAAAGTTTGATAGTAGGTCAAAAATATACACTTCTTTATAAAGGAGAAGATGACATAGAATATAAAATTTCAAAAACACATAAAACAATATACTAATGAATAAAATAATTAAAAATATAAAAGCACTTACTTGTAGAGTAGGTTCAATTGAAACAACAATAGGGAATAGTAATTCAGTAAGTGATTCAGTAAGTGGTACAGGAACTACTGATAAAGTAACCAAGTTCACCTCAGAAACAACTATAGGTGATGGCTTAATTGATGATAATGGTACAAGCGTAAACAATACGGGAGCAGGGAATATTACGAGTAACACAGCGTTTGGATTAGATGCTTTAATTAGCAACACCACAGGAGCTAACAACACTGCAAATGGTTATCAATCCCTTCTTTCCAACACCACAGGAAGTGGCAACACGGCAAATGGTTATGAAGCCCTTGAATACAACACCACAGGAAGTAGCAACACGGCAAATGGATTTCATGCCCTTTATTCCAACACCACAGGAGTTTTCAACACGGCAAATGGATTTCAAGCCCTTCA
>Ga0335396_10002635_pt1 | contig 21421 bp, 21 predicted proteins | sample FRY02_FD_205743 | JGI IMG/M metagenome (GOLD analysis project Ga0335396, IMG submission 205743) | Freshwater microbial communities from Lake Fryxell liftoff mats and glacier meltwater in Antarctica - FRY-02 (spades assembly) (version 2) | ecosystem: Environmental > Aquatic > Freshwater > Ice >... | reverse complement strand
TTTGGCAGCTGGCCTACGAGCGAGCCCAGCAGGCTCTTATCAGCGGCGAAGTGCTGGTCTTTGATGCCACAAACGCCAACCAGTCAGAAAGAATTCAGCTCATTAAGTTCCTTCGCTCTGTGATGGGTAGTGACGGCCATATTCAGGGCATTTACCTGCAGACACCGCTAGATATTTGTCTAGCGCGAAATGTTAAACGCTCCAGAATAGTACCAGAGGCAAGCATGGTGCGCATGAACACGCAGCTACTGGCTAACCCACCAAAAATCGAGGAAGGCTACAACCAGCTATACGTTCCTGCCGTGCCAGCCAACATCGGCTAGCCTAAGCCACCAGAGAGATCTGGTGGCTTTTATTTTTGGAGCTTGAACTAGCCTAGCAGTTATTATTTGAGCAATTATTTGTCCCGTTAGTGTTGCATATAGTTTTGATAACATGCTATAAATAAACTAGATATAATAATTCTGTTATCTAGCACATAGTAAAGACAGAAGACTACTATGCGATTTACAACTGATGCTGCCGTGCCAGCTGAGCTATTACCAGTTGAAGCCTTACCAGTACCAATACCTAGCTGGCCTAACTCAGACTGGCTATAAGCCTCATAGCAATGCTCATCTAGCAACCAAAGGAGGTGTGATATGGGTGGAGATCAAGACAATGCCGATTCCGGCAATAGCACAGGCGGCTCCCAGTCGGGAAGTCAACAGGGCAATGAGACAGGTTGGGGTGACTAACTAGTTAGGGCCTCGCTGATACAGCGAGGCCCTCTTTTAATAAATATATGAAATTTACAAAGCAAAATCACAAGCAAATAACTAGCTATTATCACGAACGGCTAAGTTCACCGACTTACCTTAGCGTGATCATACCTTTTGGTACCATCCATGAAATGCCAAACCAATTTGGTATTTCTCATTTAGTAGAGCATCTATTATGCAGAGAAACAGCCAAATACCCTAACTTGTCCAAGCTTAAGTCCGAAATAGCCAAGCGGGGAATGCACGTCAACGCCCATGTTGCACTAGATCATACTAGAATCCACATTGGTGTACCATCTGTTGAGGATTTCGATTTTGCCACAGATTTATTGCACCAGATGCTTTATTCTCAGAAGTATTACACAGAGACCCTTGAAATTGAAAAAAAATCGATACAATCAGAAATAGCCATACTCAAGTCAAACCCGGCTAGGTTTGTATACAGTGAGCTTTACCGTAAGTTGTTTGGTCTCAACAACGGCCAGGTGCCTAATTATGGTAGCCCCACAATTTTGCAAGGGTTTACATTAAAAGATGTTGATGCTCAGTTTAAGCACCTCAGCTCATTACCTATAGTGGTGCTTGGCGCTGGTGCTGTTAATTCTCATAAATTCCACGAAAAAATCTTTGCTAACATAAAGTCTCCTGGTGATATTACTAAGAGCAAAGTCGTCTTGAAAAACAACACTTTTTTTGAAACTGTAGAACTAAAAAATGGCGATAGACTGACTTTAGGTTGTATTTTTGCCGTTAACATAAATAATATGGCAACTCTATGCGCAATGGATTTGATTTCTGAATACATTGGCAATTATATGTTTGGCACCATAACCCAAAAGCTCAGAGATGAGTCTGGCGAAACTTATTATGTAGACTCATCGCACGCAGTCTATGGTGATCAGGGCTACCTAATTGTTTGCACAAATATTAGTAAAACCCACTCAAAGAACGCAGAGGGTATTATTCTCGATGAAATAAGCCAACTAGCTAAAGGCATTATTGACCCTGAAAGGCTAGAAATTGTGCGCAAGATGATTTTAAAAAGAGCACCAATTAAGCTCGAGCAGTCTTCTGGTGAAGTTATTATTAACGAAAGACTAAAAAGCTATATTAACGAAGAGAATAAAGACTATACCGACTACCTTGATGTTTTAAAAGATCTAACTTTAGGACAGATTGTTGAGGCTGCCAACAAGCTTAATTTTTAACGAATAAATAAAACACCAGCCAACATCGGCTAGCCTAAGCCACCAGAGAGATCTGGTGGCTTTTATTTTTGGAGCTTAAACTAGCCCTAAGCCTTGACAATAACGCTTGTGTTGGGTATAATACGCAACTGATTGGCAAAAATTATATAAAACATATCATATGCAACAAGAATTAACCCCAAAACAACAAGCAGTTGAGCTTATCAAGCAAGCCAACCACATCTTGCTAGTCGCTGGTAAAAACCCTACTAACGACCAGCTTGCTGCTATGACCGCACTAGAGCTTATCTTAGGCCGAACCGGCAAGCAGGTAAGTGCAATTATGACAGGTCAGCTACCAAAGTCTCAGCAAGTTTTAGATACTCGCAGGGTTAGCCGCGATCTTTCTGGTATTAGAGATTTTATAATTCGCCTCGACACCTCAAAAGTAGAGGTCGACAAGCTCCGCTATGAAGTCAACGAAGGCAATCTTGAGGTAGTAATATCTCCATTTGCTGGTAACTTTACTAGCACCGATGCTAGCTTTGACTACGGTGCCTATAAGTTTGATTTAGTAATAGTACTTGGAGTCAGCCAGATTTCTAAAATAGACACAATCTTAGAACAAAACCCAACAATTTTTGACGGCATACATCTGATAAATATCGATTCTCACAGAAGTAACGAACAATACGGAAGCGTCAACTATATTGAGACTCAAGCCAGTAGCGTTTGCGAAATGCTAGTGGGTATAATTGAATCTGTCGCTCAGGGAATGATAGACAATCATATAGCTACTGCTCTACTAACAGGTATAATGAGCGGTACCGAAGGTTTTACTTTGGCAAACACCACCGCCAAAAGCTTAACTATCGCCGCCCAGATGATGAGTGCTGGAGCCATGCAGCAAGACATTGTAAAAGTTTTATTTTCTAATAAACCAAGTCAGCTTAGCCCACCAGCCCAGCCTAAAAATGCTGTCTCATTTCAGCCCAAGCCAGCGCCAGGCAACAACGAAAATGACTCAGCTGATGATAGCTCATCTATAGCCCAGCCTGTCTCAGAAAAAGCCGAAACAATAGCTGAAAAGCTGGCCAAAAAAGGTGTTGAGCTTACTCAAGAAGGAGTCAAAGATTCTCAGACTGGCGAAATTGTTGCAAAAGAAGTCTCGCAAACAAACCAAGGCGAGGTTGAGCAGAGCCCAAAAAAATTCAAAAATCACAGCCCGAAGCCGTAGTTTCGGCTGGTAGCTTTAAAGGCAGAATGGTCGACGGCCGTATCTTAGTCTCCTAAGTGACTGACTAATACTTGACTATCAAATAAGCCCCAGTGCTCACAAAATCTGCTAAAATTATCAATAAGTCGGTAAAATTGATGCAATATAACCCAGGAATATACCTAATAAACAAGCCTCGCGGCCGCAGTAGCTTTAGCATGGTCGCCCAGATGCGTCGGCTGAGCGGTATCAAGAAAGTAGGCCATGCTGGAACTCTAGACCCTGAAGCCGAAGGGCTCTTGCTGGTTTTGGTAGGTAAAGACTATACCAAGCTCTCAGACAGCTTTTTAAAGCTCGACAAGACCTATGAATTTAGCTTAAAGCTAGGTGAAAACTCAGAAACTGGCGATCAAGAAGGTAAAAAAACCTTTATTTCTAAGACTGTTCCTACAAGTAAGGCTATTTTAGACGCTCTTGCGGGCTTTAGAGGTGTTATTGACCAAATACCCCCTCAATACAGCGCTATAAAAATAGATGGTGTTAGGGCTTACCAGCGAGCCAGAAGAGGAGAGCAGGTCAAGATTCAGCCTAGAAAAGTCACTATATCTTCACTTCAGCTGGTTGATTACAGCTACCCTGAGCTCAGGCTAGTTGCCGATGTCAGTAGTGGTACCTACATTCGCACCCTTGGCGAAGATCTTGGTAAAAAACTCAAAACAGGGGCATACTGCACCAAGATAGTGCGCACAAGGATAGGTGAAAACTTGCTTAAAAACTCAATATCGCTTGATTAAGTCAAACTTATCTGCTATTATAGCCTAATCATATGTTAGCAAAAACTACTAAGAAAAAAGTAATAACTACTCATTCTCAGCACGAGAAAGACACTGGCTCAGCCGAGGTGCAAATAGCTTTGTTTACTGAAAAAATAAACGAGCTCACCCTTCACTTAAAAGAGCACAAAAAAGACAATCATAGTCGTCGCGGTCTTCTTGCCATGGTCAGCAAGCGCCGTCGGCTACTTGACTATCTTCAGAAGAAATATCCTGAGCGCTACACAGCGGTAGTCAAAAAACTCAAACTCCGACGTTAGTTTTTCAAGCGTAAGATAAATAAGTGTATATTAATAACATGAATAAAAATGGTATCCCTGAGATTGGTAATAGAGCTGTTTGATCACAATAGTTGTTCATTAAGCCAGGCAGCTGGCTAGCGAATAGTAATTTTGCAGTGATCGTATGACCCTCTAACTAACTCAAAAAATGGGCTATCTAGAAAGATACAAGCTAATAATATGAAAATAATTCATCCTTTTGACGGTCAGCAAATAAAATTAGAAACCGAGTTTGCAGGTAAAAAACTAACTATCGAAACAGGCCAGCTAGCTTTTAGAGCTGACGGCGCTGTTACTTTGCAATACGGCGACACAGTACTACTTGCCACCGCTGTAGTAGCACCTCAAGCTAGACCTGAAACAGACTTTTTCCCGTTACTCATTGACTACGAAGAGCGAATGTACGCAAGTGGCAAAATTTCTGGAAGTCGTTTTATGAAGCGAGAAGGTCGCCCTTCAGATCAAGCTGTGCTTACTAGTCGGCTTATCGACAGACCCATAAGACCACTTTTTCCAAAAGGTTTTCGTAACGACGTCCAAGTAATGGTGACAGTCTTAAGTGCAGATCTTGAGCATGAGCCAGATATTTTGGCGGTGATTGCCGCAAGTACTGCCCTAATGCTTACAGGCGCGCCTTTTGACGGCCCCGTAGCAGCCGTGAGAATTGGCCAAATAGACGGCAAGCTGGTGGTCAACCCAACTGTTTCTGAGCAAGAAAAAAGTAATCTAAATCTCACTGTAGCTGGCACTAAAGACGCTATTATGATGGTAGAATGCGCCGCTCATGAAGCCAAAGAAGAAACTCTCACAAATGCCCTAGAGCTAGCTTTAGAAAGCTGGCAGCCAGTTATTGCTCTGCAAGAAGAGCTGGCTCAAAAAATGGCCGTAAAACCACTTGATTTTGAGCTTTTTACAGCCAATCAAGAGGCCTATGAAGCTGTCAAAAAAAGCTTAGCCAAGCAGCTAGGAGAAAGAGTAAGACACGAAAACAAGCAGTCTCGTCATGAAGCCATCAGTGAGCTCGAAACCCAAGCCTTGCATGACCTAGGAACACTACCTAGCGATGTTGTTGATGACGGCAAAAAGCGATTTAGTCACGCCGACATCAAGCTTGCTTTTGAAAAATTGATCAATTCTGAGATTAGGCGTGCTATTTTTGAAGATAAAAAACGCCCAGACAATCGAGAAACAACAGAAGTTAGACCTATTTCAGGTGCGGCTGGTATTTTGCCTCGTACTCACGGTAGTGCTGTATTTACAAGGGGCACTACTCAGGCTCTAACCCTGACAACACTAGGCTCAATCTCAGATGCCCAGCTAATAGACACCATGGAACAAGACACCACCAAGCGCTATATGCACCACTACAATTTTCCGCCCTACAGCACTGGCGAAGCTCGCCCAGTTAGATCTGTTGGTAGACGCGAGGTAGGGCATGGCTATTTGGCAGAAAAAGCCCTAGTTCCGGTGATTCCAGAAGTAGAAGATTTTCCGTATACCATCAGAGTTGTTTCAGAGCTACTTAGTAGCGCTGGGTCTACCTCAATGGCCAGTGTTTGCGGTAGTACTATGAGCCTAATGGATGCTGGTGTTCCTATTAGCGCCCCGGTAGCCGGCATTGCAATGGGGCTGATGATAGACCACCAAGACCCAAAAAACTATGTTATTCTCTCAGACATTCAAGACGCTGAAGACTACGCTGGTGATATGGATTTCAAGGTTGCTGGCACCAAAGATGGAATCACCGCCTTACAAATGGACATCAAGGTCAAAGGTATCTCACCAAGCATTATGTCTCTTGCTCTAGACCAGGCCAAAGATTCCCGCATGCATATTATGGAAAAAATGCTTGAAGTCATAGCTCAGCCTAACCCAGAGGTAAGTAAATATGCGCCACGAATTACCAAACTCACAATCAACCCCGAAAAGATTAGAGAAGTTATTGGCAAAGGCGGCGAAACTATTCAAAAAATCACCGCCGAGACAGGTGTCGAGATAGATATTGAAGACTCTGGCTTAATACTTATTTATTCAGAAGATCAGTCTCGAGCAGATGCCGCCAAAGACTGGATAGAATCAATTACAGCAGAAGCTGAAATAGGCAAGACATACAATGGCAAGGTGATAAGAGTAATGGATTTTGGAGCTTTTGTAGAAATAATGCCCGGCAAAGAAGGCTTGGTGCATGTCAGTCAGTTTTCTGACGCACGAGTCGAGAATGTCCATGACGTTGTTAGCGAAGGTGATGAGTTTAGGGTTAAACTAACAGAGATTGATGACAGAGGCCGGCTCAATCTATCTAAGAAGCTAGCTGACAAATAACAACACTCTAGCCGTGTCCCAAAAATTTTGGGGCATCACTGGGGATTTGAAATGACAAAATTGCAAAAACAAGCCAAGCTAGAGCGTATTGCCAAGGCGATTCAGTCTCGTGAATGTGGCCTTCAGATTGCTCTTGATTGCCAGAACCCAGTTGTTGGTGACGGCAATCCTCAGGCGGAGCTAATGTTTGTGGGCGAGGCCCCTGGTGCCAAAGAAGATTTGTTGGGCCGGCCTTTTGTGGGTGCCAGTGGAAAGTTTTTAGACCAAATGCTTGAAAGTATTGGCCTCACTAGAGAAGATGTTTTTGTCACAAATATAGTCAAATATCGGCCCCCAAAAAACCGCGACCCCAGCCCGCACGAAATAGCAGTTTGCTTGCCATATTTAGTTTCGCAAATAGCTGTTATCAAGCCCCGGCTAGTTGTTTTACTAGGTCGCCATAGTATGAATGTTTTTTTGCCTAAGCTAAAAATATCTGAGGCTCATGGCCAAATATTTATAAAATCAAAAATAACCTTTTTACCCCTATATCATCCCGCCGCCGCCCTGTATAATAGTAAGCTACGCAACACACTCAAAGCAGACTTCGCCCAGATAGCGAATATTCTAGAAAAGTCTAAAGCTTAACAAATCAAACCAGCCCGTGACATTTCGCTTGAAGTGGAGAAAAATACCTCTCAACTTTGGCCGAAATGACATATGTCATTATTATTAACGTTTGTAAGTAACTTTTACTGCAAACAAAAAAGGAGAAATCATTACAAAAAATGGATTCAAACAATAAAAAACAATTTAATAGTCGCCCTCTAACAGCACAAGATCTGGGTATGCCTTCAGCTACGCCAGCCCCAGCGGCTAAGCCAGCCCCAGCGCCGGCAAGCTCTGCAGCAAAGCCGCCCACCCCTAAGCTTATGCCAGCTGGTACAGCCGCCAAGGCAGCCGCTGCCGCAGCAGCTACAGCTACCCCTAAGCTCACAGAGCCAGGTACTTCACCGCGTCAAGCTAGATCTCAAAACGGTCAAAACCGTTCGCGCAGCAACAATCAAAACCGCCAAGGCGGCGGTAGTGGCCCACGAGGCGTTGGCAAGGGTGGTGACAATTTTGCTCAACGGCGTAAGTACGACAAAGGGCCAACCCAATACGCTATGGGTAGCTTCAACTCAAACGGCCAGGCTGCTACTGCACCTACGGCTACCCCAACTGCTGCAAAACCAGTAGCAATGAGCAAAACTGATGCCGGAAAGCTCAAGATAATTCCACTCGGCGGTCTCGACAAGATTGGTAAAAATATGATGGCCCTAGAGTATGAAGATGATATCATCATCATGGACATTGGCTTTATGTTTCCTGGCCCAGAAACACCAGGTATCGACTACATAATTCCAGATGTAACTTACCTAGAAGAGCGTAAACATAAGATAAGAGGCCACTTGATCACCCACGCCCATATGGATCACGTAGGTGGCATACCTTTTATTTTACCTAAGCTACCGGCCCCAATATATGCAGCTAATTTTACTGCCAAATTTATTGAGCGCCAGCTAGAAGAATACAAGCTACCTTTCAAGCCAGATCTTCGTACAATAGACCAAGACAAAGGCGAAAAGATTCAGCTAGGTGTATTTCAGATTGAGTTTATAAGAGTCACTCATTCTATTCCAGATGCTTGCTCAATAGCCATCAAAACACCAGCCGGCACCATAATAAACACTGGTGACTGGAGATTTGACGACGACCCAATAAGTGGTAAGCCAAGTAACAAGTCTCGCCTCAAAGAGCTTGGTGATGAAGGTGTTTTACTACTTATGTGCGACAGCACAAGCTGCGAAACAATTGGTACTAGCCCATCAGAGCATGAGATTATTAAGACCTTAGACGAGATTTTTGTTCGCAACTACAACAAACGAGTAATAATTAGTTCTTTTGCGTCTCAAGTAGATAGAATCCAAGTTTTTGTCGACGCCGCCGAAAAAGCCAAGCGTAAACTAGCTCTGGCCGGCAGAAGTCTACTAAACAATATGGAAATAGCGGTCAAGCTAGGTTATGTCAAAGTACCACCAGGGTTGCTTATAAAAGCAGCCGATGTCAGTAAGTACCAAGACGGCGAAGTAGCCGTTCTTACCACTGGCCACCAAGGCGAAGAAAACTCTGGCCTGGTTCGAATGGGTAAGGGTGAACACAGAGACATCAAGCTTAAGGCTAGTGATGTAGTAGTGCTTTCTAGTTCTATTATCCCCGGCAATGAGAAATCAGTCTGGGGCATGGTAGATGATATTTTCCGTTGGGGGCCATATGTATACCAGCAAGCTACCCGCGATTTTGATGATCTAGGAATTTTGCACACATCTGGCCATGCTTACTATGAAGAGGTCAAAGAGATGATAGGGCTTGTTAGACCCCAGTATTATCTGCCAATACACGGTGAGATTCATCATATGGTACACAATGCCGAAATAGCTAAGCGAGGCGGTGTAGTCAAGCCAGAAAATGTTTTTGTTATCGAAAACGGACAAACTCTTGAAGCCACAGATGGCGCTATCAAGCTCGGCCCAATTGTTCATTCTGGCTCAGTCTTGATTGATGGTGCTGGAGTAGGTGATGTTCAAGAAATTGTCTTAAAAGATCGTTTGGCAATGGCCAGTGATGGTATTTTTACAGTTATTGCCACAGTGAACCGCAAGACTGGCAAGTTAGTTACTAGCCCAGACATCATTAGCCGCGGCTTTATTTATGTCAAAGACAATGAAGAACTACTTAACAGCTCTCGCACAATTGTCAAAAATATCTTCGCCCATCGCAACCCCAAGACTCCACCTAATTCACCAGTGGTAAAGGCCAGAATGCGCGATGAGCTCTCAAATCTCTTGTATAAAGTGACTAAGCGCTCACCAATAGTGTTGCCAGTCGTTATTGAGGTTTAGAGCCTTTGGTAGACCAATAGACCGCGTGTGAGAACACGCGGTCTATTTTTTTATAAATTTTATTTTTAGGTCTTATGAATCAATACATCTTTTCTGGCCCTAGCACTTGACAGAAAGAGTGTGTTTATACTATAAATACATTTATCAAACAGCACAAAAACAGCTGTTTGAGCACCATAGGGGGGTAATAGTGGATAATCCAAAAGAAGAGCTGTCTATACTGCTCTGGGAAATGAATGTGCCAGATGCAAGGCGAGAGCTAACTGATCAAAACATCTACTGGCTGTCTCGCAATCTACCAGTTATAGAAAATACCCATAGCTATCTAGACAAGGCTATGCACTACATCTCTTTGCTGGTGAAAGTAGTATGACTACTGCCCGTAATCGAGATTATTCTAGAATCTGCAGAGACATTTTCAGTCTTAGTAGCGAAGAGCTGCATGGGCAGATTGAGATTACTGGCCTAAGTAGTAACTTTGCAGACAAAATATACTCAAGCAATATAACATTTGCCGAATACGAGTTTATTCTGCTTTGCGAGCTAGGCTTTCGGCAAGAATTTGGTAGGCACAATAGCTGTCAAATCTGCAACCTAGAGCTCAACTCTTAGTCTACTATCAGCCAAGGAGGGTAGTGAAAAATAGCCCAAAACTCAAAGTCTATACCGACCAAGAGCTAATAGATCTACTCACTAGGCTGCAGCTAGACATTTCTCAGCAGTCAATCTTAAAAATAGCTAACTCTGGCTATTTTCGACAGCATTTTCTTGAGTCACAACTCGCCAAAGAGAAAGTAGTTATTAGACAGCTACGAAGCTTAGGCATAGCGGCCGAGTATACTAAGTATTCTCAGCCAAGACTCAAAATCGTCTAGCTAATTGTTTTTGCTTTTAGCTCACTAAAGTCAAAACTACTAACAAAAAGTTAGTAGTTTTTTACTTTTCAGTCACTTGGCGCTTCCCAGTATAATCTATTGGGCATTGCCAAGATGAGAGTTGGCTTGTATTTTATATAAAATTATGCTATAATTGTTATATTAATGCCAAACACATTTACATATCAAACAGTATTGAAAATTCTAAAAAAGTCACTTCAGCCAAGCAGGTAAAGTGGCGTTGGGAATTTTTTGTTTATCAAGTATAGCCTTTACTGTACTAGAGAGGGTATAATAGCTTAACTATTATGGCAAAAAAACGTAAAAGAAGAACAGCTAAAAAAGACCAAAACAAAAAACTCCACCTATCAGCTGGAGCCTCTCGCGAAATAGCAGCGATTTTACTTATTATGGTTTCAGTTTTTCTTATTATCGCTATGATTGGTGTAGCTGGCCAGCTTGGGGTATGGGTGCTTATGGCTAGCAAATTCGTTATTGGCCAGGCTGTCTATTTGATGCCTTTAGCACTTCTTATCTCGGCTTATTTATTGTTTCGTACAGATGAAGATTTGGGCCGCGGCTATAAGTACAATCACTTTATTGGTACTGTCACATTTTTTGTATTCTTTAGCACTATTTTACAGGCTATTTTGGCCCCAGTAAGCCCGCAGATATCAGAAATAGGCAGCTATGGCGGTATTGTTGGCTATGCACTTTTTGCAGCTATGTCACCAGTCTTGAATAAGCCCGTAGCAATTTTTATCTTGCTGATGCTATGTATTGTTAGCCTTGTTATCGCTGCCAACGCTAGCTTGCGAGAAGTATTTGCGAAACTATTTGGCAAAAATAAAGAAAATCAAGATGACGAGCTAGAGATCACTGGTAATGATGAAATAAAAATCAATACCAATCTGCCTTTTAGAGGGCGAATAGGCTCAGCAAGCAAAGAAGAAGAGCCAGCTCTCAAGCCAAGTGAACCAATAACTTATGCAAAAGACGCTGACTGGAAATACCCGGCGCTAAGTCTACTAGAAGCTAGCTCAACCAAGCCAGATGTCGGTGATGTCAAGGCCAACTCAAAAATAATTCAGGGTACTTTCAAAGATTTTGGTCATGAGGTAAAAATGGTTGGCTTTAATACTGGCCCAACTGTCTCGCAGTACACCCTCACACCACCAAGTGGTGTGAATCTGCGCCAGCTCACCGCCTTAGATAAAAACTTATCGCTAGTACTAGGTGGCACGACAGTTAGAATCGAAGCTCCAATACCTGGCAAATCTTTGGTCGGTATTCAGGTACCAAATATTAAAGGGGCAATAGTTAGGGCCAAAGACACTTTTGAGTCAGAAGAGTATAAGCATGAAAAATCTAAGCTGAATTTTGCTTTGGGCCGAGATGTTGGTGGCAATCTTATTAACTATAGTCTTGATAAGGCACCTCATCTTTTGGTTGCTGGCGCAACTGGCAAGGGTAAATCTGTGATGATCAACACATTGCTTGTGAGTCTTTTGTACCGTAACTCACCTAGTGAGCTAAAACTAATTTTGGTTGACCCCAAGCATGTTGAAATGACGCTATATGATGGTATTCCTCATTTACTTACACCAGTCATCACAGAAGTTTCAAATATTGTTCCGGCTCTCAAGTGGGCGGTAGAAGAAATGGACAGTCGCCTAAAGCTAATGGCTGAACATAGCTCCCGAAACATCGCCGAATTCAATTCTTTGAAAGAAAAAGACATAGATAATCTGCCTTATGTTGTGATTGTTATCGACGAGCTAGCAGATGTCATGGCCAAATCTGGTAAAGATGTAGATCGGCTGATTTCACTAATTGCAGCCAAGGCCAGAGCAGCTGGTATACACCTAGTGCTAGCCACTCAAACCCCAAGGGTCAACATTATTACTGGTACAATCAAGGCCAATATTCCAGCCCGAGTTGCTTTCACCACCACCAACAACATTGATTCTCAGACTATTCTTGGTACTGGTGGAGCTGAAAAACTACTTGGTAACGGTGATATGCTTTTCATTAGCGCAGAAGACGGCATGCCAAAGCGCGTGCAGGGAGTTTTTGTCAGCAATAGTGAAGTTACAGCTGTCACAAATTTCTTAAAAGACCAGCGCAAGCCTCAGTACGACCCTGCTATTTTGGCGGCGGCTGCTTCTGACATAGGCAGTTCAGCAGGTAGCCAAAACATGACAGACAGTCTCTGGAAACAAGCCGCAGAGGTGGTAATATCTGAGAACAAGGGCTCAAGCAGCCTCTTGCAGCGTCGCCTCAGCATTGGCTATTCTAGAGCCGCGAAGATAATAGACATACTTGAGCAAAAAGGTGTTTTGGGCCCGCAAGTAGGTAACAAACCTCGCGAAGTCTTGGCGACCAGCCTAGACGACATTATAGAAGTGCCAGAAGCTGACTAGTAGTCTATAATATAAAGCTAGTATTTATTTTTTTAAAAATACTGTCGTTTTTATAGTAATCAATCAAATTAAAAAAGAGTAGGCAAGTGAGCACTAAACCAAAATCATCTAAAGAATCTTTTTTACATACCTCTGCTGGCTCAGAGCTTACAGTTGCTAGTCTGCTCAAAGAACGCCGCGAAGAGCTTGAGCAGACTCTCAAGCAAGTCGAGACTGCCACCCAGATTCGTAAGCGCTACTTGGTACTTATCGAGTCTGGTGATTATGAACATTTGCCAGACGACGTCTATGCACTTGGCTACGTCAAAAGCTACGCTGACCACCTGGGCTTTGACACACTTCCAATCATAAATATGTACAAAAAAGAGCGCACTAGCTACCGCCAAAATCGCCAGGCTGACGGCACTGTCATAGATGCTGAGCTGCTAAATCTGCGGCCACTCGGAGGCCAGAGTTTTTCGCTCGGATCCAAATCTGTTCTCATCGCTAGCAGCGTTTTTTTGTTTATCTGCGTGATTGGTTATCTGGGCTGGCAAGTAGCTGAGCTGGCTTCACCACCTCAGATTTTTTTGAATAATTCTCAAGATCGAGTTAGTACTAATTACGTTATTATTTCTGGCCAAACAGACAACGGGGCCGATATTTATATAGACGACTCGCCAGTTCTCACAAACATTAACGGTAGCTTTTCAGAGCGTGTGGCACTGGTAGATGGGCCCAATCAAATAAAAATTACCGCCAAGAACAGACTTGGCAAAACCAGCACTGTGGCCAAAACAGTCACTGCTAGCTTGCCTAAAAACCCTGTTTATGCCACTATCTCAAAAACTGCCGTAGACGGTGTAGAAATGCTAGTAAAAATATCAAATCAAGCTACTCAGGTGGCAGTCAGAGCAGATGGCCAAGATGTTTTTAAGGGAACCATGCTGCCTGGTACCCAACAGATATTTAGAGCCAAGACTCAAATCAAGCTGACCACTGCCAATGCTGGCAACACTCAAGTTTTTATCACAAACAGCTTGATCGCCGAAAAAGACCTAGGTACCTTAGGTAAGCAAGGCGAATCAAAAAACGAGATAGAGTTCAACAAAGACACTGTTTTTGCAAATTAGCTTTTCAAGTTAGCTAGCGAATCTTATTAAGTAGTGACTTGAGCTTGGCATCTTGTTATACTATAGACTATGACAAAAGATTCATCATTTGACGTTGTTAGTGAATACGATCTCAGCACTATGATAAATACTTGCGACCAAGCTAGTCGCGAGATTGCTACCCGCTATGATTTTCAGGGCACAGCTGCCAAGCTAGTGTTCGAAAGAGATGACAACAAAATTGAAATAGAGGCCAACAGCGAGCTCAAGCTCGAAGCAATAGAGAGTGTGTTAGAGAGTAAGTTCATCAAGGCTGGCTTGAGCTTGAAGTTTTTAGACAAAACAGGCGAAGTAGCAGAAAACAACATGATTGCTCGTAAGACTCTGCTACTAGTGCAGGGGCTTGACCAAGTCAAGGCTAAAGAAATAACTGCACTTATACGCTCAGATTTTCCTAAGGTCAAAACCCAAATTCAAGGCCAGTCGGTACGAGTAACTTCAGCTAGCCGCGATGATCTCCAAGCAGTGATGGCCACACTCAAGGCTGCAAAGTTTGAGTTTCCGGTGAGTTTTGACAACTATCGCTAGCTAGCAGAGCTCAAGTACCATAAAATCTTTAAAAAAGTTGTTGACATGTACGTAAGATGTTCGGTATAGTGGTTTTAGTAGAATAAAAACCGAACATATCTTAGGAGGGTATAATGGCAACAACAGCAGCAGTTCAAAAACAAGAAAAATCAATTATAAAACAGGAGAAAGCATTGAAAGAGCCAGCTAAAAAATCAAATCCAGAAAAAATCACCAGCAGTGATGCAAAAGAAAAGGCCTCTCGCTTAAAAGCTGTTGATTTAGCTGTCGAGCAGATCGAACGCCAATTTGGTCAGGGTTCAATAATGAAGCTTGGAGAAGGTATGAAAGTAGCCGTAGAAACTTTCTCAACTGGTAGTCTGTCGCTCGACTTAGCACTTGGTGGGGGTATTCCAAAAGGCCGAATTGTCGAAATTTACGGGCCAGAGTCAAGCGGTAAAACAACCTTGGCCCTACACTCTGTAGCAGAAGTTCAAAAAAATGGTGGTCTTGCAGCATTTATAGATGCCGAACACGCTCTTGACCCTGAGTATGCCGGCAAAATAGGTGTCAATCTCAACGATCTACTTATTTCTCAGCCAGACACTGGTGAGCAGGCCTTAGAAATATGCGAAACCCTAGTACGATCAAGTGCTGTAGACCTAGTAGTAATAGACTCTGTCGCCGCACTGGTACCTAGAGCTGAGATTGAAGGTGAGATGGGTGACTCCCATATGGGCTTGCAAGCCCGGCTGATGAGTCAAGCCTTACGTAAGCTGGCTGGAGTAATATCTAAGTCCAACACTACCGTAGTATTTATCAATCAGCTCCGTATGAAAATAGGTGTGATGTTTGGCAACCCAGAAGTAACAGCGGGTGGAAACGCTCTCAAATACTATGCTTCTGTGCGCTTAGACATTCGCCGCAGCGAACAAATCAAAGACGGTGACAACATCGTGGGTAACCATGTCAAAGTGAAAGTTGTCAAAAACAAAATTGCTGCACCTTTTAAGGTTGCTGAGTTCGATATCATGTACAACGAAGGTATTTCTAAGTCTGGTGACATGATAGACCTGGCTGTAAAACACGAGCTTGTTCAAAAAGCCGGCTCATGGTTTTCATACAAAGACGAGAAGATTGGTCAAGGTAGAGAGTCCGCTAAGCAATTTTTGGCCGACAACCCTAAGATTATGGTCGAGCTAGAGAAAGCTATAAGAGCCGAAGCCCTTAGTCAGTAGAGAGTAGGTAGTATTTGGTAACTCTAGTACTTGAATATTATGGCATCAATTACCAAGATTAAAGCCCAGACAAAACGCGACGGATATTACAATATTTTTGTAGACGACGCGTTTTTCTGTTCTCTTAGTGATCTCCAGCTTTCATTGCTTGGGCTCAAACCAGGACAAGAACTCACAGACGAGTACAAAGCTAAAATTCTTGAGAGCTCAGCTATCTCTAAAACTTACAACAGAGCCCTATACTATCTTCAGTATGGCGCTCGCACCGTCTCGCAAATGCGCGTCTACTTAACCCAAAAAGATTACCAGCCAGAACACATTGAGCCGGTGCTAGAAATGCTCTTAAAAGACAGCTATCTTAACGACGAGGCTTTGGCTAGAAGTTTTGTCACTGACCGCCAAAACTTCAAGCCCAGATCGCTTCAGAAGCTCAGTGCCGAACTTCGCAAAAAAGGTATCCACTCAGCTACAGTAGAGCTTGTTTTGTCAGAGCTTGGTCAAGACGATCAAATACTGGCTATTACCACCGTAGCTAAGAAAAAACTCCGCCAAACTCGCTATCAAGATAAGACCAAGCTCACTCAGTATTTACTTCGTCAGGGCTTTCGCTACTCTGATATCAAGCTGGCCCTAGAAGATACAGAGCTAGCCTAGAGTTTTTTCGGCTCGTATTTTGGTTGCAGTGTTTCTGGCCCTAATTTTGTCGCTTTCTACCACTATTAGGTTTGGTAAGATATTTATTATATTTGACCGGTCTATTAGTAAGCCAGTAGACATTACACGGCCAAGTAGTGGCGGGCTGACTCTTAGTTTTTTTATGTAGTAGTTATCACAATCAACCGTGAAGTCTGCTACTTTACCTAGTTTTTTGCCATCGTCAGTTTCTACTCTTGAGCCTATTGGGCTGTAGTTGCTTGCAATGTATTCTTGTTGACGGGGAAGATCTTCGGCTAAGCTGATATCTGCCAGTGAGTTTACATAAATTATTTTTCTTTTTCGAAGCTTGATATCAACCGGAAGTAAATAATATTTTTTATGATCGCTCAGACCTTCTAGTCTTAGAGCTATTATTTTCAGCCCGGCTGGGTCAATTATATAGCCTTTTACCTCAGCAATATCAGCAGATTCGGCTACACCAAAGACGATGTTTTTTATAAGTTGTTTTGATTCAGTTTGCATAGCTAGATTATACGCTAGTTGGAGCCATATTTGCGGCCAACAGCCAGCTCACTGGCGCTATCTAACATCACTGCCGAGCGTAGCTTCAAAACTTGACCATGTACCTGTTATAAGATATAATCTAGCTGTTATTTAAATATTAAAAACGCCTTTTTACTCCCTCGACAACTAAGTCGAGGCAGTAAAATCTTAGCAGTATAATGCTAAGAGGTGCCAAAAAAAGGAGAGACCAAAATGAGAAACTACGAAATAGCAGTAGTCTTGCACCCAGATCTAGAAATAGATCTCGAAAGCACTACAACTAAAGTAGAAAAAATAATCACCGACCAAGGTGGTAAGATTGTCAAAAAAGACAATTGGGGTAAGCGAAAGCTGGCTTACGAAATCAAAAAACAAGTCTGGGGAATCTATGTAATGTACGAAATAGAAATAGTTCCAGCTAAAATTAGAGCTATCAACGACAAGCTAAATATTACAGAAGAAGTAATGCGCTTTTTGATAGTTTCACTAGAAGATATTCGCTATCTCAAAAAACCCAATCAAAAGCCAGCTAAGAAGTCTGTCAAAGCAAATAAATCAACAAACGCAGTGGAGGAAAAAGTATAATGGCCAAAGATTTCAATCAAGCAATTATTATGGGCAATCTAACTCGCGACCCAGAGCTGAGAACCACACCTAGTGGTCAGTCTGTGGCATCTTTTGCTGTCGCTACCAACCGCAGCTGGAACGACCCAAGTGGTGAAAAAAAAGATTCTGTTGAGTTTCATGATGTTGTAGCATGGGGTAAGCTCGGTGAGCTAGTCGCCAACTATATGACAAAAGGCAAAAAAGTTTTGGTAGTGGGTCGTCTACAAACTAGGCAGTGGGAAGCCACCGACGGTGCCAAAAAACAGCGAACAGAAATCGTCGCGACAGACATTAATTTCGTAGGCGGGCCATCAGACATGCCAGATCTTGGCTCATCTGCTACCAGTGCTTCAGAGCCAGCAGCTGCCAAAGCAACATCAAAAACTACCAAAAAAGATGATGTTGTAATAGAAGATATGGGCGAAGGGGAGATCAACTTAGACGACATTCCGTTTTAGCAAGCTCATTTGGTGCTGCTCATGCAGTTACACTACCTAGTCTCTAGAGTGCCCAAATTGTTTTAGTAGCTATTTCAAAAAAGCTCCACTAAAACCAGCCCGCAGCTAGACTAATCAACAAGTAATTTATTAAAGATAATATATATTAAGGAAAAACAATGGCAGAATTTTATAAAAGTAAACAAAACAAGTTTTATAGTGAAGACATAGACTATATCGACTACAAAGACGTCAAGACATTGCAGCGCTATCTAAACAGCGCTGGCAAAATAGAGCCCCGCAAACGAACTGGCGCCAGCATGAAGCACCAGCGTATGCTAGCAGTAGCTCTTAAAAGAGCTAGACACATCGCCCTACTACCTTTTGTAGTAAAATAGTACTAATAGTACTTGGCCTTGAGTTTTTAGCAATTTTTAAAACAACCTCAACTATAAAAAGGAGTAGATGCTAAGAATAAAATCTTGTATCTAAGACCACAAAATGTATTCGCCTACAGACCTAAGAAAAGAAACACTTATAGAGATCGACTCTGTGCCTTATAAGGTGATTGAGTATGCCCAAAAACAAATGGGCCGAGGCGGTAGTATTGTCAACACCAAGCTCAAGAATATGATCAACGGCAGTGTTTTAGACAAGACTTTTCGCAACGACGCCAGTATTGCTCCAGCTAGTATTACACGCCAAAGCGTACAGTATTTGTATTGCTCAAAAGACACTCTTAATTTTATGGATACTACTAGCTATGAAGTAGTAGAGCTGCCACTCCAAAACGACCCAAATATCCCAAAGTACATTTTAGAGGGTGGAACAATTGACGCCCAGGTTTTTGAAGATAAAATAATAGGCTTTGAGTGGCCCAAAAATGTAGTCTTGAAAGTCACTTCTGCGCCAGGCGGAGACAAAGGCAACAGTGCAAGTGCGACCACCAAAGAAGTAGAGCTAGAAACAGGCTTAAAAGTTCAAGCTCCCCAGTTTATCAAGCCCGGCGAAAGCATCAAGGTTGACACGCGCACAGCTAGCTATATTGAGCGCGCTAAATAGTTTTAATTATGTCTAAAAATTGCAATATCGCCATCTTTGAATTCATACTCTTTGCCTTCTAGGCGAGTCTTGCCAGCCTCTTGAGCCCCAGCCCAGCCAGCTCCAGATTCAAAATCCTCAAAGCTAACAACCTCAGCTTTTATAAAGCCCTTTTCAAAATCACCATGTATTACCCCGGCAGCCTGCGGGGCAAGAGAGCCCTTGCGAATTGTCCAGGCCCGGCTTTCCTCTGCGCCACTAGTAAAATAGCTAATAAACCCAAGTGTTTCGTAGCCTAGCCGAATCAGCGAGTTAAGGCCAGATTCTTTTTGCCCCATTGACTCTAGTAGCTCACTAGCCTCAGCAGGCGCTAAGTCCATAAGCTGGGCTTCGGTTTCGGCACTCAAAAATACACTAGGGCAGGGGGCGACAAGCTCTGTGAGCTTACTTTTTATTTCATTATTACCCAGATCATTCTCATCGATATTGAACACATATATAAAATCTTTGGCAGTCAAGAGCTGCAGGTCTTTGATGGTTTCTGTATCTATATCACTGTGCCCAGAAACAAGCTCGCCGTTATCAAGCACAGCCTGAGCTTTTTTGAGCTCATCAAAATAGGGCTTTAGCTTGGGTTCGGTCTTAATGTCTTTTTCGGCTCTAGCTAGGCGAGATTCAACAGTTGCAAGGTCAGCCAAGCAAAGCTCAGTACGAATAATCTCAATATCACGCTGCGGGTCAATGTTTCCCTCCACATGTATGATGTCATCGTTTTCAAAAGCTCGCACTACCTGCACTATCACATTGTTTTCACGAATATGGCTCAAAAATTTATTGCCTAGCCCAGCGCCCTCACTGGCGCCTTTTACGATGCCGGCAATATCCACAAAGCTGCAGCTTGCCGGAATTGTTTTTGCACTACTGCTTATTTCGGCCAGCTTTTCGACACGGCTGTCGGGCACACTTACCACACCTACATTTGGCTCAATGGTGGCAAAAGGGTAGTTAGCGGCTAGCACGCGGTTTTTGGTGAGGGCATTAAATAGGGTAGACTTACCAACATTTGGCAGCCCAACAATTCCAATAGATAAACTCATACTTTCTTTCTATTACTTGGTTATTATCATAGCATTATTACCGCCCACGGTCTACCGCGCTAGATATTTGGTAGTGCCTTGTGCAAATTTTAAGCATATGAGGTATACTAATTATTATTAAGTAAAAAGGATAAAAATAGACAACATCACCGCACCCCAGTCCGCCAAAAGCCCACCGTCAGCTGACCCACACGCCAGCAGCCCCAAGCCGCCCAAGCCCAAGACTAGCAAGCGTACAGTAGCTGTTTTGGCAGTAATATTGCTGGTAGCCGGTTTGGTAGCCGGGGGGGTGTTTTTGTATATTACGCGAATGTCTAGCACCACCAAGAGCACCACCCTTAGCAACAGCACTGCTTATAGTGAAGCAGTCAAATCATACGAAAGCTTTCCTGGGGTTAGCAGCCTGTCGCCAGAAGACAGAGCAAAGCTAGATGCCGAAATAAAGCCCCAATATTTAGCTGGTTATATAACTGGCTTTGGCCCCAATGCCAATGAAATAAGTACGGCACCTAGCTCTATTGGCACTACTGCCGCACCAGCAACTATTAGCACCTACATTCAAAACATCATAAATAACAAAATTGCTCTCGCCAAGACCACTGGCTATTATCAAGGCTATTTATATTACTTTTGGTTTGATGACTCTCCCAAGCCAAATACAGATCAAGCCTTGGCTACTGGCCAGCCACCTATTGCAGACCGCCAGTATTCCGAACAAATATCTAAAGAATACCAAAAAAAGCTAGCAGATGGCAGCATCAAACCTCAAAAAGCCGCCGAAGACTTGGCGCAAGACTTGCGTCTAAAGTTGTTTGATCAAGCCAACAATTCTGGCTATTTTGTTACTGCTCTGACAGCAAGCAACGGCACAAACTTGACAGAAGAGATCAGCAAACTTTTTGGTGAAACCAACCCAGGGCAGGGTGAGTCACTAAAAAGACTACTAGCGACCGCAAGCGACCCTGGGCTTACTGAGATAGGTGTAATAAATGCCGTACCAGGCGGCCCTGCTAGTGAAGTAAAAAGAGACATAGGCTTTGTTATGGCCTACTTAGAAGTTGTGCTTAAGGGCCAAGACTCAATAGACAAATACCAGTCTGAGCTAAATATAGCCAAGGATAAGCTAAAATAATGAAATACCGAACCATAAAATCTTTCTTGGCACTAGCCATGAGCATGGTGATATTGATTATTTTTAGTGGTAAAGCACGGGCGGCTTCTGCACCTAACGATTTATCTGTTCTAACAAACTTTAAGCCCTATAACTCACCCAACACCGTCCCCTTTTACGCCGCTGGTGAAGCCAGAACAGTCAGAGCTGATGA
>Ga0335396_10002624_pt1 | contig 21465 bp, 18 predicted proteins | sample FRY02_FD_205743 | JGI IMG/M metagenome (GOLD analysis project Ga0335396, IMG submission 205743) | Freshwater microbial communities from Lake Fryxell liftoff mats and glacier meltwater in Antarctica - FRY-02 (spades assembly) (version 2) | ecosystem: Environmental > Aquatic > Freshwater > Ice >... | reverse complement strand
CTACAATCATGAGTTCTAATAGAGTGAAGCCCTGTCTAGATCTTATTCCCTTCAAAAAATTCATAAATCTCCTTAAGCAATAAATTAACCTTAATTGTAAACCTGTTATGGTAGATTGGTCAAGCCTGAGCTAGTAGAGAGTAAATATTTGTAAAATAAAACAGTTACGCTTTACTTTCGGTTATTGGGGTGTACAATAGCTAGCATCGTGAGGGAAAAATTATTACTTACATTATTTATAGCCAGTCTCGTGCTTTTACCAGTCAAAGCAGTAGCTACAACTAATGGTATTGTTATCTCAGAAGTTAGCATGGGTAGTGAAGATTCAGCTAGCAGCGAGTTTGTTGAGCTCTATAACAACTCGAACTCGGCTATCGATATTAGTGGTTGGGCCCTCTATTATAGGTCTGCAACCGGCACAAGCTGGACAAAAAAAGCCACCGTTGGCTTGGCGACTACAGTTGCTTCACATAGTTTTTACCTAATAGGCACTGAGCTATCTAGCAATACCCATCTAACAAGTGGCATGGCTCAAAGTGGCGGAGTTTTGGAGCTCAGAGACAATAAGTCACTAGTAACCGACAGACTAGGGTGGGGTGGCGCTAGTCTTAGCTCTGGCGCAGCCGCCGTGGCCTCGCTGGCTGGCGAAAGCCTATATCGGCTTTATGACGAAAACACCCTTGTAATGCTTGATACAGGAGATAACCTCAGCGATTTTTATATTACCGCCAGTCAAACTCCTGCCAAACTACCCGCTCTTGAAGTCGATGATTCGCAAGACACCATCAACTACCCCAGCATTACAATAACAGAGCTTTACCCCAATCCACCCTCAGAGCAGTCTGAAAGCAGTGATGAATTTATAGAGCTGTATAACCCCAATAACTTTGATGTTGATCTTAACGGCTGGCTGATAAAAGACGCTTCTGGAAAAATATTTATTGTTAAAAATAAGACAATTATTGCCAATAGCTACTTAGTCTTTAGTAGTGCAGAAAGCCGTATTTCGCTTAACAATACAGGTGATGCTATCAGGTTAGTCAGCCCCTCAGGCCAACTGATAGACGAAACAGCAGACTATGGCGAAGCCAAAGAAGGGCTCAGCTGGGCAGTTGTTGATAACAGCTGGAACTGGACAGTAATTCCTACCCCCGGCACGACCAGCTCGGCTATATATGTTGAAAACATTGTTAAATCTATAGGCCAAACTCCAGCAATAAAAAAAGCCACCGCCAAAAAGGCTTCTACGGCAAAACCAAAAGCCTCAAAAGACAAAAAAGCTTCGGCTACAAAAGTTGCCTCGTCAGCTAAAAATAAAGACACTAATAATGATGAAGCGCCTGCTAGCTCCGCCCTTGCAAACCTCTGGCCATGGTTGCTGATTGCGCTAGGAGTCGGTACTATAGGCTATGGAATTCATGAATACAAACCAGAAATCACTACAGCTTACCACAAGCTTAAAAACAAGTTCAGCTCTGGCAGCTAAGCTAGCTCTTCATATTGAGCCGCCACAGCTTATCGAACTGGTGGGTGATCTTGGTGGTGGCAAAACTGCTTTTACAAAAGCACTAGGCAAAGCGCTAGGTGTCACTAGCACAATCACAAGCCCTACATTTAATATCCACCGCAGCTATAGTTTTGGTAAAGGTAAGCTTGAACATTTTGATCTTTATAGACTAAACGATGACGATATCGTGCTGAGTGAGCTTCAAGATTGCCTTGAAGCACCAGACTCGATAGTAGTTGTAGAGTGGGCTCAACATTTTACAAAGGCTCTGTCAGCAGATTACCTGAGTGTAGAATTTGTTTTTTTAGACGAAAGTACCCGCCAAATAACATTTACAGCTAGCGGCCCAGTTACCCAGAATTTGATTGAGAAAATCAGATGATTTTGGCTATACGTACAGATCAGCCGACAGCAGAGCTTTATTTATTTGATAAAAATAGCAAATTAGATAGCTACAGCTGGCTGGCTCACCGCAGTTTGGCTAGCAATATTTTAGAAAAAATAGAACAAATTTTAGCAAAAAATAATTCTAATCTCCAGAGCCTTACAGGGATTTTAGTTTTTACAGGTGAGGGGTCTTTCACTGGGCTACGCATTGGTACTACTGTAGCCAACACACTAGCCTACTCTCTTTCGGTACCGGTCGCTAAAGCAAAATCTAGCGACTGGCTAGACAAAGGTATCAAAAAACTCGCTACCCAAAAAACTGGTATTTATGTTCTTCCAGAATACAGCTCAGAGCCCAATATTACCAAGCCTAAGCCAAAAACTTGACCAAAGCCTTGCAAAGGTCTTAAATAGAAGTAGACCCAAATTCCGAAAAAAATACTAATCGAAAATTATTAAAATCTAAATATTCGTGAAAAGACTGTCTTGTCTTTTGATGCTTATTTACAATAAAGTGAGGTGAGTTATGCCAATTATAATTTTGATTGCCGCCATTATAGGTGCAGGCGCACTGGGCTACGGTGGCAGTATTTTGATAAATAAAAAACAAAGTCAAACCGGGAAAGACGAAGCCGAAAAAATTCTAGAGGCTGCTAAAGTCAAATCAAAAGAACAGCTCTTAGAGGCAAAAGAACTAGCCTTGAAAATTCAGGCCGATACTAAAGAAGAAGAAAAACTTCGTCGAGCAAGACTTGACGATCAAGATAAGCGGATTTTAGAGCGCGAGAAGCTCCTAGATAGTAAGCTTGAGGCCGTAGAACGACGTGCCGAAAACATGACAACTAACGAAAAAGAAATAGAGGCTATAAAGCAGGAGTTGCGCGACATTAGATCTCGCCAAGTACAAAATTTAGAAAAAATAGCAAAGCTCAAACGCAAAGAGGCCGAAGAAAAACTAATGTCTATGACTGAAAAAGACATTAAAGCAGACCTCTATGAATACATTGAAAAGCTCAAAAGAGACGCAACCGAAAACGCTGATGATGATGTCAAAGAAATAATGGCACAAGCCATGGAAAGAATGGCTACCGGCCAGGCTGTTGAGCGCACTGTCACGACTGTAGCTATTCCGAGCGACGAAGTTAAAGGGAAAATTATAGGCAAAGAAGGTCGCAACATTCAGAGTTTTGAGCGTCTAACTGGGGTAGATGTTTTGATTGATGAAAGCCCAGGAGTGATAACACTTTCTGGCTTTGACCCAATTCGTCGTCAGGTCGCCAGAGTGGCAATGGAACAGCTAGTAAAAGACGGCCGAATCCACCCAGGCCGAATTGAAGAGATTGTAGACAAGGCTCAAAAAGAAATAGATCAAGAGATAAAAAAAGCTGGCGAGCAGGCAGCTAGAGAAGCTAAGGTACCAGGCTTGCCAACAGAAATAAACAGACTTATGGGCATGCTAAAATTTCGAACAAGTTTTAGCCAAAATGTTCTTCATCACTCTGTCGAGATGGCTCATCTTGGTGCAATGCTGGCAGAATCACTGGGTGCAGATATAAAAGTTACTCGCACGGCGTCATATCTGCACGATCTCGGCAAAGCCGTTAGTCACGAAATAGAGGGTAAGCACCACCACATTACCGGAGATATTATGCGGCAAGAGGGCTTTGATGAGGCCACAGTTCATGCTGCTGAAGCCCACCACGACGATATTGAGGCTACTTCTGTTGAAGCAATGATTGTTAGAGCCGTAGATGCCCTGAGTGCTGGTCGCCCAGGCGCCCGTGGAGATAGTAGTGAAAATTTCGGAAAGCGCATGACAGATCTTGAAAATGTAGCAAACAGTTTTGCAGGAGTAACTAAGACCTACGCTATGTCAGCTGGTCGTGAGATAAGAGTTTTTGTTACCCCAGAAGAAGTTGATGATCTCAGCGCAATAAAGCTTGCTCGTGATATTGCAACAAAAATAGAGGCAACTTTAAAATATCCCGGTACTATAAAAGTTAACATAATTCGAGAGACTCGAGCCGTAGAGTTTGCCAAATAGCAATTAGGTTTTAATAATACTAGACTATAATCAAAACAATAATTCCCCATTTTACTAAAAAAGAGAGGTTTTTGAAAAAATGACAAAAAGAGAATTAATAGAAGAGCTGGCCAGTAATGCAAATATTACTAAGAGAGAAGCTGAGCGTGTTATTGAAAAGCTTTCTATGATTATTATGAGTGAAGTCAAACATGGTCAAAAAGTTAATATCACAGGCTTTGGCACCTTCTATCTTGGTAAAAGAGCTGCTCGATCAGGTGTCAATCCTATGACTGGTGAGAAAATAGACATTCCAAAAATTATGATGCCAAAATTTAGAGCCGGGTCAAGGTTTAAAGGCATGGTGAGGTAGCTTTGCATAGCTAAGTATAAGAGTTATAATAGGCTATTATGAACACTTACTTAGCCGACGAAAAAGTTGTAGAACAAATCACTAAGCTCCCAAAAGTAAGACTTACTTTATTTAGAGATGTAGATGTTTCTCAGCAAGGGATTGTGCTTCTCAAGCTTACAAAAAGAATTAGGCAAGGTCTGATTGCTGATCTTGATAACGATGAGCTGATTGCTTTAATCAACTATTTAGATCCAGATAAAGCCACAGATCTAATACAGGGCTTGAGCTCCCGTAGAGCAAAAAAAATAACTTCTGAGCTGAGTGAGAATATTCGTGAAAAAGTAGAGACTTTGTTGAGCTTTAACCCTCGCACAGCAGCTGGTCTTATGAACCTTGACTATGTTGTTGTTGCGCCTAAAGAGCATTTTGAAGACGTCTCAAACAACATCAAAGAACACGAATCCCGAACAGGTAAATTCCCGGCTATACTGGTGGTTGACGAAGGAAAGCTACTTGGAGAAGTACCTGGCCATGAGCTTGCCTTGCACTCTAGTAAAGAAAAAATTGGCAATTACGTTAAGCGCATACCTTCTGTGCATTTTGATAACGATGAACACAAAGTAGTAAATTCATTTATTAAAAATCCTCACAACAAGGTGGTTGTTCTCAATGAAGATGAAAGTATTATTGGTGTCATTCATTCAGATGACTTATTAAGTCTAATAGATAAAAGAACCGCCAACGATTTGTACGGCTTTGCCGGCGTTAGTAATGAAGAAGACGCGCTTGATGGTGTTGGCTCAAAGGTTCGAAACCGCTATTTATGGCTAATAATAAACTTGGGAACCTCTTTTTTGGCAGCATCAGTAGTAGGTCTTTTTGAGGGAACAATCTCTAAGCTCACACTGCTAGCAGTATATATGCCAATAGTCGCTGGCATGGGTGGTAATGCCGCCACTCAGACCCTTGCTGTGGCTGTTCGTGGCTTAGTCATGAAAGAAATAGACTTGGGGCATGGTATAAAATTTATTTTGCGGGAGTTTGGTGCGGGTGTTATTAACGGCGCTATCAACGGTTTTATTGTTGGTCTGGTAGCAACATTTATCAACAAGAGCCCAATGCTAGGCCTTGTCTTGGCTCTCTCTATGATTGGGAATCTAATAATAGCCACCGTGGCCGGGGCTACAATTCCGCTTATTATGAAGCGTTTAGGTAAGGATCCTGCTACTTCGGCCACAATATTTATCACTACATGTACAGACGTAGGCGGATTTTTTATATTCTTAGGCTTAGCACAAATTCTACTAGTAAAATAATGATATAATTTAAGTAATAAATTTTTAGTAAAGCAGGAGATATATGCAAGATAACAAAATAGTAGAAGAAAATCAGCAAGAAACAGCCAATCTAGACTCAGCCGAAAAAGACGTAGCCAAGTTCTTAGACTCATTTATTGACAAAAACCCTGAAAAAATGCGAGCACTAATGACCGACAGTTTTCAGGCTAGCTACGATTTTGAAAAAATATCTGCTGAAAAAGCCAGTGAGAATCCTATATCTTTTCGTATTTTGCGGGTTAGCAAAGAAGCAGGTAGCTATAATGTAGTGGCAGAAGTTCTTTTTGAAAATATCAAAAACGGAAAGCAAAAAACTAGTGAGTTCTTGTATGGCTTAGTGCAGCAAGACGACAGCAAAAAACTTTTGATCAACACCGAAAAGCCAAATAAGGCCAAGCAGCCATTTTACAAAAAGCCACTTTTTTGGCTAGCAGCTATAGTAGCAATTGTGACTGTTTCAGCTGGTCTACTTTGGTATGCCCAGAATAGAAAAACTACCCAAAACCAGCAGTCTATAACCTCTAGCTGGCAAGAGATTACGGCAGAGGCCAACGCGGTTGACGTCTTGGGTGACAAAGCAGCTCAAGATAAGAATGCCTTTACTGACTATTCTAAAGAGTTACTTACTTTTGTAAATCTACTAAATAGTAAGAGATACGCTGCTGATCAGCTGGTGGCTAGTGCTGCAGATAAAAATGACATTAGCAATTACAAAAACGCTTTGTCTGCAATGAGCGATTATATTCAACAAGCAGCAAATCAAAGCAACAATATTCAAGACTATAGTACCGCAGATAGTACTAAGCTGACTACATTAGCCGAGACTGCCCAAAGTGTGGTAAACAATTTTCAAAATAACGCCAAGTATCTAAAAGCACAAATGCCTCAAAAAATATATGAAATTACAACCGTTTTTAGCAAGGTCAAAGACCAGATCAACGCAATTAACGAAAAAGACCAGGCCGCAAAAGAGGCAGAAGCCGCCGCCGCCGCCCAAGATGCCACCAACAAAACAACTGTGACCAACAATATCACCACATTTGAGCAAGGTTTTATAGCTGGAAACGCAAGTACTATGCGCCCAGTTATGACTACAGGTTTTCAAGGCGAATATAATTTTAATCAGCTAGCACCAGATCAGCGCCAGTTTCAGTATCCCAGCAGTTTTAGAATCATCAGTGTAGTAAAACAAGCAGATAATTCTTATAAAGCTCAGGTAAATGTGCTTTACAAATACACTGACAATACCAACCAATATACTCAGGGTTATACCTATAGTGTGATTAGCTCAAACAATAAGTGGCTTATTAACAACGAAGCAGTTGGAAATAGCTTCTAGAGATATTTTTAGCTTGGGCTTTTTTGATGACTGCTGTTTATTTAAAGTCATTTGTTGAGTAGCTTTCAAGTAAATAAAAAGATCTCTAGAATAGAGATCTTTTTATTATGGGGTGAGTGATGGGAATTGAACCCACGGCCTCCGGAACCACAACCCGGCGCTCTAACCAACTGAGCTACACCCACCATATCATTTGGTCAATTTGAGAAATTTGTAATCAACTTTAGACAATCGCGACATGAATCTTTTTAAGTTCTAGCGAGAGCACCTGAACACCAAGCAGGCTATATATGGTGCCCCCGGCTGGACTCGAACCAGCGACCTACGGTTTAGAAAACCGTTGCTCTATCCAGCTGAGCTACAGGGGCGTATACCTATTGAATTTTAACAGTTTTGTATAAAAGAATACAGCTTTTTATCTATGTGCTATAATAATTAAAGCATATGAATAACACTAACAAATCGCAAACACGAACTGCCATTTACCCATCTGCAATAATTATATTGTCATGCGGCTTGTCAATATTACTTGCCTATTTGGTACTATCAAATCAGTCAACCGTAAGATCTCAGCTTGGAATCACTTCTCAAGCTCCTGAGATAAAAGACTGGCAATACTATCAAGCAGAGACTAGAGCTCAAATGGCAATAGATAGCCAGCTAGTAGGTAATACAAAATATATAACACAAGGTGGCTGTAATTGCCCATATTGTTGCGCTCAAGTAGCTATAAAAGTATACAAATAGCTTTTTTAAAAATCATAATAACTATAGCCTGAAATTAATAATAGGCAGCTAGAGCTAATGTTTTGTTAAATATAGCTTTGACTGCCTACTATTTGTATAGATATAAATACAATATTTGGAGCGGGTAGTGGGAATCAAACCCGCATCACCTGCTTGGAAGGCAGGAGTAATAATCATTATACGATACCCGCGCAGCAGTCCGGCTTTCAAAAATATATAGCTCGGTCTGAAGGCATTTTATAAATGCAAATATATACTTTTAAAAGGTACAAAGCTATCTTATTTGAGAGCCGTTATCTTACACATAATACGCCATTTTACTATCTGTTTCAAGTCAGTAAAGCTATTATTGACCAGTTAAAAAGCCCATATTGGATAGGCTCTTTAACTGGTCGGGGTGAAAGGACTCGAACCTTCGACCTCATCGTCCCAAACGACGCGCGCTAGCCAACTGCGCCACACCCCGGCATATAATATTTTCTAAAAACAATAAATAATCTTACTAAAAATATCTATTATTATTTCTAGTAGTTGTCTTCCTTTTCACCTGAATAAACATATGAATAAAGTTTCTTCAGGTGGCTAGAAAGAAAACAGCTGGTGGGTCCGGTGGGACTTGAACCCACAACCAATTGCTTAAGAGGCAACTGCTCTACCAATTGAGCTACAGACCCTCGAAAAGTAAAAATGGTGCGCCCTGAGGGATTCGAACCCCCGGCCTTCTGATCCGAAGTCAGACACTCTATCCAGCTGAGCTAAGGGCGCTAGAGCTACATTAACTTGGTTATTCTAACACATTACTAGATAAAAATATATAGCCTCAAGAGCATAACGCCCTGGCTTATAAATACTTTCCAGGTAGAGCTTTGACGCTAGTTATTAGACTTATATTTAATTTGCCGTGGAATGCTATTTTTTATTTTTGATTGACCAATCAGGCAAGTATGGGTGATAATAGAGAAATGAATAAAATTACCCCTCGCCGACCTTCAGGCTTTGTAGAGTACTTGCCAAAAGAACAAGCCCAATTACAGCAAATGCTAGACATTATTAGAAGTGTTTATCAACGATATGGGTTTATGCCAATAGAAACCCCGGCTATTGAGCTTGCAGAAGTATTACTAGCTAAAGGTGGTGGCGAAACCGAAAAAGAAGTTTATAGATTTAAAAAAGGCGACAAAGAATATGCCTTGCACTATGACCTGACCGTGCCATTAGCGCGCTATGTAGCTGAACACGAAAATGACATTAATTTTCCGTTTAGACGCTACCAAATGCAAAAAGTTTGGCGCGCCGAAAGGCCTCAAAAAGGTCGCTACAGGGAATTTTATCAGTGTGATGCTGATGTTATTGGCTCGAGTAGCATTGGTCATGATGCAGAACTAGTGGCTTTAGCCGTAGATGTTTTTAAGTCTTTAAAACTAGGCGACTACACCGTCAAAATCAACAACCGCAAGCTTGTTTCTGGCTTTATTGAGGCTTTGGGCATGACTGAAAAGTCAGATGACATTTTGCACGCAATAGACAAACTAGACAAAATAGGCCAGGCAGGTGTTGTAGAAATGCTCAAAAAACAAGGCTGCAGCAGTGATGAATCAATGCAGCTCTTAGACTTTTTGAGTTTAGACGGAACTTGCCAAGAAGTACTTGATAAGCTCAGAGGCTTGAATATTAAAAACCAGCAGTTTGCTATGGGTCTATCAGAGATGAGCGAGCTACTCACTCAGGTATTTGCTTTAGGCGTAGACAGGGCCGTTTATAAGTTTGATCTAAAGGTAGTTCGTGGGCTTGATTACTATACTGGAACAGTCTATGAGACTACCCTGAACGACTACCCAGAATTTGGCTCAGTTCTTTCTGGTGGAAGATACGACAACTTGGCTGATTACTATACCAAGACCCATTTGCCAGGAGTGGGAGTTTCTATTGGCCTCAGTAGACTTTTTGCGGCAGTTTTAGAGGCTCAGCTTATCGAGCAAGCTCAGGTTCCGGTAAAAGTCTTCATAGCTAATTTTGGAGTGGGCTCACGAGAATGGGCACTGAACTTAGCGAGCAAATTTAGATCACACAACATAGCAACGCAAGTGGAGCTAGACGGCAACAAGCTAGATAAGCAGTTAAAATACGCAAACCGCTTGGGTGCCAGCTACACCGTAGTGATTGGCGAGCAAGAGACTCAAGCAGAGATGCTGGTTCTTAAAAACATGCAAAGTGGCGAGCAGCAGACAGTAGATTTAGAAACAGCAATAAAAAAGATAGGTAACTAAAATGAGAGCAAAAGAATTCGAGTACTTGCTACGCAATACGGGTAATAGTAAAAAACCAATCACCAGCCGTGAGTCAGACTTTCCACAATGGTATCAAGATGTTATATCAGCATCAGACCTAGCCGAAAATGGCCCAGCCAAGGGGAGTATGATAATCAAGCCTTACGGCTATGCTATCTGGGAAGCCATAAAAGTAGAACTCGATAAGCGCATAAAAGCCATTGGCGTTTCTAATATGTATTTTCCACTATTTATTCCAGAAAGCTTGCTTCACAAAGAAACCAAGCACATCGAAGGCTTTGCCCCAGAAGTAGCAGTTGTCACTCATGCCGGTGGCAAAGAGCTAGAAGAAAGACTTATTGTTAGGCCTACCTCAGAAACTATTATTTATGACAGTTTCTCAAAATGGATTCAGAGCTACCGAGATCTGCCATATATGATCAATCAGTGGGCAAACATAGTTCGCTGGGAAATGCGCCCCAGGCTTTTTTTGCGCAGCACAGAGTTCTTGTGGCAAGAAGGCCACACCGCCCATGCAGATCTAGCCGAAGCTGATGCAATGGCTCGCCAAGCTCTTGAAATATATCGTGAAGTAGCTGAAGAGATAATGGCTATAGCAGTTGTTGCCGGTGAAAAAAGCGAGCGTGAAAGATTTGCAGGCGCCAAAAAAACCTACACTCTTGAGCCAATGATGCAAGACGGTAAAGCCCTGCAGTTTGCTACCTCACATAATCTAGGAGACACTTTTTCTAAGGCATTTGATGTCAACTATACTGCAGAAGACGGTACAGTAAAGCCAGTCTGGCAGACAAGCTGGGGAATGAGCACCCGTTCGATAGGAGGCCTAATTATGACCCATAGTGATGATAAGGGGCTAATTCTGCCGCCTAAAATAGCCCCAGTCAAGGCTGTTATTACAACTGTTGGTGGAGATAACGCTCAAGTAAAAGAAAAAGCCGCTATTCTGGCAGAGACAATCAGTGAAGTTGTCTTGGTAGATGATCGCGATATTAGCCCTGGTGAGAAATTTTATGCCTACGAAAAAAGAGGAGTGCCAGTCAGAATTGAGATTGGGCCAAGAGAACTAGAAGCAGGCCAAGTTATTTTTGTACTGCGTGACACAGGGGATAAAAAAACTGTTCGAATTGAAGATGTTGCTAGCACACTAACTCACGAGCTATTGCAAATGCACGACAGGCTATTTGCAAAGTCTCAGAAAAGACAACAGAGCAATACTGTTGCTTGCTCAACAGAGAAACAGGCTATAGAAGCTGTCTCAGCCGGCAAGTTTGCCTTGGTTGATTTTGTTGTTGATAACAGGCTAGAAGATCAACTCAAAAAAGATCACGGCATCACAGTTCGTTGCTATCCTTTCGAAAACCCTGACAAAACAATTCTTGCAAAAGCCTACTAGCTTAAGCCTACATATTAAACTTAGTTTGTCTAATTCATAGCGTAATTGGTATTTTTTAGCATTGTTTCAAAAACTATTGCTTGAATGCCTATTTATGTGTATAATAATCTTTCGTACCTAGCACAATGCTCAAAAAACCCTAGCAAAAAAAGGAAAAAATGAAAGCCCCATTTGTACCTGCTTCACCGCAATCGCCTAATCTAAGGCACACATTTAGGTGTCATACAGACGACTGTTGTCCACAACTTTTAGTTGATGCTTTAGCACCAGAAGTAAAGAAATACATCATTAGAGATGACTGGGGTCAGCAAATAAATCTTTCTGAATCCCAATTATTGACAATACTTGCAACAACACCCGCAGATATTGGTCTCTAGTACCCATTCTTTCTAGCTCTAGAGCTAGAAAGAATTTTTTATTTTAAGGATATTACTTTTACCTCAAGACTGTATAATACTAGCCATGACAATAAATTTTACAAAAACAGTTGAAGATTTTGACTGCCAAAACTGCCAAAAAAAGGTCGTGGGCACTGGCTATACCAATCATTGCCCGGTCTGTCTTTACTCAAAACATGTAGATAACAGCCCTGGCGACAGATCTAGTGAGTGCTGCGGTATCATGAAGCCCAGCCTAGAGAGAGTTAACAGTAATGACTATATTCTTAAGCATAGTTGCCAGAAATGTGGTCATAGCAAACTTAACAAATCTGCTAAAAACGACAATATAGCTGAGATTATTAGGCTTAGTGCCGCGACAAGCAAAGCCAAATAGCTAGCTTATTTACCAGCCTACGGTTTGGTAAACAGCCGCCACGAGTACGCTGGTAGGCTGATCTTGACATACAGTTCCTTCAGTAGCCATCTGAATTTCTCCCCATTGATCATTTTTTCTACTGGCCATCATATGGCTAAGTGAGCTATTTATTAGAACCTCTAAGCTTTCTTTGCTGTCACTGTGGTGTTCTACAAAAAGACCTTTTTTAGAGGTGGCTTCTTGAACCCAGCCAATCCCGACCCACATTTCATGGCCTGGCACTGAGCTGCGGCCTTCTGAGATCACCACATATAGCTTGCTACCAAAATCGGCTTGGCTAAAACTAGGCTTGGTGTAAACTATATCGCTGGCTGGGGGTATTACAGAACTTAAATAAATTAGATTTTGGTTGGCTATTCCAGCGACTGCTAGTGCAGTGTCAAAAGCAGCTAACTCAGTTGGGCCAGTTCCAATTCCTTTTATGATGTTTATTTTCATGAAAGTATTATAGCATATTTATTGTTTTTATAGTATAATATGCCCAGTTTACCAGATTGGTGATCTGTACCTTACATAGATCAGGAGTATACAGTGCGATCTAAAGGTCTGCTATTATGAGTGAAATACAAGTCTACAAAACGCCAATAGCTATTAAAGCTTCAGTGTTTTTTGTTCCTGTCTTGGTAGTAAACACAGTCTTCTACTATTTAGATTTATTAGTTTGGCTAAGATTAGTGATTTCACTAGTTGTAATTTTGCTTCTAGTGATGGTGCGCAGTCAGGCTTTTAAAAGCTTAGACAAGCTAAACCGCAAAGCCGTAGAAGAATACCACGTTAAGTTTGAGGTATTTGTTGGGCTTTATGTGTTTTCATTTTTGCCATTTTACTTAGGTATTTTTTTGACTGTGCAAGGCACTCTCAAAAATGCCTGGCTAATGGCAGTTCTAGGTGTTTTGATAAATCGTCTAGCTTGGGCTTTGCCATATTTATACCCACTTTTTTTTGGTACATTGCCAAAAAAATTAAAAATTGGCATATGGCTCTGGACAGCTAGTGGAGTCATCTATGGCATAGCAAAAGCTGTGCTTAGTGCGAGAGGAGAGCTATGAAACTGACACAAGAAATAGCAGTAGATAGTACTCTGACAGAAAAGTTTTGGCGACTTTATAATACGGCTTTTATGCCGTTAAGAGCCGCCTCACCCTGCAGGCAGTATATGCGTGAAGCTGAGTTCAAAAAAGAAATGACAGATGAGCGAATGCTAAAGTTCATTCTTTGGGAAGACGATGTGGCTGTAGCTATGGCTCTTGTAGCTGTAGATCTTAGCGCGATCGACTGGATATCACCAGAATATTTTGCAAGCCGTTATCCTCGTCAATATGAAGATAGCACTATCTTCTATTTTGGAGCTATTCTTGTCGACGCTGGTCTTCAAGGCCTGCACTACAGCGATATTCTACTGACAGAACTTATTAGGTTTGTTGTAGCAAATCAAGGCGTAGCGGCTTTTGATTGTTACTCTAAAAACAGTGAGTGGCTGCCATCTCTTATCGAAAAAATGGGTCAAGAAGTAGCTGTCGTTGAGCTGAGCGAGCTTGGCCAGCAGAATTACTACGCAATTGAGTCAAAAGGTTTTAGGTCAACGACCAGCCAACTAAACTCAAATTTCAATTGAAAAAAGATATTTATAAACCTTCGGTGTAATGCCGAAGGTTTTTTACGTATTAGGTGCTTATTTTTTGCTAAAATAAAGATGTTATGATTACAAATATATCACTACTAGTAACTACGGTACTAACTTTTTTATTAGGCCTTTTGGTTTTTATCAATAACCCTAAAAAACCAGCCAACAGAAATTTTTTATATTTTACCTCATCACTCTCAGTTTGGGCGGTGACCAATCTTTTTGCCAATATTTCAGCTGATCCTAGCTTGGCACTTTTTTGGGCAAGAGCAACAATAGTAGGTGCAGCACTGCTAATATATTTCTTCTTACTTTTTAGTATGACTTTTACAAGTGATAAGAAGCTAACAATCGCGAAAAGATTTGTACTTTTTGTTCCGGTAATTATTATTATTGCCTTTAGCCCTACTTCAGCTAACGTGGTTGCTTCTAGTGCCTATGCCCAGCAGGTTCAAACAGGCTGGCTTTATTTTTTTATAATCGCCTATTTGCCACTCTACACGATCTGGGGAATATTATTATTTGCAAAAGCCAGCCAAAAAGCAACTGGCAACAAAAAATATCAAATTAATTATATTTTAGTAGGCACCGGTCTTATTGCCGTACCCGGCTTTATTTTTAATGCAATTTTACCATCTTTCGGTATTACAGCTTTTTCGGCATTCGGGCCTTTGTTTATTTTGCTTTTGGTGGCTATGATTTCTTATTCTATTTTGAGATACCAGCTAATGGACATTAGACTAATTGTAACCAGATCTTTGGCTTTTGTTGTCTCTATATTTATACTGGCAGTAGTATTCGGTATTGCTAGCTTTTGGCTGGTAGATAGTATTTTGCCAGCAACTGCTTCTCAGGACATTGCCAGATTGTGCTACACATTTGTTGCGGTAATTCTTGCTTTTGGGTTTCAGCCATTGCAGAAATTTTTTGAAAAAATAACTATAAAAATATTTTTTCGGGGCGGCTACGATGCTCAGCTCATGAGCCAGCAGATTGGTGATATTTTATCTAGCGAGATTGACCTAGACAGACTTAGTAGTAGAGTTCTAAAAGAAATAACAAATCAAATGAAAATTGATATTTCTGAGATTGTAGTATTTAGTAAAGACAGAGTTTTTTATGAAAAAATACCCCTCCAAAACAGCCAAAAAGAAATAAGTCATCACGAACTTCAAAAGCTAGGTAGAACTGTACTGGTACTAGAAAATCTCAAAGCTGGAGAGAGAAGAGATGTTTTAGAACAATTTGGTTTTAGTCTGAGTATGCCGCTACGAACAAGTCAAAAGTTTATAGGCTATATGCTGCTAGGTGAAAAAAAGAACGGTCAAATATACAGCTCGCCAGATCTAGCTGTTCTAAAATCAATTGCCAACGAGCTTAGTGTGGCTATGGCTAACGCCTTGAGCTATAAAGAAATACAGCTTTTCTCTGAAACACTTTCTGAGAAAGTTCGTCAGCGTACCAGTCAGCTAAATTCAGCAAATAGTCAGCTTAGAGAGTTAGATCAGGCCAAAGACGAATTCATAAGTATGGCTTCTCACCAGCTACGCACCCCACTCACTACCGTAAAAGGCTATGCCAGTATGCTAGAGGATGGTGATTTTGGTAAGCTTAGCAAAGACCAAAAAGCTACAGTTAGCCTTACGCTGCAGGGTGCTAACAAAATGGCCCAGCTAATAGATGACTTGCTAAATGTCAGCCGTATGGACGCCAATAGGTTTTTCTTAGAACTAGCCTTAGTTGATGTTGAAAAGCTTGTTGAACAAGAATTAAAGCAGCTAGAGGTAATGGCAAAAACTAATAATGTGACCCTCAAATATCTTGCTCCAAAGTACAAAATACCAGCAATAAGACTAGACGAATCTAAGACCCGCCAAGTAGTTATGAATTTAGTAGACAACGCCTTGCATTATTCAAAGCCGCAGGGTGGAGAGGTGGTGGTGAGCCTTTTGGTGCAGGGCGGCAATGTTGTTTTTGAAGTCAAAGACAACGGCATAGGTGTAGCCAGTAACGAACAGTCCAGGCTCTTTAGCAAAATGTATAGAGCGCAAAACGCCAAGCTAGCCCGGCCAGACGGAACAGGTCTTGGTCTATATATGGCGAAAAGAGTTATTACAGATCAAGCTGGCCAAATGTTGTTTGAAAGCCAAGAGGGTAAGGGCAGCACATTTGGCTTCACGCTACCACTGACAGGAGTGCCTAAGAGCTCTGAGCTGGCTAGCAACAAGATAGCTGAAAAAGTTTTGCATCGCGGTAAGACCAAACCCAAAACTAAAAAAATAAATACAAAATAACAACAATTTATAAAAATATAATTTTTAGTTATTATTTTTTGAGCAGTACCACAATACCAGCCAGCTTTTTGCCGGCTAACAGTTCTAGGCTGGCACCCCCGCCAGTGCTTACAAAGCTAAAATGGCTATTTAGCTCTTGCTTATCTACATAGGCAGCCGTATCGCCACCACCAACAATAGTTTGAGCATCACTACTTATCATGGCGTGAGCCATACTATTACTAGCTTTGGCAAAAGCCGGCAGCTCTGCCACGCCAAGCGTGCCGTTCCAGAACACAGTCTTGCTCTGAGCTATTATTTGGTCAAAAGCCCTGATAGTGTCTGGCCCTATATCTAGGGCTAAATCACCTGGCTTAAGACTCATAGCACTCACTACTTTACCTTTTTGCTGGGCATTTACGGCTTTGGCCACCACTAGATCTGTGGGTAGGAGTAGCTTAACTTTATTTTTGGCAGCAGTTTTTATGATTTTAGTAGCATCTTTTATACTAGACTTTTCTACTTTGCTACTCTGCATATTAAGACCAGTTGCCGCCAAAAAAGTATTGGCCATGGCTCCACCAATTAGAAGAGCATCAACATGCTTGAGTAGCTCTTCTAGTACTTCTATTTTGTCACTTATTTTGGCGCCACCGATTACTGCAGTGTAGGGGCGTGGTGGTTTTTGCATAAGCATCTCAAAAGTCTGGTACTCTTCTTGCACTAGCCTACCCGCGCAGTGTGGCAAGAGCTTGGCCACACCAACAGTACTGGCGTGGGCTCTGTGAACTGCGGCAAATGCATCATCTACATAGACATCTGCCAGCCCTGCCAGTTTCTTTGCAAAATCTTTGTCATTGGCCTCTTCTTGGGGGTGAAAACGAAGATTTTCAAGTAGCATAATATCACCAGGCCTAAGATAGCTGGCCTCAGCTTCTACAGCCTCACCCACGCAGTCATCAAGAAATGTCACATCTGTATTGAGAAGACGCGGCAGAAGGCGAGCTACAGGCCTTAGGCTCATGCTTTCTACTACCTTGCCGTCTGGCCGGCCGTTGTGGCTGGCCAGTATTATTGAGCAGTTTTGTTCAAGCAAGTATTTTATAGTAGGCTGGCTGGCGCGCACTCTAAACTCATCAATAATTTTACCGTCACTGACCACATTGTAGTCTACCCGTAAAAAAACTTTTTTATTGTGCAAATCAATATCTTGAAGCGTAATAAGTTTGTTCATATTACTTAGTATCGAGTATAAAGAGATAAGTTTCAAGTGCGCCAGGCTATCATTTGAGACCCAAACTAGAAACTATATTTTGTTCTCGCTATTCTGAGTTGACTAGCACCATTATGATGACTTGAGATTATAAATAATCTCAAGCGAATTATCACGAGGTTTTTTTATAATAAAAAGGGGCAGGTGAGGCGTCATTTCTGACTCAACATCTGCCCCTTGTCCCCGCCTAGAGCACTAGAGAGGAACTTGATTACTGATAGGGTAGTACAGACATTTAACTCGTCTAGGACGAACCTAGCTCACAGGGTCTTGAAGAATTACGCTCTCACCCCTAACACCTTTTAAAGTGATTGCACCCCGTAACGGGCTGTCTGTCTTGTGGCACACTACCCTACCAATAATCAAACTCTTATCACTTACCACCCTCGCGGTGGTAAGTCACCTTGCCGCTGGAATCTAGGACAGTATGGCTGTGACCAGGACCATCGGCCGTGCCCTTGCCGCCGTAGTAGTTACTGGTGTTGCCGTTCTTCTCAGCAACAGCCTTCACATCACCACCCTTGTGTTCACCTGAGCTAGATGAAGTGGACTTGTCGCTACCCTTGCTGGAGTTGCCTGTCTTTTTATCACTAAAGAATCCCACGATGCGATCCCTAATGGTTTGATTACTAGACTGGGTCGTCTAGTTGCCTGTGGTAGGTACTCCCAAGAACTAACAAAGCTTCTTAGTTATTTGATATTCTACGGCATTAAGGTTCTATTGCCAATACTATTTTAAAAAATAATTTTGCTATCAAAAGATGCGAGCTATCTATTAGTATCGAGTATAAAGAGATAAGTTTCAAGTGCGCCAGGCTATACCATCTGAGGCCCAAACTAGAAACTATATTTTGTTCTCGCTATTTTAATGGACCAGAGCTAGCTAATTACTAGAGAGACGAAACAAAAATTCTGTCATATTTTATTGTAATATTGGGTTCTTACATACGGTAGTTATTTCACAGCCATTAATATCAAAGTCATATTTATCGACTATCACGACAGTATTAAAATTTTGTTTTAGTAGTATCATTAAGTCTTTGCGAGGTACGGAGATGGTTTGTAACTTTCTTGAATACTCTTCTTCATCTAGTACGGGCGATATACATACAAAAGCACCACCTGGGTTAAGGCAGTCTTTTACACGATCAATAAAATCACCTATATCATTAAAAGCTATAACCTTATTGGCAAAAATAAGATCAAACTTATCGACATCAGTATACATAAAATCACCGACAATATCAGGGTCAGCTTGCTTTGCTAAGTCAATACCGGTAGCTGTGATGCCACGATCTTTTAACTGCTGTACAAGTTCACCTCAACCACAACCGACATCTAAAGCTGTTTTAGGGTTTGGAACAATAGTAAATACTTCATCCAATACATCTTCTGTAATTGGTTTAAAAGTAAAACCTTTTTGGTAACATATATTCCAATCCATAAAATAACTCCTTTTTAAAAAAGCCCCCACTCTAGCTCAAAAACATATGTAATTGAACTGGAGCAGGGGGTAAATCAATTTTGACCGCAAGGCGGTGTTCCGTATTAAATTGGGCATGTAAAATATTAGTTTTAGAATATTTGTTTTTACAACCTAATCATGTGCGCGTCAATTACAAATGGTGATCCCGTGGAGAATCGAACTCCAATTGTCAGAATGAAAACCTGATGTCCTAACCGTTAGACGACGGGACCATCACTTATAATTGAAATTATTTATGTGCCAAAATAACCCAAGCATCATAGCATATTTGCGGCAGTATTTCAAGCTGGCCACTTGGTTGGTATGAGCCAAATAGGCATAGAAGTCATAGCCTTAAACTTGTATCTCAAGCAAATGTTGTTTGTATTAGATACTGTAGCTAGCTGTGTCAAATAATACCAAGAAACTAAAAAAAGGGGCCCAGATGGCAGAGAAAGTCTTGATGTGACGCCTCACACCACCTCGCTTACAAAGACCTGGGCGTATAGCTTCAGCACTCTAGCCACAGCGAATACCATAATTAAAAAACAGAAGTGAAATACTTCTGTTTTTTAAATGTTGACCTAGCTAGACGGAAAACTTACTGCTCGCTGAGAAAGTTAGCTGGTAGAGTTGAAACTTTCCAGGAGCCTGATTCGTTAGCTAAAGCAACACTGTAAGTAACTTCGTTGGCGCCGTTACTATCTTCTGGGTAGCCACTAACTACTCGTACTACAAGGTAATGGCTGTCGCCTACTTTGGTGATAGTGTCACTTATGTATGTGGGGTCTGCAAGTGCTGCATCTTTATACAGCTCTTTGAATTCTGCTACGGTAATTGTTGATTTTCCTTTATTATCCATGAGTGCATAGGCTGCCTCTGGCTTGTTATCTACTAGAGCTTCTACAAATTTCTGAGCAGTCTCAGTAGCCTTAGCTTGCTGGCTACTTGCAAGCTGGCTTCTTACAAGCACTAATAGGCCCAACCCTAAAGCAATTGTGACAAGAAGAGAGACCGCTATTATTAATATTTTTTTCATTTAACGCATTTTCACTCCTGGCGCACTGACTTTTGTGACTTTAATAACATTAGCTTCTCTCCACTTTTTATTTGCTCTGGCCTTGGCCATTACAAAATCATAACACTGAAGTTGTGCTTTAGCTAACGAATTCTGTCCACGTTTCTGGATGAGCCACTCATCTTTCCTAAAAGTTGTGGTAGTCACCAAAAAAAAGCCGGTAGTTTCTTTATAAGAATAGCGACACCACCAATAACTGAATGGAGCCGTGATTGTAGCAGTGCCTGCAGGAGTGTCTGCAGGAGTGTCTGCAGGAGTGTCTGCAGGAGTGTCTGCAGGAAGGGCTGGTTTGAATGGGTTAGGATTTGCAGCAGGGGCTGGTGTGCTAGCATTTGTAGTGACAAGCGGTGATGTACCACCAGACCGGGCTCTAGGTGCCGCACTGGCAGCTTTCTGAACGGCTGCGGCCTCAGTCCTGAGTCTAGCTTGCTCGGTTTCGGCATCTACAAAAGCTTGGCGCTCTTGTTTGCAGCGGTCTGAGACGAAGTTTTCTTGTACAGTGCAGTCGTTCATATAGCTATTCCATTTGTCTTGGCAAGCTTGGTCAAACTGGCTTGCAAATGGGGCTTTTTGGTATATAGCTAGAGAAGCAGGGCAGTCGTTGCCCACTGGCACATCACCTGCCTCAACTCTGACTACAAGAGCTTCTCTAGGGCCTGTACAGCGCTCTGAGACAAAATTGGCTTGTATTGAGCAGTCGTAGGGGTTGGGCTGCTTGGCTACAGCGTAGTTTGGTGGGTAAGCATAGAAAGCAACAAACCCACTGCCAGCAAACTGGTCTTTTTTCCAGCCGTTAGGGTTGTTTTGGTCTTCAGCCAAGAGCCTATTGATGGTGCCAAGATCTGTAGAAAAGAAAGTCTTGGTAGTGTCGCCACCCTGAGTTATTCTATACACCGGCACGGTATTGGGCTGGCCTGGCTGCTCCCAAGCGTAGAACACGGTGCCTTCATCTGTTGTTTTACCAGGGAAGGCTGAGTCTTTGAGGGCTTTTTGGCCAGTAGTCATATAGTCTCTGTATGTTGTAGAGGCGTTGTAGACTGAGTTGACTGGTACAGCTCCAGCTAAGCTGGTGGTGGGTGCTCTAAACACAGCCCCAAAATACCAAAAGCCTTGCTGGCCAAGTGATTCAGACCAGCCTTTTGTACTCAGCACTGTCACATCGTTTCCTAGTGCCATATCTACGTCGCATATTTGAACGGAGTTCTCTAGCTGACAGTTGTTGGTGGCGGCATTTGCTCTATATATAATGTAAGCTCCCACGCCTGCCACGACGGCTACAAAAAGCAGGGCTAGCCATTTGTTCACCTTAGGTAGTGAGCTTAGCTTAGACTTACTATTTGCAGTTCGGCTTTTGGCTGAAGTCTTTTTCGAATTATTCTTGACTGCCATTTGTTTTATATACTTTCTTTAATGGTTATGTATGAACTCTATTATATATATATATATATATAATACAAGCAAGGCTTTTTATAAAAAATATTTTAAAATAGATCATTTGATCTGTAGACCAGTGAATTTTGCTTGCCTGGTAACACACTATCGGCTATAGTTAGCCTTAAG
>Ga0335396_10002615_pt1 | contig 21505 bp, 18 predicted proteins | sample FRY02_FD_205743 | JGI IMG/M metagenome (GOLD analysis project Ga0335396, IMG submission 205743) | Freshwater microbial communities from Lake Fryxell liftoff mats and glacier meltwater in Antarctica - FRY-02 (spades assembly) (version 2) | ecosystem: Environmental > Aquatic > Freshwater > Ice >... | reverse complement strand
GAGAATAGACTGAAAAAGGAGAAGAACTTCCGTCTATTTCGTGTTTTCAGTGGTAGTATCCGAACGTCGGCTGAGTAGTTACAATATGTGATAAAATTGTACTATCCAATTTTCTGTAGTGGATTATGCAAGCAGGGGGTTAAGGCGTGTTGGGTGCATTTGAACTTCCACACTACATTTTAGAACACTATTCCAATCACAAAATAACTCCGCTCAAACTGCAAAATTCGTGAATGTTGTGCCACTTCTGAGCTGATTTCGAGCCAGGTATAGGATTTTTTGACCACCATTCTGGCTCATTTCAGGGTGGCGAATAATTCGTGACACTAACAAACCCGCAAACAATAGCCCGCAAACCGCCGCCACTACCCTCTCTGGCGCACAACTTCGTATAGTAGAAGAGCCGTGGATGTCGCCAGATTCAGGCTGTCGGCCACGCCTCGCATGGGAATTGTAACCGTCGCATCGGCTGCGATCAGCCACTCTTCGCTCAATCCCTCTGCCTCGCTGCCGGTGACAATCGCCACGGGACCGCGCATATCTGTCCGGGTGTAAGGTGTTGCGCCGCCCGGTGAAGCCGCGATGACGGCGATACCCCGTTGCTTCAGCCACCCAATGACCCCGTCCGTCTCTGCCTCGGCCACCGGCACAGTAAAGCGTGTGCCCAGGCTGGCTCGGATGACATTCGGGTTGTGCAGGTCCGTCCCCCCCGCACAAAGAATCAGCCCGTCCACCCCGGCTGCGTCCGCCGTGCGCAGAATTGCGCCTACATTGCCCGGCTTCTCCGCGCCCTCGACCACTACCAGAAAAGGGGCGGGCGAGAGGGGGAGCCGATCCAACGATGTCTGGGTATAGGGGATGACGAGCAGAATGCCGCCGCTGTCGCTGCGCACGGCGAGTTTGGCAAAGACATCGGGAGAAACCGTTGCGTATTGCGTATTGCGGATTGTGTATTGGGAAAGACGGTCTGCCAGGTCTGCATCGCTGGGTGCGATGAGTTCCGGGCAGAGATAGGCTTCGGTGGGGATGACGCCAGCGTCCAGGCAGCGGCGGACTTCACGGCTGCCTTCCACAACAGTCAGCCGCTGCTGATCCCGATGGCGGCGGTTGGTCGTCAGACGCACGACGTTTTTGATGCGTGGGTTGGCGGTGCTGGTGATGTGCATTGGTGGGTGGGATGGGTGGGTGGGATGGGTGTTTGGGCAGAGTCAATGGGAAACAATCAAAAAGAGCCAGCGATTGTTAGATCGCTGGCTCTGAACAGTCGAACTTATTCAAAAAGCTCGACTGTTGTCTTATGCTGCCTGCAATTTCTGCACCAGCGCGGTGGTGGTCGGCTCTGTCATCACACTGCCGTCGGGGAAGACGATCGTCGGCACGGAACGGTTGCCATTGTTCAGCCGGATGACCATCTCGATGGCTTCTTCGTCGTTGCTGATGTTGATTTCTGTGTAGGCGACCTGAAGGGAATCCATCACCTTTTTGGCCCGCCAACAATCCGGGCACCAGTCGGTGGTGTACATTGTGATCGATTGGGACATGCGGCTGCTCCTGATTTGTATGATTGCACTTCGAAAATCATAGCGTAGTCTAGCGATGAAAGCAAAACAGGGCTGTAGTGGGGAGTACATAAGAAGTCTGGCCGGTTTTCTTGCTCTGCCTCTGAAGCCCTCACCACCCCCTACGCATTGGCGGGAAGGTCGGGTGAGCAGGGACGCTGGCATAAGAAACTCGCCCCAATCGCCATCGACAGACTCCCCTTCCCCGGCCCGTCCAACGCCCTTTACTCGCCAATTCCGAGGCTGGGAGAGCGCGCGCCGAAGGCGTTGGGGTGAGGGCATTTGTGGTATACTTCCCCCATTGCATCGACCCGCCCAAATCACCGACCCGCCTTCCCACCGACACAAGGAACACCCCCAATGACCCTTGCCATCCCCATCCGTTCCCACCTGACCCCGGCGGAAATGGCCGGACCCATCGCCGAAACCGCCGACCTGCTGGCCGAACTCAAACGCGACATTCAGGGCGAAGTGCGCTTCGACGCCTATAGCCGGATGCTCTACAGCACCGACGCCAGCCTTTATCAGATTCAGCCCATCGGCGTTGTGTTGCCCAAAAATGCTGACGATATGCAAGCCGCGATGCAGATTGCCGCCCGCCACGGGATTCCGGTGTTGCCCCGTGGCGGCGGCAGTTCCCTGGCCGGGCAGGCCGTGGGCGCGGCGCTGGTCATCGACACATCCAAATATATGGACCGCATTGTGGGCGTGGATGCCGAAGCCAGAACCGTGCGTGTCCAGCCGGGGATGACCGTCGGCGTCCTCAACAAAACCCTCTCGCCCCTCGGCCTGATGCTGGGGCCAGACCCGGCCAGCGCGGAGCGGGCGACTGTCGGCGGCTCTATCGGCAACAACGCCACGGGCAGCCACAGCATCCTTTACGGGATGATGGCGGACAATGTGGAAGAGACGGCGGTCATTCTGGCCGACGGCAGCACTGCCCGCTTTGGCCCCGTTGCGCCGGGTGATTTGGCCGCGCTGGGCCGGGGTGACAGTCTGGAAAGCCGCATTTACCGGGAGCTGCCGGGTCTGATCAGCGGCGTGACTGAGCAGATTGTGGCTCGCTGGCCCAAACACTGGCGGCGCGCCTCCGGCTATAATCTGGACCGGCTGGCCGCGGCCCTGCTCCCCGCCGATCAGCGCGCCCGCCTCAGCCCCAGCAGCCCCTTTCGCCCGGATGTGGTGGACCCGGTGCGCATCGATCGCTTCAACCTCTCCCAACTCATCACCGGCAGCGAAGGCACGCTGGCCGCTATCACCGAAGCCACCCTGCGTCTGGTCCCCAAGCCCAAATTTACCGGGCTGGCCGTCGTTCATTTCGACCGGGTGATCGACGCCTGCGCCTCCATCCCCGCCATTTTGGAGACCGACCCCAGCGCTTCCGAACTGCTGGACAAACAGTTGATGGACCTGGCCCGCGCCCAGCCGGAGTGGGCCAAAAAGATGTTTTTTGTGGAAGGCGACCCGGAGGGCGTGCTGCTCACCGAATATTACGGCGACAGCCCGGAGGAAGTGGAGAAGAAGCTGGCCCATCTGGAGGATCACCTGCGACGGCGGGGGGTGAAGGGAGTCATCCGCCGTTATGTCCAGCCCCAGCCCCAGGCCGATGTCTGGTCTGTGCGCAAGGCCGGGCTGAACATTTTGATGGGCAAGCGGGGCGAGTACAAGCCCATCCCCGGCATCGAGGACGTCTCTGTGCCGCCGGAGGTGTTGGCCGCCTATTTGGAGCGCATCCTCGCCTTTGCCAACACTCAGACCGCCAGCAAAGGGGTAGCGGTCTATGCCCACGCCTCGGCGGGCTGTCTGCACGTGCGCCCGCTGCTTAATGTAAAGAGCGAAGACGGCATCGCCGCGCTGGAAGCGTTGGGCGAATACGCCTGCGATCTGGCCGTGGAATATGGCGGCACAATGAGCGGCGAGCACGGCGACGGTCTGATGCGCAGCGCGCTCAACCCCCGGCTGTTTGGCCCGGAACTGTACGAGGCTTTGCGCCGTACAAAAGCCATCTTCGACCCGGAGAATCGGATGAATCCGGGCAAAATTGTGGATGCGCCGCCCATCCGGGACAATCTGCGTTACGGGACGGATTACGGGACAATCGAACTGAAGACTGTCTACGATTGGAGCAGTGACGGCGGTTTTGGCCCCGCGGTGGAGATGTGCAACGGCGCGGGCGTCTGCCGCAAAGTGGGCGCAGGCACAATGTGTCCCAGCTATCACGCCACAAAGGACGAGCACGACACCACACGAGCCAGGGCCAACAGTCTACGCAACGCGCTGGCCGGACGCATCCCCCAAGAGGAGATGTACAGCCCGGAGATGTATGGGGTGATGGACCTCTGCCTGGGCTGCAAGGCGTGCAAAAGCGAATGCCCGTCGGGGGTGGATATGGCCCGCATCAAATCCGAATATCTGGTGCATTACTACGCCGAGAACGGCCTGCCCCTCTTCAACCGGATGATGGGTCTGCTGCCCAGCCTGAACAGACTCCTCTACCGGGTGGCCCGCCCCCTCATCCCGCTGGTCAACGCCAGCCTGGCCTCCGCCCCAGCCAAAGCGGTGCTGGCGAAAATCGGCGTCCATCCCTCCCGCAGCCTGCCCAAATACGCGCCGGATACTTTTTCCAATTGGTTTCATGCGAGGGGCGAGGGGCGAGGGGCGACCGCCGCAACTCGCAACCCGCAACCGGCAACTCAAAATGCGGTGATTTTGTTTCATGACACGTGGGCCGAATATAACCACCCGGAAGTGGCCCAGGCCGCGGTGCGGGTGTTGGAAGCCGCTGGCTATGCGGTCTATCTGGCCGAGGGGCGGGCCTGCTGCGGACGTCCGCTGATCACCGGCGGGCAGGCGGACAAAGCCAAGCCCTGGGTGGATCAGAATGTGGCGTTGCTGGCTCCCTACGCAGCCCAGGGCATCCCAATTGTGGGTATCGAGCCAAGCTGCATTTTGACGTTGCGCGACGAATACCCGGCCCTGGCCGCGGACAAAGCGCGGGCGCAAGTGTTGGCCCAGAATGCGCTGACCTTCGAGGAGTTTGTGATGCGGGAAGCGGAGGGCGGCGGCTTTGCCGACATCTGGCGGGAGACGCCGGGGAAAGTCCATTTGCACGGCCACTGTCACGCCAAAGCGCTGGTGGGCAACGAAGCGTCGGTGGCTGCGCTCACACGGGCAGGCTACGGCGTGCAGGTCATCTCCAGCGGCTGCTGTGGTATGGCGGGCGACTTCGGTTACGAGAAAAGCCACTACGAAATCAGCCGCACAATCGGCGAAGAACGGCTCTTCCCCGCGGTGCGCGCCGCCAGCCCGGACGATCTAATCGTCGCCAGCGGCACCTCCTGCCGGGATCAGATCGGGCACTTCACGGAGCGAGAACCGGTTCACATTGCACAGGCGTTGGCCGCCGCACTGAAGTAATGGGCCGCAAAAGAACGCGGATTCTATCTGTGTAAATCTGCCCTTTCCGTGCGAATCCGTCTCCTTCTTTTCAAGCCAGCAGATGATAGGGCGCGACGAAGCCGGGAATTGCGATCAGCATCGCGAAGGCGTTCTCGAAGGCGTGGCCCATCACCTGCTGGTTGCTGGCGGGCGTCACGACGAATGAACCGGGGCGCACGGAAATCGTCACCTGCGCCGCTGGATCGTCCAGTGGATCGTCCAGCGGATCGTTCAGTGGATCGTTCAGCGGATCGGTGTAGACGACGACGTGGCCTTCGTCGGTTTTGTTCACTTCGGGCAGACCGTAGACCGCACGGGGCAGGAGAATCGCCGTTTCCGAATGGTTGACCGTCGCGCCCGGCCCGATTGCCACCGGTCCGTGGCAGTGGCGGATGGGCGGCGGCGTGCGGTCGAAGCGCATATCCAGCGTATGTTCGTTGACGCGATTGACGCCTCGCCGGTCATCCGCATCCGCGGCGGGACGCACGGGGGGCAGTGTTTCGCGACGGAACGCGCCGGGATAAGCCGCACAACCGCCGGGGAAATCGCCCAGTTCCCGCAGATGGACGACCCGCGGTGCGGGGTAGCCGCTGGCTTCCGTATTCACCTCAAAGGCCACGCCGTCACCCTCCACCCGAATCGGCTCATCCCCAGCGTTGACGCAGAAAACATCCCCCGGCCAGATCGCCTCGCCCGGCCCGGCCAAGTCTGGGAAAAGCTGGCAGCTCTGATTGGCTTCCACCACAAAAAAGTGGCGCGTCCGTCCTGGCGACGAGCCGAAAGTAATCGTCCCGTGCCAGCGGCGCAGGGCAAAGTCGTAGGTGGGGCCGTGCAGTTCACGCAGCGCGGCGATGACGCGTTCCATTGACTGCGGGTCGTCGATGTGGCCGGTGGGAATCGCTTGGGTAGAAAGTGGGGAATCCATTACCTGTATCCTCGTGCGTTATGGCACAACAGAAAGTGAACGCCGATTACGCAGAAACCGCAGATTTTCGCAGATCAAATCCGTGTCCTTTTGTTCAAGGCAGCTTCATTGGGCTATCAAAACCTGGCGTTCACGTTCAGCGGCAAAACCGAGACAAGCGTGAATATCTTCCACTGTGAGAAAAGGAAAATCGTCCAATATCTCTGAAACACTCATCCCTGCCGCCAAATAGGACAACACATCATAGACTGTAATGCGCAACCCGCGTATGCAGGGCTTCCCGCTACGCTTTCCCACTTCCAAAGTAATACGTGAGCGATAATTGTCCATCTTCCAACCTCCAAGTCAGGAGATTCTGGGATGACGGGGAACCCCATCATCCCAGAATCTCAGCATCCCTTCCCTATTTCTTGACCTTTCCTAGCAACATCTCCTGCCCCATCTCCCACTGATAGTGGCTGTCGGACGATTCGTTGCCGGCCATTGCCATCAAATCCTCAAAGGCTGCGGTCGCCTGATCGTAGGCATTGGTTTGGCCGGCCTGCAACGCACTCCACAGGAGCAGAGAGCGATCGCCTGTGTGATAGGCCAGCAGGTCCCGCTCCATATCCAGCCATTCGGGCAGGATTTGGGTGTACATAATTTTCTCCGGCAGGGGTTCCACGCGCAGGGGCTGGATGCCTTTGACGTTGACAATCGCGGGGACTTCCACCACCACATCGTCGGGGACACCGGCCAGCGCGCCGTAGTTGGGAATGTTCACCTGAAACTGGCCTTCGTTGTTGTTGACCAGACCGTCGATAATCGGCACCTGCTGCTCCCGGGTCTTCTCGCCGCCCAACGATTCCACCAGACTGGCCTTCGGATCGTTCGCCAGCCGGGTCATCTCTTCGATGCGTTTCTCCAGATTCTTTACAAAAAGGGGCCGGGCCAGATGGGTGTCCGGACCACCCCAGGGCTGGCCGTACCAGTGCATTTTGGTCTCGATGTCCGAGTGATACCACCAGCCGCCGCGCCGGGGGGTGTCGCCGATGGGCATGAGACCGAACATCCGGTACTGGTGGATCGTTCCCCGGCTCATCTGAATGTCGTGGGTGCGCTCGGCGATGTGATTGTTCCAATAATTCTCGCCCTCATTGGTAATCCAATCTTCCAGCAGGGGATAGGCGTCCTCGCCTTTGTGATAGAAGTGGGTGAGCCAGATGTTGTGGTTCAGCCCCGGAGCCTGCCAGGTGATCTCTTCCTCTTTCATTCCCAACACCCGGCCAATGCCGTAGACGCCGTAGTGGCCGTGGCAGAGGCCGCAGACTTTGATGCTCGTCTCACGGGTCATCAGTGTGCAGCCCTCGTAGACCGGGTTGCCCGATTGGATCAGCCAGGCGTCCGGGCAGATTTCCTCCATTGTGCGGGCCACGCCCAGCATCAGGTCCAGGTTGGCAAAGCCGCCCGTGCCAATGCCGCCGCCGTGATAGTAGCCGTATTTGGCGGCCACTTCCCGGCTGTCGGCCTGCTTGCCGTGGGGCGATGCGGAAGCGGTGTTGATGACAAAATCCGCGCCCTGCAAGGAATCCCGCAGGCTGGTGGTGGACTCGAAGCGCAGGTCCGCGCCCAACTCCTGGGCGTAGCGCTGGCCCAGTTTGTGGATCATATCCAGGCGGTCCGGGTTGATGTCCATAAAGCTGATGAGGCTGCCTGCCAAAGAGGATGTAAGGCAAATGTCTTTGACCAGACCGAGGGAAAATTGGGCGCTGCCTGCGCCGACGACGCTGATACGGATGGGTGTTGACATTGGGTATTTCTCCTGTGGGTGGGGGGAAGTGATATCGCGGAAAAGAATCGACTTCCCTTATTCTAATGCGGTTTTGAAAATAGGGGAAACTCCTACAAAAGCCTACGCCCGCCGCACGGCGTACTCCCCGCCCGCCCCCCGTACCCGCAGCATATCCCCCGCGGCCGCGCCCGCCGGCCCCGTCACAACCACCCCTTCGCCATTCTGCACAATACTGTAGCCCCGGCCCAACACAGCCGTCGGGTTGAGACTTTCCAGACGCACCTGCCCGAAGGACAGCCGCTCTTTCAGCACCGCCAGCCGTTGGGTCATCTGGCGATGCAGTCGATCCTCCGTGTCCACCAGCCGTTGGCGGGCCAGGTCAATCTGGCGCTGGGGCGAGGCCCTGTGCAGACGGGAGCGCAGTGTGTCCAGTCGCTCCTGCTGCCAGTCGATTTCTTCACTGGCCCGCTGGACCAGACCGGCCTGCACGCCGCGCAACTGTTCGATCAATTCCCAACGGTCGGGCACAGCCGCGGCCGCGGCTGCCGAAGGAGTAGGCGCGCGCAGGTCCGCGACAAAATCCACAATCGTAAAGTCCGTCTCGTGGCCCACACCGGCGATGACCGGCACGCGGCTTTCTGCTACAGCGCGCGCCACGCCCTCGTCGTTGAAGGCCCACAAATCTTCGATGCTGCCGCCGCCCCGCACCAGCAGAATCGTATCCAATGGATCGCCGTCAAAAAGACTGCCGCCGTAGCCAAAGCGATTGGCCGCACCCAGCGCCGCCACAATCTGGCTCGGCGCGTCGTTGCCCTGGACAAGTGTGGGGAAGAGAATCACTTCCACCAGCGGCCAGCGCTGGGAGAGCACCCGCAGGACATCCCGCAGGGCCGCCGCGCCTGCACTGGTAACAACGCCCAGCCGCTGCGGCACAATCGGAATGGGCCGCTTGCGTTCTTCGTCGAAAAATCCTTCGGCCAGCAGCTTCTCTTTCAACGCCTCGAACTGGGCGTAGAGTTGGCCACGACCCGCGGGCCGGATTTCGTCGGCATAGAATTGGTAACTGCCACGCTCCGGGTAGACGCCCACATAGCCGTGGGCCATCACCTGATCGCCCTCGCGGGGCAGCCAAGTGTGGCGGAAGGCGTTACCCTTCCACATCACCCCGCTCAGGTTGGCCCCGGCATCCTTCAGGCTGAAATAGATGTGGCCGCTGGCGGCCTTCTTCCAATTGCTCACCTCGCCCAGCAGCCAGACATCGCGCAGGAGGTCGTCGCCCTCAAAGAGATTGACAATATGTGTTGTGACGGCAGAAATTGTGATTGGGTTCATACCGCTATTTCACCACAAGCGGGGAAAGGTTGCAAGAATACAAAAAGTCCGACTTCTGAAAAGTCGGACTTTTTGTGCCGTGACTCGACGTTTGAAAATTCATCGCCAAACTATATTGACAAACTTCAATTTAGATACTACACTCGTCTCAGCGTTGAAGAAAAGGAGCGAATTGTGGCAGTCAGTAGCGTATTGACAGAGACAACCCAGACAGACGGATGTTGCGCACCCGGCCCGGTATTGGGCATGGCCGTGGAAAGCGCCGAAAGTCTGGCCCAATTGTTCAAAGCCATCAGCAGCCCGGTGCGGGTACAGATATTGGACATCCTCAGCCGCCACGCCGGGGAAGTCTGCGTCTGCGACATCGAAAGCCAGTTTGAATTGTCCCAGCCGACTATCTCCCACCACCTGGGCGTGCTGCGCAAGGCCGGTCTGGTGCAGAGCGAGCAGCGGGGGTTGTGGGCCTTTTATTATGTGCGCTCATCCGCGTTGGAACAGGTGCAGGGCTGGCTGGCCGGGTTGGCCGGGGATGGGCGCGGATAAACGCGGGTGGGTCGGTCGCTCTTTTTTTTGCCCGTTATATTGATGTTTTTCGATGTAGCAGTATCTCGTTTTTTTACTTTCCGTTTCACACATTTCACAGGAGAATCGTATGTCAACTCTACTTCGCACACCCGACGCCATCAAATCAGAAGTTCAGAATCGCTACAGTCGCGTCGCCGACGAGCATCTGCCAATCGCGGTGGCGGCCAGTTGTTGCGGGCCGAGCAGCAACGCAAATAACCGCGCAGTGAGCGGCGATAGCTGTTGCAGTCCCAGCGACAGCAGCAGTTGCGGCAGTCCGCTCTATCTGGGCGAAGACCTGACTGACTTGCCCGCAGCCGCCGTCGCCAGCTCTCGCGGCTGCGGCAATCCCCAGGCCATCGCGGCCCTGCAAACGGGCGAAGTCGTCCTCGATCTCGGCTCCGGCGGCGGGCTGGATGTGCTGCTGGCCGCCCGCCAGGTGGGGCCCACCGGCTTTGTCTACGGCGTGGATATGACGGACAAAATGCTGGAACTGGCCCGCACGAATGCAGCCAAAATTGGGGCGACGAATGTGGAATTCCGCAAAGGCGAGTTGGAATCCCTGCCCCTGGCCGATAATTCCGTGGATGTGATTATCTCCAACTGCGTCGTCAACCTCAGCCCGGAGAAGGAAAACGCACTGAGCGAAGCCTACCGGGTGCTGAAACCGGGCGGGCGGCTTGCCATCAGTGATATTGTAGTGGACGGCGACCTGAGCGGCTTTCCCGTCTCCGAGGCGCAGATTCGGGCGGGGCTGAGTTGGGCGGGCTGCATCGCCGGTGCGCTGACTATCGACCAGTTCACCGGGCTGCTCTCCAATGCCGGTTTTGGGGAAATCGACATCGAAATTCAGCACCGCTACAATCTGGACGACTTTCTGGGCGAGCTGCCGACTGAACTGAGCAGCCTGCAACCCGCGGTCGTGGAGGAGTTGGTGGGCCGTTTCACCAGCAGCGCCATCCGCGCGAAGAAGTGATAGTTGCTGCGTGCTGCGTACTCCGTGCAGAAAACGGAGTACGCAGCACCTTTTTTACCCCATCTGATCGATCAGAAACGCATACTCAAACGCCGTCTCTTCCAAATAATCATAGCGCCCGGACGCGCCGCCGTGGCCCGCGCCCATATTCGTCTTGAGCAGCAGCGGGTTGTCGTCGGTCTTGCGGGTGCGCAGCAGGGCCACCCACTTGGCCGGTTCCCAATACTGGACACGGGGATCGTTCAGCCCCGCCGTCGCCAGAATCGCTGGATAATCTTTCGCCTCCACATTGTCATAGGGCGAATAGCTTTTCATATAGGCGTAGAATTCCGGGTCCGCCGGGTTGCCCCACTCCTCCCATTCGATGACTGTCAGTGGAATCGTCGGGTCCAGCATTGTGTTGATGACGTCGACAAAAGGCACGTGCGCCGCTACCGCTGCGAAGAGGTCCGGGCGTAGATTGACCACCGCCCCCATCAGCAGACCGCCGGCGCTGCCTCCCATCGCCGCCAGTTTGTCGGGCCGGGTGAAGCCCGCTGCGATTAGATGCTCCGCGGCGGCGATGAAGTCGGTGAAGGTGTTCTTCTTTTTGAGGAATTTGCCGTCTTCCTTCCAGGCCCGCCCCATCTCCCCCCCGCCCCGGACGTGGGCAATGGCGAAGATATAGCCCCGCTGGAGTAGACTCACCCGGCTGCTGCTGAAGCTGGGATCGATGCTGGCCCCGTAGGAGCCGTAGCCGTAGAGAAGCGTCGGGTTGCTGCCGTCCAGGGCGATATTCTTTGGGTAAACCAGCGAAACAGGCACTTGCGTCCCATCGCTGGCTGTGGCCCAGACCCGCTCGGCCCGGTAGTCGTCGGGATTGTAGCCCTTCACTTCGTCCTGCTTCTTCATCTCCCGCTGACGGCTATCCATCGCATAATCGAAAACCGTGGACGGCGAAACCAGCGATGTATAGCCGTAGCGCAACACCCGGCTTGCGTAGTTGGGATTCTCGCCCGATCCGACAGTATAGACCGGTTCGGGCTGTTCGATGCGGTGAAATGCGCCGCTCTGTGCATCCTGCACCCGAATCTGGCGCAGCCCAGCCTCTCGCTCGTGGATGACGAGAAAGTCGCGGAAAGCTTCCACCCGGTCTACTTTCACCGCGGGCCGGTGGGGGATGAACTCCTGCCAGTTTGCCCGGCCTGGCGCGTCCACGGTTGCGGTCATCACCCGGAAATTCTCAGCTTCCCAGTTGGTGGTGATGTACAATTTCTCGATGCCCGCTGCGTCCCGGTGATGCTCCACGCTGTATTCCATTGCGTGGATGCGGGGCTGGACAACTTTTGGCTGGGCCGCGGGGTCGTCGGCGTCGATCAGATGAACTTCTTGTGTCACCGCGCTGTGCAGATGGGCGATGACAAAACGCGCGCTTTTGGTCTTATAAAGGCTGAGAAAGTAGCTCTCATCCGGTTCGTGGAAAAGCAGTTCGTCGGCGGACGCCTGGTGTCCTGAGCCTGTCGAAGGATCGCCCAGCCGGTGGCGAAAGAGTTTGTAGGGGCGCATGGCCGCGTCGAGAACGGTGTAATAGAGCGTCTGGTTGTCGTTGCCCCATTCCAACCCGTAATAGGTTTTCGCCACTTCATCGGGCAGCAGCTCCCCCGTCTCCAGATTTTTGACCCGCAGGGTGTAGTTTTCCGAGCCGTTGTCGTCCAGGGCATAGGCCAGCAGCCGCTGATCCGGGCTGACCGAAAAGTTGCCCAGGCGCATATATTTCTTGCCTTCCGCTTCCATATTCACGTCCAGCAACACCTCTTCGGCTGCGTCCAGACTGCCGCGCCCAGAGGTCACCCGGCGGCAATAGATGGCGTACTGTTTGCCCTCTTCCGTGCGCCGGTAGTAGAAATAGCCACCCTTTTCCACCGGGACAGATTCGTCGGTCTCTTTGATGCGCCCCTTCATTTCGGCAAAAAGTTCTTTTTGCAGCGTCTCTGTGTGGGCCAGGGATGCGGCTGTATAGGCGTTCTCCGCCTCCAAATAGGCCAGCAGTTCCGGGTTTTCCCGTTCCCGTAACCAATAATAATTGTCGATGCGCACGTCGCCGTGATTGGTAAATTCTACTGGCTTGACGGCAGCAACGGGAGGTGTGGGGGTGGTCATAGAATTTCCTTTGTATGTTTCCTTTGTATGTATTGGGTGAATGCGTCGCAAGCTAACAGCTTGCGTTACAGGCGATTTACGCGATGCCCATCAGAATCACCAGCCGCTCGCCGCCCCGGTTGACAACGCCGTGGGGCACGCCCGCCGCTGCCCAGACAGTCACGCCCGGCCCGGCGCTCTGGATTTCTTCGCCCACCGTAAATTCGCCCGCGCCTTCCAGCACAAAGTAAAATTTATCCTGATCGTCGTGGCTGTGGACGTGCTGTTCCTGGCCCGGCTCCAGACAGTTCAGCCCCAGCAGCAACCGTTCGGACTGGTAGAGTGTGGCTTTGTAATGTTTGTCAGCGCGCTCTCCCACGAGGGCGCGGTAGTCGGTAAAGTTGCTCATCGGATTCTCCCCTGCCAGTGGAATACGAGTGGAATAGAAGTGAGAGTACGCAACAATTATACCCCACGCCAACCTGTCAGACGACATTTTGGCGACCACCAGCGCCAGCGGATAGCCCCGCTCTTTCAGCGCACGCACAATCCCCCCGCGCCGGGGATCAGATCGGCGCGCAGGCTGATATCCCCGACACTCTTCACTTCGGTTGCTTCGTCGATGAGCGTATCCCCGCAGTCCAGACAGGTGGGAAGAAAGTGCTTCGCCATTGGATTTCCCTCCCTGTGTGCTATACAATCAAACGACAGACATTCGATACCCCCTTCCAGAGAAATTACCGCATCACCGCATCATCTCATCGCCTCATTGGACAGCCTGCAAAATGAGCGGCAGCATCAAAATCTGCGGCGGTGTATCCCGCCGAATGAGCGTCAGCCGGGCCACGGGTTGGGGCGAAAAGGGGCTGATGCCCGTAAGTGAGCGAATCGCTGTGTGGGGCAGGGTCTCCGGGTTGGATGTGGAATAGCCCGTGCCTTCCTCCGTGCCCGCGTCATAGGGGTAGAGATCGACAACAATTTGCTCCCGCCACTGGCCCTGACCGTCGCGCAGGGCCAGCCCCGCAACGCCCGCAAACCAATCCGGGCTGGGCGCAATCATCGAAATCAGCGTCAGGTGGGGGTAATCCCCGTTCACAAGCACATTCGTCAGGGTAATGACGTCCGGCGAGAGCAGACCGGGGCCGTTAAGCCGGGTATCGGCCATTGCGCCCACAATGGCCGCGTCGATCTCCTGATTGAAGAGCGTTGTACCACCGGTCTCCGCCACCTGCTCTATACTGGCGGAAGCCAGCGCGTCGGCTTTCCACAGTTCCAGCCCATTCTTGTGCAACGCGCCTACCAGCGGTGACCAGTGGGCACTGCCGGGAAAGGCGACTGCTCCGCTGGGGTGGGGGTGTGTTTGCTGGCTCCACAGCGCCTCAAAGACAATATCGTAACGGGCGCTGGGCGAAGGAATTGTACTGCTGCCGTCGTTGGGTTGCGTCTTGTGGGCAGAAACGCTGGCTGAAAGCAGGCAGAGCAGAAATGCAGAGAACAGAAGTGCGCGGCGAACCATCGGTTACCTCCTGAGCAATGAATTTTGAAGTGACCCCAGTATATCGGTCGACCCCCTCGAAGTCCTTGCCAAAAGGTTATCGGTTGCTTGTCGATTCCGGGAATAACCCAGATGATCCTCGGCCTTCCGACCGATGCTGGGCCATTCCCGGAATCGCGTACCCCTTCTCAATCCCAAACCTTCTCCCAACGGCGGCTCACTGCCGAGCGATAGATGGCGAAGGCCGTGCGTAGCTCGCCCAGCGAGTATTCCGGGCCAGCTTCCAGCGCCGTGCCGTCCAGCACAGCCCCGGCAAAGTCGTTCAGTTCGTAACCAAAGGCAGCCGCGCGGCCCTCGTCTTTGTTGTCCAGAATGACCTTCCCCTCCCGGTTTTCCCGGTCGAACAGCAGCAGCCGCCCGCCCCACCCCTTCTCAACCAGCAGCTCGCCATCCGTGCCAGTCACGCGAAACTCCTCGCCCGGCCCCATCGCCGCGCCCGCGTGCAGGGCATCGAATTTGGCAACGATGCCGGAATGGAAGCGCAGCAGGGCATGGCACAGGGATTCGCCCTCCATCTCGGCCAACGGGCGACCCGTCACCGCCACCACTTCGTCGATCTCGCCCAGCCACATGCGCAGAGGACGAATCCAATGCGCGCCGCCGTCCATTGTAATGCCACCGCCCGCAATCGCCAGGTCATAGCGCCAGGGCCGGGGACCGTCGCCGTGGGGTCTCGCCGGACCGCCAAAGAAGGCACGGGCGGTGATGATTTCCCCAATCGCGCCTGCCTGAATCAAATCCCGCACGGCCACCGCATCGGGCCAATATTGGGCCTGTTCCGCCACCATAAAAACCGTGCCCGCCTGTTTGGCCGCCTGCTGCGCCGCGGCCTGAATGCGCGCCGCGCTTGCCAGATTGTGGGCCATGGGTTTTTCCAACACCACGTGCTTGCCCGCGCCAAAGGCCAACACCGCGGCCTCTTCGTGAAAAGAGTGGGGCAGCAGAATGTCCACCGCCGCAAAATCCCCGTTCTCCAAAGCATCCGGCAGGGATGTAAAAGGCGTCGCGCCCGTCTGCTCGGCCATTGCCGCGGCCCGCGCCGAGTCCGTGTCCACAACGGCGGTGACGCGAATGCGCGGTGAATGGGCTTGAATCCCCTTCCAATGGGCCTGCGCGATACCGCCACAGCCCACCAGCGCCAGTTTTAGTTTGCTTGCGTCTGTCATTATGAGTTCTCCCGAATGAAATGTTCTGAATAACGCTATTCTGAAAAAGTGAGCATCCACAGATGGCACAGATTTTCACAGATAGTACAAAAAAATCTGTGCCATCTGTGAAAATCTGTGGATAAATTAAGGTTTTGAATCGCCTAATCCATCACCCGAAGACCGCCCTCTTCGTCCCCCAACGCCAGCATCCGCTCCCCGGCCAACGCCAGGCAGGAAAATGGGACGCCGAACTCTGCGCGGAATGTTTTCTCGCCATCCGACACGCGCCAAGCGGAGAGGCTGCCATCCCCGCCCGCGGAAAGCAGCCGTTCGCCGTCAGTCGAAAATGCAAGGCCAGCCACCCAATCCGAATGCCCGCTCCATTCCCGCAGCCGCGCGCCATCCGGCAGAACGAGCAATACGAGTGTGCCGTCGTCCAGACCGACCGCGGCCATCTGGCTATCCGGCGATATTGCCGCGGTTTCAATCGCCCCGTCGAAGCGGGAAGCGAGCGCACGGCCCTGCCCATCGGCCAGATTCCACAAGCGCAGAATGCCGTTCTCGTCACCGGAAAGCAGATGGGCGCTGTCTGGGGAAACCGCCAAAGAGAGTACGCTGGCCTTGTGTCCGGTCAAGACGTGGCGGCGCTCGCCGGTGGAAATATCCCAAACCACGACCGCCCACGTGTCCGTGGCAGCGACAATAGACGCGCCATCGGGCGTGATACCAATTGCCAAAATCGCGCCCCGCTGCTCGCTGATCAGCACCCCCGGCTGGGCAAAGCCATTTTTGTCAAAATCGTAGCGCAGCAGCCGTCCCGCGCCGTCGCCGATTATAACAGCCCGTTCTGTGGGAAACGGGGCGACACAGAGCGGCAAGGCTGTAGAATAGACCGTATCCAGCAACAAGCCTCGCCGGGCATCCCAGAGTTGTATTTCGCTCTCCTCACCACAACTGACCAACCAGGCGCCATCGGTTGTCAGCGCCACCCCATTCACCGGCTCGGCATGGCCCGGCAGATAGGGCAACTCCATCCGTGCAGGATTCCACAGGGCGAGGGAGCGATCCTGCGCGCCGGTCAAAACAGCCTCTCCATCCGCGCTGAGGGATAGACAGGTGATGGGCGCTGGATGGGCCGAAAAGTGTGACAGAATGCGCCCATCTGCCAGCCGCCGCAAAGAGAGCGCGCCGCTATTATCCGCCGAGAAGATGTGCAGCCCGTCTGCGCAGACGGCCAGGGCGCGCACGCCGTTCGTATAGCCTTCCCAAACGGACAGCAGCGTGCCCGTTGCCCAATCCCAGCAGCGCAGCAGACGGTCATCCGAGCCGGTGATCAGGCGCGCCCCGTCTGGCGTTACGGCCAGGCAGGCCACAAAACCGCCCTCACCGGGGATAACCCGTTCTGTCTTTCCGTCGGCCAAAGACCAGACGCGCAGGGTGCGGTCGTCCGACGCGCTGACAGCCCAGCGCCCGTCCGGGGTGATGGCTGCGGCCACCACCCGGTCTGTGTGCCCGGTCAATGTCAGGCTGGGCTGGCCGGTGGATAGATTCCAGAGCAAAAGGGTGTGATCGTCCGAGGCAGAAAGGAGTGAGCCATCCGGGGTGAGTAGGAGAGCGCGCACCGTATTTGTGTGGCCGGAAAGGACGCGAATGGCACGCCGCTCGGCCAAATCCCAATGATAGATTGTGCCGTCTGCCGACCCGGAAAAGGCAGTGTCGCCGTCCGCGCTGACGACGACGGCAGTCACCGGTGTCGTGTGACCGGCAAAGGCGTGCAGGGCCGCGCCGGTTGCGACATCCCACAGCATCAGCGTGCCATCTGCCGCGGCAGAGAGGGCGTGTCTGCCATCGGGCAAGAAGGCCACCGCCTGCACAGCGCCCGCGTGGCCGGTCATCCGCCGGAGCAGAGCGGGCGGCGTGGCTTGGGTAGCCCAGCGGGTGGTCAACGGTTCAGTTGGAGTCACTGGTCGCTATTTCGGCCTCGCCTGCTTCGTCCAGTGGTGACTGTTTGCCGGGGACCGAATGACATTTACGGCAACGGGCCTCGTAACTTTCGCTGCCACCGACTAGAACAATTGGGTCGTCGTAGTGGGCAGGGCGGCCATCGATCAGCCGTTGGGTTCGGCTGGCCGATTTGCCACAGACAAGGCAGATGGCGTGGAGTTTGTCCACCTCTTCAGCCAGGGCCATCAGCAGAGGCATGGGGCCAAAGGGTTCGCCCCGAAAGTCCTGGTCCAGCCCGGCGGCCAGAACTCGCTTGCCCCGGTCGGCCAGTTCGCCACAAACATCGGCGATGGCCCAATCAAAAAACTGCACTTCGTCAATCGCCACAACTTCGGTGTCGGGATGGACAAGCGCCAGAATATCGACCGCGTTTTCCACAATCACCGCGTCTTCTCTGACCACGCCGCTATGGGAAGCTACCCGTTGCAGACCGTAGCGGTTGTCCAGCCGGGGTTTGAATATCTGAATGGTGCGCCGGGCAATTTCGGCGCGGCGGATGCGGCGCAGCAATTCTTCTGTCTTGCCGCTGAACATCGAGCCGCAAATCAGCTCCACATGGCCGCCGCCGGGTTGGTCTTGCATGAAAGTATGTCTCCATCACTGAAGGGGGATTCAGTAAAGTATGTTGTCGAAAGATAGTTTATCAGTAAGATAGTTTATCAGTAAGAATGAGACGGTCAAGCCCCATCGAGCAACTCCTGCAAGCGCTCCTTTGCCGCGCCGGGGTCTGCCTTGCCCTTCGTGGCTCGCATCACCTGCCCCATAAGGAAGCCAAAAAGTTTGGCCTCGCCACCCCGATAGCGGGCCAATTCGTCCGGGTTGGCGGCAAAGATGGCCGCCACTGCCCCGTCGATGACGCCCGTGTCGCTGACCATCGCCAGCCCGTCCCGCTCCACAATTGTGGCCGCATCCTCACCGCTGGCGTACATTTTTTCCAGCACTTTTTTGGCCGTGTTGGCGTTGATCACCTTCCCGTCCACCAGCGCGACCAGACCGGTCAACTGCGCAGGTGAAAAGCGCACATCTGCAATCTGGCGTAAGTCCTGCCCTTCCCCGTCCGCGTTGATCAGCCGGAAGAGTTCGCCGCTGATCCAATTCGCCATGCGCTGGGGCTTGCCGTCATCCGTGCCATAGACGGTTACCGCAGCCTCGAAATAGTCCGCCACCAGTTTCTCGTCGCTGAGGGTCTGGGCGTCTATAGGGCGCAGACCCCACGCGCTTTCGTAGCGCTGCCGTTTGCTGTCGGGCAGTTCGGGCAGCGTGGCGGCCAGCCGCTCCACCCACTCCCGGTTGACGACGACGGGCGGCAGGTCCGGCTCTGGGAAGTAGCGGTAGTCCTCGCTGCTCTCCTTGGATCGTTGCAGAACCGTGCGCTGGTTGGCCTCGTCCCAGCCCATATTCACCTGTTGGATGACGCCGCCCTCCTGCAATACTTCGGCCTGGCGTTCGGCTTCGTAGGCAATCGCGCCCCGCACCGCGCGCAGGCTGTTGAGATTCTTCACCTCGACTTTTGTGCCGAAATCGCCCCGTGCCTTCTGCTCCGCTGTCCATACGCTGATGTTCGGCTCACAGCGCAACGCGCCCTTTTCCATATCCCCGCTGTTGACGCCCAAATAGCGCAGGATGGCCCGCAGTTTTGTGAGAAAGGCGTAAGCCTCCTCCGGGCTTTCGATGTCGGCCTCCGTGACGATCTCCATCAGCGGCATCCCGGCCCGGTTCAAATCCACCAGCGTATAATTGCCGGCGTGGGTGTTCTTGCCCGTGTCCTCTTCCAAATGCGCCCGGTGGATGCGAATGCGTTTGGTGTTGCCGTCGGCCAGTTCAATGTCCAGCCAGCCGTTGCGGCATTGGGGCAGTTCGTATTGGGAAATCTGATAGCCTTTGGGCAGGTCCGGGTAGTTGTAGTTTTTGCGGGCAAAGACGGCGGTTTCGGCGATCTCACAGTTGAGCGCGATCCCCGTGCGGATGGTGGCCTCCACCGCGGCCCGGTTGATCACCGGCAGCGCGCCGGGCAGCCCCAGGCAGACCGGGCAGGTGTGGGTGTTGGGCGGGTCGCCCTGATAGTCCGCACTGCACCGGCAGAACATTTTTGTCTTCGTCAGCAATTGGGCGTGGACTTCCATGCCCACGACGACGGAATAGGTGGTTTCGGGTTGTGGTTCTACGATTGTCATTTTGGGGTGAATATCCTATGCGCCGATGAGCAGCACTTCTTGGGAGCGTTTGTTGGTGGAGAGTGTGTAGGTATAGTCGCCGAAGACGGCCACCCGCACGTCCGATTTGTATTTTGCCATCAGCGAACGCAATTCGTCGATACTGGGAATACCATCGCTGCGGTACGAGACAACCAGAATGCTATCTGCGAATTGCTCGAAACAGTTATCGAACGCTGCGTAGATTTGTGATTTGTCGTTCCACGGATTGGTCTGGCGCACCATTCGCCGGTGCTTGGATTTCCAGTCGATCTGTTCTTCCCACTCGTCGTAGATACACAACCCTTCGAGAAAGTGATAGAAGTCCGCATAGTCCACGGCTACGCCGCGCTGGGAAATGTAGGGCGGGTCAATATAGACTAAATCATACGCGCCGGACAGATCGGCTATATCACCACAGATGGCTTGAGAGCGCCGTTCACCCGGAAAAACTGCCTGATTTGCTTCGTCTAAAAAACTGTGAAACCACTCGGCAAACGGTCTATCCCACGAGGCTTTATTGCCAAAGGAGCGCTCGACGTCGGCCAGACGCATATACAAATTCTTGCGGTGAAACAGATTATAGGGGCGTTTGACGATACAGGCTTGAGCCAATGCAAAAAAGAGCAATGTTTTGCGATACGGATTCGTTATTTCGCGAATGTTGCGAATTGTCTGGTCAATCCAGCGGTTCTCATCATCTGTAAAATAGATATTGTGAAATGTATCCTCTACAAATGTCGGGTAGTCGATGTGGACGTGTCGAGTCAGCACCCACGCCCGGTCCTGAGGGCGCACCAATACGTTGTCATTTTCAATCAGCGCCAGCGCAAACTGCTGGTTGAAGCGCAGAATGTCATTGTACGTGACCGATTTTCCCTCCTGCTTTAGCCGATAGCTGACGACACCCGTTCCGCCAAAAGCATCCAGAACGGTTGTAAAGTCCAGATCGCCAATCTGCGCCCATATCCATTCTACCAGTTTGGCTTTGCTGCCCTGGTAGCGGGTGGACGGAAAATGTGTTCCCAAACTTTCAAACAAGCGTTGCTGGTACATCGCAATTCCTAACGACAAATTATCACCTTTTACTCGGCAATGATAGCATAGGGAGAGAGTCGGAACAAACAATCCCGGCCTTTCGTTCCGTTGACAGCCGCGATAGGAATGGAACGCGGATGACGCTGATTGGGCTGATCAGAGCGGATAGATACTTTGTCACGGACGGGGCAGATGAAAGCAGATTTTGGACGCAAATTTTCGCAGGTGAATGCGGATAAAGACAAAGAAATCCGCGTTCATCCGCGTTTATCCGCGTCCTATTCTCTTGTGTTGTTTCTCATCGCTCTGCTTTTGACTGCATGCGGCGACGACCCGACGCCCACAGCCGTGCCGTCCTCAATCCCAGCGACTGTTCCCACCTTCACGCCAACACCCGTGACCGCCGCGCCTGCGGCAAACCAGCCCCCGAACCGCGCCATTTCGCCGGAGAGCAAACCCGTCGTCGTCGCCACAGACACCCCCGCGGCCACACCAAACACAGACGAGCGTCTGGTCCGGGCCAGCCATTTGCACCGCTACGGCCACTACACCGACGAGCAATGGCTGCTGCTGGGGTTGTTGGCCGACACCGGCGCGGATGAATCCCAGCGCCTCACAGTCCGCTATCGGCTGGCCGAGTCCTATCTGGCCGAGGACAACTTCGCCCTCGCCCTGGACAGCCTGGACAAATTTCAGGGAGAAGCCGTCGCTCTGGCCGCGGACGATCCTCGCCGAGTCAAAGCGATTTTTTTGCGGGGCGAAGCGCTGGCCGGACTGAATCGAATGAGTGAAGCCGCCGCGGCTTATCAGACTTTTCTGGAAAGCCACCCGGACCTGACCGGCGTTGTCCAGGAGATTATCGGCGATGGCTGGCAGCGGGCCGGT
>Ga0335396_10002614_pt1 | contig 21511 bp, 21 predicted proteins | sample FRY02_FD_205743 | JGI IMG/M metagenome (GOLD analysis project Ga0335396, IMG submission 205743) | Freshwater microbial communities from Lake Fryxell liftoff mats and glacier meltwater in Antarctica - FRY-02 (spades assembly) (version 2) | ecosystem: Environmental > Aquatic > Freshwater > Ice >... | reverse complement strand
GGACATATCTCTTCATGCATATATTTTTCAATATCTGAATTGCCACTTTCACTGTCAAAATACCTTCTTTCCAAATCTTTGACAAGTCCATGCCACGTTTCTTCGATCGTCGTATCTTTCCCAAAGCGATTTTTTCCTTCAACAAGATACGTTGTCCCTGTACCTTGGAGGAGCATCATCCGAGATTCTTGAGAAAGTTTCTTCACTGGTGTGTTGAGTTCTATTCCCTCATGTACTGCCATGGTCTTTATGAGGCGCATGTACCATGTTGTTTGATAAAAAAACTTTGGGTACGGCTGCATGCCACCCTCATTGACTGAAAGGTTTGGATTCAAGAGTGAGTCAGGATCAACGCGATATACAGTTCCAATTCCTTTGCACTCAGGGCACGCTCCAAGTGGAGAGTTGAATGAGAACATGCGTGGTTCGATTTCTGGAAGTGAAAGATTGCAGTTGGGACAGCTAAATTTCTCTGAAAAGAGGTGTTCCTCATCTGTCATGACGAGGATGACAAGTCCATCTGAGAGATTCGTACTTTGCTCAACTGCGGTTGTCAGTCTGGATCTCAAGTTTGCGGCAAAGACAGGATCTTTTGTGTCCTTATGTTGAATGGACAATGAGTCAAGATACACTTCTATAGTGTGTTTGTTGGTCTTTATGAGATCGATCTCATGATCGAGTGGAAACTCAAGTTTATCTACGCGCGCCTTTCTATATCCTTTGCTTTGGAGATTGTTAAAGAGATCGCGGAACTCTCCTTTGCGATCACGTACGATGGGTGACAAGATGTGAAAAATATGTGGCTTAATTTTATCCTCGAGTGTCTTTTTTTGAAGCATCTCAACAATTCGGGTCACAATTTCGTCGACTGAAAGTTTGCGGATTTCGATGTTGCAGTTTGGGCAGTGAGGATGCCCAACTTTCGCAAACAGGACACGGAGATAATCATAAATTTCTGTGATGGTTCCAACTGTTGAGCGAGGATTGTGAGATGCGGTCTTCTGATCGATAGAGATTGAGGGTGAAAGTCCTTCGATAAGGTCAACATCGGGCTTGTTCATGATGCCGAGGAATTGGCGTGCATACGCAGATAAAGACTCAACATAGCGCCGTTGACCTTCGGCATAGATTGTGTCAAACGCCAAAGAAGACTTCCCCGAACCAGAAACTCCCGTGAATACTATAAATTTATTCTTTGGTATTTCGATGTCTACGTTTTTGAGATTGTGCTCACGAGCACCTTTGACGGTTATTGTGTTTATCATAAGGAAAGAGGTACAAGTTTACACGGAAATGGACAGAGATTCAAGGTGTGTGCAAAACCGCACGCCAAAGATACGTGTGTAGTATATGCGATCAATAGCAAAGTAGCCATACGCGTACTAGAGTCCCTCTTTGAATATATTTTCTTCCTTAAGCTTCAAAGAGTTTAAAAATTCTACTAATTCTGAATAGGAAGGGTGGTTTTTCATCTCCTCGATAGTGCTACAATTCGGTCCACAAGCGAAATGAATTTCATAGTTCTCATTTCCATTGATAAATACAAATAATTGTCCACAGTCGGGACCACAATAAAATGATTTGTAAGTCTCTTTTCCGCCAATAAATACTTCAGAATTTAATTGATTTCCCATTCCAAAGTTTTCTAACTTTGTGCCATCTAAAGATTTTATAATACTGATAATTGCCCCATTTTTGACCTGATACGTACGTTCGTCATATCCCTCAAAATCAGGAGATGTAAGATAAAGTCCGCTCCATAAGGACGTAGAGGGAGGGGTTTCTTTTTTCCAGTCTGGAATAAGAGTGTAGATTAAGCTTTCATCTATACTACTTAATAAAGAAATATTAGGTGATTCTGCATCTTCGAATTTATAAAGTGTTTTAGTTTCTATTTCCAGACGGTAAGTAGGTGGACAAGAAATTCCTAAACATACTTGACGCTCAAAAACTACTTGTTCAAGAATAGTAATAGCTCCAATTGCGGAAATTGAGGCAATCATAAGCAAGTAAGAAAATCCAATGAGGTATTTTGAAAGAAAAGAGAGTGACCGCTGAAATATAAGATATCCAAGGAATATAGGTGGAAAGAGAATCCAGATGGTTAAATTACTGAACAAAAACCAAAGTGAATTACTAGGCATAAATTGAAAAGCTTTTACAATGCGTAATATTTGAGAGGAAGTACTAAAAATATAAATATCTAGGAGTAAGTATCCACTCAGCCAATAAAGGATGTTGAAGATATTTGCGACTGCAGTCATACAAATTATTAAAAGAATGAGAATCTTAGCTGGTTTATTTAGATGCGCTTCTATAACTTTTTTTGCGATGTACCAAGACCCAAAAAAAATTATAAAATTACCAAACACAAAAGGAAATTTTAAAATTGTCTCAATAAAAACCGATATCCACTCTATAGAATTGTTTATTATCATTTTTTAGTCTTATCCCTAACAGTCCATTTATTTTGTGGAGAATTCATACTATGCATTCATACTAACAGATATATCCATTCCTTACTCCTTCATCTCACGCACTTTATCCCTCAGCGCAATAGCTGCTTCAAAATTCATTTCCTCTGCATACTTCTTCATCTCACGCTCAAGCTTTTTGACCATCTTTTTTTTATCCATGGGTGTCATCGACTCAACTTCGATCGTCTCAAGTGCTGCAACATCAAACTCTCGCCACATCTTGTCAAACGTCGTATAATCCTCTTCTCCATGTTCTGCGATCTTTTCACGCAGGGGCTTGTAAATGGTTTGAGGAGTAATCCTGTGTTTTTTGTTATATGCAACCTGTGTGGCACGACGTCTGTCAATCTCTTCAATTGCAGTCTTCATGGAGTTTGTCATCTTGTCGGCGTACAAGATCACTTTTCCGTCAACATTGCGTGCCGCACGACCCATGGTCTGTGTTAGTGACGTGCGTGATCTGAGGAATCCTTCTTTATCTGCGTCAAGAATTGCAACGAGTGTGACTTCAGGAAGATCGAGTCCTTCTCTCAAAAGATTGACACCGATGAGAACATCAAATTCATTCTTGCGCAAATTATCGAGGACGTCTGACCGCTCAAGAGTATGAATATCTGAATGAAGATATGCAGCGCGGACTCCTTTTTCGTTTAAGAACTCTGTCAAATCCTCTGCCGTCTTTTTGGTCAATGTGGTAACAAGTGTTTTATCGCCTCGTTTCGCACGTGCTGCAACTTCTTTTATTAAATCTTCAACCTCAGTTATAGCTGGTCTGATCTCAATTTCAGGGTCAACAATCCCAGTCGGTCTTATGAGTTGCTCGACAACTGCCCCTTCGGACTGCTCTATCTCCCACTCGTCCGGCGTCGCCGAAACATAGATAAGTTTCGACGGAATACGATAAAACTCTTCAAACTTGAGAGGTCTGTTATCAAATGCTGAGTTGAGGCGAAAGCCAAAATCAATAAGCGTCTTTTTCCGCGCGTGGTCACCGTTGTACATCCCGCGGATCTGAGGGACTGTCATGTGAGATTCATCAATAAACACCACAAACTCATCTCCGTATGCGTGTTTAAAGTAATCGACGAGTGAGTGAGGGGGATCTCCGGGTTTTCTTCCATCAAAGTATCGTGAGTAGTTTTCGATACCATTGACATACCCGACTTCCTTTATCATCTCGAGGTCGTAGTTTACTTTGCGCAAAAGTCGTTCGGCCTCCAGATTTTTTCCTTGTTTTTTAAGGCTTTTATGCTCTTTCAGGAGGTCTTCTCTGATCTGTGATTCGGCATTTTTCAGTGCGCCAGGATCTGCCATATAAAGCTTTGCCGGATAGATAACGACGCTCTCATCTGCACTATTTAGTACCTTTCCAGAAAGTGGCTCGATATGCTCAATCGCTTTCACTCGTCCAAACTCTTCAATGATACGGACAGCATAATCTTGATACGGTAGATGGATATCCATATGGCTCCCACGGATCCGAAAGGAAGCGCGACTAAACTCAAACTCTGATCTCTCATACAAGAGCTCGGTCAGACGGAGTGCGAGGTTTTTCCAGTCAACGAAATCACCGATTGCAATCTCAAGCATAAACTTTCCGTACTCACTGGGCGAACCTATGTTGTAAATACATGAAACTGACGCAACGACAATTGCGTCCTTTCGCGTTAAAATATTTGTCGATGATTGTAGACGAAGTTTGTCAATAAGCTCATTGATATCTGCTTCTTTCTCAATATAGGTATCAGAGGCAGGCATATATGCTTCAGGCTGATAATAATCATAGTAGGAGACAAAGTACGAGACAGCATTTTCAGGAAAGTAATCACGAAATTCTTGATAAAGTTGACCTGCAAGGGTTTTATTATGAGATATGATGAGCGCCGGCATCTGGAGATCTTGAATAATATTTGCCATGGTGAACGTCTTTCCAGAGCCCGTGACGCCAAGAAGTACCTGATTTTTTAGTCCTTTTTTGATACCAGCTTCGAGTTCTGAGATTGCCACAGGTTGATCTCCAGTAGGCTTGTACTTTGACTGTAATTTGAACTGCATGAAGATATTATACTTCATCTCCTCAATTGAGCTATAATAGGGCAATGAAAAATCTTACACTTAAAAATTTCCCTGAATACGAGCTTATTGATACGGGGGAGGGTATGAGGCTTGAAAAATTTGGGCAGTACACCATAGCTCGACCAGATCCACAGATTCTCTGGGAAAAACATGCAGATGAAAAACTTTGGCAACAAGCAGATGCAGTGTTTGATGCACATCAAAGCGGCGACAAGTGGGTAACACGAGCACCTCTTCCAGAGCACTGGCCTGTGCATTTTCAAGACCTCACCTTTAACGCACGACTCACACCGTTTAAACACACGGGCATTTTCCCTGAGCAAGCTGTGATGTGGGAGTGGTCACAGAATCTTATCCGCAATGCGAAGCGTAAGATCAATGTTTTGAACCTTTTTGGATATACAGGAATTGCCTCTGTTGCCGCTGCAAAAGCAGGAGCTAACGTCACACATCTGGACGCCTCAAAGCCTGCAATCACGTGGGCAAACGAGAATATGAAAGCATCGGGACTTCCAGGAGACTCAATTCGATGGATCTTGGATGACGCAGTCAAATTCACCCGGCGCGAAATGACACGAGGAAATACATATGATGCCATCATCATGGATCCACCAGTGTATGGACACGGTCCACACAACGAGCCATGGGATTTTTATAAACATGTGCCCGTACTTCTTCAACAATGTAGCAAGATTCTCTCAAAAAACCCGCTCTTTTTTCTCATCAATGCCTATGCAATCTCTGCATCAAGTACGATGCTTGGCAATATTCTGGAAGACATCATGTCTCCGTATGATGGAAGTATTGAGTATGGAGAACTAACTCTGAAAGAATCACAGGGAAACCGACTCCTTTCTACAGGAATTTATGGGAGATGGGAGGCGAGATGTTAAATATTATTGGCGTGCCGATCGGAAATCTCGAAGATCTCTCCTATCGTCAGGCACGCACTCTCTGCTCCTCCGATATCATTCTAGCAGAAGATACGAGGGCAGCGCAAACGCTCCTCCACGCGGTGAAAAATCTTTTTGGAATTGAACCAATTGAAGGTCAACGAATTATTTCGTACTACAAACAGAAAGAGTTTGATAAACTCCCACAGATTATCACTGATCTTGAGCAGAGAAAAGAAGTTTCTCTTATATCTGAAGCTGGTATGCCTGTCATTTCTGACCCTGGCTATCTTTTGATAAAGACTGCCATCGCGCGCAGTATCCCATACACTGTCATCCCTGGACCATCTGCTGTGACAACTGCTCTTCTCCATACAGATTTTAAGACAGATCAGTTTATGTTCATCGGGTTTTTGCCAAAGAAGGAGTCACATCTCATAAAAATGTTAAAACAGCTTCAAGAAGTGAAGAAGATCATGAAAGATGTCGCATTCGTCGCATTTGAGTCCCCTCATAGGATTCATGCGACATTGAGGATCATTGATCAGATAGTACCTGAATCAAGGGTTGTAATCACTCGAGAACTTACCAAAAAGTTCGAGGAGATTTACCACGGGAAAGCGGGCGAGTTGATCGAAAACGAATACCGTGGTGAGATTACGATTGTGATGAATATATAATATGACGCACATAAAATTACTACAGTTTATTTAGAACAACGATATGCGATGTACGCGTTAGTTTGTAGTGGCGGCATTCATGACGCTATACTATATCTGTAATCAGTGCCATAAATGGCACCACTACACCATGTAAGTTCAACAATTGTAGTGGCGGCATTTATGACGCTTACTTAATTTCTAGCAATACCTTCATATACTTCACGAAGTGGTAAATTTTCTTTATAAGGATTCGCCTGTATATATTTTCGAATTCTCGATAATGCAGCTTCATTTCGAATCACATGTTCATAGTAGTTCCTTTGCCAAAGTGAAGAATCAATACTGCCTGTTTTCTTAACAGCAATAGTGCTGAGGGCTTTAAACCTTCTCCAAAACTCTGATAAATCCAGTTTTGAATTACGAAACATCAATATTACGTGAATATGGTTAGGCATGATCATCATAAAATCTATTTTAATCCCGTCAAGACTCATGGCTAAATTTACAAGAGTAGAGCGAACTAGATTATGAATGTCACCAACAAGATAATTTTTGGAGAAGTTTGTCTTGTTTGTGACAAAGAACCAACCGTTGTGATAGTCGTAGTTTTTGAGTCGGAGACCTTTATATGAATTTGAATCAGTATTCATATGGATATGTGCAATGAAGTGCCACAGCAGAATTAATATGTTTGGCCTGCCTGCCGGCAGGTGAATCGACCCACTACAAAAATAGTTAGTAAATGTGTAGTGGCGGCATTCATGACGCTATACTATATCTGTAATCAGTGCCATAAATGGCACCACTACACCATGTAAGTTCAACAATTGTAGTGGCGGCATTCATGACGCTATACTATATCTGTAATCAGTGCCATAAATGGCACCACTACACCATGTAAGTTCAACAATTGTAGTGGCGGCATTCATGACGCACATAAAATTACTGCTCGTACTCAGGAAAGTTGGCATCACCGTTTGTTTTAGGCTTAGCACCTTGTGGTCCGCGATTACTGTTCATCCATTCAATATAGGTACATCCCGTGGCTTTTTTAGTTTCACGATCCCATCCTGCAGTACTACATTTTTTCATTTTCTTTCCGGTTGCAGTAGTCGCAAGCACGAGATGTTCTCCACATGTTGGGCATTTTTCTTCTATATCTTCCTTTGTACCATTGAACCATTCAACAAAGTCACATCCAGTCGCTTTTTTAGTTTCACGATCCCATCCGCCTTTGCTACACTTCTTCATCTTTTTGCCTGTTCGTGTGGTCATCATGACAAGAGGTGCTTCACATTTTGGACATTTTTCATCAAGCTCTTCTGGCTCAGGTTGAATCCATTTCACATAATCACAGCCTTCAACCTGACGTGTCTCAGGATTCCATGCGCCTGCGGAGCATCGCTGCAACTTCTTTCCTGTCGGGGTTTCTTCAACTGGCGAAAGTGCTTCATTGCACTTGGGACAGTTGCTTTGGGTGTCATTTTTAGTCATGTACTCATGATAAACGGTGAATGGAGATAATGCAAGACGAATGTGTAATTACACATCAGTATATGCCTCTTTAATCACGAAATTGATGAGTTCAGCAAAAGTCATACCTATTGCCGCAGCTTCCTTTGGAATAAGTGAGGTCTTCGTCATACCAGGAAGTGTGTTTGTCTCCATAAAATAAAGCGTTCCATCTTTGAGCAGAAAGTCAGAACGAGAGTATGTCTTGCATCCCAACAGTTCATGAATATCACATGCCAGCTGAGAAATATTGTCAGAGTCTTCTTGTGGTATATGGTCTGGTGGGGTGATCTCAAGGGCTCCCCCTTCTTCGTACTTTGAGGCGTAATCAAAGAATGTTGATTTTTGAGGAATAATCTCAACGGGTGGAAGCGTCGTAAAGGTTCCATCCTTTGATTGTAGGCAGCCACAGGTGAGTTCGAGTGCATCCTGAATATATTCTTGGAGAAGTCCGAATCTATATTTACCGGATTTTTTCTCAGTGAGGATCGCTTTTTTTAACTCAGTTTCGCTCATTACAATATGTACGCCAACTGTCGAACCGAGTGTGTTTGGCTTATAAATCAGAGGATACTCAAGTCCTTCATATGAAAGTTCCTTTTCGAGATCAATTAGGATAGTGTTGGGAATCTCAACAATGCCGAGCGACTGCACAACAAGTGATGTACGGTACTTATCCATGGCAAGCGAGCTTGCAGCACTTTCAGAACCCGTGTACTTGATTCCATAATACTCAAGCATATTTTGAAGACGCCCATCTTCCACAAACTCTCCGTGAATTCCAGCAAGTAGACAGATATCAGTTTCTTTTAAATGTGTCTCGATTGCAATATGGAGTGGCTTGAAGAGATCTTGACCTTCTGGAATGGAGAATGTATCTGGGAGTAAGGTAAACGCGGCATTGAGCTCCCGGTCAATATACAACAATGAAACCGTGTACTTTGTTTTATCAATTGCTTCGAAGATTGAGCGTGAACTGTTTATTGAAACTTCATGTTCTGAAGATGGTCCACCACAGATAAGAGTGACATTCATAAGAGATATTATACCTTATGCTTGAGGAGCAGTGCCCCAACAAATATAAGTCCACTCATGACGGCAATCGTGGGTCCTGACGGAAGGTTGAGGTAGTACGAAAGTACGAGACTACCGATAGTTGTGACAGCAGCAATAATCGGTGCATACAGAATCATTGTCGCAAGAGATGTTGCAAAAAGGCGAGCAGTCGCAGCGGGTATGATGAGGAGTGCATTCACAAGTACAATTCCGACAAGCTGTATCCCAAGCACAATCGCGATCGCAAGTCCGGCGTGATATATCATGTCGAGTCGAGAGACGCGTATTCCAAGAAGAGTTGCATACTTAGGATCAAATGAAATATTAAAAAGCTTTTTTTGGTTGAGATGCAGAAATGTGAGAAGAACAACAGAAACGGCTATCATGAGATAAATACTACCCCATGAAATACCCAAGATGCTTCCAAAGAGAAATGACATGAGTTCAGGTTGATACCCTGGTGTGATAGAAAGGAGAATGACACCAACTGCCATTGATACGGGTAACAGTATCCCAAGGAGCGTATCGATCGGGAGGCGTGTTTCTTTCCTGAGAAGCGGGATCACAAACGATACCATGACAGCATAGAGCATCGCGGTAAGCAATGGATTCAGCCCAAGGAGAATTCCCAATGCAACTCCAGTGAGCGAAGAATGTGCCACTGCGTCTCCAAAAAATGAAGAACGTCTGAGAATCACAAATATGCCAAAGTACGCAAGGACACAAGACACAAGAATGCCGCCGATGAGCGCGCGTTGCATAAAAGGGAGCATGAGAAGTTCCATAGGTTAGTGATGATGTCCGTAAAATTGCAACCCATGTCCATATAGTTTGGTAAACATGTCTTCGTTTAATGCTTTTTGAGGAGGGCCAGAGCAGACCATCGTTCGGTTTATGCACACGACTTGGCGTGCAAATGAATACACGATATCAAGCTCGTGTGTCGCGATGAGTACTGTCAACTTTTTCGCTTTCACCATCTCGTTTAAGAGTGAGTAGAATGACTGCTCTCCCCCTGCATCAATCCCCGCCTCTGGCTCGTCCAGGATGAGAAGTTGCGGATCCCTCAGCAGCGACCGGGCAAGGAGTATTCGCTGCAGCTGCCCTCCGGAAAGCTCAGAAAGCTGTGCGTTCTTTTTTCCATCCATCTTGACTTGCGTGAGAAGCTCTTCAATCTCGTGATCAAAGTTTTGATCTGCACATGAGAGGTGCAAGAACTCACTAACCGTGATAGGAAAGGATGTGTCAAATTGAAATCGTTGAGGGACGTATCCCACGAGATGGAGCTGTTCTTTCATGGGCTTTCCATTAAATTGAATAGAACCTGTGTGCGGGATAAAGCCAAGGATTGCACGAAGGAGTGTTGACTTACCTGAACCGTTTGGACCAATGAGTGCCGTGATTGAGTAAGGCTCAAGTGAAAAGCTAATACTTTCAACTGAAGAATGTGAGGCTCCAGGATATGTTACAGAAATGGTTTTAAGTTGGAGAAGTGTATTCATGGTTTAAGGGTTTTTGATCTTCATTCCATTATAGCGCAATAGGTTGATGTATGACTCTCGTCCAGGAACACCACCGATGGGATCAAGAACTGAAATTTTGACACCAAGATCTTTGGCAATCGGTTCAAGTGTTGCCGTTGAAAACTGAGGTTCTGCATAGATTACAGAAATTTTATCCGCTTCAATATGTTCGATAAACTCACTTAAATATTCAGGAGTTGGTTCTTCACCGGGGAATTCTTCGAAAGTTGTGATAATTGTTAGACCATTTTCCTGAGCAAAGTAACTCCAGGCATTATGAAATGTTGCAATATTTTTATTATCTAGAGCTTTCATTCGATCTTTTGAATATTCCTGTAATTCATTCAGTTGTGCGATGTATTTGGCATAGTTGACGTTTATAGAATCTTCAAGTGTAGGGTATCTTGTAATTAATTCGTCTTTTACTTGAGTTGCGATTCCTTTTGCATTCTCGATACTCAACCAGTAGTGTGGGTCTATTCCTTCGTCTTTATGATCTTCCTCAGACTCAATAATTTCTTCACCTTCATGTGTATGATCTGACCCGGAAAATTCCATTAATTTAATGTTTTTATCGACTATCGTATGATCTCTCACACCTGCAGATTCAGCTAAACGCAAAGCCCAATCATCAATGCCATGACCAATCATGAAAATGGTATCTGAACCTTGCAACAGTTTTATATTTTCAGGAGAAGGATCGAAGGAATGTGGGCTTGCACCGGGTCGAAGAATAAGCACTGTTTCAATTTCATCTCCGGCAATATTTCTCACTATATCGTAAAGTGGGAAAATTGTAGCTGAAACTTTTGCAATATTTTCACTTGGGCGGGCAGTTTTTTTCGTCACGTATTGATAACTAGAAAATCCAATAATCAAGGTTAGTAGAACGAAAATAAATATTTTTTTCATAACTCTAGTATATGCAAATGATTTGCATTTGTCAAGCTAGACTAACTAATTGGGTTTGGACGTGCTTTGTGGATTTCATCAATCTTTTCAAGAACATCACCTGATAATGTGATCTCAATGCTTGCAAAATCACTCTTTAGCTGCTCCATATTTGTTGCTCTGATAATGTTACTTGTCACGAAAGGACGGTCATTCACAAATGCAAGCGCCATCTGTGCCGGATCAAGTCCTGAATCTTTGGCAAGCTGGACATAGGCTTCGACTGCAGGTTGGGCATATTTGGATTATATCTCTCCGAGTTTCTTCCTCCTGAATACGCAAATCGTGAGCCTTTGGGAATGACTCCACAAATATACTTGCCCGCAAGAAATCCGTGCGTAAGCGAAGTATTTACTCTATCCCTGCACTTCTTAATATTTCTTTATCTGTGAGAAGTGGGATGGGAGTTGTCAGCTTATCGTTCACTGTTTTCAGAATGAAATTTGCAAGAAGTCCATTCAGGATGGTCCCCGAGTGTATCCCATCTTTCAACAGTGCAGATTGTGGATTGTTTTGTGGAAGATATTGGTCAAGCGATACTCCCCCAACAGTGACTTGATACTCGTTTTCTGATGTTCGAAGGGTACGATAGTACTCCTGGATATCAATGATTGTTACACCATCATACTTCGTAGCCATCTGCATTATTTTGTCATTTGTTGTTTTAATTGCCTCTGTGACACGAAACCTGTGCATTGGTATAGGAAATGCGAGTTTTACCGTTGTGAGATTCCCCCAGTCAGGAATGGTGACAATCACAATCTGTGGAGTTCCAGATCTTTTCACGGTCTCTACGGCAGTCTCTATATTTGCAACAATCTTGTTTTGCTTATCAAAAAGATCTTCGGGTGACACTTCTTCACGGTATAGTTGATCATACTGATTGTCATAAATAAAAGGAGCATAATCATTGGCACCTATAAAGATTATGACAACATTAACATTCTCATTTTTGACATATGTTGCAAGACTCACATGTTGATTTTGATCAATCATAGATTGTGCTGTTGCACCAGACCGTGCAAAGTTGTATTCATACCCTTGTCGCCGTGGTTCCTCGTAGTATGACCATGGACCAAAATCAACTCCTCGTTCTTGAGCGAGAATTTCAACCCAATTGAATGTGGCATTTGAATAGTTACTACCTCTATTATCATCTGATCTATACTCATCAGATTGGCTGTCACCGATGACTCCAATACCTTTCAACTCAATTTTTTGATAGGGAGGTCGCTGTACAAAATATCTCAATATATGATCTGTCAGAAGTTCAGGGTGGTATTTGGCAAGAAACACTCCTGCCACCCCAACACAGCAGAAAAACAATAAAAAGGCATATGTGATAAACTTAAATATCGATTGGATTGTACGGATCATACGAAGACATTGTATCAGACTGACTGTCTGCACAGCTTATGAAAAAAAAATATAAAGTATTAATGATCGGAGGAGGATTGCTCCTGATAGTTTTGGGAGGCTATATTTCAAAAGATACCATTACCTCTTTAACAGATTCAGGAAAGACCATGACAGAAAAAGAAGTCTCTGTTGATATCGAAGTTGTAGCAGAAAAATTAGCGATCCCATGGGAGATTGTATTTTTGCCAGATAACTCAATCCTTGTCACTGAGCGTCCGGGGAACCTTCTTCACATTGATACCAATCAAACAAGAATTCCTGTCGCAGGCGTCGAGCATATCGGCGAAGGAGGACTCCTAGGCATGGCGCTTCACCCAGAGTTTCAAACAAACCACTTCCTGTATTTATATTTGACCACGCAAACGCCACAAGGTCTCGAAAATAGAGTTGAGCGGTATGTTTTTGAAAACTCAGAACTATCTGATAAAACACCTATCATCTCAGAGATTCCAGGAGCAAAGTACCATGATGGTGGCAGAATTGCCTTTGGACCAGATGGATATCTCTATATTGCAGCAGGTGACGGCGGAGATGAAGACGCTGCTCAAGATAAAAACTCGCTGAACGGCAGTATTCTCAGAGTCTCAGAAGATGGATCAATCCCGGACAATAATCCTTTTGGAACTGCAGTATATAGCTACGGTCACCGAAATGTTCAGGGTCTTGCGTGGGACGATGAAGCAAGATTATGGGCAACAGAGCACGGAAGAAGCGGGATTCAATCAGGCTTTGATGAACTGAATCTCATTGTTCCTGGAGCAAATTATGGATGGCCAGTGATTGAAGGTGATGAGTCAAAAGTTGGTATGACGTCGCCAATTCTTCAGTCGGGTGCAGATGACACATGGGCACCCGGTGGAATAACGTATTTCAAGAATAGCTTATACTTTGCTGGACTTCGCGGAGCAGCATTGTATCGAGTACGATTGAAAGCAGGAAAAGCTGAGAAGGTTGAAATGTATTTGAGAGAAGAGTATGGACGTCTGAGAACAGTCCAGATCGGTCCGGATGGGTTTATATACATTTTGACGAGCAATACTGATGGAAGGGGAAAAGCTCAAGAAAATGATGACAAGATACTACGTATTAACCCAGCGTTTTTTTCAAAGTAGATACTTATGCCAAAACCATCTCCCATTTTTTATACTCAATCAGGATTTAAGACACTGCAGGAAGAGTTTGACGCTTTGGAGGTAAAGCGACCAGAATATGTGAATGAACTTGCCAAAGCTGCAGAGATGGGTGACCGCAGTGAGAATGCTGCGTATAAATACGCAAAGCAGCGTCTTCGTCAGACCGATAGCCGGATTCGATATTTGCAAAAGCTCTTGAATCGTGCGGTGATTGTCAAAGCGTCTCAGTCTGAGTTTGTTGAAATTGGAAGCACTGTCACGTTAAAAAAAGGTGAGATAGAAATCACCTATCAAATTGTTGGAGGAAATGAATCTGATCCTTCAAAAGGATTACTATCTTATCAATCCCCTCTCGGGCAGGTTTTACTCAGGAAAAAAGTGGGCGACGAAGCTCTGTTGAAGTTGGAAGAGAGAAGTATTTTGTATGCAATTGTGAAGATATCGGTTTAGCTCACATCCACCTCCTTTGAAAACCCGCTTGGAAGTTTGATATTTGAAAAGTAGACTCGTTTGAAAGACCAAGAGCTCTCAATCCACTTTCGAATATCCCAACAGACTTGATCGTATTTTCCAAGATCGTAAAATTTTTGCGTAATCCACCAAGAAACATTCACATCAAACCCTTCTTCACTCTTTGCATCCGACATCTCAGATCTTGGAGGATAAAAATAGATGCATCCCAAACACTCTGTTTCATCAAGGTTCATAATGGTGAAGGCAAAAGATGAGTTAGATTCAAACTCTCGTTGGTGCCAACTCAAGTCAATGAGATCTTCTTCAATGGTAAGATCTGGAGTTGGCCATGTTCCGCCACGTGTTTTATGGATTATGTCGATACTCGATATGACTGCAAAGTAGTCAAGGTACACGTCTCTCGCACAGAGCTTTCGAGTGATGTAATCCTCTTTCACGAGATTTGTTGGGGTAAAGTTTTTTTGGATGAACATAAAGAAATTATGGCTTAATACAAAGTATATGTCAATACTACTGCGGCGCTATATATTTCAAGATGAATCATATAGTTATATACAAATCCATACCTCTTTTTCAAAAGCAAATAAGGAAATATAAAGGAGAGTATGATTGCTGCAAAGGCAAATAACAAATCGATAAGCAGGTCCAGTCTAAAAATTTGAAGTATATGAATTGCTCCAAATCCAATGACAAGTATTTTTTGTAATCAGGTTCAGTGCAAGTCCTTCTCTATGCAGTTTCAGGATAAGTATCGAAATGAGTAGTTGTTGAAGCAGTACATCAATCGGTTTTGCATAAACATAAAAATCATTCGTTATGAGGAACGAGGTGCCTTCTGGATTGAATGGCCAGTTTGGGATATCAAGATAATTGAGTATGAAATAGCTTATAAGCAGGTGAATCGAAATTGAAGTAATGAGTAAATCGGCAACCTTGAATGGATGAGCATTTTTAACTATTTTTTTGAGAATTTTTTGATTGTTAAATACAACAAATCCTATTATGACAAGATGGATGAGTATCACAAGTTTGTGTATTGCATCATCAAAAACCTAACCGAAATATAATAGATTTCAATGTATTAAATAGTCATTGAAATCTATGAAAATTAAGTTAGATATGAAAACAAAAAGAGGTATTGTTGATCAATACAAAAAAGAGTATCGTAAAAAAAGTACGAATAAATTACGAAGAGGTGAGATATTAGATAAGATTTGTGAACTGACTTCGTTAAACAGAAAGTATGCTTCGACCTGTTTATCAGGGAGCGTAAAATTACTAAAGAACAAGGATAAAAAGAAAAAAAGGAATGTTACGACATATTATGATAGTGAGGTTAAAAAGCACCTTAAAAAGGTATGGGAGTTAAGTAATCAGACATGTGGGAAATTACTAATATCACAAATACCAGTATTCCTTCCGTTCTATGAACAAAAATATGAGTTATTAAGTGAAAAATTACATTCTAAATTACTTAGCATATCACCCGCCACAATAGATAGGTTGTTATCTAGTGAGAAGAAAGGTCTTTTTGCAAAACGCACTTTTAGTCCAAACAACTCAAGCTTAAAAACCTTAGTTCCAATTCGAACACATGATGAATGGAATATGAGAGAGGTGCCAGTAGGACATGTACAAATCGATTTAGTACATCATTGTAATGGAGATGTATCAGGAGATTACATTCATACGTTAGAAATGGTTGATTACCAAACTGGTTGGTCACAATCTAAAGCATGTATTAATAGAGCACAGATACATGTTCATGCTGCTCTTCAAGAGTCTATGACTGACTTCCCCTTTGAGCTTGTACATATCCATTATGATAATAGCTCAGAGTTTTTAAATGATCAGATGTTGAGATTTTGTAAGCACAAAAACATTGAATACTCTAGAAGTAGATCATACAAAAAGGAAGATAATTTTTTTGTAGAAAACAGAAACAGACACTTGATACGAAAGAACATAGGGTATATGAGATACGAGGGAGAGGTTGATCTTTTTCTACTCAATGAATTGCACAAAATATTTAATTTATACACTAACTTTTTTCTACCACAAAGAAGGTGTATTAAGAAGATAAAAGTTAACAAAAGAATGAAGAAAAGTTATGATAAAGCAAGGACACCTTTTGTTAGGGTTATGGAACAAAAAGATGTTTCAAAAGAAGTTAAACAAGCTATATTGAAACAATACAAAAACATGAATCCAATAACTTTAAAGATAAAGTTAATAGCATTACAAAATATTCTAATTTTGAATAAAGAGGCAAGACAAAAAAGAGCAATACAATATGCAAAAAGTAATAATTTGAAGATTAATTTTGGTTAGGTTTTTCGTGAGGCATCGGTTTTTATTTGGGTTAGGTTTTTATTTGAGGCATTACTGGTTTTGTATTAGATACAATAAAAATTCCTCAAGAGCAACCCCGTTAGATAAAAACAGAAATTCCTCAAAGTAAGATGAACATATAAAATCAATCATCTGTAGAAAATTTGATTGATTTTAAATATGTTAAAAGAATTTGAGATGAAACTAACACAAAAACTTGCCGAAGAGTATAAAAGAAGTATAAAAAGTGAAAGGAGTAATATTTTAGATGAGTATTGCAAATTGACAGATGTAAATAGAAATACAGTATCTAAGAGGTTTCAAAAGGTGATACGAAATCCGTACCCCGTTGCTCTAGTAATTATGTGTATTTTTATTCCTTTATTTAATAACCTTTGAAAGACTGGTCGAAGATACTCCATTCGTTTGGAAGTTATAAAGGGACTTTCAATAATTACCTCACTTTTACAATTATCTAAGTCTTTCAAAAATGCATTATAAAAATCTTTTTCGGTATGAAGAGTAGAGTTGAATTGTTTTGGTCTAGAAAAGAATATCATTTTAATACCTCCTCTTGATCTAAAATCTTAACTTCTCCGTTATAATATAGAAAGCCTTGTTCCTTGAGTATTTGGTAAACTTGCAATAGATTGTCAAAAAAAGAGTTCCACCTGAGGGACAGAGAGCTCACCAAGTATTATCATTTTAACTTTAGTTAGAATTATAATGTTTGATTGCTGGTGTAAAATCCTCATATTCTTGTGAATAAACAACATCGAACCCCCGAGGTTCGGGAAGTTTCATTAGAAATCACCTATCAAATTGTGGGAGGAAATGAATCTGATCCTTCAAAAGGATTACTATCTTATCAATCCCCTCTCGGGCAGGTTTTACTCAGGAAAAAAGTGGGCGACGAAGCTCTGTTGAAGTTGGAAGAGAGAAGTATTTTGTAAGCAATTGTGAAGATATCGGCGTAAATAAGAGTTGTCTCATACATTTTGTTTACTTCTTCCCATAAGTGACTCTCAAAGCATCACCATCTTTGATCTCTTTTTGTAATGCATTTTTTACCTCGTCTTCATTGATATAAAATGTCAAAGCATTAGCATCATTCGTACAGTACGTTTCTTTCAATCCTGTTGTGAGGCATTCAGAAGTCAAGTTAAACGGAAGTGTTTCAAAAAAATCATCCCACGTGACTGCTTCTTGTCTGATGTGAATAGTGTTAGGGGAAGAGGCTTCTATATACACATCTTCTGAAAGGTTGTGATACATAGGAAGGGTGAAGATCCGTTTCGTTCCATGCGTGTATATCTCAAACGTTGCCTCCTTGCTGACAGGTTCTGAAGTCACTGATATTTTTTGAGTTATTTCAATCACTTTCTCTTGAGAAGGATTAATACCCTTTTTCTTACTAAGAGCATCTTCAAATGTTGTTGGCAGTTGAGTCCAACGTTCAGGCAAATGTGAAAGTGTCCATGCTTGTAGTGACCTATCGGCGCCACTCCAAATAAATAATGCAGTGATGAGAACTATGAGTCCAAACACTTGACGAATTTTTGTACTTTCTCTTTTGATTATGACTAATTTTCTCGTGAGGGAATTTCCTCCACGGGCAATGTAGTACAAAGGAAGTCCTGTGCCAACGGCATATGCAAGCGTGATAAACACAGAAGATATGGAGAAAGATCCAATCGCAGAAAGGGTAGCAACTGATGCAAGCACAGGTCCGATGCAGGGTGTCCAGACAATGCCTAAACTCACTCCTGTTACGACTCCTCCCCAAAAGCCCTCGCCTGTTTTTTGGGGTTGGATATGCCAGTACTTTTCAATCCATACCTGAATAGTACTCCAGATGGATGGGAATATAAGAGTAAACGCAAATACAATCAGCAGTCCGACTGCAAAGATTCTTACCGTGTCTGCAGATACTGAAAGTACGCGCACAACTGTGGCTAAAAGTAACGATGCTACAGTAAAGCTTGCCACAAGACCCACAACAGTGCCTTGAATTCTTTTTTTATTTCCATCAATACCACTAGCCAGCACTATGGGGAGGATAGGAAGGACACACGGGGAAAATACCGTCAGCACTCCTGAGACAAATGCAATGAGGACAAGAATCAACATGAGTTATATGTTTTCAATCTGTTGTAATAACGTGTCAAAGTCACCACCAATCCATCGCTTTTCTTCCTGACCGTTTTGATCAAGCACAATAAGTGTATGCTGTGTCGTTACTTCATATGTCTTTTTCATTTCTGTGTCATTATCATAATCTACTTTCATTATTGTAATATCTTGTGGGATCTCTTTATTTCTTTCAATGATTTCCTTATCAAGCTCAGAACATGTCTGGCACCAGTTTGTTGCTGCAAAAAAAAGAATGGTATTTCCTTTTGTGAGTGCATTTTCTTGAGCTGGCTCTGAATATGGAATGTAGCTCATAACGTCCATGAATACAGGGTTATTTTCACTTGTAATACTTTTTGAACTCGCACTTTGTTTGTACACAGTAAATCCACCTAAAATAATGATGACGAGCGCTCCAAGAATGATGTTAAATGGCTTCATGTGTTTGAGTATAAATTTATCTGTATGGTGTGTCAAGGAAAGAGTGGAGGTTGTTGTATATCTTCAATACAGTGTATATGTCAATACTGCTGCGGCGCTATATATCCCAAGATGAATCATATAGTTGTATACATACCCATACTTTTTCTTCAAAAGCAAATAAGGAAATATAAAAGAGAGTATGATTGCTGCAAAGGCAAATAACAAACCGATAAGCAGGTCCAGTCTAAAAATTTGAAGTATATGAATTGCTCCAAATCCAATGACAAGTATTTTTGTAATCAGGTTCAGTGCAAGTCCTTCTCTATGCAGTTTCAGGATAAGTATCGAAATGAGTAGTTGTTGAAGCAGTACATCAATCGGTTTTGCATAAACATAAAAATCATTCATTATGAGGAACGAGGTGCCTTCTGGATTGAATGGCCAGTTCGGGGTATCAAGATAATTGAGTATGAAATAGCTTATAAGCAGGTGAATCGAAATTGAAGTAATGAGTAAATCGGCAACCTTGAATGGATGAGCATTTTTAACTATTTTTTTGAGAATTTTTTGATTGTTGAATACAACAAATCCTATTATGACAAGATGGATGAGTATCACAAGCTTGAAGTTATTTATGAATACAATTGAGGATGCTGATGTGAGGGCAAAGAGGATGACAAAGGAAATAATTGCTTTTGTCATGTTGCGTCCACCTCCGAGGTGTTCTTGGTAATAAAAATTAAATCTCTAACTTAACTTTTCGTAAAGTCATTGCATTGATGACCACAATCACACTGGACATACTCATCAAAAGAGCTCCAACTGCGGGGGTGAGTCTAAAGCCAAAAGGAATAAATAACCCTGCAGCGGCAGGAATTGCCAAAACATTGTATCCTACTGCCCAAAACAGGTTCTCTACCATTTTTTTGTAAACTTTTCTTGAAAGTACAATCAAGCGAACTATGTGTTGCGGATTACTTTGTGTGAGAATAATATCACCAGCCTCAACTGCCACATCCGTGCCAGCTCCTATTGCTACACCAACATTTGCTTGAGTGAGTGCTGGGGCATCGTTTACCCCGTCTCCAGCCATGATAACAATATTCCCATTGCCCTGTAGCTCTTTAATGTGTTTATACTTATCCTCTGGCAAAACTTGAGCAAAAACAGTATCAATACCTAGTTCGTTTGCAACTCCCTCAGCAGACTCTTTTGTATCGCCAGTAAGCATCGCTACTTTTACTCCAAGTTTATGTAACTCTGTAACAGCCCGTTTAGATTCTCCTTTTATTTCATCACTGAGAGAAATGATTCCGAGGACTGCATCTGCACTTGCTACAATCACAGGCGTTTTGCCCATATTGGAAAGGTCACTTAACGCTGTTTCTGTTTCAGAAGTAAAGAGATTTCTTTCTTCCATCAATCGTCTATTCCCCACAAAGTATGTGTTACCATTCACAGTAGCTTGCATTCCCCTGCCTGCGAGATTTTTAACATTTTCCGCTTCAGGTATTTTTATACTTTTTTTCTTTAGATAATTAAGAATTGATGTACCAATAACATGAGATGAGTGAGATTCAATCGCTCCAGCCACTGAAAGAAATTCATCTTTGGTTCCTGAGAGCGTTTTTACATTTGTGACTCCAAATTCACCTTTGGTAAGTGTCCCGGTTTTGTCAAATACAACATAATCCGCATCCTTAACAACTTCGATTTTAGCCATGTCTTTAATAAAAACTCCGTTGTTGACAGCACGTTTGGTAGCAATAGTCGAAACTGTTGGAATAGCAAGTCCTAGTGCGTGTGGACAGGCAATAACAAGTACAGTTATCGCCATAGTTGCTGCAAACACAAATGGCTGACTTGTCAAAAGAGACCAATAAAGTAAGGTAAGAATTGATACAGAAAGAGCGGAGAACGTGAGCCATTTAGAAGCGCGATCTGCCAATTTTTGTACAGAGGGCTTGGTTTGTTTGGCAGAGGCGATAAGCGTCTGAATTTGACCTATGGTAGATGATTCTCCAACTCGAAGGAGCTTGATTTCTACTGAGCCGTCAAGATTGATTGCTCCGGCTACTACCTTAGAATCGACAGTCTTTTCGGCTGGTTTAGATTCACCTGTAATATGTGATTCGTTAAAGTTACCACTTCCTTTTATGATTTCTCCGTCTGCAGGCACTTTTTCTCCAGCTTTAACGATTACTACATCGCCTTCTTTCAATGAATCTATCTCTACTTCCATTATGCCATTGTCAGTTTTTAAATGAGCCTCTTTTGGTAAAAGCTTTGCAACCTCTGCCAGAGCGTCACCTGCTGCAGTTGATGATTTAGCCGATGCATTTACCATTGGGCTTTCGAAAGTAATAGAAAGTGATAGACCGAATTATCCAACAAGAATTAAAACTGAAGATAAACCACACTATGTGTACAACGAAATTACAGGGCAAT
>Ga0335396_10002609_pt1 | contig 21521 bp, 12 predicted proteins | sample FRY02_FD_205743 | JGI IMG/M metagenome (GOLD analysis project Ga0335396, IMG submission 205743) | Freshwater microbial communities from Lake Fryxell liftoff mats and glacier meltwater in Antarctica - FRY-02 (spades assembly) (version 2) | ecosystem: Environmental > Aquatic > Freshwater > Ice >... | reverse complement strand
ACCTCCTTCTAAAGGTATTTATGTTAATCCCATAGACCGTTGGACAAACCAATACTTTGTTAGGAATAAAATTGCTTGGCCTAAATTGGTGGATGATCGAATCTTTTTAAGAAGGTTATTCATGGACATCATTGGTTTATTACCCAATCAACAAGAGATTGTCGAATTTATCAGAGATCCCAGACCTGATAAACGGGCAATCTGGAGTAAAAAACTTCTGAACCGTGAAGATGACTATGCCATGCACTGGCTTACGTTCTGGAATGATGCATTAAGAAATGATTATACCGGAACCGGATATATCACTAATGGTCGGTATGCAATTACCGACTGGTTGTATCAATCGATTAAATCGAATAAGCCCTATGTGGAGTTTGTCAAAGAACTTGTCAATCCGGACGATAGTTCAAAAGGATTTATTGAAGGTATAAAATGGCGGGGTGTTGTGAATTCAAGCCAGAGAACTGAAATGCAAGCCGCACAAAATGTATCGCAGGTATTTTTAGGTCTGAACCTGAAATGCGCTTCTTGCCATAATAGTTTTATAAGCGACTGGAAACTGGAAGATGCCTACGCATTTGCCAATATTTTTGCAGATACCACGCTTGAAATTAATCGTTGCGATAAACCTACAGGCAAATTCACCGATGCAAGAATGCTCTGGAAAGAACTTGGAAGTATTGACAATAATGCAAGCGTTTCAGTAAAAAGAGCACAACTGGCCGGAAACTTGGTCCAACCTCAAAATGGCCGTTTGTATCGTACTCTGGTAAACAGAATGTGGGCCCAGATAATGGGACGCGGTTTTATTGAGCCTTTAGACGTGATGGATAATGAACCTTGGAGTCAGGATATGCTTGATTGGATGGCTTTCAATTTTCAACAGAATAATTCAAACATTAAAGATCTGATCTATCTGATTACTAGTTCTAAAACCTATCAATTACCTTCAGCAGGATTTAAAGATCCAAATGAAATTATTTCACAGGAATATAAATTTTCGGGAAGGCTAAGAAAAAGAATGTCTGCTGAACAGTTTTCTGATGCCGGATCTGCCTTATTTGGCCCTATTTTCCCTGATTCAATGGTCAGATACCGACCAGGTAATAAAGTCCTGAACGATCAAACAATTAAATTAAACCCGCGCGCATCGCAGGTAGTCAATAACCCCTTTCTTACTGCATTGGGCCGGCCAAATAGGGAAACAGTCTCAACAAGCAGGGAATCTCAGGCCAACCTTCTGCAGGCTCTTGAATTAACCAATGGTGAGCGTTTTAATACCATGCTCAAAAAAGGTGCTGAGAACTGGAAGCAGAAATATAAAAGTGGAGATCTGATCATTAAAGAGATATACAAACAGGCATTGGGGCGTGAAGTTCGCACAGATGAATATAAAATCGCAATCAAAATATTGGGAAACAACCCTAAAACCGATTCCATTCAGGATCTGTTTTGGGCTATGATGTTGCTTCCCGAATTTCAAATTATCTATTAATATTTAATTATTAGGCATGAATAATCAATGGAATAGAAGGGAGTTTTTAAAAAAGAGCAGTGCTGCTACCCTGGCAGCGCTGGCTGCAGGTGCCCCCCTATCAAGTCTGTTATCTTCCTGCAATAATAGAAGAAATGCCAAAGCCGATACTGTGATTTTACTCTGGATGGCAGGGGGAATGGCTCATACGGATACTTTTGACCCTAAACGGTATACCCCTTTCAGCAAAGGAATGAATGCCAATGATGTGCTTAGCACCTTTAAACCTGTTCCTACCATACTTGATGGAGTTTCATTTTCAGAAGGACTTGAGTCAATCGGAAAAGTATTGGATAGAGGTACCGTAATCCGATCCTATGTAGCGGGCGACATGGGACATATTTTACATTCTAGGCACCAGTATCACTGGCATACCTGTTATAAACCACCTCAATCTGTTTCTGCGCCACACATCGGTTCCTGGATTGCTAAAGAACTGGGAACAGTTAATCCAGTTATCCCTGCTTTCATAGATATAGGTCAGCGCTTTACCTTGGGTGAAGGTGAAGAATTAAAAGCTTTTCATACTGCCGGATTTCTTGGAAGTGAATATGGTCCATTCCTTATCCCTGATCCATCTGCAGGGCTTGAAAGTGTTAGACCTCCGGTGGGGATGTCATCCATGCGGTTTGAAACCAGAAATCAGCTTTACAATGATCTGATTAGTAAAGGTGCAATGGGTGAATTTGGAAGCGATTATCAAAAAGAATCATTGAGGAGGTCAATGGAACAGGCTTATATACTTTTAAAATCTCCCGAAGCGGCTGCTTTTGATCTAAGCAAAGAACCCAAAGAAAGTTATGACGTCTATAATACCGGAAAGTTTGGCTTAGGTTGTTTAATGGCACGCCGGCTGACAGAACAGGGTGCGCGCTTCATCAGTGTAACAACAGAATATGAGCCCTTCAAAAGCTGGGACACCCATGATAATGGACATACCCGCCTCATTGATATGAAGAAACAAATTGATGGCCCTATTTCCCAATTAGTAAAAGATCTTGAAAAAACAGGACATCTGGATCGCACACTGATCATTTTAGCAAGTGAATTCAGCAGGGATATGATGGTTGAAGGTAGACCTGATCTTAAAGTACAAGAACAGGTTCAACAACCGGACATTATTCAAGATATCAAAAATTATGGCATGCACAGGCACTTTACTGATGGATGTTCCATTTTAATGTTTGGAGGTGGAATAAAAAAAGGAAATGTTTATGGCAAAACTTCAGATGAACGGCCCTGCAAAACTGTTGAAAAACCGATCCGGATTGAAGAGATTCACCAAACGATTTATCATGCTCTTGGCATTGCTGAAGATGCTAATTACATAGTGGAGAAAAGACCGTTTTACACTACACCTGATGGTTCGGGCAAGGCAGAAATGGAACTTTTCGGGTAAAAACTACGATTTTAAATTTACCGTTTAAAAACTCCAAAGAAAAGGATATTCTTATTCTTAGATGGATCCATTCCCGGATTTTCATATTACAGGCATGACAGGTCAGGACAGACTTTGATTTTTTAATATTTAATTTGAATTTATTATTGGGTAATGGCATTATTTTCCTGATTAATTCTATATTTAATTATGCAATTCAATAAAAACGAATAATTTTAGTTTTGATGGCTTCCACAGGATTTTTTCATTATTCAAGAGTTTTTATTGGCTTATGTATTCTGCCCTTGTTCTCATTTCAAACAAATGCTGAACTAAAATTCAGAAAACAATTGATCGCCTCAGAAAGCGCAGAGTCAGTTGGAGTTTTTGACGTGAATGGAGATCAAAATCTTGATATTGTTTCAGGAAGTTATTGGTATGAAGGGCCTGCCTTTCTGAATCGCCATTTAATAGGGCAGGTAGAACGGGTAAGTGAGTATTATGATGACTTTGCTACTATTCCACTTGATGTTGATGGTGATGAAAAAATAGACTTTATCACCGGCGGATGGTTTAGTAAAACTCTTCGCTGGCGTAAAAATCCGGGTAATGAAAAAGAGTGGGCATTATTGGACATTGCACAAACCGGGAATATAGAAACGATACGAGCATGGGATATAGATGGGGATGGATTTGATGAAATAGTGCCTAATACCCCCGGCAGTTCTTTAATCTATTATACATTAAAACGGGACAAAAACAATAAAGCGCTCGGAGATTTTACAAAAACAATAGTAAGCGAAAAGCATGGCCACGGTTTGGGCTTCGGCGATATTAATGGAGATGGAAGAGGAGATTTTATAATCTCAGAAGGCTGGGTCGAAGCTCCAGATGACAGGAATAATAAAGCATGGAAGCTTCATCCTGATTTTGATCTAAAAGATGCCAGTATTCCCATCCTAGTTGTAGATGTTAATAAGGATGGATTAAATGATCTTATTGCAGGTCATGGTCATTCTTATGGCCTTTATTGGTATGAACAAAAAAGAGAAGAAAAATCTATTAAATTTATCAAACATCCCATAGATCCTTTTCATTCACAGTTTCATACCATGGAATGGGAGGACATTGACAACGATGGACAAATGGAATTGATTACCGGTAAACGTTATCGTGCTCATAATGGGAAAGATCCCGGAGGCAACGAGTCCCCGGGACTGTATTATTTTAAATGGAACGGAGAATCATTCACAAAACACGTGATCAATTTTGGTCCTTTTGGTGAAGGCAAGGGTACAGGTATCTATTTCAGCATTGCAGATCTACATAAAACCGGTAGGAAAGACATTGTGGTTGCAGGTAAAGATGGATTATATGTATTTTTTAATGAGAAGCCCTGAAAAATTTAATTTCATCTCCAACACAAAAATCAATTTTATATTTAAAATAATTTAAAAATAACAGTACATAAAATTATGAATCGGAACACGTATTTAAAACTGGCAGGATTGCTTCTCATCGTCTTTTTTGTGGGAATCTCTTTTATTGACAACGTAAAAGAAACCAAAAGAAACAGAGTCAGAGAACTGGATCCAAAAGTTGAGAAGCTTAAGTTACAACCTGATTTCAAGGCTGAGCATCTATATAGTCCATCAGAGAGCAAAAATGGTTCATGGGTAGCCATGACTTTTGATCATAAGGGTAGAATGATTGCCTGTGATCAGTACGGATTCTTATATCGTTTAACAATTCCACCAATTGGTACCGAATCAGTCAAATCAAAAATAATTGTAGAAAAACTTGAAATTAAAGTTGAGGGTGACACCTCAAAAATAAAAATTAAAATGGGCTATGCCCAAGGCTTGCTATATGCATTCAATAGCCTTTACGTGATGGTTAATCATAAAAGTGATACTTCAATGGCTAAGGGAAGTGGGCTATACCGCCTTGAGGATACTGATAACGATGATCAATATGACAAGATTTCCCTTCTAAAGGATATGGTTACTCCCGGGGGAGAACACGGCCCACACAGTATGGTCGTCTCGCCTGATAAAAAATCAATTCATGTCATTGCCGGTAATCATGTGGATGTTCCCAAAATGGATGCTTATCGCTTGCCTGAAACATGGGAAGAGGATAATCTATTGCCATTAATAAAAGATCCAAACGGTCATGCAAATGATCGTGCTGCTCCGGGTGGCTTCATTGCTAAAATAAATCCGGCAGGTACAAAATGGGAATTAATCAGTGCAGGCTACAGAAATGCCTTCGATTTGGCCTTCAATGAAGTTGGAGATATGTTTGTTTACGATGCAGATATGGAATGGGATTTTGGAATGCCATGGTACAGACCTACCCGTATCAGTCACAGCACAAGTGGCAGTGAATTTGGATGGCGAACAGGAAACAGTAAATGGTCGCCAGCCTACCCGGACAATTTACCTGCTATTTTAAATATTGGACAAGGCTCTCCCACCAGTCTTTTCAGTGGGAATAATGCACGGTTCCCTGAAAAATACCGGAGAGGATTATTTGCATTTGACTGGAGTTTCGGAATCATTTATGCCGTTCAATTAATCCCAAGTGGATCTTCTTATAAAGCAACGGCCGAAGAATTTATTTCAGGTGCACCCCTGCCTTTAACGGATGGCATAATTGGACCTGATGGAGCAATGTATTTTTTAACCGGCGGGCGTAAACTGGATTCAGACCTTTACAGGGTTTATTATGGCGAAAATACTTTACCCAATACTCCATTAATCACAAAAACTTCTGCCGAAATATCTAGAGCACGAAATGTAAGACGGCAATTGGAAACATTCCACGGCGCTCCAAATGTAAAAGCCATTCCTTTGGTTTGGTCTTACTTGAAAAACAATGATCGTTTTATTCGTTATGCTGCTCGTATAGCAATAGAACATCAGCCTATTAGCCAATGGCAGGAAAAAGCATTTCAAGAATTAGACCCTCAGATACTCACACAAGCAATGATTGCCATGGCTAGAATCGGAGACAGAAGTCTACAAGTTAGGATGATCAGGAAATTAATAGTGGACATAAACTTCAAGCTATTACCTGAATCTCAACAAATAGATGTTTTAAGAGCCTATGAATTGATAATTTCTAGAATGGAAAAACCTTATGAGTCACAAAAAGTAGTACTGAGCAGTTATTTAAATCAATTCTATCCTGCAAAAAGCAATGAATTAAATCGCTCATTCAGTAAGATTTTGGTTGCCTTAGATGACCCATTAGTAGTTCAAAAAACACTAGCCTTACTTGATGGCGCCGTTCAGGATGTAGATGATCAGAAAACTTTCATGCAGTCTTCAGATTTAATCCTGCGTAATCCACAATACGGACTAGACATTGCAGCTATGTTAGCCAAAACGCCACCTGCACAGCAGATTTATTATGTAACTGCACTAAGTGAAGCCAAAAATGGCTGGACACCAGAGCTAAGAGAAAAATACTTTAAATGGTATTCTACTGCCTTTGGCTTTAAGGGAGGAAATAGTTTTATTGGGTTTATTGATAAGGCCCGAAAAATGGCTTTAGCTAATGTACCCCAAGATAAGTTTGACTTTTACAATACGCTTTCCGGAAATGATTTATTAACCAAAAACGGAATGAAATTAGCTAGTGTGGGTAGCCCAAAAGGTCCGGGAAGAACCTGGAAAATGGATGAAGCACTTGAAGTTGTTCAGAAGGATTCAACAGATCGAAACTTTGAGCAAGGGAAAATGCTCTTTAGTGCTGTTCAATGTATTTCTTGTCATAACATGAAGGGTGAAGGAGGTGCGGTAGGTCCTGCATTATCTCAGTTGGGAACACGATTCTCTGCTAGGGATATTCTGGAGTCAATTCTCGAGCCCAATAAAGTTATTTCTGATCAATATGCCTATACGTCTTTTTATCTAAAAGATGGTGGTTCGGTAACCGGGCGACTTAAAAATGAAGATACTGAGAAATACTATATCTCTCAGAATCCTTTCGCCCCTCAAACTCTACGTGAAGTAATGAAAAGAGAGGTTGTAAGAACTAGAATATCCGATGTATCATCCATGTATCCTGGTATGATTAATAGCCTGAACAAAGAAGAGTTAAAAGACCTAATGGCTTATCTGATTTCTGGCTCTAATGCAGATCATCAGATCTATAAAGCAAAATTAAATAAACAAAAAGCTGAGTAAGGAGATTATAATTTTGGACCAACAGGCCTGGCACAATAAAATATCGAATACCACTCAATTGGGAGGAATTGAAACTTCTATTCTGGATAATGGAGCAGGGCGTGGAACGCGCATTGCCTGGATTAACACTGGATCAGGCCTCCGTTTTAAGGTGGTAATTGACCGCGCTATGGATATTGCTGATGCATTTTACAATGAGCATAGCCTTGCATGGCTGAGCCATTCGGGAATCAGCAATGCAGAAGCCTTATCTGATAAAGGTATTGACTGGCTCAGAACTTTTGGCGGAGGATTAGTAGTGAGTTGCGGACTTAGTCATGTTGGCGGGCCCGAAAAAGATAAGTATGGTGAACGCGGAATTCATGGTCGGATAAGTAATACCCCGGCAGAAATTGTCTCTATCATTCAACCTGATCCCTTATCAGGAAACATGGAAATGAGTATTACCGGTATCATCAGGGAATCGCAAGCACTTGGAAACAGGCTTGAACTAAGACGTACTATAACTGCAACTCTCGGAAAGTCGTCTATCCTTATTCATGATGAAGTGGTCAACCGGGGAAATACAGATGCTCCCCATATGCTCCTTTACCACTGTAATTTTGGTTGGCCTCTGGTTGATGAAGGAACCAAAATACTTTGGCAAGGATCGTGGAAACCAAGAGATGGCAATCCGAATAAAATATTTAAAGAAAGGAATGATTTTCATACCTGCCCAGCCCCTCTGGATGATCATCACGATGCAGTAGAAGAAGTTGCTTTCATAGATATTGAAACTGATGAGTCTGGCTTTTGTAGCTGCGGACTTGAGAATCCTAAAATCGGATTAAGCCTTAATTTAAAGTTCAAAAAAGAACAATTGCCCTACTTAACCAACTGGCTACATTTCGGTAAAGGAGAATATGTTGTCGGACTTGAACCAGGTACAAATCCACCAATAGGTCAAAGTCGTGCAAGACAACAAAATGAATTAATCTTGTTGGCGCCCGGAGAAACAAGAAAATATCAATTACAAATAGAAGTTTTAAATAAGAAATAGGCTTATTAAATTTAAGTCTGAATATCAATTTCAATAAGATTATGAGTTTAGCAAAGAAAGCATTAGAACAGGGAAAAGGAATCCTAAGATTAGCACCAACCTGGGTACCCCGTTCATTTTGCGTACCGGGAAGAAGAATCAAATTACACCCGGATGATTATTACGTACTCGGCGGACAGCGCGGTGGTATTGATGAAAGATGGTTATCGTCTACAACCCCCGCACAAAATGGGCCATTGACCGGAAAAAATGAAGGATTAAGTGCAGTAGTCTACAATGAAGGAGGAAAAGATGAGCAATTTTTATTAAAAGATGCCATTGATGAGCTTAAAGGCGAAATTATTGGAGACAGACTTTGGGATGAACACCAAAGTTGGCCAATGTATTCCAAGTTCTTTGATAATATGGGGCCGTTACCCCACCACATCCATCACAATGATGAACATGCCGCAAAAATTGGACAAAAGGGTAAGCCGGAAGCCTATTATTTTCCACCTCAATTAAACAATCATGGTGGGGATTTCCCGTATACCTTCTTTGGAATTGCTCCGGGTACAACGAAAGAGCAAATTCGAGAATGTCTGGTTAATTTCACTAAAGGCGATAACAAGCTTACCACCTATTCTCAGGCATTTAAACTTGAGCCGGGAACCGGATGGGATGTACCTCCGGGCATGCTTCACGCACCGGGAAGTTTGTGCACCTATGAACCTCAAAAAGCATCAGATGTTTTCGCGATGTATCAATCACTTGTAAATGAAGCGATTATACCAGAAGAACTGCTTTGGAATGGAACTCCAAAAGACAGAATTGGTGATTTTGATCAGCTGATGGAAGTTATCGATTGGGACTTGAATGTAAATCCAAATATCTTAGAAACCCGCTTTATGGTTCCAAAACCTGTCAAGTCTCTAAATGAAATGGAAACAGAAGGATACATCGAAAACTGGATCTGCTATAGATCAGCGGCATTTAGCGCGAAGGAGCTAACCGTATTACCGGGACAAACGGTTACAATTAAGGATAGTGCCTGTTATGGCATGATCGTGATGCAGGGTCATGGTAAATTTGGGGTTTGGGATATAGAAACTCCGGCGCTTATCCGGTATGGTCAACTTACCGATGATGAGTTTTTTGTGAGTGAAAAAGCGGCACGGGAAGGTGTACGTATCAGCAACCCTTCTAAAACAGACCCGATTGTAATACTGAAACATTTTGGCCCGGAAAATCCGGATCTTATTTTGTAATTATTAAAAACTTTAAATATGACTGAGAATATTTATCCAAAACTTCACAATGCAACATGGCCTGGCATTGTGGGAAAAGGTCCTGATTCAGAACCACCAATCTCATTAGATAAAATGCTGGAAATGACTGCAGCTGCAGAAGTGGACGGTGTTAAATTTGATGGCGTTGATGTCGGTCTTTTTGACCCTTCAATCAATTTAGATGATTTGGATGGCATTAAAAGACTTGCCGATCAGGTAAGCAAACATAATTTAGTTATTGGGAGTTTGGTTGCACCAATTTGGGGTGGACCTGCAATGGGCACCAAAGAAGATCGTAACAATTTTGTTGAGCAGGTTCGTAAATCATGTATTTACGGGCAAAAACTAAAAGAAATGGGACTGCGTCCATACGGTGTAATTCGTATTGATTCAGCCAGTACTGTTGAAAACTGGGCTGCAGATCCGGTTAATAATACCAAACTCATTGCCCAAACTTTCCGTGAAGCATGTGATGTGGCTGCTGATTATGGCGAAAAGCTAGCCGCTGAAGGTGAAATTTGCTGGGGCGGTATGCATAGCTGGAAAGCAATGCTGGATACACTGGAAGCAGTGGATCGTCCGAATATTGGTTTTCAGGCAGACATGTCACATACATTTTTATATCTCTTGGGCTACAACTCTCCGGAAGATCGCATTTTACCTGCAGATTATCAGTGGGATGATCGTGAAGCACTGACAGAAGGGCTTAAAAAATTAACCGCTGCATTGCGTCCCTGGACCATTGACTTTCACGTTGCTCAGAATGATGGAACAGCATACGGATCAGGATCACATGATAAAACAGGAAGACATTGCCAAGCAACAGATCCTAATGGTAAATTAGATATTGCTGTTGATGCAGGACATTGGCTTCGGAATGAAAACGGTGAGTTGACTAAAGCCTTTAAACATATCTGCTGGGATGGCTGCATGTTTCCAAATGCAGTTTTAAACCAACAAAAAACATGGAATGATATTTTGGCGGCAATGATTAAGGTTCGTAACTTAAACAGCTGGTCTTAAGCAATTGATTAATTGAAATCTTCAAAAAAGAAATAATGGCTAATAAAAAACAATTAAGAATTGGGTTAATTGGATGTGGGTTTATGGGCCGAACTCATTCTAATGGCTACAAACGAGTTGGAGATTTTTTCCCTGAGCTGGAATATCGTCCGGTTTTGAAAGCAGTTTGTTCCCGAAGTAAAGACAAAGTTCAGGCCTTTGCAGAACAATGGGGATATGAATCCTTTGAAACAGATTGGAAAGCACTGATAGCGCGTGATGATATTGATGCTGTTGATATCTGTGCTCCAAATAATATGCATGCTGAAATTGCTATCGCTGCAGCTGCTGCAGGCAAAATGATCCTTTGTGAAAAACCTCTTTCTCGAACTTTAGCAGAAGGGATAGCCATGGTAGATGCGATTGAGAAAGCGGGTGTACCCAATACAGTCTGGTATAATTATCGTCGTGTTCCGGCTGTTACTTTAGCCAAGCAAATAATTGATTCAGGAAAGCTTGGGAAAATATTTCATTACAGAGCCAACTTCCTGCAAGATTGGACAATCAATGCTGATCTGCCGCAAGGTGGCGAAGGCTTATGGCGTCTGGATATTGATGCCGCAGGTTCAGGTGTAACGGGCGACCTGCTGGCACACTGTATCGATACCGCAATATGGTTAAATGGGGGCATCAAGGATGTTTCTGCACTCACTGAAACATTTGTCAAAGAACGAATGCATCAGCTGACAGGTAAAATTGAAAAAGTGGGTATAGATGATGCCTGTATCTTTCACTGCCATTTCAATAATGGATCCTTAGGTTTGTTTGAGTCAACGCGGTATGCCCGCGGGCATAAGGCCTTATACACCTTTGAAATAAATGGTGAACATGCTTCTATTCGCTGGGATTTGCATGACTTAAACCGTTTGGAATATTTCGATCATGCTGATGATTCGATTGTCCGTGGCTGGCGCTCCATACATGTAACTGACGGTGATCAACCTTATATGGACAAATGGTGGGTTCCCGGACTTTCAATTGGTTACGAGCATTCATTTGTACATCAAGTTGCTGATTTCCTAAAAAGCCTTGAAACCGGTGAGCCATGCTCCCCTACCTTTAAAGAAGCTCTAGAAACACAAAAGGTATGTGAAGCAGTAATAGATTCTGCAAATACAAGAAGCTGGAAAACTATTTAGTGTAAATTGAAAGAAAATCTGAAATCATTGAATATTCATATTAATCCATTTTATAGCAATTAATCATGTACAAGAAAATTAATTCAATGCAGGGATACTTACTATTGGGATTCCTCCCCCTATTCCTAATCCTTGTTGGCTATAAAATGGCTGATAACACTGAGATTAAACAAAAAGGCTTTGTACAAATTTTTGACGGCAAAACACTCAATGGCTGGCAAGGTGATTCGGCCTATTGGAGAGTTGAAAATGGTCATATCGTTGGAGAAATCACACCTGAAACCCTGCTAAAACGGAATTCATTCTTGATTTGGCGGGGTGGAATGCCGGCTGATTTTGAACTTACTTTAGAGTTTAAAATCACACAAGCAGGTAACAGTGGTATTAACTACAGAAGTGAAGAATTGAAGGATATTCCCTTTGCTTTAAAGGGCTATCAACTGGATATCGATGGGGCAAACCGTTATACCGGACAAAATTATGAGGAGCGAGGAAGAACCACCCTAGCCTATAGAGGTCAAAAGACAATCATAACTGCTCAAAATTCAGACAATGCTATTGGCACTCTTCAATCAAAAATTAAAAATAATGCATGGACCGATTTAACTGTTACAGGAACATTGGGAGAATCTGATGCCTTATTGCAAAAAATAAAAAGTGAAGACTGGAATACGTGCCGTTTGGTGGCAAAAGGTAATCGTTTACAACACTATATCAATGGAGTTTTGATGAGTGATGTTACTGATAATGATAAAATTAACAGAAAATCGAAAGGTATGTTAGGTATGCAAGTACATGTCGGTCCTCCAATGAAGGTGGAATACCGAAAGATTATGATTAAGCAATAATTCTTTAAGCAAATAAAATTATTAAATCATGATCGCTTCATCACCAAAAAAAACAATAAATAAAAGGATGAAAAAAAACCTGCTTTCATTATTGCTGGCTATGCTAGTAATATCGACAATCATACTTATAAAGGCATGTACAACCGCCAATTCACATCAAGTTTATGATTTAGCCGACACCTTACTTACTGAAGATCAGAAACGCTTATCTTCAAATGCGTTAAAAGGCCTTGTGATTACTTCCGGTTTGAAAATCCAAACCATGGCAACAGAACCAACTTTAATTAATCCGACAAATATTGACGTAGATGAACGGGGAAGAGTTTGGGTAACAGAAGCTTATAATTATCGTTTCCAAATTAACAATAACAAGCCAAGAATTGAGGGTGATCGAATTTTAATACTGGAGGATAAAGATGGAGATGGCCGTCTTGAATCAAGTAAAGTATTTTACCAAGGTCCTGAAATAAATGCCCCCTTAGGTATCTCTGTATTAGGCAATAGGGTAATTGTATCACAAAGTCCTTATGTATGGGTTTTTTATGATGATAATGGCGATGATAAAGCAGATCGAAAAGAGATACTTTTTCAGGGAATGGGCGGTGATCAACATGACCATGGTATGCACTCCTTTACATTCGGTCCTGATGGTAAATTATATTTCAATTTTGGAAATTCAGGACAAACACTAAAAGACAAAAACAATAAAGTAGTTCTAGATCAGGATGGTGATGAAATTGGACCAGGAAAGTATCGTGAAGGAATGGTTTTCCGTTCGGACCTAGATGGCTCAAATGTAGAATGCCTAGGACATAATTTCAGAAATAATTTTGAGCTTGCTGTAGATAGTTACGGAACAATTTGGCAAAGTGATAATGACGATGATGGTAACCGGGGTGTACGAATTAATTATGTGATGGATTATGGCAATTATGGATACAAGGATGAAATGACCGGTGCCGGATGGCAGGCAAAAAGAACAAATCTTGAAGATTCTATCCCTTTACGCCATTGGCATCTGAACGATCCGGGTGTTGTTCCAAACCTATTACAAACTGGAGCAGGCTCACCTACAGGAATTTTACTGTATGAAGGTTCATTACTTCCTGAGCCCTTTCAAAATCAAATAATTCACTCTGATCCGGGTCCAAATGTTGTTCGATCTTATCCTGTAAAGAAAAATGGAGCGGGATATTCCGCAGGTATAATCAACATCTTAAAAGGAGAAAATGACCAATGGTTCCGTCCATCAGATGTATGTATAGCTCCGGATGGTTCCTTAATAGTTGCTGATTGGTATGATCCCGGAGTAGGTGGGCATAGGGTGGGAGATTTACAAAGAGGACGGATATATAGAATCGCTCCTGATGTTTCCAACTATAAAATCCCACAGCAGGATTATAGTACTTCTTCCGGAGCAATTAGCGCACTCCAGAATCCAAATCTTGCAGTTAGAAGACGTGCCTGGTTAGCCTTACAAGAAATGGGAAATAAGGCAGTTCCCGGACTTGAAAAATTATGGCGAAAAGCCTTAAACCCAAGGATGAGGGCCAGAGCATTTTGGGTCTTAGTAAAAATGCCAAATGGCAAAAAATATATCAATGAAGCCATAAAAGATGGTAATCCGGACATACGAATTACTGGATTAAGGGCAGCCAGGCAATTAAAAACAGATCTTATTCCATTGGTTAAAAAATTAGCCAATGATCAGGATCCGCAAGTCAGGAGAGAATGTATTATCGCACTTAGACATAATAAGTCGCCGGAAGCAGCTGACTTATGGTCTACACTTGCCAGTCAGTATGATGGTAAAGATAGGTGGTATTTAGAGGCCTTAGGTATTGGTGCAGACAGACAATGGGATAGTTTTTTTGAGGCTTATCTACAAAAAAATAAAACTCCACTGCTTGATCCAGCCGGAAGAGATATTATTTGGCGTGCACGAACCGAAATGTCACTTCCATTTCTTGCAAAACTAGCAACTGATAGTCAATATGACCTCAAGTCAAGATTAAGGTATTTCCGTGCTTTTGACTTTCATACCGGGCCGGTAAAATCAAAAATTCTTTTGAAAATGATTGAAGACAATTCGTCAGGGAATATTGAATTAAATAGATTGGCTTTACATCATTTAGAGTCCAAAGAAGTACTTCAATCTGCGATTGCAAAAAAAATCCTAATGGAGGTAATTCGTGCTGATGCCGGAAAACCCGAATACCTGGATTTGGTAAGACAATACCAAGTTCAAAGCGAAACTTCAAACCTTTTAGCTTTGGCCATTGCTAAAGCTAATGAGCCAGTTGGGGTTGATGCAGCAAGATTACTACTCGAGTTAGAAGGGGGTTCACTCATAAATAATGTATTGATGAGCGCTGATTTATATCGGATTAACGCTCTTCTGACTGCAATCGGTAGTGTAGGAAATATAGCGTCAATTAGAATATTAGAGAATATCAGTCTTTTGAATACTGGGAACATAGAAGTTCGTAAAAAGGCAGCCGAAATGATTGGAAAAAGTCGTCTTGGAGAGGATCGGGCATTAGAACTTATGCGTACAAAACAAGCTCCTTCAGAACTTATTCCTAATTTTGTTGCCGGATTAAAAGGAAGTAGACGAAAAGCTATTTATGATGAATCCTTAACTTTTTTGCCGGAAGCGGTAAAAAATGTCAAACCAAAACAATCAGTTTCACTTAATGAATTACTTGTTTTAACAGGAAATACAAAAAATGGATCTGCAGTTTTTAAAAGATCCTGCAATATTTGTCATCAAGTGGGTCAGGACGGCTTTGATGTTGGTCCGAAACTCACAGAAATAGGTTCTAAATTACCCAAAGAAGGATTGTTTGATGCTATTATTAATCCTTCAGCAGGAGTTAGTTTTGGGTTTGAAACCTGGCAAATAGATATGAAGGATGGCTCAAGCCTGTTGGGAATCATTTCCAGTAGAACCGAAAATGAAATAGAGCTTAAATTCCCGGGAGGCATAAATCAGAAAATCAATTCAAATAGTATTAAAACAATGAAGATTGTGGCTGAATCAATGATGCCTGAGGGTTTGCATGAGACTATGACAAAACAGGAACTTGCAGATATTCTTCAGTACATGGCCACATTAAAGAAAAAAGGATGAAATTTGGTATTAATACTTTCTTGTTCACCTCTCCATTTACAAATGAGAGCGTTGATTTATTTCCAAAATTTAAGTCTTGGGGATTTGACTCTGTGGAAATTGCAATTGAAGATCCCTCACATATTGATCCGCATGTAATTAGAAAGGCATTGGATAAAACTGGTTTAAAATGTGGTTCAATTTGTGCTGCTATGGGCCCGGGTCGGGATCTTAGGGGAACGGCAGAAGATCAGCAGACTGCGATTAAATATATAAAAAGTCTTCTTGACATGATGCCTGTTTTAGGTTGTGGCATCTTGATTGGTCCACTTTACTCAGCAGTAGGACGTGCCGAATTAGTAAGTAAACAGGATTATGCAAAGCAATGGGAAACTGTTGCTACACATTTAAAAATGCTGGCTGATTATGCTGAAAAACTGGGGTTAAAGCTGGCTATTGAACCTCTAAACAGATATGAAACGGATTTCATCAATACCTGTGAACAAGGATTAAAAATGGTTAACCAAGTAAATAGCAAGGCCCTAGTGCTGCAACTGGACACTTATCACATGAATATTGAAGAAAAAGATCCCTATCAAGCCATTTTAAAAGCAGGCAGCAAATTGGGGCACTTCCATGCCTGCGGATCTGACCGTGGAACCCCCGGTGGTGATCAAATTAATTGGGAAAGAATTACTTCCGCCTTACATCAGGTCAATTATGATGGTGAAGTGGTTATCGAATCATTTTTGCCAGGAATAGAAATGATTGAAAAGGCCGCATCCATTTGGAGACAATTTGAGCCATCGCAAGAAGATATAGCAATAAAAGGATTGAAATTTTTAAAGTCATGTTTAATTAAATAGTGTTAAATTGAATTCAATATTTTTTTGATAAAACTTCGACCCCTTATTTTGAGAAAAACTTCGGCTACCTTGTTCTATTTTTACAATACACTATGCTGTAAAAACAATTCTATAACCATTTCTTCAAATTGGGAAATAGGAGAAGACTTCCGAAAGCTAGTTCTTTTATAATTATTTTACCTAAAACCTTTTGTTATGGATTCAAGACGCAATTTTTTGCAAACACTAAGCACTTCAATACTTGCTATGTATATACCCCGACACGGTTTAGCGAGTACTAAGGATTTTTACAGTAAGTCCTATGAAGGGCCCGTTCTTCGGGTTGCTATAATGGGTTTGGGTAGTTACGGAACTCGAGTAGCTGATGCAATGCAAGCCTGTAAAATGGCTAAATTGGTTGGGATTATCAGTGGTACTCCTTCTAAAATAAAAAACTGGCAGAACAAGTATAATATTTCAGTGAACAATTGTTACAATTATGAGAATTTTGATCTCATTAAAGATAATCCGGATATTGATGCGGTTTATGTCATTACGCCGAATGCCCAACATCACAATCAGGTGATGCGTTTGGCGAAAGCTGGTAAACATGTTATTTGCGAAAAACCAATGGCCTTGAATGCCAAAGAAGGGCAGGAAATGATTGAGGCTTGTAAGAAAGCGAATGTCAAATTGCTCGTAGGATACAGAATGCATTTTGAGCCTAAAACCTTGGAAATAATCCGAATGAGGAAAGAAGGAGAATTGGGGAAAATTATGTTTTTTCAGGGATTATGCGGCTTTAAGATTGGCGACCCTAATCAGTGGCGATTGAGTAAGCAATTAGCGGGAGGTGGCGCGCTAATGGACATCGGTATTTATGCGATAAATGGTGCACGTTATATGGTAGGTGAAGAGCCTGTTTGGGTTACTGCACAAGAAACCAAGACTAATCCGGAAAAATTTAAGGAAGGCGTGGACGAAACTATTCAATTTCAATTGGGGTTTCCTAGCGGAGCGGTAGCGTCCTGTTTGTCAAGTTACAATATGAGTAACTTGGATCGCTTTTTCTTAACAGCTGAAAAAGGATTTGCCGAGTTACAACCCTCAACCGGTTATGGGCCCATCAAAGGCCGTACTAATAAAGGCGAATTAAATCATCCGCATGTTACTCACCAAACAGTACAAATGGAAAAAATGGCAAGTATCATTTTGGCAGGGGAACCATCCGTTGTACCCGTAGACGGTGAAGAAGCTCTGAAAGACCTAAAAATTATTGATGCGATCTATTTAGCAGTAAAAACAGGTAAAAAGATAAATTTGAAATTGTAAAAATTTTTCTAATAAAACCGATTCTAGCAAAATAAAACCCAGAAAATGACAATGAGTAAAAAAAATAATTTTAAAGTACTGCTTACAACCATTGCACTAGTGGCAATTGCGTTAAGTGCTTTTAAACTTGTACAATCAGATCCAACAGCGCTAAAAATTAAAAAAGGTGATCATATAATTTTAATAGGGAATAATCTGGGATCTAGGATGATGAACTACGGGTATTTTGAGACAGAGATGCAGCTTCGTTATCCAGATAGCATGCTCTACATCCGGAATATGTGCGATGGTGGAGATACTCCGGGATTCAGAGCTCATTCTAGTCGTAATTTACCATGGGCATTCCCCGGTGCAGAAAAATTTCAGACTGAACTTGCGAAAAACTCAAATAGCGAAGGCTTTTATGATAGTCCTGATACTTGGATCACAAATCATAAAGCCGATATTATCATTGCATTTTTTGGGTATAATGAGTCATTTCAAGGTCCAATGGGCCTTAATAACTATAAAGCTGAGCTTGATGCTTTTATAATTCATACATTAAAGCAAAAGTATAACGGTGCAACATCGGCGCAGCTTGCCATCGTTTCACCCATTGCATTTGAAGATCTCTCGACTCAGTTTGACCTACCAAATGGCAAAACTGAAAATAAAAACCTGGAGCTCTACTCGCAGGCAATGAAAGAAATTGCAGCTAAACATAAAGTCCACTTTTTAGATGTCTTTTCACCAAGCAAGCAGTGGTATGAAGCAAATGAAAAACCCATGACCATAGATGGATCACAGCTTACAGAAGCTGCCTATGCTAAATTCGGTCCGCTTTTAGCGGATGGGCTTTTCGGTAAAACCAAGGTAAAAACCGCTATTGAAGCTAATCGTAAATTAGTCCGTGACGCTGTTCTGGAAAAAAACTGGATGTGGCATAACGATATCAAAATGCCGAATGGGGTGCATGTTTACGGTCGGAGATATAATCCATTTGGCCAGGATAATTATCCCACAGAGGTTAAAAAGATCAGGGAGATGACCCTAATCAGAGATCAGGCAATCTGGTTAGCATTAAAGGGAGAAAAAATGGATCTGGATGCTGCAGATAAGAATACTACAGATCTGCCAAAGATTGAAACAAATTATAATCCCGATAAAAATGGGAGCCTTAAATACCTATATGGGGAAGAAGCTATAGCGAAATTTAAATTACCTCCGGGATACAAAATCGATCTTTTTGCTTCTGAGGTAGAATTTAAAGACATCGAGAATCCGGTACAACTATCCTTTGATAATAAAGGTAGACTTTGGGTTGCAACGATGCCGACTTACCCACACTGGCAGCCGGGCGATAAAAAACCGAATGATAAAATAATTATTCTCGAAGATACCAATGGTGATGGTAAGGCAGATAAACAAACCACCTTTTTAGAAGGCATACATTTACCTGTAGGCTTCGAAATGGCCCCTGAAGGGGTTTATGTTTCTCAGGGTACTAATTTGGTGCTTTTCAAAGACACCAATGGTGATGATAAAGCAGATTCGAAAGAAATCCTTTTAAGCGGTTTTGATGACCACGATACTCATCATGCCCATCATGCATATACCACAGATCCATCGGGTGCTATTTACATGGGAGAAGGGGTCTTTTTACATACAAATGTGGAAACATCTTATGGCCCTGTGCGTGCCACTAATGGCGGGTTTTACAGATATAATCCTGCAAGGCGCCAACTGGAACGAACCGCTCAACTCTCCATACCGAATCCATGGGGAATTGCTTTTGATGAGTGGGGGCAAAACTTCTTTGCTGAAACTTCAGGGCCAGATGTGCTTTGGATGATGCCTGGTTCTGTAAAACCAAGATATGGCGTTGCCACACATAAATCAACCAACCTGATTGAAGATAAACATCGGGTACGCCCTACATCCGGACTTGAATTTATTTCAAGCCGTCATTTTCCAGATGAAGTACAAGGAGACATGCTGATCAATAATACTATTGGATTCCTCGGTACTAAAGAACATATAATGCAGGAAAAGGGAACCGGATATGCAACAAAACACCGTCAGGATTTATTGGTATCAGAGGATAGAAATTTCCGCCCGGTTGATATGGAATTTGCTCCTGACGGCTCCCTCTACATCATGGACTGGCATAATGTACTAATTGGTCATATGCAACATAATGTTCGTGATCCATTACGCGACCATTCTCATGGACGTATTTATCGCATTACCTATCCATCCAGACCATTGGTAAAACCGGCTAAAATTGATGGCGCAAGCATTGAACAACTGCTTAATAATCTTAAATTACCTGAATATCGTACTCGCTACCGTACGCGTAGGGAGCTTCGGGGACGTCCGGTTAATCAGGTTCTTACCCAAATCAGCACATGGACTGCTAAACTTGATAAAAAGGATCTGAAATACGAACATCACTTATTGGAAGCTCTGTGGGTAAGTTGGGGACTTAATAAAGTAGATCAGGAACTTCTTCGCCAGTTACTTCAGGCAAAGGATTATCGGGCACGCGCCGCTGCTGTACGCGTTTTAAGATATACAGGGCACCAGGTTGCTGATCAGTCAAAATTATTGATGCTGTCGGCTGCAGATGTCCATGGACGTGTAAGGCTTGAAGCTATTGTGACTGCTTCTTGGCTTGGAAAAGAGAAAGGTTTGCCGATTGTAATGGAAGCAGGCAAAAAACCATTAGATGAATGGATGGTTCCGGCATATGAGACAGCCATTGCACACCTCAATGGTTATGAACGTATTGTAAAAAAAGAAGAACCAATTTTAACCGATCTTAAAGGAGCTGAACGTGAGCTTTTTGTTAAAGGAAAAGCAATTTATGCCCGTGATGGCTACTGCAATACTTGTCATCAGAGTGATGGAAAAGGGCTCAGTAATTCGGGTTTCCCTCCACTTGCAAGTACTCCATGGGTAACCGGAAATGAAGAAAGATTAATTAAACTTGTTCTGAAAGGGCTATACGGTCCGATAGAAGTGCTTGATAAAAAGTATCAAGGCCAAGTACCAATGACACCTTTTGCAGGAATGCTAAATGATGAGGAAGTTGCAGCAGTATTGACCTATGTACGGAATTCATTTGGGAACAAAGCTTCGGCAATTTCTCCAGATAAGGTAAAACAGACAAGAGATGCAGTCAAAGATAAAACAGGATTTTACACACCGGAAGAACTACTGACACAACATCCATTAGAGAAATAAACTCATTCATATGATATACCACATGAGCAACCAAAAAAACAGACTGTTATTGATCATTCTGATCACATTCATACCTATTAGCATGTCATTTGCTCAGAGCAATCCGAAATGGGTTGTTTATCAGGGGAATGAGGGACCCGGAAAAGGCAAACATATTGTATTTATAAGTGGAGATGAAGAATACCGCTCTGAGGAAGGTTTACCCATGCTAGCAAAAATTTTGGCAGAACGCCATGGCTTTAAGTGCACCGTTCTTTTTGCTGTAGATCCAATAACAAATACTATTGATCCCGACAATCAGACAAATATACCTGGGCTTGAACAATTAAAAACTGCAGACCTGATGTTTATGTTATTACGGTTTAGGGAACTTCCGGATGAGCAGATGAAACATATTATAGATTATACGAATACCGGAAAACCGATTGTAGCCCTTCGAACTTCTACACATGCTTTTAGCTATTCGCGCAATAAACAAAATCCCTATGCTAAATACAGCTATAACAGCAAGATAAAAGGCTGGGAAGGTGGTTATGGTAAGCA
>Ga0335396_10002602_pt1 | contig 21541 bp, 14 predicted proteins | sample FRY02_FD_205743 | JGI IMG/M metagenome (GOLD analysis project Ga0335396, IMG submission 205743) | Freshwater microbial communities from Lake Fryxell liftoff mats and glacier meltwater in Antarctica - FRY-02 (spades assembly) (version 2) | ecosystem: Environmental > Aquatic > Freshwater > Ice >... | reverse complement strand
GTGTTTTTGTAAAATACAAGGGGGGTGTAACACGGCTGGTAACCCCTTAATTAATTGAGCAAGAGAGGTATCTTGACGACGCGACACCCCAGGCCTAGGTTGTGATTGTCAAAGGGGGTAGGGCATGAAGGTCCCGCAACAACTCGATGAGGGTGACGTCTGCCCGTTCTGTGGAGAGCCACCCCCATATATAGACGGCCAACACGAGTCACCTTGTGCCAACCGCGGTAGTCCGCTCATCGACATCCGGATCGAAGATGACGAGTCGGACCTCGCATTAGACGTGATCGACCCTGAGATGGATGTCCCTGGCATGTATTCAGACAACGACTTCATCGAGGGCGAGGTCTAGGCTCGCCTTTAGGCAACCGAAGCATGGGGAACAGATTATGAAACTCGGACCAGGAATAACGTTCTCGTGGAAGCGCGCGTTAGGGGTTACCAAAGCCAAGCGCAAGATCGCCAAAGAAACTGGCGTCCCACTTACGCGAGCAGGGCGGCGTAACAAACTCGGCAAATGGCTGGGGATGAAATAGGCTTACATGCGCCAACAGTTCGCGCGGGGCCAGAAGAGTAAGTGGCAATATCTGTTGGGGATTTTCAAAGTGGGACAACATGGAAATTGAAGATATGTTAAGGGATAATCCAGAGCAAGCGGATGCCTTTAGCGCTGCCGGTAAATACAAGTCAATAGTTATTGAGGCTCTTGCGGGAACCGGAAAGACAACAGTCCTCAAACTTATTGCGACGAAACTAGTTCGAGATAAAAAGAGAGTTCTTTATTTAGCTTTCAACAGCGAGATTGTAAGAGCCACGGCCATAGATGCTAAAGGTCATTACGATTGTTACACGGCGCACGGTTTGGCGTACAGAAACGTGGGCCCCGAAATCATCAAGAAGTTCCAAGACACGCAGGAGAAATTTTTACTTGGACGCGATCTGAAGAAACATCTAAATGTGCCGAAAAAATTCGTCTGTCAGGACTTCATACCAGTAGATAGTAAAGATGAACTTGCTGAATTGAGTGAGTTATTAGAGCCCAAGAAGAAGGGCACGGAACATTCGGCGACAGACTTAAGGGCAATTCCTGGGTCGGTATTGCTTGAATCGATTGAATGGATGTTCACGCACTTTCAGAAGTCAGACCAACTAACGCTCGATAGAGAATTCGTTGCTAACAATCTCGAAACATCTTTGGATTGGCCGTGGTGCGTATTGGGATTCGCCAAATCAGAACTTGTTATCGATTTTGTGTGGGGAAGAGTCTGTGATTACTGGCGCCGAACAATTGACATAAACGATATAGATTTCCCGCTTAGCCATGATGCATATTTGAAGATATGGCAGATTTCTAAGCCAGTGCTGAACTATGACGCTATTCTTTTCGACGAAGCACAAGATGCGGACCCACTGATGATGGATATTGTCCAGAATCAGCGAGCTCAAGTTATTTGGTGTGGCGACTCTCAACAACAGATCTACTCTTGGCGTGGTGCGATCAACACGCTGAGTAAAGTCGAGCGCTCGATAGAGATATCAATTACTACTACGCAGCGTTTTGGCGAACCTATTGCAGCTGTCGCGAATGCATTTCTGTCACCATTAGGTGGATTGCAATTAAAGCCAAACAGCAATATCGAGTCGACGCAAAATTTTTTAAATCAAGATTTTGGCGGCTGGAATGAGCCTGTGGAATTAGAGTTGTTTCGGACAAATAGCGCTCTTCTCATTCGATTCGTTGCCCTTGTTGCAAACGGTTATTCGCCACGAGTCCTTTGTGACCTAGACAAACTTCGTCGGTTACTTGAGGGCCTTATTTCAGTTGCGCGAGACGAGGCCACCTCTGTCGGCCCATTCGCTGTGTTTGCGGATTTCTCTCATCTCATTAATTATGTGAACAAACTATCGCGTCGAAAAATGAAGCAACGACAGGCAATAGTTCCTAGCTGGTTACCTGACACAGTTATTCTTCTTAAACTCGAGATTCCTCATGTTGGCAATATTTTTGAATGCCCGCCACCCGGACGACGTACCTTTAATAAGTGGTATGCGCTTCTAAATGCAATTGATAATGCAAAAGGATTTGATAATGAAAGAAATTTCACATTGGCGACAGCGCATAAAGCAAAGGGTCTGACATGCGACGTAGTTTGGGTTCATAGCGATTTTGTTGGGTGGTCGGTTTACGATGAGCCACGCACAATCGAGGACGCGACTGATAGGTTGCGAAAATTTAGAGATACAACAAATGGCATTGCGAGTGCAGAAGAAGAGCAACGACTGTGCTATGTGGCTGTTACGCGAGCGCGAACACGTCTAATTCATAGCTTTAATATCATTGGCTTAAAAGAAATGAACGAAATCGAGCGGATTGACGATTGTGGAGGTCCAATCGACGTTAAAGATGTATTACCTACGCTGGACTGGGTACGACAGATGCTCAGTGAAATTGATACTCATCAGTCAAATTGCTCGCCGCCACAAGTATTGGAATATCGTGTCCGCTTCACAGGGTGGACAAAACTCGGTGGATCTCCTCAGCAATTTCGGTTTGATGTGACAATGGATAAGAATGACAAACCAAGAAGTTTGGTGATTCAAAATGTGCCTACGCAATTGGTTGAAGTTGTGAGAGAAGTTTTTGAGCAACTCACGTCAGGCTCGATGAAGGATGGCATAGATCTACCCAGTCTCACGTCGGCTGCTCTACGCGACTTAGAGATCGCTAGGAAGTATTGTGTCGCGAATGGGACACTCATAGAGTGGAAAATTTCAGAGCATCTATGGCAGGTAAGCATTTGGGATGCCAATGATCCGAATAGTTGGATAAACCTGCCATTTAGTAAAAGAGGTTTAAACGTCAGCCATCTGTCAAAGTACTCTGGCGATTTTGAAGTTTGTCAACGACTTGTGACACTCATCAGCGAGGGGTTGCAGCAATCGTGAACGAGGACTCAGCAGCTTTGGAAATTAAATCACTACGTGATAGCGGTAGTTTTGATGCTGCTGTAAAAGTTGGATATGAGCATCTTAAGACGTATCCCAATAGTTGGAAAGTACGCGGGGCATTGGCATGGTCTGTGTACCGGGGGAAGGTCAAGGATTCAAATTTCGCCGCCACACAACCAGGAAAGATCGCAGCAGCGGTGCGGGAAATTTATACTCTTACAGAGCATCAACCGTACGGGGAAATATCTGCTTATCTCTCGGCTCTGTTCGCGGCGGTAAGCCTTCTAGAAAAAGACAAGAAATACGAGATAGCGCTTTCCCTTTTGGATGAAGTTGACCCTACTAAGTTGACGACAGTACCATCGACCTATAAAGAAAAGCGAATGCCAGGCCAGCTCGAGAAATGGTACTTGGCATTAAGTAAGGCTTTAGCAGGGATTGAGGAGTGGGAACGTTTAGCATCGGTGTGCAGTGATGCACTCACTTCAGGAGTTTTTGAATCTGACGAGGACAAACTGTGGCTGCGATATCGTTTTGCTCTTGCTTTGGTCGATGTAGATCCACTTGCTGCTCTTGCGTTGATAGATGAAGTGAAGAAGTTTAAGAATGAATCATGGCTACTCAGGCAAAGAGCCAAGTGCTTCTACAACCTAGGTCGCGTTGATGAAGCATTGCAGGAGTGCCGAGTTGCCCTCGGGGGAATCAACCTTAAAAAACCCGAATTCGCCATGAAGATTCTTGAAGATATTTATAATTACAGTGATGATGTCGAAACTCGTGTCATGATTATTCAATCGCTACGAGCCATTAGGCTAAAAAATGGGTGGCCAATAAGAGACGATTATGAAAAAGAGGCTAATAATCTTGGCTGTGAAAACGCGATAAACTTCCCATTTGTTGAGACGATTAAGAAGTTTGCGGACAGTGGGGGATTCCATACTCAGAAGAAAGAAACAGCTAACGGGTTAGACAAAGATAGAAGAAAACCGAAGGGACCAGAAGTTGTCATTGCCGAGAACGCCGCGGTGGTCATAAAGCGGTTTCTCCCGAGCGATCAAAATATTGGTTTTGCGAAGACGAAAGAGCATGGAGATGTACTTGTAAAAAAGTTCGACAATCCTGAGTTGCTATGGCCGCCGGTGATTGGGTCAACAGTGACAGGTCGTTTGATTGAAACAATCGACCGAAAGAAGAATAGAAAGGGTGCGAAATTAATTAATGCGCAATTAGCCACACCCAATACGTAGGTTGTTTTTATAAGAGGGGGCCAGGCATTATGGTCGCGCAACAACTTGACGATGGCGACGTTTTCCCGTTCTGCGGCGAGCTACCTCTACATGTAGACGGCCAACCAGAGTCGCCTTGTGTCAGCTGCGGCAGTCCATTCATCGACATCCGGTTCGAAGATGACGAGTCGGGTCTCTTTCTAGATGTGATCGACCCTGAGATGGACATCCCTGGCATGTATTCAGACAACGACTTCATCGAGGGCGAGTTCTAGGCAAGTCCGAGCTACCGGCATCCCGCTAATGCGCGCTGGGCGGCGCAACAAACTCGGCAAGTGGATGGGGATGAAATGACCCAAAATGGAGAATCCGCTGTTTGCATAACTGGAGTCTAAAAGCCAGGCAAAGTAGTTGCGGCAAGATAGATGCACTGAGCGTGGACTGGGGGTTGACCTAATTAATTCAGTACTATTCGTCACGAAGTTGGAATAACTCTTGCATTGATCAAAAAAATCTGCCTCTTAGAAATCAATTCCTCTCCGAGAACTGAATTATTGACCTGACAAGTGCTGCGATAATTTCGTCAAGAGACTTTTCTTGAACGTCCAAGCCAATTCTGATAAAATGAACATGATCAGGAGATGCCACGAGTGATATTTCATTGATAACAAGAGCAGATGAATCTAGTTCCTTGAGCCGCACATAGGGTCTAATAGCCCCCATATTGGTATCCCGTTGGGAGAGAAAAATAGAAGGGGCGTTCGGATCAAGATTCCAATTATCTCTCATGGTTCGTGTGGGGAAACCAAGCCATAAAAGAATATCGGTATTGCTTTTATTTTTTACTTTCGCAAGCCAAGTATTTCCCGTGCTGTTTAGATTTTCAAGCAAAATCAACGTTGAAGGTGGGGGAACAGATAATCGATCCACGGTAAAATTAGGCTTGAGGTCATTACGAAGTTTGTCAACAAAATAAATAAGATGTTTTGACCAAAGGTGATAGCGGAGCTCTGGGTCTTGCGCTAGGTCAGCATCGAAGAGTCTCTTGGCTTGATCAGTATCGGAATAGGTTCGAAGTACGTACCGGATTGAAGTGACAAAAAGTTCAAAGAGAGCAAGGAGGTCTCCTCCAGAGTCCGAAGCCGCAAGCGCATCAAGATACTGGAGTTTGTCTTTGCTGCGTACTATCAGGGGCGGATAATTATGTCGCAGCAATACCAGGGTCGCCAACAACCTGGCTACGCGCCCGTTGCCGTCCTTGAATGGATGGATAATTGTAAGCCACGAGTGAGCAACAGCCGCCGCCAACGGGGGTGGCGCCGATGTGGTGTTCAACCATCCCACAAGTTCAGACATTGCTCGAGGTACGTCAAAGTGTTCTGGAGGTTCGTGTTTTGATCCAGATATCGTCACTGGCTCGGTCCTATAACTTCCAGACCATGTTTCATTAGGCAGTGTTGACTTGTGAAGGTTGCGAAGATCGATCTCGCGTAGGGGTGCATCATTTGCAATGAAATCGTTGGCAATCTCTCTTGCAAAAACACTTGCAGTATGTAGACCCAAAACATCAACTAATGACTTGTCGGCACTTATTGCAATCTTCGCTACATAACTTTTTAGAGATTGAAAATTCTGGTTCAATTTTCTTATTTCTGCATGCGTCAGTTCAAGACTTAGACCAGTCAATTCGAGTTTATTGCTCTCGTAAACCTCCTGAGATCCAATAATCAGATGGATACTTCGCTGTATCTCTTCCTGCTGCTTCGAGAATAATTCTTGAGCTACTTTGAATTGGTCAAAAATTGAGTCACATTGCTCTATGAGGTATGTGGCTTTTTTTAATCCGAGTGCATCGACTGGTATCGAGTACGGGCTACCGTTAAGCCTCTCGTTCAAATATTCAACATTTGACAACATTGCGCGTTATCTTAGATCATTTTTTCGTTCGTTTAAGAAAAACGCTTAGAACACACGTAGAGCAACAAATAGAAAGTCTTACGTATCCGAATTGTAAACGAGGGAACCCAAATTGTTGTCCTCGCACAACCGTAACCCAACCAAAAAACTCATGGCATCGTACTCATGCTTTGCCCAAAGACGTGTTCTATTGCTCTAACGTCATCTAGGTGGCACCTCTAGATTCAGCAGACTTCGCAAACATCCACAGAGGCAAAGTCGCAGTCATCACTGGCGTCGGCGCGGGTCTCGGACGCGAATACGCGTCAAAACTGGTCCACCTCTGCACAGCAATCGTGGTCAACGATGTCGGACACCGAGTCGACGGCACCGGTGCCTCAGACAGCCCCGCCCAACAAGTTGTCGACGAGATCATTGCCCGCGGCGGTAAAGCGGTAGCCAACAAGTCGAGCGTCGCCGACTGGCATGGCGCACAATCAATAACTGATACGGCAGTATCAACTTTCGGTCAGCTCGACACCGTGGTCAATAACGCTGGTATCGATCGTCCGTCATCGTTGGTTGATCTAGCAGAGGCCGACGTCGACCTCGAATTAGGTGTTCGTCTCAAAGGCACGCTCGCAGTCAGCCATTCCGCCGCAGCACATTGGACGGAAGTCGACCCGTCACGAAATCGTGCGATCATCAACACGACCTCGTCGGCCGGGCTGCACCCCATGGCGGGCAGCGGCATAGATGGCGCAGCCAAGGCAGGCATTGCGGCATTGACACTGAGCCATGCCCAAGAACTTGCGCGACTTGGGGTCCACGTCAACGCCGTGGCGCCGTGCGCGCGAACTCGAATGGTGCTCAACAGCCCAGCCGTTGCCGCGTTGATGCCAACATCAGACAATTTTGATCGCCACACACCAGATCACGATGCACCACTCGTTGCCTACCTCGCATCGCATCTGTGTCACTTCACCGGTCGAGTGTCCGCAATTGAAGGGCCAGATGTGGCGAAAAATGGCCCTGCGGCAGTAGTGGGCGAGTGGAAGACCAAAACCCATTGGACACTCAGCGAACTTGCACAAACCCTATCTGGTGCACCTCACCAGATTTTGTCGCGACGATTCTTCCCTGGCGCGCCCGCGCAACACAACGTGCCATCAGGACGGACACTGAGATCGCTTGGGGAAGTAGGCGAGTAGATACCTAGGGCTCGCGAAGTAGGTGTTTAGTTTTGGTGGCGTTCATCGAACGGTGGCTCGATGTGGTCGTTTCTTGAGCTTTTGAGTCAGATTTTGGTACTTATCGAGGATTCCAAGATGCCTAGCGAACCAGCAACCTGCCCGTAGGACACCCTTGTTCTACAATGAATGCGACATGGTTTACCTTGACTTCAACGCATCCACCCCAGTTGACGGGCAGGTATTGAAAAGTATGCTCCCGTACTTTTCTGGCAATTTTGCAAATCCGTCGAGTGTTCAGCATGGACCAGGAAACATAGCTGCCTCTGGAATTGAGTTGGCTCGTTCGCAATGCTCGAAGGCGGTCGGGGCGCGGTCAGTCGAGGTTATATTCACGTCTGGGGCTACCGAGGCAATTAATCTTGGGATACGTGGGATTTTGTCCAGTCTGCAGCCGCGTAAGCGAATCCTGGTTAACCCAACCGAACACAAAGCAGTCCTCGAGGCAGTCGATTTAGGTGCCACATCCAGTGGGATGATTGTTGAAGAAATTCCAATTCATCGTGACGGGCGAATTAATCACCTGGCTTTCGCAAAAATGCTTGGTAGCGATGTTGCTTTGATCGCCGTGATGCAGGCGAATAACGAAACTGGGGTAATTAATGATGTTAAGACGCTAGCGAACATGTCTCACAGCTGTGGTGCAATTTTCTTTTCGGATTTAACCCAGACAGTTGGCAAGATTGAAGCAGACTTTGGTGCACTTGATTTGGATCTGGCTGCGTTTAGCTCTCATAAAATTTACGGTCCGAAGGGAGCAGGGGCTCTATTAGTTCGCAAGTCGCTTCTTAAGAAACTTGTTCCGCTAATAGTTGGTGGCGGCCACGAAAATGGTTATCGCAGTGGCACGGCAAATGTCCCGGCGATTGTTGGTTTTGGTGAAGCCTGTAAAATAGCTCAGCGACAATTAGTAGATGACGCCAAGAAAATGTCTGAACTCATTGGCCAATTCTTAGAGCTAGTTAATTCGTCGAAGATTGGTGACGTTGAAATTAATGGCATGGATGCACCGAGGTTGCCAAACACTGTGAACATTCGCTTTGTTGGCGCCGACGCAAACGCCATTATGTCCGCAATGCCTGAGGTTTGTGTTTCGTCGGGGAGCGCGTGCCAGTCGGCGGTTCCTTCGCCCTCGCATGTTCTTACTGCTATGAGCTCAGATCGAGTTGCCGCAAGCGAGTCGATTCGCTTCAGCTTTGGACGTCAAACCACTGAATCCGACGTGTCCTTTGCTGTCCAGAAAATTTTTGAGTCGGTCTCATATGTCAGGCAAGTCTCTGGATTTTTTGCGGAAATAGCGTGAGGTACTTATGAGGTTAGAAGATGCAACGTTCAAGAAGTTTGGCCTGCACCAGACATTTGCGCCCCGATTCGGTTGGCTCAAAAAGGCGTATGACGGAGTAATTGCTGACCCAGAGATCTTTTCTAAGGACGAGGCCATGATGGTTCTGGGCGTAGGTAAGAACATGGTTGATGCAATTGCGTTCTGGGCGTCAGCATTTCGCGTCATTTCTCCACTCGCAAAATCTGGCCGTGGTGGGGTGCGTGTATTCCGAGTCACACCGTTCGGCCGCTATCTATTCGATTCAGAAATCGGCGTTGACCCTTACTTGGAGAACTCGAATTCACTTTGGCTCCTGCACTGGAACTCGCTGCAAACAGGCAGTCAGTTGCCGGTTTGGTGGATGAGTTTCAATCTCTTCAATTCAGTTGAATTCTCAGAATCACAATTAGTTCTGTTTCTTGTTGAGCAGACATCTGCGAGTAATTGGAACTTTAGTAATGAAAAACCGATCAAGCGCGATGTAGATTGTATGCTCAAAATGTTTGCGCCTCGCGAGCGACAGGTTCGTCAAACCGTAGATGATTTCTTAGATTCTCCGTTCCGTGACCTTGGCTTAATTAAGCAAAGCACGATTAATCGTGGTGATTTTCGGTTCCAGTTAGGTCAAAAGCCCGGTTTGAGTGGCGCAATGCTTACAGCGATGTGCCTCGATTTCATGGCGCGGCACACACCCGATGCAGTTACGGCGACGATTGGAAGGCTCGCAAATGATCCGTGTTCTCCTGGCAGATTTCTTAAACTGACAGAACAGGCAATTGGTAATTTGCTCGCTGATCACGCTGTGTCTAGCTCGGATATTTCGTTGAGCAACCCTGCAGGCTCATCGCAGTTGAATTCTCTGGGGCGGCCTATCGACGTTTGTCGTAAAATTGTCAATGAGTATTATGTGGTTGAGCGCGGCAGCAAGAGCAGTGATGTCGCTGGGATTGGTTCAGAAGCGTTGCAGCTTGAAGCAGTAATTGAGCAGTCCAAAGACGAAAAGCCAAAGCGTCGATACCAGATCAAGTCTCGTATTGCAATAGCTAAGAGTCAGTCGAAGAAGTCGCCGAAGGTGAAGACCAAATGACCCGATTGCGTGACTCCATTGGGACGCGGTCCAGTCACCCTCGCTCCGTCAACGTTGAGCTAGATCGAGATCAACAAAGTCTTGATCGCTATATCCCAACGGGGCGATCGCTCGAAGTCATATCGCGAATATCTGAGAGTTTGAAAACACAGTTAGGGTGCCGCTCTTTTTCGGTAATCGGGCCGTACGGGAGCGGCAAGTCTTCCTTCGCCATCTTTTTGACGTCCCTCCTTGAGAATCACGGTTTGGCGACAGATTCCAATGCGTGGAAGATACTCAAGCGCTTTAGTCCTGAAGTGCACGAAAATCTTAGTGCTGGATTAAAAACGGCAGTTGGTACGGGGGGTCGGTTCCTTGTGGCAACTGTTACGGCGCAGCGGGAGCCCGTAAACAGCACCTTGCGACGTTGTTTAATTGGGGCAATAGATGTTGGTGGCAAGCGGTTGGCTATTACACCCAAATTACTTACTGACTTCCGACGTGAAAATTGCAAGAACGAGACGATAATTAACGTAATTCGGGAAATAATCGAACGCAGGCCACTTTTGATTGGCATCGATGAATTCGGGAAAAACCTAGAGGCATTTTCCGACTCGCATAGCGATTCAGATTTATTTATTCTCCAACAAATAGCCGAGTTAGCGCAGTCAAAAACTTCTAATCCATTGGTTCTGCTTACCCTTCAGCATCTTTCGTTCAACGAGTACGTTTCTGGCGTTTCTCAATCTGGTCGACGTGAGCTCTCAAAGATTCAGGGACGTTTTGAAGAAATCCCGTATACCGATTCCGCTGAGCAATATCGCCGGCTCATCTCTGAGGTTTTCGTCCAGAAAGATAAGGCGCTAAGCAAGCGTGTCCACGCATGGTATGGCGCACATAAGAGCATTTTTTCTGCTCTAGGTAGCAAGGATCTTGGATCTGATCCATCAAGCCTTGCGTCCTTTCCTCTTCACCCTGTTGCGCTTTCCTGCTTGCCCGAACTGTGCAATCGTTTTGGCCAAAATGAGAGGACGCTCTTTTCGTTTCTCTCGAGCGCTGAGCCACTGTCAATTAAGTCGTACATTCAAGAAACTGAGCTTGCAAGTCGCGGAGCGCTCCCGTTTGTTCGTTTGGATCGGATCTACGACTATTTTGTGAGATCAGCTTCTAACACGGTTGGATCAGCCGAGTTGGCTTCGCGATTGATTGAAATCGAGACAAGAGTTCGGGATAGCCGTGGTTTAGGCGCATACGAAGAGATGGTCCTTAAGACAATTGGTGTTCTAAACCTTGTTGCATCTGGAGGCACGATTCGATCAAGCGGCGACACACTCGCATTTTCGATTCACGACTGCCACCTCAAAGATGACGACGCGGCGCCTTTGCGTGCCGCTCTCGATGACCTCGAAAATAAAGGTCTTGTCACTTTCCGAGAGTTTGCCGACGAGTATCGGATATGGAATGGTTCTGATTTTGGGATACGCCAGCGCCTCCGTGACGCTCGCCAAGAGGGCATCCATTCTCCGTTGAGTGACATTTTGCTTCAGTCGGTAGATCTACCCCCGCTCATAGCGAATCGCCATAGTCAAAAGTTCGGAATTTTGAGAGCTTTCAGTCGTACTTTTGAGCATCAGGTTGTTAGCGATGCTCACCTCGCGAGCCCAATGGGCCAATTTGATGGATCCATCGTTTATTGGACTGGAGTCTCCAAGCCAAATATCGAAATCACATTGAAGGAATGCAAACCACTACTTCTTTCTGAACCGGCAATTGTCGATTTTGATGCATTAAAGCGGGCAGCTGTCGAGGCATTTGCTGTCTCGAGAGTGCTACGCGACGCTATTGCCGAAGACGCTGATTGGGTTGCAAAAAGGGAACTGGCAGAAAGGAAGTCATACGCAGACCAGATGCTTCTAGGCCTGATTGAGTCGACGTGGAATTCTGAAAGAGCTCGTTGGACATTGATTATTCCGTTTAAAAGTCTGCAGAAATGGAATGGAGGAGTATCTCGTATCCTCTCCGATGTTTGTGATCAGGTCTATGTTGACTCACCACATGTTCGCAATGAGACAATATCTCGTCGTCAACTCACAGCGCAGGGGGCACGTGCTCGGCGAATGTTAAGTGAGGCAATACTTAAGTATCCAAATTTTTACGCCTTCAAAATTGATGGTTATGCGCCCGAGAAGTCAATTTATGAGGCTGTATTCCAGAGCACTGGGTTACATCGTTTTAGCCGATCCGATAAGACCTTAATGCAATTCTTGGCACCAACCGACCAGTCTTGGGTACCGCTGCATAAACAGATTGAATCTTTCTTATCCGATGCACGGAGTTCTCGATTGAATCTGCAAGAGCTCGCAATGAGACTGCAAATGCCTCCAATCGGTATAAAAGAAGGGCTAATCAATCTTCTCTTTGTAGCGCTTTTAACGGCCCGATCAAAGTCGGTGCTGCTATACGAGCATGGTTCGCTTGTAATTGATTTCGATGATGCAGTTGTTGAACGTTTGCTAAAGAACCCATCGCATTTTGCGATTAAAAATCTTGGTCTTGAAAAGAAGTACATGGCCGCAGCGGTGCAGGTGGTTGCTTCCGGTTTAAGTATCGCGACTCCAGATCGGGCGACATTGTTGGATATTGCTCGACGGCTGTACCGAGACATTCAGTCACTGCCTGCCTACACATTGAGTACGACTCGACTTACGTCCGAGGCACGAGATTTACGAAAAGCTGTCAAATCAGCAACTGAACTGGACGTACTGATTTATGAAACCTTGCCACAGGTATTCGGGCTTCCCGTGCTTAATGGGAGTGGATCAAAGGTGCCCTCTACTAATGAAATTGAAACTTATTCGAAACTGCTAGTCGTGCACCTCCAAGAACTTAGACAGGCTTACCCGGTACTGCTAAGTCAAATTCGCCAGCAACTCGCCGCCGCATTCTCAATCAACGTTGCTGACGACATGTATGCGGTATTAAAACACGAAGCTCACCAGCTTAGCGATCGAGTTCTTAACAAAAAATTGAAGGCTTTTGTGGGCGGCATACTCCGCGAAGAACTATCTAACGATGAGTGGACCGAGAATCTAGCGATGATCATCGCTGATGGCAGTCCGGCAAAGAGTTGGTCAGAAGAAATTCTGACGCAGTTTGAATTCAATCTGAAAGAGCTGTCAGGCACATTCAAGCGTCTAAAAGTACTCCTATTTGAGCACGCTGAGCCACGAACAGCAGAGATCAACATGTATCGAGTCACTGTCACTCACCAAAGCGGATACGAGTCTTCAACGACCGTGTCCGTCACCAAAACTGAAGGGGAGTTATTGCGCGAGATACTGGCTGAAGCCCTTACAAGGGCTGCTGGATCGCTGGGTGAGGTTGGTCGCGCCAAGAGTGCGATCATGGCTATGCTCTCTGAGGTGAGCAACATCGCTGAAGTGAGCCTGGTATCCCAGATTGGCGAAGATTCGGAGAGGACTCGAAATGGCTGAGAAAGTACGTCATATTTGCGGTATCAGCGGGGGCAAAGATTCAAGCGCAATGGCCGTTTACATGCGTTTACAGGTTCCAGAAATGGAGTACTTCTTCTGTGATACCGGAGCAGAGCTGCCTGAGACCTACGAGTACCTAGATCGGCTTGAAGTCGCACTAGGTAAAAAGATTGAGCGCTTAAATTCTACAAAAGGTTTCGACCATTATTTTGAGCTCTATCGCGGCACGTTGCCGTCACCGCAAATGCGCTGGTGCACAACCAAAATGAAGATCGAACCGATCGAAGCTTGGATCGGGGAAGAGGAAGCGATTTCGTATATCGCGATACGCGCCGACGAAGGAAACCGCAAGGGCTACGTGAGTACAAAGAAGAATATAAAGGCAAGGTTCCCATTTATTGAGGACGGAATCGACAAAGCAGGTGTTCTCCGAATTTTGGATGAAGCTGGAATCGGGCTGCCGTCCTACTATGAATGGCGCACTCGCTCGGGATGCTATTTCTGCTTCTTCCAACGAAAATCTGAATGGGTCGGGCTCTCTGAGCGCCACCCTGACCTGTTTGCAAAAGCCGTCGCGATTGAGCAAAAGGTAATGAAGAACGCTGGCGTAGAGGGCGACAAGAGCTTCACTGAATTTGGTATGCAGGGCCGCCAATACACGTGGTCCGGTGGTGAGACGCTGCTCGAGCTAGTCGCCCGCAAGGACGAAATTATGGAGCGCCATGAGAAGAACCTTGAGCGCGAGAAAAAGCAGCCTATGAACCGCCCCCTGTGGGAGATTTTCTCTGACGCCCTTGACGAAGAAGACGGCACGGAACAGTGCGCTGTCTGCGCCCTTTAAATGTAGGTCAGTGATTAACCTCGATTCAAAAGTAGACAAATTTTGAATCGATCGGTGGGTAGTAGTTTAGAATGAATTTTTGAGCAAGGGGACTCAACCTTCCCCAGAAGCGAGGACTTGTGGGCAGTAGAGTTGAAATCAAGAATGTGATCACACGAGAAAGAATAGGAAAGTCTGGCAGAACAATTGTCTATTACTTGGCGCAAGTGCCTGCGTCATTGTTGGCAGATGTAACATTCGTCCCCGTAGTCGCCGATGAGGCCAATTTGGGCAAGCAGAGAAGGAAGTACCTGCACGAATCAGATAACGGATACCAGAGGCCTGGTATGGCTAGGCGTATGGAGGCATTTGGGACTTATCTAGCCGAGCGCGATGCTGCGTACATCCCAGCCATAGTTCTGAGCAGCCGAGGTAAATGGATTTACGACAAAGAGACCAGATCAATAACAGTGGAAGCTCCCGCTGCGATCATTGATGGTCAGCACCGAACGGGCGGATATATTTCGGCATACCAAAAAGATGAAATCGACCGGCTCGCTGATGTTGTGGTTCTGAATATCAGTATTGAAGAAGAAGAAGAATTATTTATAGATATCAACTCCAATGCGAAGAGCGTACCGACTGGGCTCGTATCAGTATTAGGACGAAGTCAAGACGCCCTGGTGGCCGGGGCACTCAACAACAACTCTGATTCCATTTTCCATAACCGTTTCTATCTCGTTCAGCGTCGAGACGGGACGCTATTTAATATTGCTTCTGTCGCAAAGCAAATAGGCGTCACATTCAGCAACGGTGTCTTCGAAGGGATCAAAGACGATCTGGATCTCAAATACGACATCATGGCTGCCTATTGGGACTTGATAGCTTCGGAGTTTCCAGTGGAGTGGAAGGATATCGATGTGAAGCAGAAGGATCGTGAGTACAAGCTTCTAGAACTCACTGGTCTAATCGCGATGAGTTACGCGGCCGACGAGATCCTCGCGCCAGCGTTTGACATGAAGTCATCATCGATGGACTATGAGAAGGTAGAAGCGACAATCAAGTACTTAGCTGATTGCAAGTTGATTGATTGGTCAAAGAATGGGGAATTCCAGAATCAAACTGGATTTGGTGGTGGTACACCAATTCATCGAAAAATTCAACAAGTGCTTGCGCTGCGCCAAAATTAACTCTTAGCTATGTCAGGCAATGACGAAATCTCGTGGATTTTAAGAGAACAAGAGCACGTAGATCTTATTGTCTTAAATATCGATCAACTCAGAAACGGCCTAGAGCGGCGTTTGGCGCATATCCAGCTTGAGCAAGAGCGAAGGATTCTTCGACGGCAAGATTCAGATTATGCCGCTGCGCGACCAAATCCTTTTTACGCGGTATTTGAACACACAAACGATTTGACCGGGTTCGGCGAGTTATTTCGTATCGGTAGAGCTTCGATTCACGATGGTCAAAGCAATGTTTTGGTGTGCAATTGGGATACTCCCGAGGCAAATAGATATGTTGAACTTGAGAGAGATTTCGGGAACACAGTCTTCCAGGCATTAGTCAAAATCGAGGACGGAAAAGTGATCTCAATCGCAGACACTAATTCGAAGAGGGCGGAGCGCCGCAGGCAACGAATTTTGGAAACCAAGGGTGAAACTCTAACCGACATAATTGAAGTAATTCGGCCCGAACAAAACGACATTGTTAGAGAAGAGACGCTCGGGGGATTAGTCATTTCTGGTGGTCCAGGGACAGGCAAAACAGTAGTTGGCTTACAGCGTCTGGCATTTTTGTTGCGGGAGCGAGGAAATAGAACGATATTGGAGCGACCAGTTCTAATAATCGGGCCATCAAAGACCTACGTCGACTATGTGCGCGACTTTCTGCCAAATCTAGGGCATACAAATTTCGTTAGCATCGCAATCTCTGAATTGTGCCTTAGGCGTGTTGACGATGGTCGACTCGATACTGGGGATGGTTTTCGCGACGATAGAGACTCAGTTACTATATTAAAAAATTCAGCAGGAATAATTCAGCTGATCCGTTCTGCCATCTGGGATAAGACCGAGCAGTTTGAGATTCATGTCGAGTTCAATTACGAACTTGGCGTAAACAGGTCTTTGGTGATTTCGCGTCAGAATATTGATGATCTTTTAGTTGAGATATACAAAAAATTTCTCTCAGGTTCACTGAGTTACGAAGGAGCCAGGTCAGAACTTAAAGGTCAAATCGCGTCTAAAATTACGCGGGCTGGGGATACACGGGAAAATGTGCAGGTGAATCCTCGTACAAAAGAGGCTCGCCGAGACTCCTTAATGCAGACGTGGTTGTTGAAAATCGGTATTCACAATCAATCCGAAAGACGAAAACTACTTAAGGCTCTTGATAAACCGTCAGGTCGACGATTCGAACGTGGCCTTTTTTTCATTATGAATGAATACAAGCAGAAGGACATTGAGATTGCAATTGATCTGATATCCGAGAGGGCGACGATCGAACCGAGTGTATTGCGTGAAGCCCTTGTGTCAATGGGCGCGGAGCGCAAGGAAAGAGCTGGAGAGCAAGATGAAAATGATGGAAGCGAAGTTGAAATATTGGAAGTAGGAGATTTTTCGCAATTTGATTTGAGTCAACTTCAATCTTCTGGGTCCAATTCAAAGGTAGACAAGCTAATTGACAGAATCCTTCCCGTTCGGGCTGCGGTGGATCTAGGAGCGAAGATCTGTTCAGGAGATAAGCAGTTTTTTCGTAAATCTTTAGACTCAAAGTGGGCATCGCTGGGAAAGCGTTTGGCGAACGATGCAGAATTTGATCGACGAAAGAACGGATATTTATGGACAAACGAAGATCTGCCGATCTTGGCTGAGCTCGATTTCTTGATTCGTGGAAACGAGAGTGCCGACAGGTTCTCGCAAGTTTTAATCGACGAGGCGCAAGACATGACAAGGATGCAGGCACGCGTGATTTCTAGATTTATTAATAGTGATCAGGTCGTAGTTATTGGTGATGAAAACCAGGCTACGAGGCCGTCTTCGCTCGGTAGATGGAAGCAGGTAATGGACGAGCTGGACGTAGAGTCCTGGGCTGAGCGCAAACTCGAGATTAATTACAGAGTGCCAGAAAATATCTATGATTATGCACGGGGATATTTAACTGAAAATGATCGAATTGATACACCAACCTGCGAGAATGAAGGTGGTGATGTAGTTCTCATCGATGTCAGCCCACGGCAAACTGCTGAATACCTGATTGATACCCTTGATGAAAAAGTACGGTCAGGTGAACGGGTAGGAGTCTTAGTTGAAGCTTTGGAAAAATTTGGAAAAATTGATTTGAGCCAATACAAAAATATCGTCGTAGTCTCGCCCGAGAACAGTAAGGGTCTAGAGTTCGACCATGTTATTTTTATTCAACCTGGCGACTGGTATCAAGAGACTCAGCGAATGAGAAAACTAATGTATGTATCTCTGACTCGCGCGACAAAGAGCGTAACAATATTACAGAATAATCCTGAAAAGAACTATATAACCACGCCTATTAACTTGAGCGCTTGAGGTTGTCGTGCTAGTTAATTTTCAACCAGGGGATTAGGTTGTCCCAAATAAGGCCTAGAATATTTTCTGAGCGAGTTTGAATAAAATTGGCATCCCAGTCGCTGGACATGTGCCCAACCGCCTCTAGATACGGAATGTATTTTAGGTGATCGAAAAACTTCTCATCGACGGGTATGCGAGCGGCGTCAAGAACCCCCTTCGCCGTGCCTTTGTCTCTTGAACTAACCGCAGCATAGATAGATTTTTTATGGTTCCAACTTTTGTTACCCAAATATGAGTTTATTTTTTGCGGGCATAGAACGAGATTCCCGATTCGATGGATAGCATTCAAATCTGAGTAAATGAGTTCGTCCCAGTTCGTATTCTTGTTTTGAGTCTGTGGTGCAACATGCTCAATACTATTTGTATTATCTGCTGCCCATTGACTCATGGTCAAACTTGGGAATACATCAGGCAGTCCGTGAGCTAGAAGACCTTGGGATGCAGCATCAGCAATTGCATCTTTTTGCGCCGCCAAGAGCATAAATCTAGTGAGAACACTACTGTGTCTGTAAATGTGGACTGTTGCGGCGCGCTGAATAAATTCGGCTCTGTTTGAAATACCTTTAGAATCTGTTAAGCGCGTTGCTAATTCGGCGATTAGTAGCGAAGAATCAACTGCCGCGAGAGGTCTAGGGCCTCCATTGTGGTCTTTGGTGTTTCTCTGAAACCCCCCAACCTCCGTTTTGCAATTCTCGCCCGACATGAGTTCTCGATAGATATCATCGATGCCTTCAGTTGCTCCGGTAGTTGCTCTTAGAAGAACCGTAAAAGCCGTACAAGCCTTGATTGCATCGTGGTAATGCTTTCGTGATGCATCTTCCCGATCCGTACCAGCGGATTCGGCGAGATAATTGCAAAACCTCACCAGAACGGGTATTGCGATCGTGTGTTTAAGCTGGCAAAGGAAACTTATGCACACTTTAACCTCCTCATCGCACTGGAGGTGTTCATCATTCGGGAGCTTCGGCATTTTCCAATCTGATGTCTTAAAAGTTTCCTTATGGAAGTAGGCAGTCGTTCTGAATAAATCCAGAAATTCAATCTGTTGTGTTGCAGAGTGTTCAAGCATTTTGTAAGCGTTTCGCAGGTAGGTTCGCTGCGTCTCGATTCTTCTTCCAATTTTATATCCATTTTCCGCAAGGGCGAGACTGATGACCGAGTCAGTGGCTAACGCCGTATCTTTAGTATTATCAAACGTGCCAAATGAGTTCTCTATCTCATCCATAATTGATTTTTCAGGAGAACTCAAATACTTGCTAAGTCCTACAGACTTCATTACGAGTGGTTTAAATGTCTCGAATGGCTGCAGTGGTTGACCAGTCGAATTAAGAACATCAAAGACGCTAAGGGCGTAGTCCTCATTTTTTACTCTGACAGTCGTGAGCACGACTCTATGCAATACAAACTGAGTAAGCGCCATCAAACGTATAGCATCCGAATCTGCCGAATCTGCCGAATCTAGACATGCCAACGCTGGTTTAGTGAATGTTAATGACAACGCTCTTTCCAAAATTCCGGATTTAGTCAACGCATCCACACCAGGGACGGATACCTCTGCTTCGCCGATTCCCTTAGCAGTAAATATTTTTTGCAATATTTTTCGCAGGTCCTGAAATCTCTTGCCGCATAAATTGATATGTTGATTGGATGACTTACCGAAAGTAAACTTCGTTGCAGGAGATTTCAGATCAAATCCGGAATTATTGAAGGCATATTCATTGACAATTCTTGCAATCGGCGAGTTATAAATTCGCTGGTGATCAACTTTCGACCAAGCATCGTCGTACGCGCGGATTAACCTTAAATACGGAACATTCTTGTCTGCATTGACATACGTATTTTCGAATAATGATTTTTGAATGGGGATCAAGAGTCTTCCCGGAATGTACTCCATGATTTCATTCTGGAGTTGGGACCTATCTGCTTGATTTACCAAATTCAACCGTTCATAATTCACTCTAAGCTGTTCGTGAAGACACAATAGAAATAGGATCAGTGTCGTCAGTCGTTGTTGGCCGTCAATGACAAGATCTACTTTCGCTGGTAAGTATGCTAGGTGAAGTGGCGAAATTGTTTCATGGTTACTGTCGGTCGTCAAGATTATCGCGCCCACAAACGCGTAGTTCTCATCGTTATGTGTAGGATTTGTCAAACCACTTACGATGGTCTCAATGAGGCGCTCAACGTCGTTCCTGCTCCAGTTGTAGTGGCGTTGGTAAGCTGGAATATAGAAGTGGCGACCGTTGACTTGAAGAGTCTCGAGAAGCGATCTTGATTCAGCCTCGAAGATTGTCCTCGCTTCATCTACGTCTTGGGGCATAAATTACTCCTTTGGCAAAGTGACATGATCCACAGTAGTGTAGTTTGGATCGAAATTAAATGGCCTTGTCTCTTCTTGATGATGCAAGCGCCGTTTAGGTATCTTTAGGGGGATCTCTTGTCTCGCAAATTGCTATATACGATTTCAGGGGTAAGGCGATTGCTTCGAGTGGACGACGACGGAAACGAATTGGTGATTTTTACTGGCACATTTTCATCCCAGGCTGCCAATCAATTGACGTTTGTCCCTGTGATCTCAGATTTGGAAGGTGAAGGATCCCCATTGAATGAAGTGAAAGGTGGTTACCAGAGACCCGGTAAAGGTTCACGCATGAAACAATTCGCAAAATATTTGGGGGAAAACGCGTTAGCGATCGTGCCGCCGGTTCTATTAAGCACTCGGGATCGATGGGAATTCGAGTCTAAGAGTAAGGAATTTGGGATCATCAAGGTCTATGGTCCTGCAGCCATAGTCGATGGCCAGCATCGTCTGGGAGGCTATATTCTTCGGGCAGAAAAATTAGATGACTTTAGGGAAATAGACTTTGTTGCGTACGCTGGCCTTGCATACGCCGTTGAAGCGCAAGCATTCGTGACAATTAATGGGAAGGCACAGAAGGTTCCTAAAGGCGTCGAGCGCTTAATTTCGAATAGGTGGTCAACCAAAATTTCGATGCTCTTGACGGAATCCGGTACATCCCCACTTTATGAGCGGATTTATATTGTCGGAAGTAAGGACTTGGAATTTGGTTTCTTTAACTTGAGCTCGTTCGACAAGCAAGTGGAACGCACTTTTAGTCACGGTTCATTTTTGGGTCTCCATGATGATGAAGATATTGGTACTCTTTATGCAATTATTGAGAGGTATTGGCAGCTGATTGCGAAACATTTCAGCGATGAATGGGAAGATATTGATCGGAAGAAACAAGAGTTTAAATTGCTCGAGTTAACGGGTGTAATTGCATGGAGTTATGCAGCTTCAGAAATTCTGGGCCGAAACTTTGACTCATCAAAAAATAAAATGAATTGGGCGAAAGTTGAGAGTTTGATAGAAGGCATCGCAAGTTGCGGTTATGTAGATTGGTCTAAGGATGGGGCGTTCGCGGGAAGGACTGGAGAGTATGGGGGACGGCGAATCTACAAAGAACTTCAGAAGGCAATCATCGTCATCCAGGAAGATTGACTATTGAGTTTCGGTTCAGGACCGAAATGTTCAAGTTCCTGTATTTTCGGGTAAACTCTCAGCGGTATTGGGGAAGTCGCGGTCTGGCAATGCGTCGTTGCCGTGTTGTTGCCGACATCAGACGATTTTGGTCGCCGCACACCAGATCATGTTGCACCACTCGTTGGCTACCTCGCATCAAATCTGTGTCGCTTCACCGACCGAGTGTTTGTAATTAAAGGGATAGATGTCGCGATATATGTCCCCGCGGCAGTAGTGGGCGAGTGGAAGACCGATACTCGGTGGACACTCAGCGAACTTGTACAAGCCCTATCTAATACGCCCAACCAGATCTCGTCGCGAGGGTTATTCCTTGGCGGTCCCGTGCAACACCACGTGCCATCGGGCCGCACACTGAAATCGCCTGGAGAAGTAG
>Ga0335396_10002589_pt1 | contig 21620 bp, 26 predicted proteins | sample FRY02_FD_205743 | JGI IMG/M metagenome (GOLD analysis project Ga0335396, IMG submission 205743) | Freshwater microbial communities from Lake Fryxell liftoff mats and glacier meltwater in Antarctica - FRY-02 (spades assembly) (version 2) | ecosystem: Environmental > Aquatic > Freshwater > Ice >... | reverse complement strand
AGTATTTCACAATAGACATTTTCTTGATGTTTTTGCTTCACCTAAAACAGAAATGGCTCGTTGACACGAGCCACCACCACTTCAGTGATTATTTTCTATGAGTTAATTTTTTCTCGGACAGTACTGATTTTTTATATCTACAAACAATTATGAATTGACTAGAACCTCCTTCTAATCCAGAACAAAACTTTGAACAAAAAGTACTAATTTATGCAGTAAATATGTGATTTCTCAACGATCTTGATGAAGACACTAAGAAGATAGCACTTTCTTATTATCAAATTGTATTTATATTTTTCCAATCATATTTATATGATAAAAATATTGAAGAAAAATCTATAAAGAATGTATGCGAACTTATTTATAGATCTATTTTGCGCGAAGACATTACAACCGATAAGTGAGCTTTAGAGCTAAAAAAACAAGTATCATGATTATTTCGTTTTTATGAAGTTATGAGATGAAAATTTATATCTCAATCTGAGATTTGATTAGAACTTTATAAAACTCTTCTTCTAAATAAATAACTAGCGTTTTTTTTATAGATATTTGTAAAATTTACGAAGATCAAAATAATAATTCCAATTTATTGATTAATGAGTTGATTTTTTGCTTTGTATAATTATAGGTCAGTTAAAATACAATCAAAACACAAAATGTCTTGAATTTATCGCTAATCAATTAATTAATCTTTTACATTATTCAATCAAGACAGTATAATTGTAAATATATAATTTCTGAAAGTAAAGTATAAAATTTATCATATGATCTTACTAATAGATGGACAACATAACAAACATGTATCCAAGTTCTGATGATAAAGATTTTTCTTGAGTAGGAAGGGCTCCTTGATATTATTCAAATGATGATAGAGGCAATACATCCTATCAAATATCTAAAAACTTCACTCATGAAGAATCCCAAACAAGCAAAAATGCTAAAGTGTGGGAATATGAATTAAGTGAATGTAAATTCCTCGTTCAAACTCAATTATTAAAATTATGATTAGATAAAAGATATCAAAACGCATTGAAGAATAATTTATACATAGTTATTGATGAATATTTTAATCAAGATATGTTCTTTAAGTCAGTTGCGAAATGAATTAATTACGATGAATTAGATAATTTTAAAAATGAATTGATTAAAAAGATTGATTTACAAAAGAAAAATACTTATAATCAGTCTTCACACTCTACTAAAGTAATTCCTTTACTACCTGCGGAAAAAACTACAAAATAATCTGTCATGAGAATTGTTTGAAAATAAAAAATAATTCACGTTAAACATATAATATCTTGCATCCTAACCACTAACCCCTATACCATTACTTAGTATTTTGTTATAGTGGAATGAGTACACGCATCGCATTTATCCACGATCGGATCTATCACATGGGCGGTGCTGAGGCATTACTAATAGATCTTATCACCGAGCATATCGATAATCATCCATGAGATGAAATTAGAATTTTTACACTATTTAGTAATCAGAAATTACTCACGATTCATGATCAAAATATCCCTATCATCACTGCTCTGCCGAGATGGATATTTGCGATATTTCAATATTTTGAAAAACATAAAACTTGGTGATTGAGTAAACTACTGGACTATCGTAATCTCATGTTTTTCTACACAGTCTTGGTAAGAATTTTGCGTCATAAAGTCAGAACATATGAGCCTGACCAGCTCATTGTCTCATGATTTGCTGCTGTCAAAAATATTGTGCCTCTCTATTCTGATAGCACACTCGAAAACTCGTCAACTCGTAAGCTCGTAAGCTCAATCTATCTCCACTCTCCGATGCAGTACATCTGGGATTATTATGAAGAAAATCTGACCAAGCTTAAGTTCCCCATCAGACAATTGTATCAGCTCATTACTCCGATGTTGCGTAGTCGAGATCAGACTCCGAGACACTATGATCATATCATTGCAAACAGTCATTATACTGCTAACTGAGCTCACAGGTTATATGGTCGAGAGAGCAAGATCCACTATCCTCGCGTCCATCCACTATATCAGTCAGTAGAAGTCATGCAACAGTCAGATTACTATATTTTCGTAGGACGTCTCGTGCGTTTTGCCAAGGATCTGGAGATTATTATTAGACTGTTCAATTATACTGGAGATAAACTGATTATTGCTGGATCCTGACCTGACGAGATCTATCTGCGCTCCATCGCTCGTCCCAATATCATCTTCGTCGGTCAGGTCACTGATATCCATGAGAAAATGTGATATGTCTGACCTGCTCGCGGTTTGATCAACTTGACTCGTGAGAGCTTTGGGATGGTGACGCTGGAAGCATTGTGTCAGTGAGTCCCAGTATTTGGTTATCATCAGTGATGAAGTGTCGAGCTGGTCACTGATGAGTGCGGGATACTTGTTGATAATAAGTCTCTGGAACATCTGATAGACAAATTTACTCAGTTTAAGTCGATGGAGCGAGATCAAAATACAATTGCGACTCGTGGCAAATCATTATTGGATGACAGAGCATATTTCCATTGGTAGATAAATACTTCTAAATCAATCATCAAACAATATCATCAAAAAGTAATGGTAATACCCGAAAGGGTGCTAAGGAAACGCTGAATAACAATCAAAGTTGATCTTGATTACAATGTTTACTATTCTATATCAAAGTTATTATGCCCTTGTGGTACAACTTTGTTTGTTGGAAGCGTTTCCCGGAGGAAACACATGACAGCAAACCTTCTACGATGCCCGGATGGGTGCACATGACTTACTAGATTACAATGATTTTAGAGTAAGTTGTGAGGTTTTGCAATGTTTCCCTAACTTTTTATAACTTCCTAGCTTTACAATATTATGCTAACCATCTACACTGATTGATCAAGCATCGGTAATCCATGATCTGGTGGACGATCTGCTATTATAACTAATCATACTACACTTGTCGATACTTTGAGCTGATGATATCGCGATGTCACCAACAATCAAATGGAACTCATGTGAGCGATCCAAGCACTCGAATATTGCATCATCAATAATGTTACTGAGGTCAAAATTATCACTGATAGTCAGTATGTCAAAAACGGCATCCAATCATGGATCACTAATCGAAAACGTAACGGTCGACGCACTGCTGCTCGCAAACCAGTCGCAAACCAGTCACTATGGATGCGTCTGGATCAAGCTACTCAAAACATATTAGTCACTCGATCATGGACCAAAGGTCATGCAAATAACAAGCGAAATAATCTTGCAGATCAACACGCCCAACAATCAGCAAGAAATAAACATACCTGGGTATTGGAACTTTAGATAGGTCAGAATATTTGATTATGCAGCCCTAGTAGGCGCGCATTGTTGGACTGTAGGAGTCTGTTGAGCTACGTCTTTGATTCATCCGACTATTTGCGCCATTCATTCTCTGAGTTGATCATCTTGGAGCTGATAGTTTTGTTGTAGTGCAGCGAGAGCTTGAGTAGCAAATTGGCTGACTTGAACGATGGAGACATTTTGACTTGCTTGAATAGTCGCGAGTTGTTGTTGCTGAGTTTTGGCATAACAATTGGTCAGACTTGTACTGAGCCTACTGCCTCATTGCTTGACGGAAAACACATAACTCGTATCCTTGGGAGATCATAACATCGCTACTACTCTGGGTATCCACTGAGGATTATCACTGACATTAGCTCCGCAGTCTGTGACGATTTGCTCGATCGAGTTCACGAGACTTGCATAGATTGAGTTGAGTCATAGGTCGGTGGTGATATCGATCACTCCACATTTTTCGGGAGTTGTGTAGGAGTTGAGTGATACTACTGGATCTCACATCACCTCCATCAGCTTTGCATGGACGAGTTTGGGTACAATACCATCCACTGATGTACCACTCATCGCAAGTCGATCTCGATAGTCTTTAGCGAGAGGATAGCTCGTCAGACCATATTTTTCTGCTCATCATCTTGCTATCTTTGCCAGTCAGACAGTACAAAGATTATCTACCAGACTTGCACCAAACTCATCAGCAAATAAAATCCCAGCTACTCCTCCACATTGAATATCTAATACTGTCTTCAGATGTGCAAATACCACATCATTATACGTCCAAAACGATTGAGTCGCATCATTACCCAACCTCTTTAGTAACAAATCAGGATTAGTCAGCCTGAGGTTACAATCGTTATACATCACCGAATTGGATGATTGTAAAGGCTTGGCAACATCGATTGGATCATCTGCATACGTAACACTGGATATCACAAACGTCGCCAACAGTAGTGGGAATAACAATTTCATCTGACTCATCATAAGTAAAATTAGGCAATTTGTTTGTGTCATTTGACAAAGATTTGTTCTCCTGCTTGTTCATTAAGATGTGGCTCTATGATCGTTCTCACTTGTTTGTAGGTAGCTTCAGGGTATTCTACAAAGTTAAGTGAGATATCTCCAATCTCTTTATCTCCTTCACTCAAAAAAATAATGCTTCCAAAATCAAACAAACTTCCGAATAATCCTTGAGGTATCTTGTTAATTGTTTTGATCTTTTCGGTATCGATGACCTCGGTGTGTCTATTGAACAATCATGCTTGATTATAGGAGACAAGCTCTTTGGGAGTGATAATACAAAAATCCATTGCATAATCAAAATATCTCTTTACGATACGGTAGCCTCGATAGAACAATAGCCCCAACGCAATCACCAAACTTGTGATCTGTATGACAGCACTCAGAGTAGTGTCAGGTACACTCATCCCAAATGCAAGTCGCAACAATGCAATTTGCACTACAATAAGTCCTAGCAATGGAACCATAATATATAACCAAAAGAAAATACTTGCTCTTCTAATAATCATCACATTACGACTACCATATTTGCCAATATATTCATCTCTCAACTCATCATAGAGTCTCGTATCAAAATTGGATAGTATCTTCATTGCAAACGATAGTAGTAATATAAAAACAAGACTACTTCCACAATCTCCTTGAAACAAATGGAATAATTGCTATAGTATCGTGTATATCTGCCTTGCACTATAGTTGTATTGGTAGTAAAATCAATAGATGTCGAGGTGATGGAACTGGTATACATGCACGATTGAGGTTCGTGTGCCTTACGGCTTGGGGGTTCGAGTCCCCTCTTCGACAAGTTATGATTAGTTGTCTTACGTATAGTAAGATTTTTTTGTGATCATATTTGCTTCAATATACATTTTATATATAATTACTTATATCTGACCTAAGATATCTATTTATTATCGACTGATTGATGAAATTTCTACTTCGTAGTATTCTATGAACTCTTGTATTACAGATAGTTATATTTTCGTGATATCTTGTTGCTCAAGACTTTAACAACGATTTTCCTTACAAAAACGATGCTATTCCAAATGCTCAGCCTGATTCACTCAAAGATCAGATCAAAGTAGGAGTCATTGATGCAAAATGACCGATTCAAAGATTGTTAGATGTTTTTTTGCCCGATAGACCAGCAAGGTTCTGAACCTATACTCTCACGACATATATCCAGTATATCCTTAATCTCGCACTCAGTATTGTGGCATTCATTGCGGCTATAGTATTGATTATAGGGTTTTATGGGATCTTGTTTGGTAAGAGTCAAGATTGAATCGAAAATGCTCAGAAAACAGTCAAATGAGCTGTGATCGCGCTGCTCATTATGGGGGCTTCATGGTTGATCGTCAAACTACTATTTTATGTTATTACTCTTCTCAAATAATGACTCAAGATCTCAGTATCTTACTCCAACAATATTGTGAGCTTAATGAACTTCCTTACCATGCTTCATGGGATAAAGTCATTGAGCATCAAATCTCTCATCCTAATACCACTATCGAATATCACACACCATATGGACGATTGTTTCATCTGACTCACCAAGTGATCAACAATACACTTGAAGCACATACTTTTATGACATTAGGTGATACATATAATCCAGTCAGCACCACACCTCGTTCTTGAGATACGATTACTTGTAAAGTAGTTGATCATGCTTTGTATAATTTTGATAAGGAGAGTAATTATTATATTATTACTATATATTAGAAGTAAATGTATATTCAATATAATATATGATATTGCAATACAGATTATCATACATTGTAGTTGCATACACCATTGACAATGCTAGTATAGGGAAAACTATTTATTTGTATATATCTATTCAGATGATAATGAAAAAATTCCTTAATGTTGTATTAGTTTCATCAAGCGTAGTACTACTCGCATGATGTACTTTATTTAATAATAATGATGACTCGATGACCGTAGACACTACTACTGACACTGACTCTGTAGCACTTACCTCAGTGCCAGCTAGTGATGCTACCGTATCAGTAAACTATGTTGGTACTCTTGAAGATGGTACTGTATTTGATACTAATATCGTATCTGAAGCACAATCATCAAACACTTACAATGAAGCAAGACCTTATGAACCATTGGTGTTTAATGTAGGACAAGGACAAATGATTCCTGGTTTTGAAAAAGCTGTGATCGGTATGGAAAAAGGTGAAACAAAAACCGTCACTATCTCAGCTGATGAAGCATATGGTATGCCTAAGGACGACTTACTCTATACTACTGGAATCGCTATATTTGCAGATGCTCCTACTCAGCCAGTGTCAGGTGAAGTTTACAGCTTTGGTCGTGCTGCAGGTAAAATCACAGCTCTTGATGACACCAATGTAACAATTGATTTCAATCACGAACTCGCTGGTAAAAATCTAACTTTCAAAATTACTGTAATAGATATTGTTCCAGCTGAAGCAGATACAACATCAATGGACAATGCAACTGGATTAGAAGGATAATTAGTTGTATTAAAGAAAACATTTACACTAACTCTCCCTTTAAGGGAGAGTTTTTTTACTGTTGTATTTGTCTTGTATTGAAATACAAAATCGATATAAATCGTATCACATGGAGAGATGGCTGAGCGGTCGAAGGCGCCTGTCTTGAAAACAGTTGTACGTTCACGCGTACCTAGGGTTCGAATCCCTATCTCTCCGCCATATACAATTGGATTATGCATATCATTGTAGATGGTTATTTATCATTCATATACACTATGTATCATACTAAACGTCGTCATTCTAGCAAAAACAAAATGATGAAAACATGTAAAAAAATGATATATCGTTTCATAAATTCTCTTTCAACTCCACATCATTATCAATCAAGTATTACGCTCAAAATTTTTCGTAATACTATCCATAATATAAGTCATAAATTATGATCATTAGGCACAAAATGAACTTTAAAAATTACGAGCAGCGTTGCCATTGTGATTGTGTTCGTTTTTTTGATCACCTCTATGGGAGGTAAATCTCCTGTAATGGCATTTGCAGATAATTCATTATCAATCAAAGATGTTGATGATGCTTATATTTCATTGGATGGAACAATCCTCGATGGAGACGAAGCTTTTGGTGCGAGGTTTGCTTATATGATCAAACCAGGTGATACACTTGAAACAATCGCCCGTGAATTTGGTGTTACAATAAACTCACTCAAAGACACCAACGGACTCACATCAAACACAATCAAGTCAGGTCAAGAAATTATAATCAGTAATGTCGATGGGTTTGTATATCAAATCACTCAACAAACAACGATCCGTGATTTTGCTAATCAATATCGCCTTGATCTTCAAGATCTCAAAGAACTTAATTCTCTACAAAATGATCATGATATTCTCAAACAATGAGACCAAGTATTTATTCCTTTGACTCTCAATGAAGGTAAAACTTTATGACTAATTGTACCAGAACCAGAACCTGAGCCAGTGGTAGCTCCTGTAGTAGCTCCGAAACCTTCTAAGACTACAACCACAAAGTCTTATCCTAGTGTAAAAGTTACAACCACTAAAGCTGTTGCAGGTATTCGAAGAGTTAGTCAGACGAGATCAGCTTGTTTTGGTTTTGTACCCGGACAATGTACTTGTTATGCTGCTCAAAAACGTCCTGATATATTCAAACAAGGTGAAACAAGACCATTTGGGGGAAATGCTAAAAATCGATATACTAATGCAAAAAATGCTGGTTTTGATGTAGGAACAAATCCTGCTATCTGAGCAGTGGCAGTTATGACGATGTGACGATGAGGATACGGTCACGTAGGTATCGTTGTTGATATTGACAAGTCTAATGATACAGTATTGCTCGAGTCAATGAACTGGGTAGGACCTTATATTGTTAATCGTATTTGGATCTCTACTTCGAGAATCAAATGATATATTTATTAAATTATCACTAATGTATCCTGAGTTACTACTGTGATCATCAGTGTATAGTGTCGATTATGTAACCCCCTTACTAGCTATTATTTTTTTTATAGCTACAGTGTATGGTATTACTAAAAATCAAAAGTTACAGTTTCGCCGTATCGCTTCGAAGCTACCAGTAATTATCATCATGACGATCCTATGAGGAACATACTCTAATTTTGTCTTACAATCATGACAATTGATACCTACTAGTGTGGATCAATTTCAATTATTATTTTCTGTGTCAGTAGATAGCTTAGAGTTTGTAGGAGTGATAATTGGGTTGACAGCGGCACATATTATTACTCTCACATCACTGCACAAAAAACAAAGATATAAGCGGAATTACGTATTAATTCTGACCTATCTGTCGCTTATTATTATACTATGAATCCTTTATACACTTGGAGATTCAGTGATTGGAAAGTTTAACGATTGATTTTTTTCTGTGTGATCGTTTGTAGAGCAATCTCGTATTGCACAATTTGGATGAAGTGTATATCCTATTGGTCTTGCACTCTGAGGATGGGCATTGTTGTGTATTGTGTTACTTCATTTTTTATACAAAAAATTCCCCAATCGTGGAAGTTTTTTTGTAGTTGCAGTATTTATGGTTTGATATATTTTTATTTTACCATATCAACATTATCCAAGATATCTGATAGTCAATATAGGACCATTATTATTTGATATAAGATCGTACCTATGTGTTGCTATCGCTTGCATCTCAATCATTTTTGGATATAGTGTGCCTTCAGTACATCGCTTCCCACTTGATCAGAATGAAAATAGAATTTAGCAGACAAGATAGTTTTTATAAGATTACAAAAACAATCGAAAAAATACCCAACCAAAGGAAGGTTGTTTTTGTAATTGATGAAAATAATAATATGTTCGCCAATGACTGGCGATGACAACAGTTTCATGAAGCATGCGTGACAAAAGAGCTGAATTATACGATCAAAACAGCAAGCATCAGTATTAAGAAATATTGTGAACGTGTGTGACTCAATTGTGATTATCAGCGTAAAGCTCGTTTTGCTACTATGCTATCAATCGTGTATGCATTCTTTTTTAAGGTAAGAGACTTTCACTACTACATTACACATAAGCAAAAGTACGTAAAGTATATTATTTTTGGGGTAGAGGCGATGATCGTAGTAGGTATTATGATGTACGTGTATGTATTACTGATACCAAGCGCCACAATCACCGTAACACCTTCTTATGATATTGAGGAAGTATCATATAATTTTCGTTTGATACCATATGAAGAATACAAGCTATGATATAGCGGTACTGTGATTGCACTACCTTACTATGAATGAGTAGAACCATATCGTACTCCGTTACGCACACCGATCCAATCCATTAGATATAGCGCTGAGACTGCAAAAGGTCAGGTTATCATTATTAATTCTACTGATAGAGAATACTCACTCAAACCATATACCAGATTTATCACTGATAATGATCTCGTATTCAAAACCTCATCATGGGTCAATCTCCCTCCTCAATCACAGACTCAAATCGAGTTGCTTGCAGATGATGTCGATGATGCTGGACAGCTCATGGGGCTAAGAGGAAATATTACTTCAGGTACAGTATTGTATATCAGAAATCTTAATGAATCTCGTGTACGCAAACAAATTGTGGCAAATGCTGTGACTGACTTTACTGGTGGTGATACACTTGCTCGTGGGATCGTTACCCAACAAGACATCAATGCGTTCAATACTCTTGCACAAGATACTATCACTGAGTCAGCCTCTCAAATTATTAGAGAGTCAGTCAAGGATCCAAGTATCATTCCGTTGATGTACCCGATGTTTATCTCTGGCACTATACAAGAAGTAGATATCAATGCAAAAGTCGGAGAACCGATGATCGAGTTTGATGGACAAATCACGGCTAATATTGCATATCGTTTTCTCAAGCAAGAAGACATCAACCGTGCAATACGCTTTTATTTTGATCAAAGAGGTACTCAGTCATTGCGTCTCGTCAATATTCAACAAGAATCACTCAAGATGTATGATCCGATCGATGTGAGTACGGGAGTCTATAGTATGCCCATGACAATTTCTACATTTTGGTCATATAATTTTGATTCAGATATCGGAGGTATCTTTGGCCAATTACTCCAAACTATACCTGGTATGACCAAAGATCAAGCTCGCCAACAGATCCTATCGTATCCTGATATCTCGATTGCCAAAGTATCGATTTCACCGTTTTGGTATCAAACTGTCCCTACGATCAAATCAAGAATCAAATTTCAAGTCAGTGACTCAGTATCGAAGAAATAATGATGATACTTATCAATGATATGTAAATAATATCTATCTAATGTACACTTAGTCTTGCTATTTTTCGCGTCAATACTTATAATTAGATAATTTACTCTGTATTCAAATATATGAAATCATCTAAGACTCTCTCTCTCTCTCTCTAGACTTTCTAAAGCGTTCACTCTCATCGAACTTCTCATCGTGATTGTCATTATCGGTATATTGGCAGTAGCTCTTATTCCAAGACTTACTTGAGTTCAAGGTATGGCAAGAGACAAGGCTCGTATTGCAGACATTAAGCAAATACAAACTGCACTCGAGTTTTATGCGAGTGAGAATAACGGTAGATATCCCATCTCCACAGGTTGACTTTCTAATTGACGCTGATTATGTTGATGATATAATATAGGCTACGAATCGAGTGGTCCAAACTGATGGATACCTAATCTTGCACCTGATTATATGTCTTCATTACCAAGCGATCCGAAACCCACAACAATATGAGGTCCTGGCTGACATTGATGTTATATTTATAAATCAGACGGTATAGATTATATTGTCTGAGCTTTTAGGTCAGTGGAGTGAGTTGTACCAAATGATTTCAAACGTCCTGGACGACCTACTCAAAAAACTTTTGTTGTTTATAGTTCATGAGCAAGGATGTGGTAAAATATTATTGTGAAAATCAATGATCTCTGACTGAATATGCGAGTTGGACATCACCATGCTGCTGGACGATACCGCCTTGAAGTAAATATACTTCATCCACTGGTAGATAATCGAGGATCGTAAAGTAATGTGTCACAATGATAAATGTTACTTGATCACTATCATAATCACGCAAGAGACTAGCCACAGCACGAAAAGCATCCACATCAAGTCAGCTATCTACTTCATCCAATAGCACATAGCGTGGCTTGAGTAAGGTGAGCTGTAAGATCTCGATCTTACGTCTTTCTCCACCGCTAAACCCTACATTGACATCGCGAAACAAAAACTCTCTATCGATCCCAAGTTGTTGGACCAATGGTTCGATGATTTTTTTGAAACTAATAAATGTCTCTTTCGTGTCAAATCTCGCATTATAGATCGTGCGTAGAAACTCAAATAGTTTTACACCTTTGATCTCAGGGATCGTCTGAAATGCAAGAAATATACCAAGTTTTGCTCTTTGATGTGGATCAAGCTCAATAATATTATGCTCATCGTCCAGCATAATCCCACCTTGAGTGACTTCGTACGCAGGATGTCACATCAGTGTAAGTAATAAGGAGGATTTACCACTACCGTTTTTACCGACAATACAGTAGTTTTTGCCGAGTACAAAACTCATCGAAACATCATTAAGGATTTGTTTATCGGAGATGGATACTGATAGATTACTGATAGTAAGTTGAGTCATCGAAATATATGATAAGTAGAATTATGATTGATGTGCGCTCCAACGCTCAAATGTAAAAAGAATAATCTCCGATACTTCAGAAGCAGATAAACCATCGGTATTGATCACAAGATCGAAATTACTTACATCCCATAAGTCAGTATGATATATTTCTTCATATTTATCACGATCTCATTGATTTCTTTTTTGTAGTAAATCGAGAATGAGATCATAATTTCCTACAGCTTCTCCAAATCTTTTGGTATCATTAAGTAGTCTATGTGCAGCAATTGTGTCACTGACTTGGAGAAATACCTTGAATGAATCCGGTTGATTGTACCAAGAAAGTCTACTATCGAGTACGATGGTACTATGTACATCTAGATCTTGTTGATATTGCTCATACTCATTTTCATATTCAGCAATATTTTCGGGTAAAGTACCAAGCCTATTAAATTCATGGATATCAATACCCATCTGTTGTGCTTTGGTACGCTTGATATTACCGATTGAGATATATTCATATCATAAGTTCTCACAGACTAGATGAGCTGCAGTTCCTTTTCATGCTCATACTTTTCATGATAAAGAGATAATCATAGGTCAAAAATATAATCTAAAATACTTGTACTTTCTAAGATATTCACTTTGTGTTTTTTCTATTTGTCCTTGTTACTAAACACGTACGCTCCCCAGCTCACACCTACCAATATCATAAACGGCCACACAATCATACGATCCACAAAACTATGCAATACCAGTCATGAAGCTGCAAGTCATATCATACCAACCGCATATGCAATGAGATAGTCTGACTCTTTGTGAGATTTAGGTACTTTGATCCACAACCAAACACCTCATACAATCACACTTGCAAACAACAATAACCATCCAATCGATCAGACAATACCATATTCTACGATCACTTGCAGGAATTGGTTTTCGGTATTGTAGCCATGTCATAGCTGATGTGATGCTGGTCACACACTACCAGGTCATCGACCAAATAATGGACGAGCCATAAGCGCATGTACTCAAGTGATCACTGCATTGATATGACCAGTATTAGAAAACTGTCTTCATCAGCCAAATATCCCATGGAATCACAGATATCCTACTCAAATAATTACGGCAATCGCAGGCACCAAAATCTTACGTAAGTAACGTTGAAATTGTGATTGATAAGTCCAGTAGATCAAGAACACTAACTGAATCAACCGTGAAAGCCAAGCAGCTCTGCTAAAGGTCAGAATTATTGCTCCTGCATATGCTCCTCGCCATAACCATGTATGAGATAATGGCTTACGTTTGAGTACAATCACGAAGAACAGTGGCCAGAACGCTACGAGCCAAAATCCAAACGTAATCGGACGCTCAAATACAAACTGATTACGTTGAATACCGCTGGTCATCTCAGAATAATAGATCGCAGGTGGTTGTGTATCGACTCATCATTCATAGCTATACTTACTGTATCCTAGATATTTGAGTGCTCAAGGCTTGATCACACCGATTGCAAGCCAGATAAAGGATATAATCAACATCCATTTTATCACCATGATATATCGTTTGTTGAGGTGATTGGTGTCTCAAGGAGCGAGTAGTGTGCCAGCAATATACGCCAACCAACCGATACTAAATCACAGCAGATTATATTTTGCAGCTACAATATATGAAGTCAGCTCATACCCCAAAAACGCACTAATGATCATCGTCACAGCAAATGTGCCCAATAGTAGCAATGTGATCATACGAAATATATGATCTGACTTCCATAATGATATGATGTGACGATGATAGCTTGCTCACAGTCGAGCTGCTCGTCCTACCACAACTATCTCCTTCCATAGTGAAATCACTGTCAATAATGGTCCTTCAAGTCCCATGCGATACTGCAACCATGTCACTACCACAAAATGGATCGACAAGCCAATCAGTAATACGCGTATCAGTGTGAGCAATTTTCACTTCATCAAATAAGTCAGGCAAATATAATAAATCAAATTGTTATTATCCTAGTAATCATTGTAGTTGTCTCAAAACTCTTGAACATTTTTGTCTTACATTGGCTTGCGTAAGTCCCGTAATCTGAGAGATCTGAGCATAATCTTGATGTTCGATGTATTTGAGCTGGATGATCTGCTGGCTGACGTAATCGAGTTGGGTGAGAGATTGCTTGATCTGATCATATTGGAAGTGTTGTTCCATGAGGTCGAGCTGATCAGGATCACTATCATCTTCAGGATCACCGCTCCGTATCTGGATCTGATCATCAGTGCCATAGACTTCTTTACGCTTTTTAAAATAATCTTTACATCAGTTTTTGAACATCGTCCGGAGATATGCATTGAGATTATAGTCTGGGTTGAGATTGGGCAATACTGATCGGAGCTTGACATAAAACTCCCCTATCAAATCATCGATTTGTGCATCATCTAAGAAATAATATGTTTTACAATAACGATAAAACTGATCTGATGTCTCCTGATACAGATGTTCGAAGCTTGCAGCATCGTGCTTACGTAATAATGCGATAAAGTCGTGATCAAACACCATGATCTACATACGGTAAAGAAGAATACTCACAATAATCTATTATGAGAGTTGACGGAGCTTGACAATATATCCTTGTGGAAGTGATGATATGATCTGCTCACTACGTGACTGTAGTGTATCTAATGTACTCATTGTGAGATGAGTTTCAATGAGTTGTAGATATTTTAGTATAATTTGGTGGATCTCAGGATCTGTACACACGAGCTGGATATACTCACGCATTCCACTACCCATACGATAAAGTCAGACGAATAATCATTGCTCCGCCAGCAAAAAACAATCTTGCTCCACATAGTCGAGCTGAGATCTCGTGAGTGCACTGATCAGAAGATCAATCTTGAGTGAAGTAATCACTTCACCAGAACTCTGGATGGAGCCATACATCAGCATTACACCAATCAGTCTACTCATCGCGTGAGTTATCGTACTTGAGCAAATGTATTCAGGCAATATTCAAGATCATTGTAATAACAGATAACGTCATTGTAGTTCAATCGTACGTTGAATTCAAATCTCTTGTATTATTGATGATTGTAACTCTAGCTCATTACGATCTCACTGATACCAATATGACGACAATACTCCAGTATCTTCATCGTATATGCGATACCACGTCACTCATTGCTCTACAAAATCTAGATCCAACTCAATCTCAGTCAGCCACTCTCTATGATATCATGACCAAGGCGACATTCCAGCACTAAGATCTTTTCGATGGATCGTACTGTGCTGACTTTTGTGTCGGATGGGTATCACACAGTCGGTATCGGTGATGAGTTGCTGGTTGAGCGAATGCCCAAACTCTCTGAGATCTCAGTCGACAGTAGATGATGCAATGATGGATGTAGGACGGATATACATAGGGTTGATTGTATCATAAAATTTATTAAGTCACTACTATACTAGACATCTCTATACCAAAAACAATTTTATTATGATGGCAAATCAATTTGACAAAATCTGTGTCAAGGTATATAATTAGGATAATTTTAACTACGTATTACCTACAAATGAAATCTTTTAGGAACTCTCTATCTCTCTCTCTAGACTTTCTAAAGCATTCACTCTCATCGAACTTCTCATCGTAATAGTTATCATAGGTATTTTAGCAATAGCACTCATACCAAGACTCACTGGTTCACAAGCCAGAGCAAGAGATACAGCTCGTATGGCAGACCTTAAGCAAATACAAACAGCGCTTGAATTTTATGCGAGTGAGAATAATGGGCAATATCCTACCACTTCTAATCAGCGGTTTTCTGTTTGTATCTGATTCAATCCTGGTGGAATCCCTAGGGACATTACTTGATTAAGTGGGTATATACCATGACTAGCACCAGAGTACATTAATTCACTACCAGTAGATCCTAAACCGATAGATTTAAGTGGATGTTATTTATATAGGTCTAATGGTCTTGATTATATGTTTCAAGTCAACAGAACAGTTGAATGAAAAATATTGCCTGAATACATACGTCCACTTGCTCCTAATAATAAAAGCTATGCAATTTACACATCTTGAGCAAGGATGTGGTAATATGACTGATTTGACAAACTTAAACTATAAACATATAATTAGATAATTTACTCTGTATCAAATATATGAAATCATCTAAGACTCTCTCTCTCTCTATCTCTCTAGACTTTCTAAAGCATTCACTCTCATCGAACTTCTCATCGTGATTGTCATTATCGGTATATTGGCAGTAGCACTCATACCAAGACTCACTGGTTTACAAGCCAGAGCAAGAGATACAGCTCGTATCGCAGACCTTAAGCAAATACAAACAGCGCTTGAATTTTATGCTTCGGAACATAATTGATTGTATCCAGTAACGGTACCTGGTCCTTTTTTCGGTGGTTGGAGAGGTAATTGTTCTGTTTTTGGTTCATACACTACTCAATGATCAAGCTGATGGGTACCCGACTTAGCTCCAAATTATATTACTACATTACCACTTGATCCAAAACCGATATGAGATGTATGATGTTATGCTTACAGGTCTAATGGAGTAGATTATATGATTTTGGCTCATCTAACAGTTGAGTGAAATATACCTTTAGAATATACTCGTGTATATCAGTCAATTAAAACGTTCGCAATTTATACTTCTTGAGCTAAAAATCGATAATATCAAGTGATTTAAAGATAAATATAACTTGTACTAAATATACATCAAGCACAACTTAATCGTCGCATAGTCAATCTTTCTATCACAATATTCATAGATCATCTTGGTACTGATTTGACCTTGTGCATTAGCATTCGCAGGATTTTGACTCAGAGACTTAAGAGCGATTTTGACTAATTTGATCTGAGATGCATTGGGGCGATAGAGACTGAGTGATGTATCAGGATGTTGTTGTTTGATTGTGAGGAGATGTGAGATGATCGTAGTAGAAGTCAGCTCACGTATCGTAGCGATTTCTTCGAGAGTTTTATGTTCTTTGACGAGATCGAGAGTTTTGAGTATTGTATCTCATGCTTTGGCTTTGGATTTGCGTGGGGGTTTGGCTTTCATCGATTTTTCTACATGGATCCTATCTTTATCAGCGATATAGTGACCTCCGATCGCCTCGACAAACTTGCGATGAAGTCAGACCCAATCATGATCAGTCAAATAATCATACTGCTGAACTAGTACACTCGATTGATCCTGAAAATAACGATCACCTCTGAGCACGAGAGGATGAGCTTCGAGTCAGCGAGTGTTGAGTCATAACAGCGACAGGCCACTCAGAGATTTGACTCTGGAGAGAGCCACATAGGCTTGTCAGGACTCAAAGGACTTGGATAAGTCGATCTCTGCTACATCCAGCGTCATCCCTTGGGACTTGTGTACGGTGATCGCTCGAGCTAGCTTGAGTGGTATCTGTGTGACACTCGCGACGATCTCACGTGCGTCTTCGATATTCCGTGAGTCTGGTTCTACTCTGATGTTGGTGCGCTCACTGACCTCGACAATCGGATATCTGTCCTTACCTCGGTAACCAGTCACCACGCCAGTCGTACCATTCATATATCATTTGACGGGGTTATTTTTGATAAATATCACTTTGGCACCGATCTTGAGAGTGAGCGTATCATACGGAGAGATGCCTTTTTTGAGGAGCTGGACGAATTTGGGATCTCACACCGACGTCATCTGATAATCGACTTCATCGGTCTCGAGCACATCTAATTCAGTCAGGTTGATACGATCCACATCAATATTATGGGTATAGAGCTTGATCGGAGACTTGTGCTCGATCGTCTTACCGATCCTACTGGTAAGTTGTCATATGATATCATCTGACACTTCTCATGTTCTGAGTGCATTGAGGATACTGGTTAAGTCGTCATCGTTTTGTCTATGTTGTGTATCGAGGTAGCAGATCGCACAATCAGCCAACTTCCATGACTTGGATGCAAATGCAAAATCTTTCGCTCATGACTTATTGACTGGTGGCAGCTGAAAGAAATCTCCCACCATAATCACTTGCACTCCCCCAAACGCTCTATAATCCTGTCTGATATGCTGCATCACTTGACTGACCATATCCAGCGTTGTTGCACTCAACATCGATATCTCATCAATAATCAATACTGACACTCCTGTAATATTTTTATAGATGTTTTCTTTTTGGGATATCAGCTCAATATCATACTGCGACAAACGATCTTTGATCCCAATTCCCGACCATGAGTGGATTGTTACTCCCCCGATATGCGTCGCTGCGATCCCAGTACTCGCAGTGATCGCTACTTGTACTCCACAACTCCATAGTCGACTCACATATTGGTTGATCACATAGGTTTTACCGCTTCCTGCCTGTCATGTCAAAAATACATTGTTACCAGATTTGAGGATATTGAGTGCGATGGATTGGTTCATGAGAGTGGAAGATATCTGAAGATTTGTTCTAAAATGTCGGAAGATTGAGAACAATATATTTATATGTTGAAAGAAATCGTAAGATCTGACTTGGTCGAGTCGAGCTGATGATAGATGACTCCAGCTGAGTCTAGCATATGTTTGGATGCTTGGATGCTTTCGATGCCAGCTTTAATATCGGAGATGTAGATAATATCACAGATACCTGACTGGATGATGAGCTTGGTACACTCATGGCAAGGGAAATGTGTCACATACAGTCTCGCTCATGTGGTATTATTGGATCATGTATTGAGGATTGCGTTGGCTTCTGCATGAACGACGTAGGTGTTTTTCTTATCCAAGAGATCTCCTTCACTACTCCACGAAAACTCATCATCATGACATCCACGAGGAAAACCATTGTATCATATCCCTAAGATCCTATTGGTCGTATCGACGATGCATGCTCCGACTTGCGTCGAAGGATCTTTACTCCTGTGAGCAGAAAGCAGAGCTACTCACATAAAATATTCGTCTCGTGAGATGTAGTTAGTTCTTTTGGGCATATATAGGTAAAACAATAAATTTATTTTCCAGATTTAGTTCTATTATCATTTTTACATAGCATCTGACAGTTACTTGCAATCGATCTGCCTCATTCGTGTCGTGGTGTGATGTGGTCTGCTTCCATCTCATTCATTTCATATTGTTTGGTACATACAGGGCAGATTCATGATTGTCTCTCATAACTTTCTCTTTTTTGTTTATCCGTAAATGCACGAATACTCAAATATTTTTCTTTATTAGTAAGAAGATAGGCATAGACACCGGATTTTTTAGTTACATCTTCATCTTGCATCAGTTGTTTGATCTGTTCTTCTATCTTGAGTGAGTCAAAAGCTCAGTCTTTATAGCTATTATATAATTCTCACCAGTTTACTCACTTCATTTCTTTACGATAGTTGGGGAAGACCACTTTTACTCGATTGATAACACTCGTAAAATACAACCATAGTTCATTGGCGTTTGGATTGTGTTGATGCTCTGCCATATACTGCTCGATATTATCATCACTCATCCATGAGATAGCAGTCTCAAGATAATCTTGACGAATCGGTGAGCCAGTCATATAATCACTCGCTGTACCATATGCTGGACATCACGATTTGCTAAAATACTTTTTAGCATCTGTCAGCCAAGTACCAGTATAGATCGCATTTCTCAGTTCCTGATCAGTAAGCTTTTCACCTGCAATATTGATTGTTTTGAACCGATCAAGTTTTTCTTTGTCGTTACCTTCACAAAAATATACCATGAGTTTATAGTCCAAAATCTGCTCTTTTTCTGTATTTTGTAGATTGTGAAAATACAGTATCTGTCATTCGATATTGAGTGAGAATTTTCCCTCCACATACTCACAAATACTAATACTTCTCTGTTGTCCGTCCAAGACCTCGTAAGTATCATCTTCATTAACTACCCAATACATGACATTGAGAGGGAAATTTTTGCGAACCGTCTCAATGACAGAATCTCTTTGCTTATCTTTGTAGACAAATTCACGCTGATATTTTGGGCGAATATTAAGTTTTCCACCATATCAAATTACTCATTCTTCATTGCTATTTTTGTAACCATTAGTCAGTTCTCTAATTGAGATTTCTTTGAGTTGGATTTTCATATTATGGAACATTAAGAAGTTAAAGTTTTTTATTTTTAATAAGAATACGTGCATATGTGAGCTTTCAATCGACAATAGGACATCCTCATCTATCTTCACTATGTTGAGAATAACTTAATCTTTTTAATATATTCTTAGGAGCTGATGCCCTAGTATTTCATGCAGCTTGCCATATGATTTCAAATTGATCTGGATTATATTTATCCAAAAAAGTAATAGGGACTCACATTATTCAATCGTAGTCCATCGGTATATCCTTAGTAACATTCACATTAATGGCGTCATAATTTTCATATAGTGGATATTCTTCTGGACTATAATTTTTATAAAGTATTAGATCCTCATGCCTCTCTTTATAGTCTAAATTTGTAAACCAACGGACTCATTTTACTCTGATATACTTATTTCAATCATTATCAATTCTTGTTCCACTTGCATTTAACGGATAATCATCAGGAACCATAAACTCCCTATCTCCACTATGAATACTGTGACCAAACCATAGTCTGTTATCTTTAATTAGCGGAAAAATTTCTTTGTAAGTAAGTGCATTCATATTTCATAAAATAACAAATTTTTTATTATGTTCTACTAGCTGTGCTACATACTCACGAAATAGCGAAAATGGCGGATTTGTAACCACTATATCAGCTTGTTTAAGTAGCTCAATACACTCTGCGCTACGAAAATCTCCATCTCATTCGAGTTCTTTGATTCATATTTCATCGATACTTGGTACATTATCACCATCTTTATCTCCAGTATATTCAAGATAGATCGCTTTTTCTGATGCATTTTTACTAAACAAATTCATATCTTGGTTTTTATAACATGTAGCGATTAGTTTTTTAAGTCCCAAATATTCAAAATTGTAGGAAAAATAGCGAAAAAAGTTACTCATTCTTGGATCATCACAATTACAGAGCACAACTTTGTCCTTAAAATGGTCTTTGTAATGACCTAATTCTTTGTTAATATCTGAGAGTTGAGTATAAAACTCGTCTTTCTTAGCTTTATTTGCCATTGAAAGGCCGCTATTTGCTGATTTTGTCGGCATTAATAATATAAGTTAAAATCAAAATAATAATTAGGTTTTTGAAGTCATAAAAAAAATTAAAACCCACCAATATTAACTACTTCTCCTTTGAGAGTTCCATGAGGATCATATCACTCAAGTGTAAAATCTTCATAGGTAAATGCATCGATATCCATGATGTCAGGATTGAGTTTCATGGTAGGAATTGGTCTGGGAGATCTGGAGATCTGTTCGGTCACTTGCTCGATCTGATTACTGTAGATATGTGCATCTCCGATAAAATGGACGAACTCTCACACTTTGAGTCAAGTCACTTGTGCTATCATCATAGTCAGTAGTGCATAACTTGCGATGTTAAATGGTATACCCAAAAACATATCTGCTGATCTTTGAAACAGCGCACATGATAGCTCTCATTGATCATTGACGTTAAACTGAAACGTCGTGTGGCAAGGTGGCAAAGCCATCGACTCTCACTCTCTCGCCATCTCATACGTATAACAAGGATGTCGAGCTGATACGACATATGATTTTCTATTTGGTCTGTTTT
>Ga0335396_10002586_pt1 | contig 21650 bp, 29 predicted proteins | sample FRY02_FD_205743 | JGI IMG/M metagenome (GOLD analysis project Ga0335396, IMG submission 205743) | Freshwater microbial communities from Lake Fryxell liftoff mats and glacier meltwater in Antarctica - FRY-02 (spades assembly) (version 2) | ecosystem: Environmental > Aquatic > Freshwater > Ice >... | reverse complement strand
CTCTTGATAAAATGTAAGATAAGACCATTTTTTCTTAGAATCTCGAACTGGACTTCCTTCGGGGTTACGAAAAGTTCCATCTGTTAAATGATGGTAAGGATTGGCAGCATACAAATTAAGAGAAGGTAGTACGGATGCGGCAATCGCAACACCTGCGGTATTTTGTATAAACCTTCTTCTGGAAGTGCTTTTAATTTTTTTCATAACAAAAGCATGTTAACAATTTTTTAAAATGAAAAAAATTATTTCTTTTTGCATAGTTGTCGCTTGTAGCTTCATCAGCTCTTCTAATGCCCATATTCAACATTATAATAAGCTCAATCTAATTCAATTTGACATATTTAGAGAGGATAGCAAAGTTGGTTATCACCACATTGTTTTTACTAGAAACAAAGGTGAAATTACCGTTCAAAACAAAATTAGTTTTGATATTAAGAAATTGGGTATTTCTTTTTACCAATACAGGTCCGAAGGAACTGAGCTTTACGCAGAAGATGGAAGTTTGCTTAGCTTTATTTCTAAAACTTCAGATAACGGTACAATTAAATTTTGCAATATTAACAGACAGGGCAAAAGCTATATAATTAATGGAACGCAATATAAGGGCAACTTTAATAAGGACTTTCTCATTTCCTCGTATTGGAATCATGAAATTTTAAAAAAAAATATTCAAATCTCTGGAATCAGTTGTCAAATTAGAGAGCAAAAAATTAGTTTTGTTAAAAATGAAACAATAGTAGTCAATGGTGAACAAACAGAAACATCTGTATTTGATATTCAAGGCAAGGATTTAAGCACACAAGTTTGGTATCGAAAAAGCGATATGGTAATTGTAAAGCAAATTCTTCACAAAAAAGGAGTTTGGCGTTATGAAATACAAGAACTCAAGTAGGATTGTTCTTTAAAAACTCAATATAATTTAATACTTCGTTAAACTTTTCATCTTCGATATCTTTGTAGCTATTATTAAATTTATTTTTTACGCAAAGAGCAACATGTGCGTAAGGATTTCTTCCTTTGGGATGATTGGGGTGGCTAGGCAGCTGCCCTTGTAAATAGTCACCAGCTTCTTGTATTCCTTTCCAAAGCTTGCTTGCATTTTCTTTGTTCATTTTTTTACAAAATATTATAATAATCTCATACTATGATTACAAAAGTTTTTTACAATCATTCATGCAATATTTGTAGAGCTGAAATTAATCACTATAAAAAAATTACCAAAGATCAATTTGATTTTGTTGATATTACAGATAATCATATGGCAAAAGTTCAAACAAAATTAAATGACAGACAATTATTAAGAAGAATGCACGTGATAGAAAATGGAAACTTATTTTCTGGAGCAAGAGCATTTTTAATTGTTTGGTCTAAAATACCAAGATACAGAATCCTATCTAAATTATTAGGACTACCAATTATTTTTTCACTATTTCATTATTCGTATGAAGTGGCTGCTTACTTTTTGTTTTTGAAAAATAAAGGTCAGCTAACCAATCTTAAATAATTATATCGAGATATTATCTAAGCATACCAACGATTATTGACCTTATCCTAACAATGTTTGACTTTAGCGTTCTTTTTCTATTAAAGACGAAGTGTATTTGCCTTTGCAGATACATAATTACTAATAATAACAAGAAAGTACAAAAAATGAGTCTAAAAGGAAAAGTAAAATGGTTTAATGAAAAAAAAGGTTTTGGTTTCATTGAACGCGAAGACGGAAAAAAAGATGTTTTCGTTCATATCTCTGCAGTCCAAGCGGCTGGCTTAGATTACCTAGATGAAGGATCTACTATTAATTTTGATGTTGAAGACGGCCCTAAAGGACCTTCTGCAGTAAATCTAAAGCAAGAATAATCCCAATCGTAAATTAGTTAGGAGGCCCGTTTTGGGCATACACTACAATTACAAAGCAAAGCGCGGTGAACGTGCAATGCAAAAGGAGCAAAAGCGGAAAGATCGTTTAGCTTCTAAAAAATTGAAACGGGCCCCCTCAACTAGCGTCTCCACAGCATTTACTGCTGCACCTAGAGAAAAACGTGTAGAAATGCACGATATTAATAAAACCATCACTCTAGACGACCTCACCAATCCAGATAATTAATCAGTTTATTTTCATTTCTTTTCAAATACAAAATTTTCGTTAACACTTTCGTATGTACGAAAATTTTAATTGGAAGTGGACTAATCTTGTTTTTTTGGGAAGATTGTTAACATCTTCAGTTTTTTTCATGTACGTGGGTTCATTACCATTCTTGTTAAGCAGTTGGAATTTAACAGCAAGTACAGCAGGGATTATTCAAACAGCAGTAGTCGTCGGTTTCGCACTGTCTTTATTTGCTTGCTCTTATCTTTGTGATTATTTTAATCCAAATAAAATACTAATTATTTCAGCAATTGGAAATGCAGTTGTAGCATTATTTTTTTATTTATTTGCTAAAGATTTTGTGAGTGGTTTAATTTGCAACTTATTAGTAGGCTTATTTCAAGGTGGGATTTATGGACCGTCTATCATTTTAGTATCTGAAAAGTATAAAAAATCAGAAAGAGGTTTTGCCATGGGCGCCCTATTATCTGGTCAATCTTTTGGATATGCACTGTCTCTTTCTGCAAGTTTTATTTTATCCAATATGTATTCTCCATCAGTAGGTTTTTTGTTTTGTTTAGGATGCGCATTTCTTGGTATCTTCCCTTTTTTATTCGCTATAAAAAAAGATCTATCAAAAAAATATCAATTTGATCATTCATCGAGTTATTTCCAATCCAAGCAACCAAGCCAAAACAAATTTTTAGTTAGAGGGTATACCGCTCATTGTGTGGAATTGTTTGGTATGTGGTCGTGGCTGCCAGTTTTTTTATCATTTATTCTGATAAGAGACATGGTGATAAGTCCACTAGTCTTGGGACTGATTATTGGATTAATTCTGCATCTATCAGGAGTGATTTCAAGTCTAACCAGCGGGGTGCTTGCTGACAAGTTTGGAAGAAAAAATATTCTAATTATTTTTGCGTTAACGAGCTCTGTTTTTTCCTTTGCAATTGGTTGGACAGAGAACTGGCACTGGATGCTGGTATGTTTGTTTTCAATTATTTACAGTTTCTTTTCAATAGGAGATTCAGGAGTATTAACGGCCGCTCTATCAGAAAGTACGGAAAGAAATTTTTTAGGCAGGGCTTTAGCTTACCGGTCTATTGTTGGAATGGGTTTGGGATCTTTAACGCCAGGAGTATTTGGCTTGATTCTCGACGCGACCAACAACTATGAGCCTATTTCGCAAAATACAAACTGGGTTTATGCTTTTTCCTTCCTAGGCTGTGTCGGCTTGATCGCTTCTTATAATGCTAGCAAAACCAATAAAAAAACTCTAGGCTAAGGTAGAAAATATTTTTTAGATTATCCTCAATTAGCCACAATTAAGGATAGATATCTGCTTTTTAACAAAAGGAAAAACATGAAAAAACTAGTTACACTAATGATGATCTTGTCAGCAATCTCTATGAATGCTTATGCAGGAAACCATTCAAAAAAAGCAGATGTCTCTAAAGCGGATTATTTAAAACAAGCGGAAGCTTCTTTTGATAAAATGGACTCTAACAAAGATGGAATCCTAACTGCTGTGGAAAAAAAAGAATATTACGCAAAAGCCAAGGCTGCTAGAGAAGCTGCCAAAAAAGCAAAAGACGCTAAGAAAGCAAAGTAATTAAGTAAGTTATTCGTTTATTTCAGCAGTGCCTCGCACTGCTGAAAAAATCACATAAAATTCACTAGCTTTTAAAAATACAGCATGTATTAAGGGGCGCATTATGGAATTAAAGTTAAGAAACATCGCAATCATAGCCCATGTCGACCATGGAAAAACAACCTTGCTTGATAACATCATGAAGCAAAGTGGAATGTTCCGAGACAACGAGCTAGTTGCAGAGCGATTAATGGATTCAGGAGATTTAGAAAAAGAAAGAGGAATTACTATTCTTGCAAAACCAACTTCAGTGAAATGGAAAGATGTTCGAATGAACATTATCGATACACCAGGTCACGCAGATTTTGGTGGAGAAGTAGAGCGTGTCCTTGGTATGACCGACGGAGTTATTTTATTGGTCGATGCTGCAGAAGGACCAATGCCACAAACAAAATTTGTTTTAGGAAAAGCATTAAAACAAGGTTTGCGTCCTATTGTTATTATTAATAAAATTGACAGATCAGATGCTAGACCAAAAGAAGTGATTGACGAAGTATTTGATTTATTTGTTTCGCTTGAAGCAAGTGATGCGCAATTAGATTTTCCTATTTTGTATGCATCGGGCCGAGCAGGCTGGTGTGTTAAAGAATTAGAAGAGCCAAGAGAAAATTTACATCCTTTGTTAGATTTAATTCTAACTCATGTTCATGAACCAAAAGTAGATCAAAACAGACCGTTTGCAATGTTGGTTACATTGCTAAGTTCAGATTCTTATTTAGGAAGATGTTTGGTGGGTCGAGTGATTCATGGATCAGCAAAAATAAACGATACAGTAAAAGCAATTAATTTAAAAGGTGAGCAGGTCGACACGGGAAGATTAACAAAACTTTTTACTTTTGCAGGAACAGAGCGAATTATCACAGAAAAAGTTACAGCGGGTGATATTGTTTGTATCGCTGGTTTATCCGACGCTTCTGTTGCAGATACTATTTGTGATTTATCTGTAAACGAACCATTAAAATCTACTCCCATTGATCCACCGACTATGTCGGTTACTATTACGGTTAACGATTCTCCATTTGCAGGAAAAGATGGAAAAAAAGTTACTTCAACAGTCATTCGTGAACGATTAATGAAAGAAGCAGAAAGTAATGTTGCTATTACTTTTAGAGAAAATGACGGTAGAGATTCTTTTGAAATCGGAGGACGAGGAGAATTGCAAATCGGAGTCTTAATTGAAACGATGAGAAGAGAAGGTTTTGAATTAACAGTATCTAGACCAAGAGTTCTATTTAAAACAGTAGACGGTCAAAAATTAGAGCCGATGGAAGAGGTGACCATCGACGTCGATGAAGAATATGCAAGCAGCGTAATTGATAACATGAATCAGCGAAAAGCTGAGATGACAGATATGAAAGATACGGGAGCTGCAAAAAAACGTATTATTTTCAAAGCACCATCGCGTGGTTTGATTGGTTATCAAAGCAGATTCTTAACAGACACCAAAGGTACAGGAGTGTTAAACAGAATTTTTCATTCTTACGGAGCATTCAAGGGAGAGATTATAGGAAGAAGAAGCGGTGCTTTAATTTCGATTGATACGGGAAAAGCAGTTGCTTTTGCTATTTGGAAGCTTCAAGAGAGAGGAAAAATGTTTGTTTCTCATAATACGGAAGTTTATCAAGGAATGATTGTTGGAGAGCATTCTAGAGAAAACGACCTGATCATTAACGTCATGAAAGGAAAACAACTTACCAACATGAGAACTTCAGGACACGATGAAGCTGTATCCTTGATACCTCCAGTTATAATGAATTTAGAAGAATTAATGGCCTACATTAATGAGGATGAGCTGCTAGAAGTTACGCCTGCTCATTTAAGATTAAGAAAGAAATTTTTACTTGAGCACGAAAGAAAACGCGCTTCTAAAAGTTAGGCTTTATACAACTTTTACACAACCACTGTTGATAATTACCAAAATCCAAGGCCAATGTTCTTGTTTTGATTCTGTTTAAGACTCTAATTGAAACTGTTAAGAGTGATACTTATCCACTTTGTGAGTAGATTACGCAGCTCGAGATAATTTTAATTCATTCCAAATTTGATCAAGACAGTCAACCAAGTACTCCATTTTTTGATCATCATGGTACGGAGTCGGTGTAAATCTTAGACGTTCAGTTCCTCTGGGTACAGTTGGATAATTAATTGGCTGAACATAGATTGAAAATTCATTCAATAAAATATCTGAAATCTCCTTGCATCGCGCAGAGTCTCCAACCAGCAAAGGCACAATGTGACTGTCATTTTTAATAGTTGGCAAATTTTTATCAGCCATTAATTTTTTGAGCTTATTTGCTCTTTCATGCAGTTCAACTCGTAAAGAGTTGTTATTTTTTACCACTCGAATACTAGCGATTGCCGCTGCTGCAATACTAGGAGGCATGGAAGTTGTAAAAATAAATCCTGGTGCAAAAGACCTGATAACATCAGCAATATTTTTATTAGCCGCAATATATCCTCCCATAATTCCAAAACCTTTAGCAAGTGTTCCTTCAATAATATCTAGTTCATCGGTAACACCCATTTTTTCGGACAATCCACCACCGTGTTCTCCATACAAGCCAACGCCATGAACCTCATCAAGATAAGTGAGAGCGTTATATTTTTTTGACACCCTAATAATATCTTTGATAGGGCACAAATCTCCATCCATAGAATACACAGATTCAAAAGCCACAATTTTAGGACTATCTTTAGGAGATTGCTTTAATAAATACTCTAAATGTTCAACATCATTATGTTTCCAAATATGCTTATCTGATCTGCCATTTTTAATTCCTTCAATCATAGAGGCGTGATTATTTGCATCAGAATAAACAATACAATTGGGTAAAAATCTAGAAAGTGTGCTTAACGCACATTCATTGGCTATGTAGCCAGAAGTAAAAATAAGAGCAGCTTCTTTGTGATGAAATTTGCAAAGCTCACGCTCCAGTTCTACATGATAACTAGAAGTTCCCGAAATATTTCTAGTACCACCTGCTCCCGCACCAACTGCTTTTGCAGCATTCACAAATGCATCAATGACTTCAGGGTGTTGACCCATTCCAAGGTAGTCATTGCTACACCAGATGGTTACATCTGATTTAACTCCGAATTCATTATTAAATACTGCCTTAGGAAACTCGCCGCTTTTACGAGTGATATTATTAAACACTCTATACCTACCTTCAGTTCTTAGTTGGTCTAGAGCACTTTCAAAAATAGAATTGTAATCAAATTTCATAATTTTTTTCTCATTTATACTAATACTGGAAGATATAATCTATTGAACTTTTGGACTTATTACTTTGCCGTTCTCTAATTTTGGTGGTGTATATTGTTTTCCTGCTGGTGCGTCATTTGAGAACCTAAAATAAACTAGAGCGCAAGCAAGCAAAAGCAAACTTGCCAAAGATAGTTTAGTGATGGGCCATTTGCCGTTAGTCTTTTTTATTACAACTCTAGATATATAAAAAATCACAAAAGGAGCAAGAATGGATATTAGAATGATAATTTTATTCAGCATAAGTTATTTTACAAACAGATTATTTAAAAGCCAAGCCTTATAGTATCATGAAAACAGAATGATTCTTAAAAATAAATTTTCTATTACTGACCTTAGCACAATCGCAACAAGACTAGAAAAGGTTAGGAAAAAATTAAAAAGCCCTCAAACAGAAAAGTTTCAAATTGATTTAGAGTTAATTACCGTCATTAATAAATTAAAAGCAGCCATTAGTTCTTTAAAGAAGTAAACCAGGAAAGATAATTTTGCGGTCCCAGCACAACCTCATTAAAGATTAAGATGGCTAAAAAATAAGCTAAATAAGGAACGAGTACTGAGACCGGCTATATTTATAGCAAATAAATTTGAATAAATTGCGACAAAATAATTTTTTTTTACTTATTTTTTCTTTTATTTTTGGCGAAAAATAAGGATTCAACTTTTGATTGTATTATTTTTTTAATTTTTTGTTTGCAAATAAGCCATGAGACTTGAAAGAGCACCAATTACTATCTGGCCATCTAGGGAGAATAAAGTTTGCGGGTAAATTCCTATGATCCACCAACCAGCAGAAATTAAAACATACCAAAGAATGCTTATTTTTGTGGTACGTCCTATCTCTCTCCAATTGATTTTTTTTGGCTGTTCTTCACTCATTGGGAAACACTAAAGCAATTATATTGTTTCGTCATTCACTTTTTAGATAGAAGCCATCTAAAAATAGCATTGCTCAAAAATAGCGAGATCTATTAATAGTCTTGTTATGTCAATAACAATGAAAACATATTTTTTTAGCTTTTCGTTTATAGCTGTACTGTCGTTAGCTATTCACTATTTTGCTTAAGAAAAAATTACTAGTTAGCCTAGGAAAGGGTAGTCCGTATATCCTTTTTCTTGGCCACCATAAAACGTAGATCTGTCATACTTGGTTAGCTCTGCTTGTTTAGCAATTCGCTCTGGAAGATCCGGATTAGAAATAAACCATCTACCAAACATAACCGCATCTGCTTTGTTGTTAGATAATGCTTCTTCAGCATTTTCAGGAGTGTAACCGCCCGCGGAAATAAATACTCCATTAAATTTATTTTTAAATAAATCTGAAGTGCTAGGAGCTTTATCATTAATATTGTCATCACCACCAGCAGTAGCTGCTCTTGGTTCAATCATGTCAACAAATAGGATCACTCTTTTGTTAAACTCTTCTAAGATATGACTAAATAAAGAAATAGGATCAGAGTCGCTCATATCGTTGAAGGTTCCGTAGGGAGAAAGTCTAACACCCACTCTATCTTTTCCCCAAACAGAAATTACGGCATCCAAAACTTCCAAAGGAAATCTTACTCGGTCTGCAATAGATCCGCCGTATTGGTCTGTTCTTTGATTGCTTCCACTTTGTAAAAATTGATCTAGCAAATAACCATTCGCCATATGAAGTTCTACACCGTCAAAGCCAGCCTCCTTGGCATTGATAGCACCTAGTTTAAAATCTTTAACAATTTTTTTAATTTCAGAAATTTCAAGAGCTCGAGGAGTAAGGATTTCTGTGGGTTTCCATTCAGCAGTATAAGTTCCGCTATTTTTTGCTGCAATTGCAGAAGGTGCAACTGGTAATTTTTGATCTGGTTGGTGAGAACTGTGTGAAATTCTTCCAACATGCCACAATTGTAGAAAAATTTTTCCACCTTTATCATGAACAGCTTCGGTAACTTGTTTCCATCCTGCCACTTGTTCTTGGCTATGAATTCCAGGAGTTCCCGGATAACCTTGTCCTTGTTGAGAAATTTGTGATGCTTCTGAAATAATCAATCCTGCACTTGCTCGTTGAGCATAATAAGTAGCGTTTAGCTCTTGAGGTATGTTTCCAGGCTGTCCAGAACGCATTCTGGTTAGTGGAGCCATAACGATTCTGTTCTTTAAAGTTAAAGTGCCCAATTTTAGCTCTGATAGAAGTTTCATAGTAAGTTTCTCAATGATTAGATCCGACTACATAAGTATTAATAACTACATTTCAAGTATAGCTTCAAAATAAGAGCTTTTTAGTAAATTTTATTTTTTTAATTAAGAAAGATATTTTTTAAAAAATTCGACTGTTCTGTCCCAAGCCAATTTAGCCATCTTTTCGTCGTATCTTGGCGTACTATCGTTATGAAAGCCATGATTTACTTTTGGATAGATGTAGGCTGTATAATTTTTCTTATTTTTTTTTAGCGCTGCTTCATAAGTGGGCCAACCTTCGTTAATTCTTTTATCCAGTTCGGCATAGTGCAACAAAAGAGGAGCTTTAATTTTTGACACATCTTTTTCTGCAGCCTGTTTTCCATAAAAAGGAACAGAAGCAGAAAGTTCAGGATAAGCTACAGCGAGCACATTACAAACTCCACCTCCATAACAAAAACCAACGCAACCAACTTTGCCGGTTGCATCGTTTCTGGACCTTAAATATTCAAACCCTGCAAAAAAATCATTCATTAGCCTAATAGGATCAACTTCGCTTTGCAATTCTTTACCCTTCTCGTCATTTCCTGGATAACCACCTTTAGAAGTTAATCCATCAGGAGCAAAAGCTAAGAAACCTGCCTTAGCTATTCTTCTGGTAACATCTTCTATGTAAGGATTTAGTCCCCTGTTTTCATGAACAGCTAGGACAGAAGAAATTTTGCCAACTATTTTTTTAGGCTTGACCAGGTATCCTTTAACTTTTCCATTACCTTTGGGAGATGAATATTCAACATAGCTGGCATCAATAGACGAATCGTTAAAACTTACTTGTTCTGCATAAGCATAGTTAGTGCTTAAAATGCTCAAAATGGTAGCAGCAGTTAAACCACCGATTGCAAATTTATTAGCAGACTCCAAAAACTCTCTTTTGCTTATTTTGCCATGAGCGTAAAAATCATAAAGATCTAGAAGTTCCTGGTCAAAGTCTTTGGCAGTAAGTCTGGTCATATACACTCTATTAGAATACTTTTTGGATTTGTAAAGTATATTTACTATCTAAAGAAAAAGAGTATTAGAGGAATTAACTTTAACCAGTAGGATATTATGGCAAAAACAAAAGACGTAAAAAAAGAAAAGAAAAAAGTAAAAAGTACAACTCCAAAAGTAAGCAAATCTAAGAAGCAGTACTAATTACTTTTGCAAAAGGACGCCCGGTGCATACTTGGCGTCCTTTTTCTTTTCAATCCTTAAAATAGTCTATAATTAATCATGATGTTGAAAGAAAATTTCCATTGGATCTTACTTGGTGTTGCTATCGGGATTGTTTTTTATTTGGCAGATAAATACATTTTTTAATTAAGTTTATGCAGACAGAAATCCTTGCCAAGCTATTTGAAGTAATCTTTCCTGTTTTTTTTATTATTGGCATGGGATACGTGTTTGGGAAAAAAAATCCAAATTTTGATTCAAATGTTATTACAGGATTTGCTGGTAGCGTAGGAGTGCCTTGTCTTCTCTTTTATTCTCTAACCTTAACTAATTTAGATTTTGATGTTTTTGTAAAATTTGCAGGGATTACTTTGCTCTGTATTGGCCTGTTTGCGTTAATGGGAGCATTACTATTATTAGTTCTCAAAAGAAATATTTTAAAAGAACTGCCACCCATTATTTTGCCCAATACGGGAAACATGGGTTTGGCCTTTTGTTTATTTGCCTATGGACCTGAGGGTTTTTCCATAGCAAGCGCGATTGCTTCCATGATTATGATCCTGCATTTTACGGTGAATATTTTTTTAGCCAAAGGCAAGTTTACTATTGAGCCTTTATTAAAATCCGTTCCTCTATATGTGATGGTGATAGCAGCTACTTTTTTGTATTTTAAAATTCCAGTACCAAAATTTGTTACTAACACAACTATGCTAGTGGGTTATACGGCTTTAGTATTAGTATTAACTTCTCTTGGTATTGCTTTAAGCACTTTAAAAAAAGTCAGTATTCAAAAAACTTTAATCATTTCTTTTGCAAGACTAGTGGGAGGACCAGCTATTTCATTGGGTGTAATTAAATTTTTTGGTCTTACAGGATATCAAGCCGGTGTTTTATTTGTTCAGTGTTCGATGCCTGCAGCAGTTCTTACTTATCTATTGGCAAAAATGTATTCGCCAAAAGAACAGGCAGATAATATTGCGAGCGTTATTGCAGTTTCAACTCTAATATCTATTGTTACCATGCCTATTGTTATTTATATCGCCCTTATTTATTTTGTTTAAGTAGCTTGTTTTAAGATTTTTAAAATTCCCTTGGTATTTTTTCTTTGTCTCGATTTTTTTATTTTTTGCTGGTAGGTCTTTTTTTTCTTACGTTTCATGAGGCAAGCTAATCCCGGTCTTCTTTTTCTGCTTTTCTCGAGATGATTAGGGGAAAAATGATTAGAGCAAAAACAATAACGACCGCAACAATGGAGAGTAAAGTCCAGTTCATCAAGATCTACTTGTTGCTATTTAATATAGATTCTACTTTTTGGTAGTTACTCGAAGACAAGGTCTTTTTGGGATCGAAATAAGCACTTTCAATTTTGCTCATATCGTAGTCAATTTCTTTTAAGAGCTCAATTCCTTGATCGTAATGTTTCTTCATAGCAAATGCTAGGCTACGAAGCTTAATTTCATTTTTCTCTCCAGCAATCTGCTTTGAAATAGAGCTTACTTCTTTTAAGTGTTGAAAAGCCTTTTTCTCAATCTTTTTATTCTTAGATTGGAATATATTTGAAATAAATTTAAACAATGCGACCTTTCATTTGTAAGCAAAATATCAAAAGATTCATTCAATGTCTAAAACAAAGAGACAATATATTTGTGTACAAAAAAACCACCAATTAGCAGGGCAATGCCCAGGATATAGACAAGCCAAAAATTCATCCCAATATTTTTTGCGAAGAAAAAGGGAAGAAAAAAAAGATAAGAAACAGGAACTCCTATCAATATGCTTTTTGCAAATGCAAATGTTGTTTCGGCATTTTTGTGCTCTAGGTAAGAAAAGGCAATAGCAATAATGCTCGCCAAAGGCAGCGCTATAATAAAACCAGATAGCTCAGGTTTTTTTCCAGATAGCCAGCTAGCAAATGCGATAATGGTTGCTGCTAATAAAATTTTTAATAAAAAAATCACAATAGAAGTATATTAAATTACTTCAGAAAGTTTAAGAGATATTACTTCAAAGCGTCTTCAGGTAAAAATTTTACTATATTTCCCTGAAAGTACTCAAATAATTGGTGATTTTCTTTGTAGATATTTGAACAAGCAAAATATCTTTCTTTTTCAGCAAGCTTAAATTTTTGATCAGCTGCCGTTAAGTGATTAATGCATTTGTTCATGTATCTGTAACCACGGTATTGCTCTTCAATCTGAAGACCAACTAATAAAAAAAGTGCGAGACAAATTCCAACTCCAGCATAAGATTTTAAAACATACCCCATGCATTTAAATATTTGAGGAGTATTGTAACACCAAGGACAGCCTTCTTTTTTTTTTACTTCTTTTGTCTTCATGCAAAAAGACATTATATTTATATATTATTTTGACAAATGAAATTTTGCTAAGGATTTAAAGAAATGTTAGATTCGAAGAAAACAAAGGAGAAATTATGACAGCAACTTATAAATGTCCCAAATGCAACATGGCTGTTAATGCTACGTGTGCTAACTGTAATAACGAACCGCTTGTGAATGGCACTCTAGATGTTAATGGAACACAAGTTCAAATATCCAAATGTCCAAAATGCGAGGGGAAGATAAAATCTCCGATGTGTTGTGGTCAGGATATGAGTTGCTCTATTTAATCATTTTCAATTTTTATTAAGACTAAAAAGAAAAAAAAAGGGGCGGGGGTTCTCTTTATTTGGTCTTACCAGCTAATTAACTTTCGGGGGAGAAAATGACTTTAACTGGTAAAACTAAATAAAATTTAAATATAATGGATGCTTCTATGTAAATTAAGTAGCTAATATAAGTACTGTTTTTGTCGCATCTCAGCGATGCGATTCCCGCATAATGCAAAAAAGAGTTTGGTTCGCTCTACTAGAACCAATCTAACAGGGGAGCCAAATAATATCCGAATAGAGCGATGTCAGCTGTTTAGCTTTGTTTTTGTTTTTTTCAATAATAGTTTTATGAAACTTTTATGACAGCGTTGACCTGCGACATTTCAGTTGTAATAAAAAATTAATCTCAGATTCACAATTAAAACACAAATCATTTCTATATGACCCGCATGAATACAGTCGCACAAACACAAACATTAGATCTGAGCTTTGATACAAAAACTCTGAATGACATCTTTAAAACAGCAGTATCTGTTTTGGCTATGATTATAGTTTTGACAGCATTTTTATGCCTGCCAATGATTTTGTACATGGCAACTAAAGTAGGAATTTAATTAGCTGGACCAAAGCTGTTAAGTGAAACGAGTAACATTAATAATTATACATGATCACTGATTATGTATGACTGGAAGATAAATATGATACCATACAATCAAGAAGAGTTAGACTTTCTAAACAAAGCTTAAATTTTCAAAAAAATTATTTTAACCAAAGGAAAACAGTGGATACGCAAGTAGGAATATGGCTGTTCTGCCTTGGTATACCGGCAACCTTTTTGTTTATGGTTTTTTTGATTTGGTGCCAAAGCCCCACACAAGAAAAGTAAACAATGTTTCGCATTACCGTAGAAACTCCTAAGAACTCCCGCATTCAAAAGATAAGTGAAGAACAGGTAAAAAGATTTTTAAGCCCAAGACTCATGAAAATGCTGCAAGACAAATTTATACGCAGCGTTGCTCTTTCTAAAAGCAATTCAGTCATGTATGTCTTTACCTACGAAAATAATGCGTAATTATTTAAATAAAATTCTCGCTCAAAAAAGCATACAAAAAATTAAAGAAACATCCCTATGGATTATATCTGTAGGACTTGTTATTTGGTGGGCTTACAATCTTTTTAATTAAATTGCGATGAACAGAATCAATTCTACATGGGAGCCTTTTATTTTTGTAGGCATTATGGCTTTTGGAATGAGTGCGGTGGTATCATTTGTAATCATTATTAATATTGGATTTATAGATAATTTGGCAACAGTTTGGTTTTATTCGTGGATAAAAGCTTTTTTTATTGCATTAATTCCAGCTTATACAATGAGAAAATTTGCAATATTTGTTTTAAGTAAAGTTATTCAAAGATAATATTTGCCATAATCTTAAGATAATTAAGATGGTATTAAAATTTTTTATAAAGGAACATTTATGAACAAAGCAATTTTATTAGCATTATTTTATTTTTTATTCTCTTCATCGGGAATAGCCGAAACCTGTCCCAAGTTAATGCAGCAAATTGATGAAGAGCTAGGAGAATCAAAGCAGCTTAGTGCTGATCAAATTAGGGAAATCCGCAGCTTAAGAATTCAGGGAGAGCAAGCGTATAAAGAAGGAAATAAAGAAGACTGCCAAAAACTTCTTAGTGAAGCCCTAGACTTATTGGGATAATTATTCTTGATGAAAAAAAATAATATTGGATGGAACTTTGACAATAGTTATTTAAATTTACCAGAAATAATGACTTCTAAGCTGTCTCCCGTACCAGTTAAAGATCCAAAAATTATTTTATATAATCAGAGATTAGCCAAAGAGCTTGGGCTTGATTTTTCTTCACTAAGCAAAGAAGAGCTTGCCTCTATTTTTTCAGGCAATGTTCTGCCGGAAGGAACTACTCCTTGGGCGGAGGCATATGCGGGACATCAGTTTGGTCATTTTGCAATGCTAGGCGACGGACGGGCAATTGTTTTGGGTGAGCATATGACAGCAGACAAAAAAAGATTTGATATTCAGTTAAAAGGTTCAGGAATTACTCCTTACTCCAGAAGCGGAGATGGCAGGGCAGCATTAGGACCCATGTTAAGAGAGTGCATTATTAGTGATGCAATTCATTATTTAAAAATTCCAACCACAAGAAGTTTAGCAGTAGTTTCGACGGGACAGAATGTCATAAGGGAAACAATTTTGCCAGGAGCAATTTTGACCAGAGTTGCAGCAAGTCACATTCGTGTTGGAACTTTTGAGTTTGTAGCAGCACAAAAAGATATCAATGCTCTTCAAGAGCTAATCATGTACTGCATCGATAGGCACTATCCAGAATTAAAAGGAGAAAAAATTCCAGCACTACAGCTGTTTAGAGCGGTAATGAATAAGCACGCAGATTTAATTGTGAATTACATGAGAGTTGGTTTTATCCACGGTGTTCTTAATACAGATAATGTTGCCGTATCAGGGGAAAGCATTGATTACGGTCCATGCGCTTTTATGGATGCTTATGATCCCAAAACTAAATTTAGTTCAATCGATCACAAGGGCCGCTATGCTTATGGAAACCAAGCAAATATTGCTCAGTGGAATATGGCTCGCTTTGCAGAAACCTTAATCCCCATGGTTGATGTTGATATTGATAAAGCGATTGAAATTTTAGAAAAAGAAGTTGGAGCATTTGCTAAAATTTATGCAGAAAAAAGTTTAGCAATGATGAGAGGGAAGCTGGGAATAGAAGGGGAGATAGAGGAGGATAATTTGCCAATAGAAGAGTTGCTTACCTGGATGAAGAATAGCAAGGCTGACTATACCAATACTTTTAGAGCGATCACTAACCAAGATTTTGGAGCAACATATCAAAACAAAGAATTCGAAAGCTGGTTAAAAAAATTTGAAAGTAGAAATCCAAATAGAGATAAGATGAGGCAATACAATCCTAGTATTATTCCAAGAAATCACAAAGTGGAAGAGGCCTTGGAAGCTGCAAATACAAATAATCTACAGCCTTTACACGAGTTGCTTAAAGCTCTGGAAAGTCCATACGCAGAAAATAAAGAGTTTTCATCTTATCAGAATCCTGCATTAGAGACTGAAACACCATATCAAACTTTTTGTGGCACATAATTCTGTCGCTTGTTAAATATCTTAAAAAACAATATTAATTCTTATGTTAATAATTAAAATCTATGGGCTTAACTAATACCATCAGCACTTACGGTTTTATTTCCAAGTTCTTTCATTGGATCATGGCATTAATGCTGATTGCAGCATGGATTATGGGATTATTTCATGATGATGTTGGTAGTTTAAAAAGAACATTTATCATTGCTCATTATACTCTTGGAATTAGCGTATTTTTATTAGTAGGTTTTAGATTGGGTTGGAGACTTCTCAATCCAACACCCGCACATGTTTTGAAAAATAAAATGCTTAATATAATTTCAAATACCACTTTTGCTTTTTTTATTCCTTGATGTTTTTAATTCCAGCTTCGGGATATGTGATGATGAATTTCAGAGGTAGAAACCCAGTTTTCTTTGGCTATGAGATCCCAGCCTTATTTCAAAACAACCAAAGCCTAAAAGGGCTTGCGACTGATACCCATGAATTATTAAATACTTTGCTATTAGTTTTGGTTATTTTATATGTGGCAGGAGCCTTATTTCATCATTTTATTAGAAAAGACCCCACCTTAAAAAGAATGTTGCTTTCCAAATAATCTAGCAGTATATTAATCATGCATTTTATGCATATGTAATATGTGCCATTCACATGGCTTACAAGTGACTCATCTACATGAGTTAAAAGTAGGTAAACTTGTAACAAGAGGTAAAGTTATGTTGCTACATAGAATAAATGATCTTTTGATCAAATTTAGTAAGCAAAAAGCTGTTGAGAAAACCAACACTGCATTAGCGAGAAATGTTAAGTCCGTTGATACTTATGCAAATGGTACAACAGGCTATGTGATCAAAAACGGTTCTGGAAAGGGCAAAGTAAAAGCTCATCTAGCGCCAAATAGGTTTCAATAGTTCGCAATAAAAAAAGGGGAAACTTACTTCCCCTTTTTTAAACAATCCCTTAATTTTTTAAAAATATTTAGTGTAATTAAAATACATTAAGTTGATATATTCTATTCATTGATGATGGAAAAAAAAGCAGCAGCTAAGAAAAGCACTTTAGTTAGCGTATTTGTTAATTTGTGTCTTGGCTCTTTTCAGATTGTAATAGGATTTTTTTCTGGGTCACAAGGTTTAGTTGCCGATGGAATTCACTCCCTATCAGATATGGTTTCAGATTTTATTGTATTGTTTGCAAATAAACACAGCAGCAAAGATCCGGACGAAGACCATCATTACGGTCATCAGCGATATGAGACTGCAGCCACTTTTTTTATAGGAGCATCTTTAATTGGAGTGGGACTATTAATGATTTGGAACGTTGGTCACAAAATTATTGATCCTGCGGTTGTTAGTGAAATTAAAATTATTGCTTTATGGGTAGCTCTGGGTTCCCTTGTGATTAAAGAATTATTATTTCGCTACATGTTTTATGTGGGGAAAAAAGTAAGAAGCTCGATGCTAATTGCAAACTCTTGGCATGCAAGATCCGATGCGGCTTCATCTCTAGTGGTATCGATTGGTATTATAGGTGCTTTGCTCGGCTATTCTATTTTTGATGCTATTGCTGCCCTCGTGGTCGGTCTCATGATTATGAAGATGGGTTGGAATTTTTCTTGGGATGCGCTTAATGATTTAATGGATAGATCGCTGTCGATGAAAGAGGATGCCAAAATAACTAATATCATTTTAGGAAACAAGGGAGTAAAAGGTGTACACGATCTTAAAACAAGAAAAATGGGAGATATGATTTTAGTTGATGTACATATTGAAGTAGACGCCAACATGAGCGTTAAAGAAGGTCATGATATTGCGGTGGCATCAAGAAGTGCCGTTATGGCAGCTATGCCAGCAGTGCTAAACGTGATGTCCCACGTAGATCCAGTTTAAATGAAATTAGATATGAAAAAGCTAATTCTTAAGAGGCAAGAGTTAGACCAGGTTCACAAACAAAGAAAAGCCAGGGGCAAAAAGAGGCTTAAAAAATTACAAAACAATCCTCAAAACAATTAAAAGTCTAGGCACCACCTAGAAAAACGAAGCCAAATTTCCTTTATTTTACAGGGGTAAAAGAATCATGTTATTCTAAAAAGGCTAAAATTGGTAAACATTGTATTGGGAAGCTGATTGTTGATGATTGATTAATCCTTTCTATTTTTTTCCCTAAAAAATTAAATTATGAGCGAAACACTACTTATTGTTACCTGTGTAATTGTAATAGCTTTCATCGGCTATTCGTTAGTTGTTAGCAAAAAAGATAGCTCATCAGGAAGTGATGTTTTGAGCACACAGCTTTCTAACTTAATGGAGCGCTTTGTAAAATTAGAAGAGGCTGCAAAAAATATGAACACGATGCAGTCGTCTATTGATAGCACCTTTAAAAATTTTCAAGGAATGTTAAATGACAGACAAGAGCGAGGTGCTTTTTCAGAAGTAGAATTAGAAAAATTATTAAGAGATAGACTTCCCAAACAATATCTAAAATTTCAAGAAACTTTAAGCAACAACAAAAGAGTCGATTGCTTAATTGACTTTGGAGATGCCAACTCTAGAATTTGTATAGATTCTAAATTTGTTCTTGAGAACTTTAAGAATTATGCAGCTGCAGAAAATGACGAAGATATTAAACGTTATAAAAAATTGTTTGAAGATGATGTTATGAAAAATGTTAAGAAAATTTCAGAAGATTATATTATTTCAGGAGAAACAGCGCCGCACGCAATTATGTTTGTGAGGTCTGAATCGGTTTACCGCTCGATCATTGATAGTGAAGTTGATTTGATGCAAAAAGCTCGTGAAAAAAATGTTTTAATTGTTTCTCCCTCTTATCTTTGGGGTTTGTTAAATACATTACGTGTTTTTTTAAAAGATTCGGAAATGACTAAAAAAGCTCAAATAATTATTAAAGAAATAGGATTAATAGGAAAAGATATTGGAAGGTTGGTAGAAAGAACAGAGGATGTTGAAAAAAAATTCAATTTAGTAGCCGATCAATTTAGAAGCATTAAAGTTTCTGCTGAAAAAATTCAGCGTAGGGCTGAAAAGATAGAGGAAATTGAAGGAACAAACATAGAAAAAATAGAAAAGGATAAATAATGAATTACGCATTTTATGACTTTGAGACGACTGGCAGATCTGGAACTTGGGACCAAATTATTCAAGTAGGTGCCGTGTTAGTAAATGCTGAGTTTCAAGAATTAGATCGATTTGAAGCCAAATGTAGTTTGAAACCAGGGTTAGTTCCAGAGCCAGGGGCTCTTTTGATAAACAAAACAACACCTGACATGCTTCGAAAATCAAACCTATCCCACTATGGTTTGGCAGATCAAATGCTGCAGACTTTTAAAAAATGGACGCCTGCACTTTTTATTGGTTACAATTCTATAGGTTTTGACGAAGAATTTTTACGAAAAACTTTGTTTAAAACTTTAAACGATCCTTATCTCACCCAGTTCGATGGAAATAAGCGTGGAGATATTTTGGGATTAATTCGTACCGCTCATCTTTATTATCCAGATTGTATCAAAACACCAACTAGCGACAAGGGTAACGCTGTATTTAAACTAGATCAACTTGCTCCATTGAATGGTATCGAACACGGTAATGCGCATGATGCCATAGGAGATGTTCTGGCAACTATCGGTATTGCAAAAATTATTGCAGATAAAGCGCCTGCGGTATGGAAGTCTAGCTTAATGACTACCAGCAAAGCAGAGGTAAACACAATCGTGCAGAACGAAAAGCTATTTTGCTTCAACGAATATTTTTATGGAAAAGCAAGACCTTACGTTGTTACTTTTTTGTGTTTTCATCCAAAATATAACTGGCCACAATGTTTTGACTTAAAAGAAGATCCTCACACATATTTGAATATGAGCATGGAAGATTTGAAGAGTGCAATGAAAAAAAGCCCCAAGATTATCAGATCCGTTAAAAATAATAAGCATCCGGTGATTATGAATCCTAAGTTTGGTGAAAATTTTGATGGATATAAGCAATTGGGAATGAAGAAATTAATAGAGAGGGCAGAAATTTTACAAGGCAACGAGGAATTTAAAAAGAAAGTATCTAAAATTCTAGAAGAAGAAGCTGAAGAAAAAAATGATCTAGATTCGCAGCTTGATGTAGAAGCTGAAGAATCTATCTATTCTGGAGGATTTGCTTCTGATCAGGACAAATCTACCATGAAAGCATTTCATCAGTCGGAATGGAAAGATAAATTGATTGTTGCAGATAAATTTAAAGACCAGAGATTTAATTATTTTGCCAAACGTTTAATTTACGAGGAGAATCCGACTATTTTACCAAAAGACATGTATGATGAAATTCACCGTGCAATTGCTAGGCAAATTTTAAGTACGAATAATGAGAAATGGAACACGATTCCCAAAGCATACAATGAACTTGATAATTTAAGGGTCAAATATGAAGAAGCAAAAGATGAAGAACGTTTGGCAATGATGAATGACCTAAATCAATTTCTAGAAGAGATTGAAAATAAATATCAAGACGCCTAGTTGACAATTTAAATCAGATGCTTAACTTACTCTTTTAACTTTAGGAGATTCTTTATGGCTACGAAGCAAGTAAATGACGATAATTTTGAAACCCAGGTATTAAAATCTGACAAGCCTGTTCTCGTAGACTTTTGGGCAGAATGGTGTGGCCCTTGCAAAATAGTAGGACCTGTATTGGAAGAATTGTCAGATGAAATGGCAGATAAGCTTGTGATTGCTAAACATAATATCGATGACGCACCTAATACGCCTACTAAGTATGGAGTTCGAGGAATTCCTACTATGCTGCTGTTTAGTGGTGGTCAGTTAATCGACACCAAAGTAGGTGCGGCTTCCAAATCAAACATCAAAGAGTGGTTAGACAGTAAAATAAGATAATTACAACGTAGGTATTCTTGAGAGTACTTTAAAATCTTTATCTGTAATAACTATTTCTCCAGAAGAGATAGTTTCATTTAAGGCATTGCCAATCACTACTTGGTGGGTGACAAAAACTAAGTTTTTATTGCTGTTCCAATTTTTTACAAAAGCCTTTATGTCCACAAGTTGCTTTTTTGCATCTGCTCCAATGCCTTGTTTAAAAAAAGAATTTAGAGCAGCAAAGTCTTTGTAGTCACCAAATGCATATTTTGCAGTATCTCTGCATCTTTCAAATTGAGAGGTTAGCACCTGATCAATTTCAATATTATTTTTTTTAAACAGCATTCCAATTTTTTTGCTTTGTTCTATTCCTTCAGCCCCCAAATTTCTTTGAGTAGACCTATCGTTGATTTTTAAATTGTCAGGATCGCCACAGCATGAAGGAGTTGTAATTGCATGTCGAATCCAAACTATTTTCCCCCCATCTTCTAAAATATCCCAGGCTTCATGGTCATCATGCGAATAGGATATTGCTGGAACAAGAAACAGAAATAAAAAGACTAATAATTTTTTCATATATTCAATTCTAAAGCAGCACCTGAAAGATATAGGCTGCCGCATACTACGATAATACT